>WNEY01004656.1_pt1 | contig 10470 bp, 6 predicted proteins | sample 5400531 | NCBI WGS metagenome assembly WNEY01 (sample SAMN13153338, study PRJNA577476) | soil metagenome | isolation source: 200 cm saprolite under Douglas fir tree site 1 | place: USA:California | collected 2015-04-18
TATTCCAATCGATGATTGATGTGGACGGACGCGCGATCGGCCGATGCCGCGAGGAATTGGAGCAAGGCGGCTTCCACCCCCTTATCAATGGGTCCACCTCCGGCTTTCTGAAGCGCCTGGTCGTGCAGCTATCTCCGCGCGGCGAGTTCCTCGAAGACTGCGCGCCCAATGCGGAAGTCAAAGACCCGCGCATTGGGCGCGATCCAGTCCTCTTCCTGCGCGCACGCACATTGGGATTTGCCGCTGCGATTGAGGGCATCCTCGCAGACCTCCGCACGCGTGAAGATCTGCCTTGGTCACTCTTGAATATCGTTGGAGAGGAATCGCCCGTTCCCGACGTGGGAGACGCGAATCTATCCCCGATCGGTTCCACTCAAACGGGCGGCGAAGTGCTCCTCAGCAAACCCGCTAACCCCGAACAGATCCGAATTGCCCAGCAACTTGAGGAACATGGAGGGGTTTTGGTGCAAGGCCCTCCTGGCACCGGAAAAACTCACACCATCGGGAATCTTGTCGGCCATTTGCTCGCCCAGGGCAAGAGCGTTCTGGTCACCAGCCACACGACAAAGGCACTGCGTATGGTGCGCCATCACATCGTACCCGAGCTGCGTCCCTTGTGTGTCAGCTTGCTCGAAAGTGACTTGGACAGTCGCAAGCAGCTTGAAAGCGCGGTGGGATCGATCGCGGAAAGGTTGTCGAGAGCCGATGCGAGCTCGCTCGAAATGCAGGCGAAGAAATTGGAGTCCGAGCGCATCGACCTGCTGAAGAAGCTCGACGAAATCCGAAACCAACTGACGGAGGCGCGAGCAGACGAGTATCGGGATATTGCTATTGGCGGAAAGTCTTGGGCGCCCGCCGATGCCGCTCGTCAGGTCATGCAGGGAAAGGAAGCGCACGGTTGGATCCCCGGCCCGGTCGCGGCGGTAGCACCGTTGCCTCTTTCTCCGGGCGAGTTGGCCGACCTCTATCGCACAGGTGTTTCGATTTCCCGCGAAGACGAGCAAGAACTCTCAGGTCATCTTCCGGAGCTTCACGATCTTCCGAGACCGGAAGACTTCGAATCTAGCGTGAGCGAGCGCAATCGTCTCGGCATGGAGGACCTCGATTTGCGGTCCGACTTGTGGGAGTCCGGCGCGGCGCAGAGTTCGCCTGGAGAAATAGAAGGGCTGGCTGCGGCTCTAATTCAGGCCGTCGAGCCTCTTTCCGGCAAAGACAAGTGGAAACTCGCCGCGGTTTACGCGGGCAGGTACGGTGACGTGCACCGGCAGCCCTGGGATCAGCTCATCAGCTTCGTCCGCCTAGTTCATCGTGAAGCCGCAAATGCCCAAGAATCGTTCGTCAAATACGGACCGGAGGCTTCCGAAAATTGCACGGCGAAAGACCAAGAACGCATCGCCGGCGAAATCCTCGCGCACCTTGAGGGCGGCGGCAAAATGGGCACGTTCACCTTGTTCACGCACAAGTCCTGGAGCCAATTCCTGGAACAAACAAAAGTGAACAAAACGCGCGCGTACCTTCCAGAGCATTTTCACGCCCTTCGCCAACTGCTCCGGCTCAAGGGTCTTCGCGAGGATCTCGGGGCGCGGTGGGATCGCCAGGTTGCAACGCTGGGCACTCCCGGTTCGACCGAAATGGGAGAGGAAATCGAGAAAACGCTGATGCAGTATTGCGACTCCATCGAAGACTGCCTGGACTGGCAGGAGCACATGTGGCTTCCGCTGCAGCAGCAGCTTAAAGACATCGGCTTCCGGTGGGATAAATTCCTCGCGGAACAGCCTGCGGTGGTTGGTTCCGAGGGCGAGCTCGCGCGCATCCATATCGCGGTGACAGATGCTCTGCTGCCCATCTTGGATTCCCGCTTCAAGAAGCTGAAGCTGCTCCAACTGGAGGAAGAATTCCGCGATCTCAAGAGTCGGCTCAAGCTTGCCGCCCGCGTGGCGAAAGCATCCAGAGTGATCGGGCAGCTTCTGGCCGCGGTCACCGACGAAAATTCCAATCGCTACCGCGAAGCGTTCGAGCGCCTGCTGGAATTGAAGAGCAAACAAGCGGACCTCGACCTGCGCCGCGCGCTGCTCGCAAAGCTCGAGACCGCTGCGCCCGCTTGGTCGGCCGCGATTCGCAATCGCGCCGGCGTGCATGGCCGGGGTGAACCGCCGCGCGACGCCGCTTCCGCCTGGACCTGGCGTCAGCTAAACGATGAGCTCGATCGCCGCGCCTGCGTCTCGCTCGAAGCCCTGCAAGCGAAGAGCGAAAAACTGCGCGAGCAGCTGCGCCGTGTGACCGTCGAACTCATCGACAAGCGCTCTTGGTCCTCGCAAGCGCGCCGGACCTCTTCTCGGCAGCGCCAGGCTCTCGTCGGCTGGCTCGACACCATCCGCCGCATCGGCAAAGGTCATGGAATCCGTGTCTCCCTTTTGCGCGCCGAAGCCGCTAGAAAAATGAGCGAGTGCCGTGGCGCTGTTCCCGTCTGGGTCATGCCGCTTTCGCGCGTGGTCGAAAATTTTGACCCCCATACCACGCGTTTCGACGTGGTCATCATCGATGAAGCCAGCCAGAGCGATGTGATGGCACTGGTCGCCCTGTATCTGGGCAAGACGGTGCTCGTTGTCGGCGACCACGAACAAGTCAGCCCGTCGGCCGTTGGGCAGGATTTGGGCGTGATTCAGAACCTCATCTTCCAGTACCTCCGCGGAATCCCGAACGCCGATCTCTACGACGGGCAAATCTCCATCTACGATCTCGCACGGCAGTCGTTCGGCGGCACCACCTGTCTCGTTGAACACTTCCGTTGCGTTCCGGACATCATCCAATTCAGCAACATGGTTTCCTACGACGGCCGCATCAAGCCTTTGCGCGACGCCAGCCGCGTCCATCTGCGCCCGCACACCATTGCTCATCGCGTCTCTGGGTCCAGCCGCGACGGCAAGATCAATCGCCAGGAGGCTCTGACCATCGCTTCGCTCCTCGCAGCCGCCATAGAGCAACCGGAATACAAGAAGAACGACGCGGGCCAACCTCTGAGCTTCGGCGTGGTCTCTCTCGTCGGCGACGAACAAGCCATCGAAATCGACAACCTCGTCCGTGCCCACGTTTCACCCGACCGCTACGAACTCCATCGCGTGCTCTGCGGAAACGCTGCGCAATTCCAGGGAGACGAACGCGACGTGGTGTTTGTCTCCCTGGTCGACACCGCCGAGCGTGGCTCACTCTCGTTGCGCGATCAGGAACTCTTCAAACAGCGTTTTAATGTCGCCGCTAGCCGCGCCCGCGACCAGATGTGGATCGTTCATTCGCTCACTCCGCACGACGACTTGAAGGCGGACGACCTTCGCCGGCAATTGATCGAGCATGCGGAAGACCCTGCGCGCCTCATGCGCGCGTTGGAAGAGAGGGAAAGGCGCACGCAATCGGCCTTCGAAAGAGACGTTATGAAACGTCTCGCCGCGGCGGGGTATCGCGTCACCCCACACTGGAAAATCGGAACGTTCCGGATCGATCTAGTCGTCGAAGGCGACGGCAAGCGCCTGGCCATCGAATGCGACGGCGACCGTTATCACCCGCTCGAAAAGCTTCCCGAAGACATGGACCGCCAGTCCGTACTCGAACGCATGGGTTGGATTTTCACCCGCATCCGCAGCTCGGAATTTCTCCGCAACCCTGCTCGCGCCATGAAGCCCGTCTTTGAAAAGTTGGAGACGCTGGAGATTCCGCCTGCCGGTGACTCCTCAGACGCGGACGGTGCGCACCAGACTTCCCATGATGCGATCGACCGCGTCATCCGTCGCGCCGAAGAGCTTCGAGGAAATTGGCTGAAAGCCAATGGAGCAGGCGCTCGTTCGTCTCACCGGGCCTCAGCGGCTGCCACGCGTTAACTTTCACGCCCGGCGTTCGCGGCCATCGCCCGACGGTGGTGGCGCATCCTTTATTTATTTTCCTTTTCTCGGGTGGCAAGGCCGAGCTAATAGGGCGATCAGCACGTTCCACCGTGGCCCACGTAACGAGGGTGCCCAACCCTTGCGCAACCGCTGATATCGCCTTGCGCGTACCGTAACGGCCCACTGCGTTCCGTTATTATGCAAAAGCATGCACTGTTGGCCCTGTTGGTTTTTCCCGGAAGGAGGAATAGGGGGCTCAGTCATCGGAATGGCCTGAGAGGACTGCCGGTTAGTTGTCTCTTGTCCACCCGAACTGGGGAAGCAGGAATGGACTTCAAAATGCGCCAGCCAAGTACAACTTACCCTCAAAATTCCGTGGGGGGGCAGATGGTCTACTCCGCTCGCGAGCGAATCAATTCTCGGTCGGTCATCCCGGGAACGACAAGACTTTCCGCAGCATTCCGCTTCGTGACTTCCGCGTGGGGCTCGACAGGGGCTAAATGGGCTACAGGCTTAAGATTGCTTGGCCTTGTGCTGGCGCTTGGCGCTGTAATCCCGCCGAGCCACGCCCAGAATACTAAAAGGCTTGATACTGTTCGGCATACTATGGCTGATCGCCCTTATGACTGGAGAGAAGAACGTCCCTGCGGCAGTTGCTACGCCCCTATTTGCCATCGTGGCTTGAACCCTTGCGGGTTGTGGAAGGGCGGGCTCTTCTGCTCGTCGGCCCTCTTCGCTTGGCCTCTTTTCAATCCACAGGATCGATGCGGATCAGTCCGGGCTCACCTACGTGCTTACCTGCGCAGTTTGCGACGCACCAGGCCAGCCAGTCCGGCGAAGCCCGTGCCAAACAGGACTATGGTGCTCGGTTCCGGCACTGGATTGGACGGCGAAAAATACGTCTGGCCGCTTGCGCTGGTGTAACTTGCGCCTGGGGTGATGGGGTCAAGGTAGAATTTCGCCGTGTCTGAGGCATCTGCTGCAGCGCCGCTCACCTCGCCGGGAAATTCGGATCCCACTGTTGCGATTGCCTGCAGTCCCAGGTTCCCGCTGATGACGAACAACGTTCCCGCGTACGCACTCACTATCTTGGTGACGACCGGGGGCGTCGTGAGGTTTCCGCAGTTATCGGCAGTCGCGAACAAGCCGTTATTGGGGTCGCTCGCACTAGCAATTGCGGAGTATCCTCCCGGCTCCGCGCATATATTCGCGGCGCCGTTGCCGGTCCCGCTGACAAGCACAGCCAACGTGAGCGTCTCCTGAAACTGCAGGAGTGTTCCAGTCGGACCCACCGCGGTCAGGTAATCGATCCAAAAGAAATTCCCGCTCGCGGTCGCCGATGCCCCATCCCCGACCGACCCAATAACGTTGGAGACGACAGACCCTGACAGCGAACCCAGTATTGCTTTGCCGTCGATACGAGCGGCGGCGCTCGCGCAGCAAATCGTATTCTCATCGATGGAATCAGGCGGATTTTCGATCGAGTTCGCGTTCAGATCTACAGAAGCACTTGGGAACACATTTCCAGAGGCGTAGGTGCTAAAGTCTGTACCGGCGCCAGTCGCTGACGCAGAAACAGTTCCACTGGCTGACACGAACGAGAGTGCGTCTGCGCGACAAGCAAGTGGTAGGGCTACGGCCACAAACATTAGGGCAAGCACACGTCGACCGAAGCGATTCATAGAGAACCTCAAACTTCGATAACCCAGACCGAAACTCGTTTGCGCTGTGCCTATTCTCGAGAGTCTGCGCTCTTCTAGAACGTGGCTAGAGTCAGGCTGGCCGCCCACCCTCACGTCAGGTTTTTGTTCGTTAAGGGACAGCACGTCTCCTTCCATACCCTGACGCGGCAAAGAATCGATTTACCGCCTCGGCAAAGTTACGCAACTGCAGAACTTTGCACATAAAAGCTGTAGACCTTCCCGATTCCGCCATCATAGCAGCAGTATACCCCCCGGCAGGCACCTCTAGACGCGGGTGGCCGCGCCTTCCGGGCGATTCTGGGTAGCCTATCCCTTTGCGCCCCTGTTTCTAGCAAAAGGGTGAAGTCCCTTTCGCTTCGCGTTGCGATTCAACCCCTCCACATCATTCGATTCGAAATTTGCGCTTGGCGGTGAATTCCTTCTCTTCGGCTATCACGACGGTCGCCGTTCGCTGCTCCTAATAGCCGTTCGCCCCCCAAATTCGACCATTCGCTGCCTTTTACTTTACTTCCAAAAACCCCCGCGCTACCCTTGCCCATGGTCGCCCCTGTCCCGGCCCAAATCTCGAAGCTCGCCTAGTCGCCGGCGGGTGGCCCAGACGTAAGTCCGGAAGGTGAATTTGGGTGCCCCACGTGTCGGGGTTACACGTGGGTCTTCGCTTCCCTGACTTTCCTTTCTTCCAGAATCTTGCCGGTAACGACAACAACCTTCCTTGCCGCGCGCAGCGCACTCTTCTCCTTCACGGGATTGCTTTTCTCATCCCGTGAATTCCGCGCTTCGCCTGCCACCACCGTCGCCGTTCGCTGCTCCTAATTGCCGTTCGCGGCCGAAATTCGACCATTCGCGCCTTTTTACTTTACTTCCAAAAAACCCCGCGCTACCCTTGCCCATGGTCGCCCCTGTCCCGGCCCAAATCTCGAAGTTCTTTCCCCGCCTAGTGGCCGCCCGACTGCGCCGTCGCTCACTGGCACTACTCACCACCCACCACTCACTACCCACTCCCTTTTTGCCGCCCCTGTCCGCTGTGGCGGGCCGTCATTTGCGCCACGTAGCGCCAATATCTCTCCCATTCTCAGCAGCTTCCGCATACTTCCTGTCGCCACGGGGGTGTGGCCTCTGCGACCTCTGTGTTCCGCACTCCGTGCCCTCTGTGTTGTGCTTTTTCCTTCCTTCGAGCCCCAAGTCTGCCAACTCTTTTGTTTACAAAAGCTTGCTGCCTCTTTGTCGTCTCTTTGCGCCTTTTTCTGCCCACGTTTCCTTTGTTTTCAATCGTTTGCAGCCTCTTTTCCGAAAACACCCGGGTGGGGGTAGCATGACCCGCTTTCAATTTTCCACTGTGGGCTGTGAACCTCGGTCAGCTTCTTCGTTCGCGGCGGTCGTCCGCCGCGGCGGCGATTCCCATACGGCGCAGTTCGTCGAAATAATACTTGCGGTAGAGGACGCTCCACTCTTCGCTGTCCTCGAGAATTTCTTTCTTCTGCGAGGTGATGCGCTTGCGAACCTCGGCGTCGGCTTTCTCTTCGTCCTTCAGCGTGGCGGTCAGAATCTGCACGACTTGCTGGCGGATGGTGTCGCGGTCTTCGACAAATTCCACTTCGTCGCTGGACACCAGCACGTCCGTAATCTGATGCGAAAGTCGAATGATTTTTTCCCGGCTGAGTCTCATGGGCAGATACCCGCCCTTGCGGACTGTACAGCGCTCCCGGTCGGCATCAACGCAGCACCAGCTTCCGGTCGCGCGCCAGCTGTCCTTTCACCTTTTTATACATCTCCTGGTAGGATGCGCCGGTGCGCCGCATCTCGTCCTGGTGCTGCACCAAAATTTCGCGCACTTCGTCGTTCAAGCGGTCTTCGACGGTCAATTCTTCCATCATGCGCTGTCGCACGCGTTGCGTCACGGCCTCCGCCGCTTTACTTTCAATCAGATCGCCTTCGATGAGCCGCTTGACCACTTCCGAGGCCATATGGCCGACATAATCACGAACCAGGAGCATTCCAGGGGTGTCCTTTACCCAACAGCTCTGAACAATTTCAAGGAAAAGCAGTTTACTGGCAGCCCCGCCAAAGTGCAACTGAGGGAAGTGCAAACTCCGCGAATCGCGCGCAAGAAATTCGCGTATTGCTGCAATTCGTTGACGCTCTGCGCTGCTTCCTGTACCATGAATTGCAGCGGGCGGTTAGCTCAGTTGGTTAGAGCGCCTGCCTTACAAGCAGGAGGTCGCAGGTTCGAGCCCTGCACTGCCCACCATCCGTGAGCATTACCCACCGCGGGGACGTAGTTCAGTTGGTTAGAACGCTGCCCTGTCACGGCAGAGGTCGCGAGTTCGAGTCTCGTCGTCCCCGCCATTCCTTTGAGGCAATTACAAGGAATCGGAAAAAACGATCATGGTCCATTATGGTTTCCTGCAGGTGCCTCGTTCGTGTGCCTCATTCTCCCTTCATTGATCCCCATCATTCCTTGACGTGTGCCGTCAAGCTCTGTCGAAATCGTTTAGTGATTCTGCAACGCTCCGGGATCTGCTCGGCAGGGGCTTATTCCTCTGGGTACTTCCTCAAACATTAGGTGTGCGGCAAGGGCCCTATATTTTCAAAGGGTGATTCTGCCCTTATACGAAGAGTGCCGCAAGGCGCGAGCCGACAGGCAAACTGGTGTGTTATCACTGAATGTTCCGACGGAGGGGCGATGAGAAAAACAATATCCGCGGCGGTTTTGCTACTTGCTCCTTTGTCCTTGCAAGCAAAGGACAAGCCAGCCTACGAGAAGGGCGAACTGGTGCAGATGGATTCCGCTTCCTGCGGCTACGCAGAGAAGGACGGGAAGACGCTGGCTGGGGAGATTTTTGGCACCGACGGCCAGCACAAGAAGACTCAGGAGACGCTCTGCCAGGAATATGTGCTGCGATCGCAGCGAATTACGTACCGGATCCGGCCGAAAGATGATAAGCACCCGAACCTTCTTCCAATCGGCGAGACGGCCGAATTTCGGATTCACAAGGACAAGCTGCTGCTGCGCGTTCCGGAGGCAGATGGCAAGGAAAGAGAGTACATCGTTCTCTCGATGACGCCGCGAACAGACGCCGCGGAAAGCCGGACAGGTACAACCCACGTCATCCGCTAAGTTGTATTCACGCGGCGATGCTCCCGGGATTTACCTTACGCTGGTCCACAAATACGGAAGACGTGCGCCGCGGCTTTGGCCAAATATTTTGGCAAGTGAGCAGATTTTCAACTCTCTTTACCATTCGAGCGCCTAGGCCCACACGAGTCTTGTCCCCCCGATTCTCTTGACCGAACATGGGTGAGAGGACAGGAAAAGGCCTGTTCCGCGCCCTGTATGATACCCCTTCTGCAGGTTCAGGATCTTCACGTCGCGTACACTTCACGGGCTGGGAAAGAGTCCCCTGCTCTTGCTGGAGTAGACTTTGATGTGCGTTCCGGAGAAACTCTCGGTGTGCTCGGGGAGTCAGGTTCCGGGAAGAGCACACTGGCGTTGGCGCTGCCGCGGCTGCTTCCCGGAAATGCGGAGATTCAAAAGGGTGGCATTCTATTCGAAGGGAAGGACTTACTGCGTGCTGAACCTCGAGCCCTCGAACGCATTCGCGGCGCGCGCATCGCGCTGATCTTTCAAGAGCCGTCGCTGGCGCTTCATCCGACGATACGAATTGGCGGACAAATCGCCGATGTCCTGGCCGCGCACGAATCGTTGAGCAGTGGGGCCTTGCGTCGAAGGGCGCTGCAACTTCTTGCCGAGGTTTTCCCGGGGGATCCGGAGCGCATTGCAGACTCCTACCCCCATCAACTGAGCGGTGGCCAACAGCAGCGGGTGCTGATCGCGCAGGCAATCGCTTGCGGTCCATCTCTGATTGTCGCGGATGAACCGACTGCCTCGCTCGATCCCACGACGCAGCAGGACATTATTGGGCTCTTTCGAACGCTCCGAGACAAATTCAATCTGTCCCTAATTCTTATCACGCACAGCCCAGCGTTGCTGGTGGGCCTCGCGGACCGCGTCTTAGTATTGTATGCAGGAAAAGTCGTGGAAATCGGCCCTACGGAACAAGTTCTTGCATTACCTCAGCACCCGTACACACTAGCTCTACTGCAAAGCGTGCCCGGGCGACTTGATGAACCTGCAAAGGGCCGCAAGTCCCTGCTACCGATCATTCCGGGAGAGGCGCCAAACCTGGTGGCGCTCGCGAATGGTTGCCGATTCGCAGCGAGATGCGCAGTCCGCATGGAGCTGTGTACCGAGCGCGAACCGGCGCCGGTGGCAGTGAGCGAAACGCATGCCGTTGCATGCTTCAAGTACGGCGGATGATTCACTTTGAGACCCGAGAATATGGATCGACTCCTGATCGTCGAAAGACTCGAAAAGCGGTACGAGTGCACGCTTGTGCGTGGGGCCAAGAAGGAAGTAACGGCTTTGCAGGGCGTTTCTTTTTCCATTGACCCAGGGTCGACGTTGGCTCTCGTGGGTGAATCGGGTTCCGGAAAAAGTACCTTGGCGTTATGCATCGCCTGCTTGGATCGGCCGACGTCCGGAAGAATTGTCTTTGCTGGAAGCGAAATCACCGCCCTCGATGAGAAGCAACTACGTGCGGTGCGTCCGCAGATTCAGTTTGTATTCCAAGATCCGGCGCGATCGCTGAATCCGAGATTCTCCGCGTTAGAGATCGTAAGTGAGCCGCTGCTTGTTCAGGGGCGTTTGGACAAGAGGGAGAGAGAAGACCGGGCGCGAGTCCTTCTTGCTCAGGTGGGAATTTCGCAAGATAAAGCGTTGCAGAGGCCCGAGGAATTCAGCGGCGGGCAGAGACAAAGGCTGGCAATCGCGCGGGCCCTGGCCCTGAAGCCAAAGCTGTTAATTCTGGACGAAGCGCTTTCCGCGCTGGACT
>WNEY01004658.1_pt1 | contig 10470 bp, 5 predicted proteins | sample 5400531 | NCBI WGS metagenome assembly WNEY01 (sample SAMN13153338, study PRJNA577476) | soil metagenome | isolation source: 200 cm saprolite under Douglas fir tree site 1 | place: USA:California | collected 2015-04-18
TCGACCATCCAACGCTGTCGCGCCCGGTCGCGGATGAAGGCGAAGAGATACCGCCGCAGCGACTGCCTGGCTTCCCAGAGCTCCACGTCCGGAATCGCGAGCACGCCCTCCCAGAGCGCCGGATCGTCGTGGCGGTCGTGCCACTCGGATCCGAGGTATTTCGCGAACAGTTCGGCCATCTCGCCGGCGATCCACGTCGGCACGTGCACGCCGTTGGTGACGGCCGAGACGGGACGCGCCGCCTCCGGCAGATCCGGCCACATCGGCGCGAACATGGCGCGCGTCACTTCCCCATGCAGCTGACTGACGGCATTGGTCGAGCCGGAGGACCGGATCGCGAGCGCGGTCATGTTGAACTGCGGACCGCCGCCATTGTCGTACGCGCCGAGCGCCAGGAAGCGATCGCGGTTGACCCCGAGCGTTCCCCAGCAGCCCGCCAGATGCTTCTCGACCAGATGAAAGGGGAAGGCATCGTGTCCGGCCGGCACCGGCGTATGCGTGGTGAAGATGGTCGTCTGCCGGATCTCCTCGAGCGCATCGTCGAACGTCGAGCCGTGCTCGATCAAATCGCGGATGCGCTGCAACACGACGAAGCCGGCGTGACCCTCGTTCAGGTGGAAGGCGCCCGGTTCCGCTCCGAGCGCCTTCAGCGCGCGGACGCCGCCGATGCCGAGGATAATCTCCTGCTGGATGCGCGTCTCGCGATCGCCACCGTAGAGGCGCGCCGACAGCTCGCGGTCCCACGGCGCGTTCTCTTCGAGGCTCGTGTCGAGCAGGTACAGCCTGACGCGGCCCAGGCGCACGCGCCAGACCGCGACGAGCACCGAGCGGTCGCCGAGCGGCACGGCGGTGATGCAGGGCTTGCCATCCGGCGTCAGCGCCGGCTCGATCGGTGCGTCGGCCCAGTTCAGGCGCTCGTAGCTTTCTTCCTGCCAGCCGTCGGCCGACACGTGCTGGTGGAAATACCCTTGCGGATACATGAACCCGACGCCGATCAGCGGGACGCCGAGGTCGCTCGCCTCCTTGCAATGATCACCGGCGAGCACGCCGAGGCCGCCGGCGTAAATCGGCAGCGACTGGTGCAGGGCGAACTCCGCCGAGAAGTACGCAATCGAATGGCCGTTGCCATGGGGCAGCGTGCTCCACCATGTGTTGCGCGCCGCGCGCGCATCCTCGAGCGCGGCGATGGCGCGATCGTAGATCTGGAGGAACGCAGGGTCCGCCGCCGCCGCCTCGAGCTTCGCGCGCGGCATGATCCACAGCATCCGGACCGGGTTGTGGGCGGTCGCACGCCATGAGCCGTAGTCGATTCGCCGGAACACCGCGCGCGCGTCAGCGTGCCAGGTCCACCAGAGGTCGACGGCGAGCTCGTCGAGACGGGCGATACGTTCAGGAAAGGGCGGAAGGCTCGAGTATCGGGTCATTTGTCACACGCGCCAACGAGGGCGGCGAACTTCGCGAGATCGATGTTGCCGCCGGAAACGAGGACGACGACGTTGCCCATGCCGGCCCTGCCGCTGAGCGCGGCCGCGATCGCGCAACCGGCCGCGCCTTCGGCGATGACCCGCGCCCGCTCGGCGGCGAGCTTCATGCCGCGCGCGACCTCGTCCAGCGTCACGACGATCGAGCCCGACAGCAGCGCGAGCAGCGGCCACATCGCCGGCAGCACCGACTTGGCGCCCGCGCCGTCCACGAACGACGCCTTCCAGTTTTCGAAAGAGACAGGACGGCCGGCCTCGAGCGACGCGGCGAGCGGCGCGGCCGTCTCGGGTTCGGCGGCGTAGATGCGCGTGCCGGGCTTCAGCTCCCGCACCGCCGCGGCCAGCCCCGCGAGCAGTCCGCCGCCGCCGAGCGGCGCGACGATCGCGTCGACGTCGGGCAGGTCCTCGAGGATTTCGAGACCCGCAGTCGCATTGCCGGCGATGAACTGGTCGTCGTCGAAGGGGTGCACGAAGTGGCCGGTCATGCGATCGGAGCCGTGTGCCTCGACCGTGCGCCAGCATTCGTCGTACGTGGCGCGCACGATCGACGCGCCGAGCCGCTCGATCGCGCGGATTTTCGTCTCGGGCGCCGTGTCCATCACCATGACGGAACAACGGGCGCCGGCCTTGCGCGCCGCAAACGCCACGCCCTGCGCGGCGTTGCCCGCGCTGACGGTCCAGACGCCGTCCCGCAGCTGATCAGGCGTGAGCTGCCGGACGACGTTGTAGGCGCCGCGGATCTTGAACGAGCCGATTGGCTGCAGCATTTCGAGCTTGAGGTACAGCGCCGGCAGAGTCGCACCTGCCTCCGGACCGGTGGCGGCGCGCGATGGAAGCTCCACGCGAATCAGCGGCGTGCGAATCGCGGCCGCGTAGACGGCGGTGGCCGCTTCGCGGACGGCCGAGAGCGGGATGTGGCGGCTGGGGACCGTGATGGCCAAGGCGCTCGGATCGTAGTCGCCTGAGCTGACGAGCGTCAATGGCACCGCCCGATCCCGCCTCATCCATAATGAGCGCGACGAAGCAGCGGCCGAGCACGCAGGGGTCGGCCTGTGCGCCGGGGAGGAGGTGCGCTATGCGAGCTGAGCTGCACCGAACGGCGCGGAATTGTGCCGCTGCGAGTCGTTGCTCGAAGGGACAATGCAGCGCAAAGGCTTCAGCCGTCATGGAGCGCAAAGGCTTCAGCCGAGCGTCCGATCAGCCGAGCGTCCGATCGATGAACGCGGACAGCTCTTCGATTGACCCGTACCCGAAGGTCGCACAGTTCGGGTCGCAGTTTCCGGTGATGAGGCGCGAAATCGCGTGCCGGCGGCGGCGATCGTAGAGCAGCACCACGCGCTGGCGGCTCGCGTGCGCCCGGCCGAGCACGTAGCCGACTTCGAACCCCACCCCGTAACTCGATCCCGACGCTTCGGCGACCAGCACGTCGCATTGCGCCAGCCAGCCCAGGTCGCGGCGGAACACGTCGCCTTCGGTCAGCTGCGCTTCCGCGGTTTCCACGTCGTCGGCGAGGAGATGTTTTGTCTGCACCTGGTGGCCGTGATGCTCGAGCCGCTCGCAGATCGCGCGTCCCGCGAGCACCCCGCTTCGATCTCCGCGAACCGTGCACGCCAGGTAGATGCGCATTTTGGTCGGGCCCCGGCCGGTCTGGAAGAGCGTGTGAAGAAGCCCGCACTAACCGCCGAGACCACGAGACCACATGGTTCGACAGGCTCACCATGAGCGCTCATCCTGAGCTTGTCGAAGGATGCGTGCTCAGCGGTCTCTGCGGTTCCTGTCTTGCCGAGACCGGCCGCCACGTCGCCCTACCGTTTGCCGAGCAGCTCGCGCACGCGTTCGACGGGGATCGCTTCCGCCGTGCCGATCGCCGAGCGGACCGTCGTCGCCTGAAACAGCGAGTTGTACACCGCTTCTTCCGTCGCTTCGAGCGCAGCCTCGAACAGCGGCGACGTCGCGTCGGTGGGCAGCACCATACGGGCGCGAGCGGCCGTTTCGTTGAACCGGCTGCGCATTTCGGGCGACGTCGAGAACGCGATCGCGAAATCGCCGCTGCCGTTGCTGTAGGACGATCCGGTGCGGCCGAGACCGAAGACGGCCCGTGCCGCAAGACGACGCAGGTCGCGTGCGTCGAGCGGCGCATCAGTGGCAACGACGAGCATGCAGGAGCCGTCCCCCGGCGCTTGTCCTTCGACTCGCCTGTCTTGAGCGAGACGCTCATCCTTCGACAGGCTCAGGATGAGCGGTGAGTCGACGGGCCTGTCCTGAGCGAGACTCCCATGCTTCGACAGGCTCCGGGTGAGCGGCGAGTCGAAGGGCTCAGGGCGGGCAGAGGCGGACGGCCTGTTCGGGGGCTGCAGCGACCTGTAGATCGGGACGCCGCCGATCGTCAGGTTCCCACCGAAGTTGGTCTGCACGAGAACGCCGACCATGTAGCCACCGCGGTCGCTCGCAAGCTTTCGCGACGAGGTGCCGATGCCGCCCTTCCAACCGTAGCAGACCGTACCGGCGCCGGCGCCGACAGTCCCTTCGGCCACCGCTCCGGTCTTGGCGCTCCGTATGGCCTCGAGCACGTGCTCGCGCGTGACGTGGAGGCCGCGAATGTCATTCAGCCCGCCGTCGTTGGTTTCGCCGACGACCGGGTTGACAGATCGTACCTGCTCGTTGCCACCCTGCGCGATGGTGTAGCGCACGACGGCGTCCATCGCGACCCCGACGCTCAGCGTGTTCGTCAGAACGACTGGCGTCTCGATCGTGCCGAGCTCGTTCACCTGGGTCGAGCCGGCCAGCTTTCCAAACGCGTTCCCCACGAACACCGCGCCGGCCACTTTGTCCTGGAACACGTTGCCGCCGTGCGGCACGATGGCCGTGACGCCGGTCCGCACGCGATCGCCCTCGATGACCGTCGTGTGCCCGACGCGCACGCCCTCGACGTCGGTGATCGCGTTGAGCGCGCCGGGCGGATAGATGCCCGGCGCGATGCCGAGGTCGCGCGCCCGCGCCCTTGGCTGACCGACGACGACAACCACGCAGACCGCCCCGATCGCACAGATCAGGAGCACGTCGCAAAATGTAGTGTGGACCTTCAGGTCCGCCCCGCACACAGGCCTGAAGGCCTGCACGACCTCTGATTTTGCAACGTGCTTCAAGAGTGCGGAGATTCTCTGCGTGCTGCGCGAGCTCCGCGGTTCGATTCGGGCCGTCATGCGCGCAGCGCCGCCACCTGCGCTGAAAGCTGATCGAGACGTTTCATGAGCTCGTCGTGCCGAGACGCATCCGGCGTGGGCTTTTTGGCAAAGAAACAGATGCTTCCACCCGGCTCGAGCACAGCCCGATCGACCTCGTCGAGTGAAGCGAGCCCCTGCTTGTGTGCCGCCGCTTCGAGCTCCTGCAGTGTGATCAGTTCCTCGCGGAGACGATCGGGCCGGATCACGCCGTTCTCGATCAGCACGTCCGGCGCGCCCTCGACCAGGTGCTCCAGCTTGTCGTGCGCGTAGAGAAAGCGGACGACGGCGTTGTTGACGACCAGGAGCGTCGCGGCGCCGAGGAGGCCGCCGGTGACGCTGTTATCGTCGCCGATGATGGCGTTCTGGACCGTGTTGGAGAGCGTCAGCAGGACGACGAGGTCGAATGGGTTGAGCTGCGCCAGCTCGCGCTTGCCCGCGAGCCGCAGGCCGGCGATCAGAAAAAAGTACACCACGATCGGTCGCAGCATCTTCTCGGCGACCGGCAGCCCCAGATGGAACATGTGCTCGGCAATGGTCATGAGCATGGCGTGCATTATTGCGCTGGTCGCAACCGCCGACCATGAGCAGTCGCGCCGGAGACGCACCGGCCTGCCAGTTTCGTAAGGTTGGTCTAAAGACCTCAAGACTAGATCGATCGATACGCCCCTGAAAGTCGAAGATTCGGTCGAAGAGCCTAAATCGTTATGGACTTTTCAAAGTCCAGATGTTACGGTTGCGCCGACTCAACAGTATCCCGTCGCTTAACTGATTATCCGGTCATTTTTGATGATTTGATGACGGCAGTCGTCGTCGCCCCCACGACGATCCGCAGGACGACCCTTGGGTTCACGGCGCTTTTCCTGGCCGTCATCGCCACGGCGATCCTGACGCGCGCTCAGTCGGCGCCGCTGCTCACGACCGCCGTGCCCGGCAGTCTGACCGACGGCACGATGCTGCTCGCCAACGGATGGCGCCTTGCTCCGGCAGGTCGCCATCTCACCGTCGGAACGCTCCCGCTCAACCTCGTGCTCTCGCCCGACGGCCGTTATGCGGTCGTGACGAACAACGGCCTCGACAAGCCGTCGTTGACCGTGATTGACGTCGCCAACTGGTCGGTGAAAACCTCGACGGTCGTGGATCACGCCTGGTACGGCCTGGCGTGGCATCCCGACGGCTCGAAGCTTTATTCCTCGGGCGCGGCGCAGAACACGGTTCGGGAATTCAACTTCGCCGACGGCGTGATCACGCCGGCGCGGACGTTCACGCTCCCTGCGATGAGCGGCGACACATTTGCCGGCGGCATCGCCGTGAGCCGCGACGGCCGCAGGCTGTTCGTGACGCGTGTGTTCGCGATGACGCTCTCGGCGATAGATCTCACCACGGGCCTCGTCACGAAGACGGTGCAGCTGCCCAGCGAACCCTATGCGTCCCTGGTCTCGCCGGACGGACAGCTGGTGTACGTCTCGCTGTGGGGCGGATCGGCCGTTCAGGTGTACACCGCCGACTCGCTGGTGCTGGTCGGCGAGATGATCGCCGGTGACCATCCCAACGCGATGGCGCTGTCTACGGACGCCAAGCGGCTGTTCGTCGCCTGCGGCGGCAGCGCGGCAGTCTGGGTGTTCGATACCTTCTCGGGCGAGGCAATCGAGCAGATCTCGACGAATCTGTTTGCCGAGGCGCCGCCGACGTCGACGCCCAATTCTGTGGCGATCTCTCCGGACGGCCGATCGATGCTCGTCGCGAACGCCGATATCAACGCGGTGGCGGTCGTCGACATCAGCAACGGCGCACGGAGCTTCTTCGAGGGCTTCATCCCGGCCGGTTGGTATCCCACCGGCGCGGTGTTCTCCCGTGACGGCAAGCAGATCCTCATCCTCGACGGCAAAGGCTTGACGCCGGTTGCGGCCAACCCGCTGAGCGGCGGCATCGAGAAGCGGCTTCTCGGCGCCGTGTCCATCGTGCCGACGCCGGATCGCACCACGCTGTTGGAATTCTCGCGCAAGGTCTACACGCTGTCGCCGGCGTACACGAATACGACCCTGATGAGCCCGGTCGGCGTGCCCGTCGGATCGCCGATCCCGCGCGTGGTCGGCGGCAGCTCGCCGATCAAGCACGTGTTCTACGTCATCCGCGAGAATCGCACCTACGATCAGGTCCTCGGCGATCTCTCCGAAGGCAACGGCGATCCCAAGCTGGCGCTCTTCGGGAAGGACATCACGCCCAACGCCCACGCGCTCGCGCAGACCTTCGTCCTCTTCGACAACTTCTACGTCGACGCCGACGTCAGCTACAACGGCCACTCCTATTCGACCGCGGCGTACGCCACCGACTTCATCGAAAAGATGTGGCAGACGAACATGATGGGCCGTGGCGGCCCGAACCTGGGCGAGGGCGGCGGGTTCATGCGCAGCCCGTTTGGCAACATCAGCGCGCCGAGTCTGGGCTATCTGTGGGACTACGCGCGGCGCGCGAACGTCAGCGTTCGCAGCTACGGCGAGTTCGTCCAGCAGGTCAAGCTGCCCAACGGCGAGGTGAACGCCGTCGAAACGGTACCCGGCCTGAAGGGCGTGGTGGCGCCGACTTTTGCCGGATGGGACCTCGACATCACGGACGTGAAGCGCGTCGACAACTGGCTCCAGGAATTCCGCCAGTACGAGGCCACCGGCACGCTGCCGCAGCTCTCGATCATCCGCCTGCCGAACGATCACACCGCGGGCACGCGCACCGGGTCGCCGACGCCCCGCGCGATGCTGGCCGACAACGACTTTGCACTGGGCCGGATGGTCGAAGCGGTCTCCGCCAGCGTGTACTGGAAGGACTCGGCGTTCTTCGTCCTGGAAGACGATGCGCAGAGCGGACCGGATCATGTGGATTCCCACCGATCGGTGCTGCTCCTCGCGAGCCCGTTCGCCAGGCGCGGGTTCGTCGATCACACGTTCTACACGACGTCGGGCGTGCTGCGGACGATCGAGCTCATTCTGGGGCTGGGCCCGATGAGCCAGTACGACGCGGCGGCGACCCCGCTGTTCAACGCGTTGTCGGGCACCCCCAACCTCCTTGCCTACAGTCGGGTCCAGCCGCACGTGGCGCTAGACGAAAAGAACCTGGCCTCGGCGTTCGGATCAGCCTTGTCGCTCGCGATGGATTTCTCGACCGAGGACCGCGCTCCCGAAATGCTGCTCAACGACATTGTCTGGCGCTCCATCCGGGGCGCGCACTCGCCGATGCCGCCGCCGCGACGCAGCATCTTCGTCCGCCCGTCACCGGGCGCTCTCGACGGCGACGACGACGAACACGAACCGTAATCCAATCCGACCATTGGGTAATCTGGTAATCTGGTAATCGATTACTCGATTACCCGATTACTCGATTATCCGATTCTCGACGGCTGGTGCCGCGCCCGTTGTCCTCGTCGCGTGCGCGCTAGCCGTCGGTTGCACGCACGTTCCATCGCCGCCCTATGAGCGTGCGTTCGCCCTCGACGTTCGTTCTCCCCGGCTCCTCGAGACCTCCAGGGAAATCACGGTTCCGCTCAGCGTCACCAATCGCGGCCAGCGCGCCTGGGACCCGGCGCGCATCCATGTCTCGTATCACTGGCTCTGGTTCGTGCCACGAGAGCTCGCGCGGCGCTCGCGGACGGTGCCGTATCACGACGGCATCCGCACCGAGCTCGGCGATCGGCCGCTGGCGCCGGACGAGCGGCGCACACTGCAGGGACGTCTGCTCGCGCCGGCGCTCCCCGGGGTCTACTGGCTGCAGTGGGACCTGGTGGAGGAGGGCGTCACCTGGTTCGCGCAGGTGGCGCCGCGCCAGCCGCGCACGCTCGTGGTCGTCCTGCCGCCGCCCGCGTGGCTGTTCGCGCCATTGCCTCTGCTCGTCGCGCTCGCGGGGCTGTTCGCGCTCGGTCGACGACGGCCTGCCGCCGCCCGGCGGAACCTTGCGCAGCCCATTGCGTTCGCGGCCGTCCCCGACGTCGTCTGGTGCGCGACCGCGCTCGCGACGAAGCCGTTGATCCTCGCTCACGAGGCGCTGCTCGAGCCGACAGCGGTGTCGTACTGGCTCGTGCTGGCGGTCGCGCTTCTGGTTCCAGTGCCGGGCCTGCTGGTTCTGCCGCGCCGCGTGCGGCCGTGGGTGCTGCTGGCGGCCGGCATCCTCGGCTCGCTGGTGATCCTCGGCGACGTCGTGTACTACCGGTTCTTCGGCGACGTGCTGTCGACGCCCGCGCTGCTCTCGGCGCGCCAGACCGGCCGGGTCTGGGGCTCGATCGGCGCTCTCATCACGCCCGGCCTCGTGTGGCTCGTGCTCGACTGGCCGTTCGCCTGCTGGCTCGCCGTCAGGCTGTCACGGCAGCCTGGTCCCGGGGCGTTGCTGCGCGGCCGGATGCTGACCGCCGCCGCCGCGCTCGCAGCGATTGGGACCGGCGGCGCCGCGTTGTCGGCGCCGGCGGCCCTCGCGTCAGCGCCGCTCGACCAGATGTTCCGCGCACGCTCGGTCGTCGAGCAGCTGGGACCATTCGGCTATCACGTGTACGACGTGTGGAACTACGTCCGCGCGACGCGGCTGCGGCGGCCCGTGACCGACGCGCAGGTTCAGGACGCGCTCGCGTGGCTCCTCGAGCGCGTGCCGCTGCGTGAAGGGCCGCGCGCGGCCGGTTTCGGGGCCGCCCGCGGCAGGAACCTCATCGTCCTCCAGGTGGAGTCATTGCAGGATTTCGCCGTCGATTTCCGCGTGAACGGTCAGGACGTCATGCCGTACCTGCGGCAGTGGGCCGGTGACAGCCTCCGCTTCACCAACGTCACCGACGAGACGGGCGAGGGACGGACGTCGGACGCCGAGTTCACGACGATGACGTCGCTGCTGCCGCTCGATCACGGCGCCGTGGCCTTCCGTTTCCCAGGCAATCATTACGTCGCGCTGCCGCGCGTGCTCACCGAGCATGGCTACGCGACGTTATCCGCCGTCGCGTTCGAGCCGGGATTCTGGAACCGGCAGGTGATGCATCCGGCTTACGGCTTTCAGACGAGCCTCTTCGAACCGGACTTTCAGTTGACGGAACAGATCGGCTGGGGCCTGAACGACCATGATTTCCTGCAACAGATGGTGCCGCGGCTCGAACGGCTCCCCAGGCCGTTCGCCGCGTGGCTCATCACGCTGTCGTTGCATCATCCGTTCGACGCGTTTCCCGATCGGCACAAGGTGCTGAAGCTCGGCGAGCTCGAGGGGACGTCGTTCGGCAACTACCTCCACACGATGCGCTTCTTCGATCAGGCGCTGGAGGATTTCAAGGCGGCGCTCGCCCGTACCGGCCTTCTCGAAGACAGCCTGTTCGTAGTGTTCGGCGATCACGACGCCGGGTTTGCGCGCAATGCCGGACTCGCCGCGACGATCGGCATCGGCGCAGACGAGGCGGCGTGGGCGCTGAACGATCGCGTGCCGCTGTTCATCCGCATCCACAGCGCGAACAGCGCCCCGCGCGGATTGACCGGCGCCAGGTCGCTGCCGGCCGGCCAGACCGATGTCGCGCCGACGCTGCTCGCGCTGCTCGGCATCGATCCCGCGCCGCTGCCGTACCTCGGCCGCAACCTCCTCAATCTCTCCGTGACGTCCGGCAGTGTGCCGGTGCCGCGTCCGTACGGGGACTGGCTCGATTCGAGCCATCTGTTTCTCTCGCGCGGCTCCGCGTCCGACTGCTACGACCTCGGCCGCGGCATCGTCGCGGCCGCAGCTGACTGCCGCCGGGCGGCCGCGACCGCCACCCGCGCACG
>WNEY01004660.1_pt1 | contig 10468 bp, 8 predicted proteins | sample 5400531 | NCBI WGS metagenome assembly WNEY01 (sample SAMN13153338, study PRJNA577476) | soil metagenome | isolation source: 200 cm saprolite under Douglas fir tree site 1 | place: USA:California | collected 2015-04-18
CCCCGTGTGATCTCGATCTGATTGTGCTCGCCGACCGCCATCCGAGAAAGCGCGGAAGTCGCTTCTCCCTGCGTGCCGGTCGTCAGGATCACGATCTTGCGGGGATCGACTTCGCTGCCGTTGGCGCGAGCTTCGCGCGGAATGTTCAGATAGCCGAGGCGCTCCGCAGTCTCGGTGTTGTCGACAAGCGAGCGGCCGATCATCATCACTTTTCGCCCATGTTTTCGCGCGAGGTCGATGACCTGCTGGATGCGATGGATGTGTGATGCGAAGGTCGTAATGATGACGCGTCCGGGCGCGTTCGCAAAAGCGGCAGACAGCGCGCCGCCGACGCTGCGCTCGGACGGGCAATGCCCCTCGACCAGAGCGTTGGTGGAATCCGAAAGAAGGAGAAGCACACCTTCTTCGCTGTAACGCGCCAGTGCGGCCAGATCGGTCGAATGGTTGTCGATCGGCGTGTGGTCGATCTTGAAATCGCCAGTGTGGATGATGGTTCCGGCAGGCGTGCGGATCGCGAAGGCCAGCGAGTCGACGATGGAGTGCGTCACGCGAATGGCTTCCACGCGAAATGGTCCGGCCTCGACAACGTTGCGCGGCATGATCGCGCGAAGCTCGACATCATCGAGCGCAAATTCTTCGAGCTTGTCGCGAACGAAGCCGAGAGTGAGCGGCATCCCGTAGATCGGAACGCGGACGCGATCAACCAAAAATGGAATCGCCCCGATGTGGTCCTCGTGCGCGTGCGTGAGAAAAATCGCTTTGAGTTTCGCGGCGTTCTCAAAGAGGTACGTCATGTCGGGAACGATGACGTCCACGCCTAACGTGGCGGCGTCGGGAAACATCATTCCGCAGTCGACGACGATCATCGCGTCGCCGTACTCGAAGACCATGAGATTCATCCCGATCTCGCCGAGGCCGCCGAGGGGGATGACGCGCAGAGTCACGGATAGATCCGATTCAACATCCTGGGGTACGGAATCGTCTCTCTCAGATGCGGCGCGCCGCAAATCCACGCCACCACCCGCTCAACGCCCATGCCGAAGCCGGAATGCGGAAAGGTTCCGTACTTTCGAACGTCGAGGTACCACTGGAAGGGTTCGATGGGCAAGTTGTGCTCGCGAAGGCGCTGCAGGAGCAGATCGTGGTCGTGAATGCGCTGCGAGCCGCCGATGATCTCGCCGTAGCCCTCCGGCGCGATCATATCGAGCGCCAGCGCGACGCTCGGATCTTTCGGATCGGGCTGCATGTAGAACGCCTTGATCGCGGCGGGGTAGCGCGTGATCATCACCGGCCGTTCGAACGCGTTCGCGATCACGGTCTCCTCGTCGCCGCCGAAGTCATCGCCGAACTTGACTGACATTCCCTTGCCCGCCAGCAGATCGATCGCCTCGCGATACGAGATCCTCGGAAACGGGCGCCGGACGTTCTCGAGCTTTGTGATGTCGCGCTCCAGCGTCTTCAGTTCCTCTTTGCATCGTTCCAGCGCTCGGTCGACGATGGCCTCGATGAATTCCTCGGCGAGATCCTGCAGACCGTCGAACTCGAGAAACGCCACCTCCGGCTCCACCATCCAGAATTCCATCAGGTGGCGACGCGTCTTCGACTTTTCGGCGCGAAACGTCGGGCCAAAGCAGTACACGCGGCCGAACGCCGCCGCGGCCGGCTCGAGGTAGAGCTGCCCGGACTGCGACAGGAATGCTTTCTGGCCGAAGTAATCCGTCTCGAAGAGCGTGGAGGTCCCCTCAGCAGCGTTGGCGGTCAGGATCGGCGAGTCGATCAGCACGAAGTCGCGGTCGTAGAAAAAATCGCGGCAGGCCTGCTCGATTTCGCTGCGGACGCGCAGGATCGCATGTTGCCTCGCCGAGCGCAGCCACAGATGCCGAATGTCCATCAGGAACGCCGTACCGTGCTCTTTCGGCGTGATCGGGTAGTCCTGCGTCAGCGCGACGATCTCGAAAGATTCCACTCCCAGCTCCACGCCACCGGGCGCGCGCGGCTCTGCCCGAGCGACGCCGGTGACGCACACGGTCGATTCCTGTGTCACCTCTTCGACGGCCTTCCAGGTCTGCTCGCTGACCTCTTTCCTGAAGACGACGCACTGCAGATAGCCGCTGCCATCGCGGATGATCGGGAACTGCAGCTTCCCGGAGGTGCGCTTGTTGTACAGCCAGCCGTTGATGGTGACCTTCTCGCCGATGGAGCCGGGAAGGTCTTTGATGCGGGGTCCAGTCATAAAGGGTCGCGATTGTATAAGGATGAAGGCAGAAGGATGAAGGCAGAAGGCAGGAGCTACCTTCTGCTCTGCCTTCTGCCTTCTGCCTTCATCCTTCCCTGTGTACTTTTACCAGCAGCGATTTCGGCACGATGGTGATGACGAGCGGCGGCGCCATCGAGAATACTTCGCCGTCGATGCCGATGTGCAGTCGCTTGTGCGTCGACTGAACCCGCACGCGGACGGTGCGGAATGAGCGAAATCCCGGCGTATTCTTCCTGCGGCCGGCGAGGTATTGCGCCAGGAAGCGCGCCAGCGCAATTCGAGGCATGTGCGGCAGCCAGTAAACGGACAAGCGCCCTTCCTCGAGTGTCGCGCGCGGAGTTTCAACGCCGAGGCGCGACAGGTCGTAAGAATTATTCGAGACCACGAAGACGTGCGTGCGAAGGATTTCGTTCAAATAGTCGCTCTCGACTGCCAGCGTGACGTGTGGATACTTGCGGAGCGTTGCGAAAGCCGCGTAGATTCGAGCTTTCCAGCGTGGGTAGTCACGTCCACGTTCTTCGCGGCGCGCAACCAGCTCGGGATAGAGGCCGATCGAAACATTGTTCACGAAAAATCGTTCGTTGACGCGCGCGGCGTCGACCTGCCGCGTGTCGCCTGAGAACACGACATCCAGCGCGTCTCGCCAGTGCAGCGGCAATCCGAGGTCGCGCGCAAAATGGTTGAAGGTGCCGACCGGGACGACGCCCAGCGTCGCTTCGGAATTGATCAGAGGCTGGATGACGGCGTTGATCGTGCCGTCGCCGCCGGCCGCCACGAACAGATTGAGGCCGAGGCGCATTTGTTCGCGGATGACGGCGGCCACGTCGACACCCTTGGCGATTCGGATCACATCCAGCCCTCCATCCCTGGCCGCCGACTCGAGCGCTGACACATCCGTAACCGGAAGCTTCGCTCCCGACGAGGGATTGAGGAAAAGTACGCCTCGCCTGTTCGGCAATTTTCAGCTCCGCACGCGGCGTTGAACACGGCGCGTCCATGATGAGAAAAACCGCGATCATCTTCTTCTCTTTGCAAATTCTCGTCCTCTCGGTTTTTGCCGCCGACAAGTCGAAGGAATGCACGCTCTGCGTCGGTCAGGTGGCCGATTTGACCGCGCCGCCGCCGACCGTCATTCCCCTCATTCTGCAGATTCGAGAAGCTGACCTTACGACCACGCCGGTTGACACGCTTTCGCCCGAGCAGCGCGCCAAGCTGACGCTGACCATCAGCTACACGGTCGATCGCGACAAGGATCCTCTGCTCGACGTTGAGACTCACACCAAATCGATCGTCGAATGGGCGCGCCTCCACGGTCCGTTCGAAGCCATCGGCGTCGCGCCTGAAGGCGTCGACACGACCGTTGCGGGATATGCCGTCAAGCGGCTCGCCGTCTCAGCACAGGGACAAAATGTGGCAAGCCGCATCGTCCTGCCGCCGATGAGTGTCGACGATCTCAACAAACTCTACGAAACGGGCGCGCTCACGTACGTCGATGCACTGCTGGTGGACGCAACCGATGTTGCGAAGACGGCCGCGTGGATTCTCGAAAAAGAACCCTCCAAGAAACTATTCGCGATCGTCACGCCGCAGTCGCCGAATGCGTTCTACGACCTCTCGCGCGCTCTCGCGGATGGCGCCACGCGCGGCTACACGGCACACGCCGCCGTCGAAGATGTCCCCGCGCTCGCGAATTTCAATCAGGCGTTTATCGGCGATTGGGCATTCGACTCGACCGCCTCCACGCAGGTGCTCGATGCGAAAGGCAGTCGCGTCGACATGCCGGTGCTGACGTTCGTGCGGGGCGAAGATCTTCGTACCATCATCGTGCCGCGTGGCGATCCGGCAGCGGCGACAATTGCATCGCTTCCGAGCGATCGCTACACCCGTCCGCGCCGCGTGGACGCAGCAGGCGATCGGCAGGTGACCGACGTGGGCGCGAAAGGCGGGCACTTTCTCGTCGGCGTCCAGCCGGTGAAGCATCCGTTTCTTCTGACGCTCGATCACACCGAGAAGCCGCAGATCACCAAAGAAGCGATCAGCGTGCAGACCCAGCGCGGCATTACGGTCGAAGAGATCATCCGCAATCACCAGGCCTACAAGTCGTATCAGGAGTCGATTCAGCCGCGCTACGTCGCGCGTGATGCCACGAAGCTGCGATTCACGATCGAAGGCGGCGAAGCGCTGGAAGCGACGATCGCCGGCGACTACTTCTTCGAGCCACACGGTCCGGCCGATTGGGTCTGGCAGGACTTCTACATCAACGGCGTGAAGTGGAAGTACGGGCGCATTCCCGAATTGCCGTTGATCCAGCCGGAAAAAGTGACGCAGCTTCCGCTCGATATCCATCTCACGAACGAATATCGCTATCAGCTCGTCCACGAGACCGATCTCCTCGGCTACCACACCTACGAAGTTCGCTTCGAGCCGCCACCCAACGCTGCGGCGAGCCTTCCGCTCTATCGCGGAACAGTCTGGATCGACACTCGCACCTGGGCTCGGATCCGGATTTCGATGATCCAGCTCAATCTCGCCGGCGAGGTGCTCTCCAACGAAGAGCGCGTCGATTTCCAGCCGTTCGCCCGATCGACGCACGCGACGCTGAGCGCTGCCGATATCACCGACGCCGATCCGCGCGAGGTCGTGTGGCTGCCGATCGACGTCAACGCGCAGCAGGTGATCTCCGCCGCAGGGCGCGCGAACGTGGTTCTGCGGCAGACAACGTTCAGTGACTTTCGCATCGAGCCGCCGGATTTCGAGCAGCGGCATCAGATCGCATCGTCATCCGACGCGCGCATCGTTCGCGAAACGCAGCAGGGCATGCGCTACGTCGAGAAAAACGCGCAGGGACAGCGCGTCGTCAAAGAAGGATTCGATACCGCGCGCACGTTCATGGTCGGCGGCATTCATCACGACTCGGGACTCGACTATCCGGTGTTGCCGCTCGGCGGCATCGACTACTTCAATTTCGACTGGGCCGGGCGCGGGATTCAGACCAACGTCTTCTTCGCGGGCGTGATCCTGACCGCCAACGCTACCAATCCAAACGTTGCAAATACGCGCACGAATGTCGGCGCGGATTTCTTCGGCATCGCGGTCCCCGGCACAAATTCAATGTACCGGTTCGGACTCGAGAAGAAAGGGGAAGCGGTCAAGGCTCTTCCAACCCGTCTGACGCTTCGCGCCGGACATCCGTTCCTCAATTTCGGAAAAGTCGACGTCTCGCTCGGCGTCTCGCACATCACCTATCAGCGATCGCAGGACACGGCGCCCGGCTTTGAAGTACCGAGTGATACGTTCCTGATCAATCCCGGCATCGACGCCTCGTATTCGCGGTGGGGTTACACCCTGGGCGCGTTCTACGACTACAACAAACGGACGACGTGGAAGCCGTGGGGCATCCTTTCGGAGTACAACCCGAACCAGAAGACATTCACCGACTTCGGCGCCGAGCTGGCCAAGAGCTTTTATCTTCCCAAGTTTCAACGCATCGGCCTCGAGCTGAACTATCTCGATGGTCAGCGCCTCGATCGGTTCTCGAAGTACGAGCTCGGATTTTTCGGCTCGCAGCGCATTCATGGCATCCGCTCCGGTTCGGTCCGCGCCGAGAAGGCAATCCTCGGCCACCTCTCCTACGGCTTCGTGTTCTCGGATCAGTTCCGGCTCGAGGCTTTCTACGATCACGGCCTGCTCGACGACAAACTGGCGGGATATCATCGCGAGCCGTTCCAGGGAGTCGGAATCGCCGGCCAGACCGTTGGACCGTACGGAACGCTGCTGCGGCTCGATATCGGAAAGACCGTCGGGCGCAACGCGCAAAACGGCTTTGTGGCGAATGTGGTCTTCCTGAAACTGTTCTGATGCGGCTGCTGCAAGCGATTCCGGCCCTCCCGGTGCGGGACATCGAAAAAAGCGTGCAGTTTTATCGCGACCAGCTCGACTTTGAGATTGCCTATCAGGAACGTGGATTCGCGATCGTGCGAAGAGACTCCGTCGAGATCCACATTTGGGCTGCAAACGATGAAACATGGCGCAATCGCCGCGGCTCCTCCCCTGTCGTATCGGGAGCCGAATCATTCATCGCAGGCACCGCGAGTTGCCGCGTGCAGCTCGAAGACGTGGATGCGTTACACCGCATGCTGCATCCGCGTGGGGTGATGCATCCAAATGGGCAACTCGAGGACAAACAGTGGGGAACACGAGAATTCGCGGTTCGTGACATCGACAACAACCTGATCACATTTTACGAATGGCGGCGTCGCTGAAACACGCAGCGTGGATCATCTCCGGCGGTTTGCTGATCGGCACTCTCGATGCGATCTACGCGATCGTCTTCTGGGGTATGCGCGGCGCTGCGCCCATCCGCATTTTTCAGAGCATCGCGGCCGGGCTGCTGGGGCGCGATGCGGCCCTTCGCGGCGGCATCCGGACCGAAGCTCTCGGCCTCGGATTGCATTACTTCATCGCGCTCGTCATCGTTGTGGTTTACTTCGTGGCGAGCCGCTTTTGGCCCGCCCTTCTCCAGCGCCCGATCATCTACGGCGCAATGTATGGAATTCTCGTGTACATTTTCATGAACTATATCGTCATACCTTTGTCGGCAACCAGCCGCGGGCCCTTTCTTCTTTCGTGGGTGGTGTGCAGCGTGATCGTGCACGCGTTTCTGATCGGCGTACCAGCGGCGCTCTTTGCGAGGAAGGCACAGCAATGATCAACAGAACGCCCTTGATGCAAGCGAGTCAATGGGTCTTTCTCACGACGATCGGTCTTGGCGCCGGCATCGTGACAGCGCTGGTCGTCGGCAAGCCGATTGGCAGGATCGTCGGCGCGATGCTCGTCACGGCCATCCTGACATCTCTGGTCGGAGCAGTTCTCGGCAGCATGCAGGCTGTGTGGCTGCGTCGTCTGCTGGTGCGGCCGATCTGGTGGATCGCGGCGACCACCGCGGGAGTAGGGATCGGGCTCGCGGTCGGCGTCGTAGCAATCGAGCAAGCAGGCATCCTGATCGCGGGCCGCCGGCCTAACGTCATCCAATTGAGCCCGCCGATGCGGGCGCTCAGCTTCTTGATCCTCGGACTGGTGACCGGGGCCGCGATGGGCGTTTCGCAATGGCTGGTCTTTCGTTTGCGAAATGGATCGCGACAAGCGCGATCGGATTGGGGCTAGCGTTTGCGGCTGGATCGGTGCTGGTCGATACGGCCGTTGGCGGAATCGGGTCGCCGGCAGGATTGATCACGTTCGTAGTGCTGTCGGGGATTTTCTTCGGTGCTGCGACCAGCGGGCCGCTCCTCAAAAAACGAGCGGCGGGATAAACCGCCGCTCTGACTGATTCGCCGCTGAAAAATGTCTATGGCACCTGGGTCGTGTTCTGGACGAAGAAGTCGACCGAGCCGATCTCTGTGCGCAGCCCGGCGGTATCCAGTGCCCGGACCGTCAAGCGGTGGCGCGAGTTGCTGAGCTTCGAGGTATCCATCGTGAAGCGCCAGCCGGAGAAGCCGGCATTCATGAGCTGCGGATTCGCCTGAGCAACATCGGGGCGTGGGTAACCGTACTGCGCCTGACCGATGAAGTCGCCGTCGACGAGAATCTCCACCGCCGCGACGCTCGCCCGCTCATTCGCTGCCCATCCCTGGAACGTCACGTTGCCTTTGACGTAGTCGAACGAAGTCGGGACATCGATGAAGCCCTGCACCGCCGCCACGCGATTTTCAGCGCACTCGAAGAACACCGGAATGCCTGCCGGCCCCGGGATCTCCGCCTGCGTCTGCTGCTGATCGATGACGCGGACCTTGAGGGTATGCGCACCAGGCCTCACGCCGAGCGCCAGCAGGGCGCCGACATCGAGCGTGAACATGTATCCCGCGCGAGGTGCGTCGGGGTACGTCGGGTAATAGCGCTGCACGTCGAAGCGCGGCAAGCCATAGCAGTTCGTGAAGTTGTTGAAAATCGTGCTGAAGCTGCAGTCGTCAGTCGACGCCCAGCGCACGCCGTCGATCATCAGCTCGACGTTGCGCACGCGTCCGAGGTTCGTGCGCGTGCCGAGGTCGAGAGCCCAGCCGCGGATCGGGGTGATATGCGACGATGGGTTCACCGGGGGCGAGAAGATCACCGGCGTGGTGTTGCAGCGCGTGCCGTACAGCACCGCATCGCGTTTGGGCTCGTCAAGATAGCCGAAAGGCTTCAAATTGATCTCGTTGTTGAAGATCTGCACCTGACGGCGGCCGATCAGCCTCGAAAGGCCGAGTCGATCGAAAGCCACCACTTCCAGCAGATGGACGCCATCCTGGATGCGGGTGGTGTCGACCTCTGCGATGAAGCCACTGAAGTTCGCGGCCGGAAGATCGGGAAAGGTGTTGCCGACGTCCGGACGTGCATCGCCATACATCGCGGACTGCATGATGCCGCTGTCGATCATGATGTCGATGCGCCCGATCCCGTCTGTATCCACCGCCCAACCCACCACCGGAAATGATCCGCTGGCGTTGTACTCGGCAGCCAAGTCGGGAATATCGAGATTTCCGAATGGGGTCTGGTTGAGGGTGTTGTCGATCGTGATCGTTCGCCTTCCGAGCTCGAACACGCGGCCGTCTGCGAAGTAAACCTTCACCATCACGGTATGCGCGCCGTTCGAGAAACGGCTGGCTGTGAATCCAGTCTGGAAGCCCGGCGCGATGTGCTGGATGCCGGGATAATTCGGATAAGCCTCGATCACGTCGATGCGCGGCAGGCCTTTATTGACCTGGTGCAGGAACTGGTCGTCGACGTAGAGCTCGATTTTCGCGACTTGAACCGGATCGAGGACGAAGCCCTTGACCAGCACCATCCCGCTGTTCGAAATGGTGGGATCTGGAAAATCGAGTGCCGCGATGAGATCCTGCGCGTAGAGCGCAGTCGGAATACACGTCGCTAAAAGAGTGAGAACCAGGCCGCGGGTAACCCATCTCCACATAACCCCAACCTCCAACCCGATAATGACCTTGCGCCTGCTTGGGAATCGGTGACTGAGCGACGCCGATCCACTTTGTTTTCCCGCAGTTTATACTAATATGGGTGACTTCTTCAAATATGGCGGCGACCGTCGGCTTGGATGACGTTCGCGCCGCCGCCGGCCGCATTCGTCCGTTCGTTCATCGTACGCCGCTGCTGCCAAATCGGTCAATTTCGGAAACCCTCGGTTTTGAGGTTCGGATCAAGTGCGAGAACCTCCAGCGCGCCGGCTCTTTCAAGATTCGCGGCGCCATGAACGCGCTGCTGCAGCTCAGCGATGAGCAGCGCCGGCGCGGTGTGGTCGCCTTCTCCTCCGGCAATCACGCCCAGGGCGTCGCCCTCGCCTCCAGGCTTCTCGGGGTTCAGGCGACGATCGTCATGCCCGAGGGATCCGTGGCTGCGAAAGTCGAGGCGACGAAGGCATACGGCGCCGAGGTTGTGACGTCGGGGGTGACCGCCGCAACGCGCGACACCGTCGCCCGCGAGATCGCTGAGAAAACCGGAGCCTCGGTCATTCCTCCGTTCGATGACGAAAGGATCATTGCCGGGCAGGGGACCGTCGGACTCGAAATCGTCGAAGAATGGCCCCAGGTCGAGTCGATCGTCGTCCCCCTCGGCGGTGGAGGATTGCTGTCAGGGGTGGCGATCGCCGCGACCTCGCTCAAACCGCAGATTCAGGTCTTCGGCGTCGAGCCCCGCGCAGGAAATGATGGGGAACAGTCGTTTCGGAGCGGACGGATCGTCACGATCGACCCTCCGAAGACCATCGCCGACGGCGCCCGGACGCTCGCGATCGGCGTCCGCAACTTCGCGATCATCCGCGAGCGCGTGCGCGATGTCGTGAGCGTCGACGACGACACGCTCCTCGACGCGCTGAAATTCGCAATGTATCGCACCAAACTCGTCATCGAGCCAACGGGAGCGCTGGGCATCGCGGCGCTGCTATCGCGCACGATCAAACCGAAAGGGCCTACGGCGGTGGTGGTGTCGGGGGGCAACCTGGACTTTTCTCTTCTATGCAAATGAATTAAGAATTTCGAAATTCTTCTGTCATGACCGGCTCTCTCTTCGACGACTCGACGTTCTCCCCCACCCTTCCGCCCGATGCTCCGCTGGCCGAGCGTCTCCGCCCGAAGACACTCGATGAGATCGTCGGCCTCGAGGAGCTGTTAGGCGAAGGGCGATTCCTGCGCAACGCGATCGCGAGCGATCGCATCCCATCGATGA
>WNEY01004661.1_pt1 | contig 10467 bp, 10 predicted proteins | sample 5400531 | NCBI WGS metagenome assembly WNEY01 (sample SAMN13153338, study PRJNA577476) | soil metagenome | isolation source: 200 cm saprolite under Douglas fir tree site 1 | place: USA:California | collected 2015-04-18
CATGGGCCGGATCAACGAACGTCATCTGGCGGTGGCCGACCCGGTACCTGCCGACAGTGCCGAGTTGGCCGGCCGCCGGATGGACCCGTGCGACCTCCCGCCCTGACGGCCCTGACGGCCCCGACGCCCGTGACGGCCCCGACGAGGACCTCGACGGCCCCGCCGCATGCTGTTGCAACTGACCCGCACAGCTTGAGACAAGCGCGACCGCGGCGACAATTACGCCGACGGTCTCGCTCACGGTCATCAGCCTGGCGCGCCAGACGGGCCCTGCCACGGCTGAACTCTAGCCACACGGCCTGGCCACCGCCCGCGAACAAGACTTCCCGGCAGGCCCACCGGCCTGGGTTCTTGTGCCCCCGGTATCGGGTACTCAGGTTACTGGTCGCCTGGATCTGAGATCTCGATGATGTGCAGCGGCTCGTCGAGATCTGCTGATGGCTGCTGCCACTTGGCGGCGTTGAGGGTCAGGACCGGGCAGATGGCTACATCCGCGATCGCGGCGACGTGAGCGTCCCAGGGATCGAGCCCGGTTCTGGCCACTACGCCTGCCAGCCTGGCGGCCTGCTCGGCCCCGCTCAATCGGGCGACGGTGACGCTGTCCAGGAGTTCGAGTCCGGCCAGGAGGTCGTCGGCTTCTTCGCTGTGCACATCGAGTGACGCTCCCGCGATGGCCAGCGCCGGGATGACTATCGGCTGAGGGCGAGCAAGCATGAGCGTCAGCGGCGGGAAGCGGCGAGGACGTCGTCGAGGGTGCGGAGCAGGAAGTCGGCGTGCTCGCGCTGGAAGACGAGGGGAGGCCGGATCTTCAGTACGTTCCCGGCCGGGCCGGTCGCGCCGAGCAGTATGCCTCGTTCGCGCATCGCCTCGGTAACACTGCGGGCGCGCCCGGCCGCGGGCGCGCGGGTCTGCCGGTCCTCGACGAGCTCGACGCCGAGCAGGAGACCCTCGCCCCGGACGTCCCCGATGAGAGCGTGGCGCTCGGCGAGCGCCGCCAGGCCCTGCCGGAGGTAGGAGCCGACCTCCGCGGCGTTCCGCACCAGGCCCTCATCTTCGATGATGTCGAGGACTGCGAGCGCGGCCGCGCAGGCCACCGGGTTACCGCCGAAGGTGCTGAACAGCTCGGTCTGCTCCGGAACGCTCGCAAGCAGCTGCGACCTGACCACCAGGGCGGCGACCGGGAAGCCGTTGCCCATCGGCTTTCCCAGCACCACCATGTCAGGCTCGATCCCCGAGGCGCGGAAGCTCCACAGGTGACTGCCGGACCGGCCATGACCGGCTTGTACTTCGTCGGCGACCAGTAGGCCGCCCAGAGCGTGCACGCGCCGGGCGGCTGCTCGCAGGTAGGCGGGAGGGGGCGCGAGGATGCCGTCGGCAGTGAAGGCCGGGTCCAGGTAGATCGCGGCGAGGCCGCGCTCGCCGAGCGCGCGGGCGGCGTCGTCGATGCGGGCGGCGTACCGCTCCGCCCAGCCGTCCTCTTCCCGCCGGTAGGCGCCGCGGTACCCGTCGGGCGCGGGGACCGTGGCGACATGAGCCGGGCGCTCCTTGCTGGCCCAGTCCTCGGGGGAGAGGGCGTGGGTGGCTTCGGTCAGCCCGTGGTAGGCGTAGGCGGTCACGACCGCGCCAGCACGCCCGGTGGCGGCGCGGGCGATCCGCCAGGCGAGATCGTTGGCCTCGCTGCCGGAGTTCACGACCAGGACAGCGTCGAGCGCGGGCGGCAGGGTGGCCTTGAGCCGCTCGGCGAGCTCGATGATCGCCTCGTGCAGATAGCGGCTGTGGGTCGCCAGCAGCCGCTGCTGTTCCGCCACGGCCCGCACGACCCGCGGATGGCTGTGACCGACAACGGGCACGTTGTTGTAGCAGTCGAGGTACCGCCGGTCGTCAGGGTCGAAGAGCCAGACACCCTCGCCGCGGACCAGGTGCACCGGGTCCTGGTAGAACAGCGGCGACCTGGGCAGCGCCTGCCGCCGGCGCTCCAGCAGGCCGCGGGTGGCGGACCGGCGGTAGGGAAGGCCCCGGCAGGCCTCGCGGAAGCGCCGCGCGACAGCATCTATGCCCGTGGCCTCGATGCTGTCGAGGAAGGCGCGGGCCCCTGGCTCGCTGACCGCGGTGTACGCGACGTTGCCCGGGTAGAGCCCGCGCCGCCAGGCGGTGACCGCGATCTCCGTGGCCAGCCGGGCGGCCACCAGATCGGCTACCAGGCCGGCCTCCTCGTCCTCCAGCGGCGTCACCGAGATATAGCCGCCGATCAGCGATTCGGCCGCATCGATGGCGTCATCACGGCCGTGCAGCACGTCCGCGACGGCGATAGCGAGATCACAGACCAGCGGTGCGTGGGTCATGTCGCCGAAGTCCACGATCCCGCTGATCCGAAGGTCATCGTCGAACAGCACGTTGGACAGGCTCATGTCGGCGTGGATGACCTGGGCGCGCAGTCCGGGCAGCACCGGGGCGATCCGGGTCTCGAACCGGTCAAGAACCCGCTCCACCTGGGCCTTGCGCGCGCCGTCGGAAAGATGGGCGAGCAGCGGGCGGAGCTTGGCCAGGCGGGTGATGTCCCACAGGATCTCGTAGTCGGCGGCGGGGTGAAAGAAGCCCCGCAGAGCCCGGCCCAGACGCGCCGTGACCTGCCCGAAGGACCAGATCGCCGGATTGGTCAGTGCCGTTGTCGCCGTCTCCTGGCCGGGAAGGAACGTGAACAGCCGCACCGGGTAAGTCCGGCCGTCGGGCCCGGCCACCTCGACCCAGGGTTCCCCCGACGTGCCCGGCAAGGCACGCATCACCGGCAGGCCAGGATCCACCTGCCCGATATGGCGAAGAGCAGCGGCCTGCATCTCCACGATGGACCGGTCATCGGCCGGATTAGAGATCTTGAACAGGAAGCGCAGCCCGTCCGGCGTATCGGCCCGGAAGTTCTGGTCCCGCTCGCCCGCGAGGGGGGTGAGGGACGCTTCCACGCCGAAGACGTCCCGCAGGATGCGCCGGGCCGGGTCCACCTCGAAGGCAGGCGGCCTGCTTACCAGAGGGTCGGGGCGCTCCACCATAGGCCCGAAGGCTATCTTGCGCCCCGGGCAGCGCCCTCGGCCGGCTACTGCCCTGCGGCTCCTGTGCCTGCCGCACAGCGGTTTTCGCCGGCCCGCGTCGTCCTTCGTCAGCCGCGCCGTTTGGTCAGCCGGCGTCGTCTTTCGTCAGCCGCGCCGTTTGGTCAGCCGGCGTCGTCTTTCGTCAGCCGCGCCGTCGTCCAACTAAGATCGGGGAATGCCCGTCCCAGCCGCGTTCGACTTGTCCGGCCGCGTCGCCGTGGTCACCGGGGCGGGCAGTCCCGACGGCATCGGTCTTGCCACCGCCAGGCTCCTCGCCGAACTTGGCGCCGCCGTGCTGATCAGCGCCACCAGCACCCGTATCGAGGCCAGGGTCAGCGAACTGCGCGCGGCTGGCTTCGACGCGGCGGGCGCTACTGGGGACCTCAGCGAGGAGAGCACCGCATCCGGGCTTGTCTCGGCCGCGCTGCGGCAGTGGGGGCGGCTGGATATCGTGGTCAACAACGCAGGCATGATCTCCACCACCAACCCTGTCTTCGAGTCCGGCACGGTCGACTCCATGAGCCTGCCGACGTGGCAGGCGTCGCTCGCCCGCAACCTGACCACCGCCTTCCTGGTCACCAGGGCCGCCATGCCCGCCATGACCAGCCGTGGCTGGGGACGGATCATCATGATCGCCAGCGTGACCGGCCCGGTGATGGCGATCCGCGCAGACGTTGGCTATGCGACGGCCAAGGCCGGCCTGGCCGGCCTCACCCGCGCGGCCGCGATCGATGCCGCCGGGCACGGGATCACCGTCAACGCCGTAGCCCCCGGCTGGATAGCCACCGGATCCCAGACCCCGCACGAGCACGACGAGGGACTGGCCACCCCGATCGGCCGCAGCGGTACACCTGACGAGGTAGCCGCCGCCGTTGCCTGGCTGGCCAGCCCCGGCGCGTCCTACATCACCGGGCAATGCGTGGTCATAGATGGCGGCAATTCCATCGCCGAGGAGCGCGCGCGCCGCTAAATCAGGCGGGATACGGCACGCCTGCGCCGCAGCCCGCCCCGTCAGATCACGTCTGACGTGGGCCGCTCAGGCAGCGTCTGCACCAGCGCCTCGAGCGCGGCGGTCCAGCTCTCCCAATAGGGCCGGTCGGGCTCTGCCGCCACGGCCTTGATGAGCTGCTGCCGGAATGGTTCTCTGTCGCCGCCGAACGCGTGATCGACGACCGCGGCCGCCAGGCCGAACACCCTGCTCTGCCAGGGTGCGTCAAAGGCCAGCTCCCCGTTCCGGCGGGGCAGGCCCAGGTCCGACAGGCTCACAGCCGGGCCACGCCGATCATCGAGTCCCTGGTGACCAGCCCGGCCAGCTCCGCCTCAGCCATGCCGTCAGTCCCCGCCGGGCGCTGCGGCAGGACGAGATAACGAACCTCGGCGGAGGAGTCCCAGACCCGGATCTCAGTGTCGCCGGGCAGCGGGCAGCCCATCTCGGCCAGCAATTTCCGGGGCTCCCTGACCATCCGGGCCCGGTACGGCGGGTCCTTGTACCAGGCCGGCGGCAGCCCCAGCGTCGGCCACGGGTAGCAGGAGCACAGCGTGCACACAACGACATTGTGGACGGCGCGAGTGTTCTCCACGACCACCATGTGATCGCCCTCCGGGCCGGCGAAGCCGAGCTCGGCGATCGCAGCGGTGCCCTCAGCCAGCAGACGGTCCTTGTACTGCGGGTCCGACCAGGCACGGGCCACGACCTTCGCCCCGTTCATGGGGCCTATCTCCGACTCGTAGCGGCGGGTGACTTCCTCGATGAAGCCCTCGGGAACCAGCCCCCGCTCGGTCAGCACCGCCTCGAGCGCGGCGACCCGCTGCTCGGCCGGCGACACGGGAGCGGGGTGATGGGCATGCTCGCTCATGCTGGCTCCAGGTAGCTGTCCCACAGGTCGACGTGCACAAATACGCCGTGCTGACCGTCCCGCCACAGGTCGGCTGCGTCGAACCGGACCGAATAAGTCGGCTCGCCGCGGCGGGCGGTGCCGTGCGCCTCGATATCAGGCACTGAATGGGTACCGTCCACCCGCACTACCGCCCCGGCCGTGCCCCGGACGTACCTCGGGCAGCGGGTATGGCCGGGCGGATGCCAGTCGCGCACCCGGACGCGGTCGCCGGCCCGAAAGCGCGGCTCGTCGACGTCAGGCCCGGCCTCCGCGACGGGCGGCGCGAGCACCGGGCCGCTCAGCGGGAACCGGCCGCCGGCGCGCGCCTCAAGGTCTGCATGGGTCACCAGCCCATGCTCGACCGCCAGGGTGGCAGCCGCGGTGAGCCAGTGATCGTAGTAGCTCGACGTCAGGTAGTGGCCCGGCTCCATCCGCTCGATAGCGTGCCGGAACTCCCCCCCGCTGGCCTCGACCGCGCCGGCGACGATCTGCAGGAGGGCCCGTGCCACCGCCTCCCACCGATCGGCAAAGACCGGCTCCGCCGATGAGTGAGCAACCGCCCCGAAGCCCTGCATGCCACCCAGGTCATGGATGCCGTCCACCAGCAAGACTGTATACGTCCGGGCTGCCGCCAGCTCGATGAGCTCTGCGCCCGCCTGAACCACTGGGGCCAGCGGTGCATCGAGGCCGGCGCGTTTCCTCCCGACATCCTCAAGCGCGCCGCCGGCTGACCCGCTCGCCGCGGTCCTCCTGCAGGGCGTCAGCGATCGCGGTCACGCCGGCGATCGTCAGCTCATGCATGCTCTCGCTGAGCGGGACGGGCCAGGTGGACACCTTGACGGCCACCGTCCGGGCGGGCACGTGGATGAAGATGTCCTGCCCGTAGATCCCGGATGCGTGGTAGAACGGCAGGCCAGGATCCCGGATCCACCAGCAGTTGCGGTAGTGGGCACCCGGCACGGGGCCGGGCGGGTTGTCGCCGCCGGCGAACGCGCTCGCGCCGTCGGCCGCGCCCCGGATCGTGTCGTCGATCCAGGCGCCGGGAACCACGGCCCGGCGGCGGGCACGGCCGCCGGCGAGGAACAGCTGACCGAACCGGCCCAGGTCACGGAGGGTCGCGCAGATGCCGCCGTCGGCCATCGGGTTGCCGTGTGCATCGACGGTGATCTCCGCGTCGAACTCGGCGCCCATCGGCTGCCACAGCTCGCGCGCGATGAGCTCGTGCAGCCGCGTCCCGCTGGCTCGCTCGAGCACCCAGGCCAGCACGTCGGTCAGGATCGAGCGGTACCGGAACGGGCCGCCGTGCGGGCCGTCGTTCTGCAGCGTCGCGTAGTAGGCCAGCGCGTCAGGCGGGGATGGCTGCCCGTCGCCCGGCCGCCATAGGTAGACGCGCTCATATGTGCGGACGTCGGCGTCGAGGTTGTCGTAGTCCTCGTCGAAGCGCGTGCCCGCCCGCATGTCCAGCAGGTCCTGGACCGTCGCTCCCCGCAGCGAGGTGCCGCCAAGCTCACCGATGACCTGCTCGACCCGTGCCGACGCGTCCAGCAGGCCACGGCCCGCCAGCACGCCGGCCACGGCCGAGGTCACCGACTTGGAGACCGACATCAGCAGGTGCGGCACGTCCGGCGTCATGCCGTTGAAGTACTGCTCGGTCACGATCCTGCCCTCGTGCAGGATAAGGAACCCGTCGGTGTAGGTCTCCGCCAGCATCTGCGCGACGCTCAGCTCACGGCCGGCGAAGGAGAACCGGATGCCGGAAACCTCGCGTTCCGTGCGGGGAAGCCGCCGGGCGGGCCCGCCCCGGGCGATCCTCGCCGTGGGAATCAGCTCGCGGACATGCTGGAATGCCCACCGGTTGAACGGCGGCTCCTGCCAGTTCGCCAGCGTGACCAGAGATTCGTCAGGAAACGGCGGCGCTCCGGTCATCAGGCCGGGGTGCGCGGCGGCGCGGTTCACAGCGCCGGGCTCCGATCGGGCGCATCCAGCCAGGGCATGCGCTCCTCGTGGGCGGCGGCAATACGGAAGACGGTGATGTCGTCGTAGGTCTTGCCGACGACTGACAGCCCGGTCGGCACCCCCTCGCGCGAGAGACCGGACGGGATGCTCATCACCGGGCAGCGGCTGGCGATGTTGAAGGGGATCGTCATCAGGACGTCCAGCCAGTCGTCCGCGGGGCGGCCGTTAATCTCGACCGGCTGGTCGGTGTCGTACTCAGCCGGGAGGGCCGGAACCGCGAAGGTCGGGCACACCAGCGCGTCATAGTCGTCGAGCAGCTCCCCGAGCGGGGCGTAGATGCCGGCCTCCAGGCCCAGGCCGGTCACGAAGTCATCCTTGGTGATCTGCGCTGACTCGGCCACAAAGCGCCTGGCGTACGAGGTCAGCTCGGCCTCGTGCTGGTCAAAGATCTCCTGGACGGATGGCCCGAAGATCATCCCGAAATGAATGCGGGCCGCCCGGCTGATCGTCGCAAGCTGCCAGGGCAGCGAGACCTCCGTTATGGTCGCGCCCGCGTCGGCCAGCCGGCCAGCCGCGGCCCTGGTATTCGCCGCGACGTCGTCGTCGACGTCGTAGCAGCCCAGGTCGACCGACAGCGCGATGCGCATTCCGCTGATCGGCGGCAGGCGGCCGGGGATCTCCAGCTTCGGCCGGATGGACGCCACGTCGCTCGGATGCGGCCCGGCGATCACGTTCTCCAGCAGCGCGCAGTCCGCCACGGTCCTGGCCAGCGGTCCCTCATGGCAGTAGTGGTCGAGATTGAAGATCTCTACCTCGGGAACGCGCCCGTAGGGCGGCTTGAACCCGACGACGCCGCAGAACGAGGCCGGGATCCTGATCGAGCCGCCGATATCCGACCCGGTCGCCAGGGTCGCCGAGCCGGCCGCCAGCGCAGCGGCGGACCCGCCGCTCGAGCCGCCGGGGGAGTAGGCGGTGTTCCACGGGTTGCGGGTGACGCCCCAGAGCTTCGTCCAGGTGAACGGTGCGCAGGAGAACTCCGGCGTTGTCGACCTGGCATGCACGATGCCGCCCGCGTCGATGATGCGCTGGACGAAGGGCGCCGTGTGCCCGGCGACGACGTCGCGCAGCGGCAGCGAGCCAAAGGTGTTCCGCTGGCCCGCGATCGGGGCCTCCTCCTTGACTGCCACCGGCAGGCCATCCAGGGGCAGCGGCGGGCCGCCCGTGCCGCTGTACCGAGCCTCCGCGGCACGGGCCTGCACCAGCGCCTCGGCATACCGGGTCTCGGCGAACGCGTTGATAGCCGGCTCGACCTCCTCCGCGCGCGCTATCACCGCCGTGACCAGCTCGACCGGCGACAGGTCCCTGGACCGGAACAGCCGCAGCGCCTCGGTGGCCGGCATGTAGTGCAGATCGCTCATGGGCTACTGGCCTCCTGTCCCTTACCGGCGGGCAGGCCGCGCACCGGCTTCCAGCCCGGCCGCGGCACGCTGGCCCGCAGCCGCCTGGTGTAGCTGTCCTGCGGATCGTCGAGCACCTGGGACGTCGGCCCGTGTTCGGCCACCCGCCCGCGATGCAGCACCAGTACCTCGTCGGTGAGCTGGCGGACGACCGCTAGGTCGTGGCTGATCAGGACATAGGACACGCTGGTCTCGTCGCGGATGTCCGCGAGCAGATTCAGCACCTGCGCCTGAATCGACACATCAAGCGCCGCAACGGACTCATCGAGGATCAGGATCCGTGGCTCGGCGGCCAGCGCGCGCGCGATCGCGACCCGCTGGCGCTGCCCGCCGGAGAGCGCGCGGGGCAGCGAGCGGGACTGGCGTGCGTCCAGGCCCACCAGGTCGATCAGCTCGGCCATCCGCTCCCGCCGGCGCTGATCGGGCCAGCCATGATGCAGCCGGAGTACCTCGTCGATGGCGGCCTGCGCCGTCTGCCGCGGATCGAGGCTGGTATAGGGGTCCTGGAAGACGATCTGCACCTCTCGGCCGCGGCGGCGCCGGTCCCTGACCGAGCGGGCGGGCCGGGACCGGTCGTGCCCGCACGCGCTGATCGTGCCGCTGGTCGGCCGCTCCAGGCCGACGATCATGCGGGCGATCGTGGTCTTCCCCGAGCCCGACTCGCCCACAATCGCCAGCGACCTGGCTGGCTGGACCCGCAGCGACACGTCATCGACGGCGACGAGGTCGCCGAATTCCTTCCGCAGGCCTGTCGCCTCCAGCACGGGCGCCGCCAGCACGGGCGCCGCCAGGACGGGCGCGCCGCCGGCCTCAGCCATCGGATGCCGTTCCCAGCCGGCCGCGGAGCTCGCTCGCCCGCCGGCACCGGGACAGCCCGCCGTCGAGCTCGGCGAGTTCCGGCAGCGCGGCCCGGCAGGCGTCCTGCGCGTGGCTGCACCGCGGCGCGAACGCGCATTCGGCGGCCGGCGCCTCGAAGGCCGACAATGGCCGGCCGGGAATGGCCAGCAGCCTGGCCGCTGTCCTGGAGATGTCCGGGCGGGCGGCGGCCAGCGCCGCCGTGTAAGGGTGCAGCGGGTCGTCATGCAGCCGGTCGGAGCTGCGGACCTCGACGATCTGCCCGGCATACATGACGGCTGTCCGGTCGCAGATGGCCGCCGCGAGCTCAAGGTCATGGGTGATGAACAGCATGGCCAGGCCGAATTCGCGGCGGAGGTCGTCAAGTATCGCCATGACCTCCGACTGCGTCGTGACATCCAGCGCCGTCGTCGGCTCATCGGCGAGCAGCAGGCGGGGCTCGGTGAGCAGGGCCGCGGCGATCATGACCCGCTGCAGCATGCCGCCGGACAGCTCATGCGGATGCTGCCGCAGGCGTCGCGCACCGCCGCCGACCCCCACCTGCTCGAGCATCTCCACCGCGCGGCGGTTCGCCTCCGCGCCGGGAACGCCCAGGTTCGTGCGCAGCGCCTCGGTCATGAAATCACCGACCCGCCGGACCGGATTGGTGTGCGCACGCGGATCCTGGAAGATCATCGCGACCTGGTTCCGGTACTGGCGCAGCCCGGTGCCGGACAGGCTGGCGACATCACGGCCTTCGTACCGGATGCTGCCATCGACCTCAGCTCCGTCCGGCAGCAGCCGGTCGATCGCCCGCGCAGTCATCGACTTGCCTGAGCCAGACTCGCCCACGAGGCCGAGTGCCTCGCCGGCGCGGATCGTGACGGACACGTCGCGGAGGACTGGCCGCATCGCGCCGCCTGCCCTGAGCCGGACCGTCAGCCCGTCGACCTCGAGCAGCGGGGCGGCAGCAGCCGCCGGCGCCGGTGCGACGGTCCGGCTCGCAGCTGCGGGCTCGCTCATCCGTGTCCTGCCTGAGCCCGCTCGAAGAGTCGCTCACCGAGCACGTTGAAGGCGATCACGACAGCGACGATGCACAACCCGGCGGCGAGCGCCGGCAGCGGGTAGCCCTGCACGATGCCCGTCTGATTCTCCGAGATCATGACGCCCCAGTCGGGCTTCGGCGGCTGCACGCCGAGGCCGAGGAAGGATATGGCCGCCAGGTCAACCATGGCGTAGCCGAACAGGATCGTCGCCTGG
>WNEY01004662.1_pt1 | contig 10466 bp, 7 predicted proteins | sample 5400531 | NCBI WGS metagenome assembly WNEY01 (sample SAMN13153338, study PRJNA577476) | soil metagenome | isolation source: 200 cm saprolite under Douglas fir tree site 1 | place: USA:California | collected 2015-04-18
GCGAAGAAGCGATAGCGACCGGCCAGCTTGGAGGGGTCCGCGTTGAGGAGGAGGCCGAAGTTGGTCGCGGGGTTGGCCAGCCATTCCTGGACCATGGCGGTGATCGTCCAAGCCTTGTACCCGAGGGTCTTATCGATCGCCTGGGTGTCATAGGCCGGGGAGATGTCGGCCTGGGCCAGGGGCACGCTGGTGTAACAGCAGGCGTTCGGCGTCCAGCTCGTCACGCCATCGGAGGTGTACCCGGTTGCCGCTGCAATGACGGGATTCTTTCCCACCAGCTTGTGCGCGGTCACCGTATAGCTGCTCTCGGGCGCCGTGTCGCTTTCCACCAGCGCCAGGGACAGCGTCGCCTGCTGCACCACGGCCCCGGCCGGGAGGCCCGAGAGGTCGAACTTCATCAGGATTGCATTCGCCACCTGGCGATCCGGCCAGGTGTAGGTCGTCAGCATCGTATGGCTGCTGTAGTTCGTCGCGTTGAGGACGATGGACGTATCCTGCGGCGCCAGTCGAAAGCTCCCGTTCGCCACCGTGACGCTGACGGTGGTGGAGGTCGTCGTGTTGCCGGTCAGATCCCGGGCCCGGGCCGTGAGCGTGTGGGTGCCGTCGGAGACGGTGGTGGTGTCCCAGTTGAGGACGTATGGTGCGACCTGGGCCTCCGCGCCGAGCGAGGCGCCGTCGAGCTGGAACTGGACGCCGGCGACGCCCACGTTGTCGGTCGCGGTGACCGTCACCGTGACCGTGCCGGCGACGCTGGAGCTCGGACTGGGCGCGGTGATCGCCACCGCAGGGGGCGTGAGATCAACGTCGAGCGTCGTGAATGAGAAGTCGCCTGACATGGCGAGGTTGCCGGCGGCATCCCGGGAGCGCACGCGGAAGTGATAGAGGGTATTCGCGGCCAGCCCCCCGAGGGTTCCCACGTGGGAGGTGAGGAGGCTTCCGTTCAGGGTGGTTGCGCTGCCGTAGGCCGTCGTGGTGCCGTACTCGACCTGCGAGTCGCTCGGTTCGTCCGTGGTCCAGCTGATCGTCGTCCCTGAAGAGGTGACTGAGGACGCCGTGATCCCCGAGAGCAGCGGGGGCGTCGTGTCATTGGCCACCGTGACGCTGACCCCTGCCGCGGTGCTGACGTTCCCGGCGGCGTCCCGGGCGACGGCGGAGAGGGTATGGGGCCCGTTGGGGACGGTGGCGGTATTCCAGGCCACGGCGTAAGGCGCCAGGGTGTCTTCGGCGCCGAGGTTGGCGCCGTCCAGTTTAAACTGGACGCCGGCGACGCCCACGTTGTCGGAGGCGCTGGCGGCGACCGTGAGGGTGCCGCTCACGACGGCGCCGGCAGCGGGCGCGGTCATCGACACGGTGGGCGGGGTGACATCGGGCGCGGCCAAGCTCGTGAACGTAAGATCTCCCGAGGTGGCAAGATTGCCCGCCGCATCCCGTGACTTCACTCGATAGTGATACGCCGTGCTCGCGGCCAGCCCATTCAGCGTCGTTAAGTGCGAGGTGACCAGGCTCGTGTTCAGCGTTGTCGAGCTGCCGTACGCGACCGTCAGGCCATACTCCACCTGCGAGTTACTGGCTTCGTTCGTGGTCCAGGTGAGGCTGGCTCCGGACGACGTGAGCACTGAGGCCGCAACGGCGGAGATAACCGGTGGCGTCACGTCGGCTATGGTCAGGCTCACCTCGGCAGAATACGCACTTTCGCTTCCACTGGAATTGTAGGCCGTTGCCGCAAAGTAATAGGTCTGCCCTTCGAGGAGACCGGACTGCACATAGCTAATCTGGTTGCCGACATCCACACTAAATGGATACGTCCGGCTAGACGTGCCGTAGTAGATTTTGTACCCCGCGAGGTCCGGTTCGGTGTTGGCATTCCAGAGCAATGTTGCTTGCCCGGAATATGCATCGGAGGTGCCCAGAAGAACCGGGATAGTAGCGACCAACGCGAGGAGAAAAAGGCGGCGGAGATGACTGACGGGCGAGCAGCCGCCGGAAAACACGTTGGCCCTCCATCGCGGAAGACCACCATGTTCCCGGGGAAGTTACATTCCCCCTCCTTCGGTAGCCCGGCTCTCAGGTCCCACCTGATCCGTGGCTTTGCGTCCCCGCCTCACGGCGGGTTTGCCTTTGTCGGGAAGGGATCTCCGCTGTACCCAGTCCTTTGCACTAGGTGCGCCAGATGGTTAAGCGGGGGAGAAGACGGACGTTTTCCGTTTCGGCCGGACGGAAGCTGAGTCGACGCGGGTCACCGTGCTTGTCAGATTCGAGTCATTTTGGCCCGCCCGGCCCACGTGACGGAGAACGTCGGTCCCTCGCAGCCTTCGAAGTGCGTCTATGTTCGTGATTCAAGTGGATCAGGGCGACGACTCCGTGGCCCGCACTGGCTCTCAGAACAGGTGCGCAAAGAAGTTCCAGATCGAGTCGAGCCAGTCCTTGTGCTTGTTCTGGCGAGGCGGATCGGCCGTCTTGAACGTAGCGTCCGAAGACACCACCAAGTTTCCGGCCGCGTCCCGCGACTTCACGCGGTAGTGATAGACGGTCGCCGGAGACAGACCGCTGATCTGCTGGGAATGTGACGTGACGAGACTCGGAGTCAGAGAGGTCGAGCTCCCATAGGCGGTCGTGGTGTCATAGTCCACCTGCGTGTCGCTCACTTTGTCCGTCGTCCAACTAACTGTGGCTCCGGAAGAGCTGATCGAGGACACGGTCACAGCAGAGAGGACTGGAGGCGTAGTGGTGACGATTAACGAGCCATAGAAGGCGGCAATCTCCGACGCGCTGAGCGCGCGGTTGTAGATGCGGACGTCGTCGAGGAGGCCTGAGAAGTACTCGGCGCCAGAAGGGCCCGGGTAGTGCCCGATGTGAACGTCCTGCGTGGTGGTGGGACCACCGGGGGTGCCGATCCAGCCGAGGCTCGCCGTCTGGAGTCCGTCGACGTAGAGGCGAGCCCCCGTGCCATCGACCACGAACGCGACATGGTGCCATTGGTTGTTGGCGTACCCGGCGGTGCTTAGGGTGCACTCGCTCCCGTCGTACACGTAATTCGACCCATCGCGGAGATACCAGGCGCAGAGGCTCCCGTTGTTCATGAAGAGCTGATAGCCGTTGGAGGAGCCGGCGACGTATTTGTTGACGATGCCACGCGCCCCGGACGTCGTCCCGGTTTTGATCCACGCGGTGACGGTCAGGGGGTAGGTATTGAGCGCGTTGGCGTGAGGGATACTCACATAGTTGGCGAGCCCGTCGAAGGCGAGGGCTTGGTTGATCTTGCCGGCGGTCCACGTGGGCCCGTTGACGAGCGTCGCGGTATTGCCATTGCCGGATGAATCGCTGGCGGTCGTCCCGCTGCCCTCGTCGAAGGTCCAATAGCCGACGAGACCCGTGCTCGGCGGGGAACCGGCGGGCGTGCTGAAGGTGAAGTCCGCGGAGGTCGCGAGGTTGCCGACCGAATCGCGGGACTTGACGCGGAAATGATAGAGCCCGTTCGAGGCGAGCCCGCTCAGCGTTTGCGAGTGAGATGTGACGAGCGCCGTGGCGAGCGAGGTCGAGCTGCCGTAGGCGCTGGTCGAGCCATAGTCGATCTGGGAGTCACTGGCTTTGTCGGTAGTCCAGGTAATCGTGGCGCCGGACGACGAAATTGCCACGGTCGAGACCGACGAAATGAGCGGAGCGGTCCCGTTGCCGACGGTGACGCTGACGCCGGATGACGTGGTCTGATTGCCGGCGGCATCGCGGGCGACGGCGGTGAGGGTATGCGACCCATTCGTGGCCGACGTCGTCGTCCACGAGACCGAATATGGGGTCGTAGTGACTTGGGAGCCGAGGTTGGCACCGTCGAGCTTGAACTGCACGCCGACGACACCGACGTTGTCGGTCGCCGTCGCGGTGACGGTGATGGCGCCGGTGATAGTGGCGCCAGCGGCCGGGGCGGTAATGGAGACCGTGGGCGGCGTCATATCCGTCGCGCTGCCAGTCACGATCCGGGCGATGGTGTCTCCGTCCGCGGTGAAGTTGGCATTCGCCGTAGCTGTCGCGGATGCGGTCGGGGTGAAGCGCACCGCCACTGTCTGGGTCGCGCCCAGTCCCACGAGGGTGAACGGACTTCCAGAGACGATGCTGAAGGGGGCGGGGGTCGACGCAGTCCCCGAGACGGTCCCACCGCCGGTGTTTGAGACGGTGAAGGTTTGATCGGCGAAGCTTCCCAGGTTCACACTGCCGAAATTCACGGTGCTGATTGGGCTCACGGCAAGATCGATTCGCGCCACGGCACCTGCGGCGGTCGAACAGGCGCTCTCATTGCCGCTCGTGTCCACCGCTGTAACGGAAACGTTGTAGAGCGTGCCGGTGGAGAGTCCGGTGAGCCTAAAGGATACAGTTTGGTTGGCAGGAGGGCTTGGCGTCGAGGAGGCAACCTGAAGAAAGGAGGATCCGAGACAGGGAGGGCTAGAGGGTCCGTAGTAGACGCGATAGGATGCCAGATCCGTCAACGGGCTTGCGTCGGTATTCTCGGTGGGGGCGGTCCAAGAGGCATCGAGGATCCCGGCTCCACCGGGGGCTGCCCCCAGGAGGACGCCGCCTAGCGCCACGCCGAGGCCTAGAAACCATCGGCGCCACGGGAGAGCGGCGGGGGCCTTCGAGAACATCTGGGCTCCTTCGGGAGACCACCATGTTCCCGGGGCGTGACTGCCACCCCTCCTGCGGTAACCCGGCTGTCAGGCTCGCGGCCTGACCCGTGGCTTTGCGTCCCTGCCTCGCGGCGGGTTTGCCCTTATCGAGAAGGGGTCTTCCCTGAAGGAGCGGCTTGTGCACAGGGAATGCCAGGCAGCAGTCGCGTCGGCTCAGGGCGCCTCAAAATCTCGAAATCGCGGGGCCTCGAAGGGCCGCACAGAGTCTGATCAGCGTGTCCGAGGGAACGCGCGAGTGACACCCAGTGTCAGGTTCGACGGCGAGCGTTGCCCATTCTGACATCTCTGTTTCAAAAGTCGTAAGCGTCTCTGTGGCTTGCGTCTCTTGTCAGGGATCGTGTGAGAAGCACGCCGCGATTTGATTGCGACGCGTCGTGTGGTAGAGATCGGGCGTGTCCTGTTTTCGGCGGCCCTCGGCGTGGGCGACGGCGATTGTCCTCGGCTTCGTGCCTGCGCCAGCGCTAGCACAGATTCCACTGCCTATTCCGCCGCCCGGGATTGGCGGTCAGGTGCCCCGGCGGGCGCCACTGACCCTGACACCGACGATCGCCGTCTCCGAGGAGTACAACGACAACCTCTTCCTCAACAACCTGAACCGGCGCTCTGACTGGGTGACCGGCGTCGCCCCGGGCGTGTCCCTCGCCGGGGAGAACGAGACCTACCGGCTGACGGCGGGTTACAGCTTCACGGCAGAAGTGTATGCACGCGAGACGTCCCTAAACGAGATTTTCGACCGCCAGAACTTGTCACTGGACGGCTCGTACCGTGCGAGTCCACGCCTCACGTTGACGCTCACGGACGCCTACATCGCCAGCCTGAACACGAACCTCGTGTCCACGAGCGGGGTGGCGACCGGGCGCAGTCGGGCATGGAGCAACACGGTCACGCCCGGGGCCGCCTGGCAAGTCACACCGCTCACGGCGCTGCGCTTGTCCGGGACGTACGTCGCCCAGCGGTTCGAGCAGAGAGATCTGGACGCCTCCGACGTCTATCGCGCGAACGTTACGATCGAGCGCCGCCTGACCCGCCGCCTCTCGGGCACGGCCGGCTACGAGTTCGCGTATCTCGACGTCGAGCGTCAGCGGCCTGTGACCACGCATTCGCCCCGGCTTGGTGGTGTCTACAGCTTTACGGAGACGTTGACGGGCACCGCGAGCGGTGGGGCGGCGTTCGTGCTGCGGGAAGGAGAGCAAGATCGCATCACGTCGGCCGCGAGCGTGAGCCTTCAACAGCGGCTTCATTTCGGCTCGGCGAGTATCCAGTATGAGCGCACGGTCGCCACGGCGGGTGGCCTCGGCGGGACCACGGACAATGATGCCGTGGATGGCCTTCTCCACGTCACGAACGTCGCTCGCGGCTTTGCGCTCGAGCTGGGACCCCGATATGCGCGCGCCCGCTCGGACGACGGCCGGATCGACGTCCGGGCGTTCACGCTCGGGCTGCGCTCGTCCTACCGCCTCACGAACTGGCTGATGGTCTTCGCCGGCTACGCGTTCTTCCAGCAGCGCACCAGCAGCACGCCCACCGGCCCGGGCGGCGCCCCGCTTGCCGCGGACGCCGACCAGAACCGCGTGTCCTTTGGCCTTCAGATCGGGTACCCGCTGAGGTTCGATTGACGCGTTCGACCTGATCTCGCCAAGGATCGACCCTTCCACCGCGTATCGGGCGGCGGTGCGGGTGGAGCTCAATCTGGCCGATCACCTCGACGTGTGCGCCTTCGGCTAGCGGAATAGGGTGAGCGGATCGCCCTGGATCACGACCTCCAGCATTTCTTCTTTGGGCGTCCGTCGATCGGCCCGCCGCCGCTCCACCGGGACGCCTCGGTCGCTCATGCGCCGCTCGCCGCGGCGCCGATTGGCGATGATCTCGACGTCGTGACGCCCCTCGAACGCCCTGCGGAGCCGATCCTCGAGATACGCGTACGGTCGCTTGACGACCAGGAGCATCCTCGCCGGGTTGTGCTCCGACTCTCCCGCCGCGGCGAGGATGCTTAGGAAGAATGTGGGGATGAACTCCATCGCGACCGGCTCAGGGCATCTGCCGTCTCGACTTTGGCCTCGGATCCTGCCGGACGACGTCAAAGATCAGCCGAAGGCAGTGTGCAAAATCGAGCCTGGTCAGAACCCCGTCAGCTTCGATGATCGTCCATGCGGTCTCGCAAAGGCTTCGGCGCGTGCTCAGCTTCCGCGCCAGGATGTGAAGGAAGGCCTCGGCCTCGGAGACCCGGAGTCGCGTGATCAACATCTTCTTGGCGTGGTCCACGAGCCTCCGGGTCGCCAGCGCCTCGCTCAGGTCGCGCCCCTCCCGCCGGAGAATCCGTAACTCGCCGAAGCGTTCCAGCGCGACGTCGATGGCCGAGAGGAGCCGCCTCTCGTCCACGGACGTGAGGTACGCGACAACACCCGCGTCTTTGGCCCGCCGGACGAGCTCGGCGCCGACATAGCCGGTGAGGAGGATGACGGGCACCGGCCGGTCGGTGACGATCGCCCTTGCCGTGCGGATACCGTCGAGCCCGGGGAGCGCGGCCTCCATGAGGACGAGACTCGGGTTGAGCCTCTGGGCGGCCGCGATCGCCTCCCGCCCGTCCCTGGCCAGTCCGAGCACGCGGTGGCCCAAGCTCTCCAGCTGCCTCTTCAGGCGGGCCGCTACGAGCTCCCTGGGCTCGACGACGAGCACCTGCAGGCGTTCCGCGTTGATTGGGCTCGGAATCCGTTCCTCCCGTTCGAGCCGGTATATCGTTCGCGTCCAGCGTACGACGGCGGGCCCGAAGGGGCAATTGGGGGAAATCCCGGAATCTTTGACGGGGAAGACCAGCAGCCACCTTGAACGACTTGTCGGAGAGGACGAGCCCCTGCGCCCTCAGACGAGGCGGTCGCGCAGCCGCGAGCTGATCGCGTCCACCACCATCACCATCGCGACGGTCACGAGGAGGACGGTCGAGGCGGCGGGGTAGTCGATCATCCTGAGATAAGTCTGGAGGTAGAAGCCGATGCCGCCGGCGCCGACGAACCCGAGCACGGTCGCCGCGCGGATGTTGGTCTCGAGACGGTAGAGGACGTACGAGAGAAAGAGCGGGAGCACCTGCGGCAGCACGCCGAATCTCAGGATCTGCAAGCGCGTGGCGCCCGTCGCGGTGATCGCGTCCACCGGACCCGGCTCGATCCCCTCGATCGCCTCGGAGTAGAGCTTGGCGAGCGAGGTCGTCGTGTAGGCGACGACGGCGAGGACGCCGGGAAAGGGCCCGAGCCCGACCGCCGCCACGAAGACGAGCGCGTAGACCAGCGTGTCGACGCTCCGGAAGAAATTGAGCACGGCGCGAGCCGGATAGAAGACCGCGCCGGCTGCGATGTTCCGAGCCGAGAGGAACCCGAGGGGGAGGGCCAGGACCGCGGCCACCGCGGTCCCCAGCAGCGCGATCTCCACCGTCTTGACCGCGCCCGCCAGTGCCGCGGGAAGGACGCGCGGGTCGGGCGGGATCATGCGCCGCACGAAGTCGAAGATCCACGGGAGCCCGTGCGCCAGACGCACGGGGTCGGCGTCCGTGTCCCAGATCAGCCACGCGAGGACGACGGCGCCAACGAAGACAGCGGCGCGCGTCATCCGGCCTCCCCGTCGCCGTAGATCGCGTCGATCAGGCTGGGCGTCAGCGCCGAGGGCGGGCCGTCGAATCTGATCCGTCCCCGGCGGAACCCGACGATGCGCGTGGCGTAGGCGAGCGCGGTCTCGAGCTGGTGCTGGCTCACGACGAGCGTGAGTCCGTGTTCCACGTTGATGGTCTTGAGAATGTCCATGATGCTGGTCGTGAGCTGCGGGTCCAGGCTTGCCGTCGGCTCGTCGGCGAGGATCACCGCCGGTGACTGGGCGAGGGCGCGCGCGATGGCGACGCGCTGCTGCTCGCCGCCCGAGAGGGTGTCAGCCCGACGGTCGGCGAGATGAGCGAGCCCCACCTGCGCCAGGCACTCGAGCGCGAGCCGCCGGTCACTCGGCGGGAACCGGCCGACGAGGCTCGGGAGGGACGGCACGTAGCCGAGCCGGCCCGCGAGGACATTTTCCAGCACCGAGGCGCGGCGCACGAGGTTGAACTGCTGGAAGATCATTCCGATCCGGCCCCGGACCTGGCGCAGCTCGGCACCGCTCGCGCCGGTCACGGCGCGGCCGGCGACGCGGACGACGCCCGCCGTCGGCTCGACGAGCCGGTTGATCGAGCGCAGGAACGTCGTCTTGCCGGCCCCGCTCCTGCCGAGGATGACGACGAACTCGCCCGTGCGTACGACGAGATCGATCCCGTGGAGGGCCACCGTCTGTGGCGGGAGGACGACGGAGAGCCCCGCGACCTCGATCATCGGGTCCATGCGGATCCTCGGCGGGGTGAGCCGCTCAGCGGGGGCGGACGCCGAGCAGGTCCATCGCCGCCCGAACGGGGTCGTACTCGCGGTCCTCGGCGGGCGCGAACCCGTCGATCTCGTAGAGTCGCTTGAGCAAGGGAGCGTAGGCGGGGCCCTGGATCTGGAGAAGGGCGGCGCGGATCCGGGCGAACATCGCCGGGTCTAGCCCGGCGCGGGCGGCGATCCCCGCTTCGGGGATATGCTCTGTCTCTGCCACCCACGTGACCCGCTCGCGCTCGACCGGGTCGGCGAGGTACTGCTCCCGCGCCAGGTCGAACGAGGCGATGGCATCCACGTGGCCGTTCTGTAGCGCGCGCATCGACGCGTCGTGGGCGCCGGAGAAGACCACCTCGCGGAAAAAGGTCTTCGGATCCCGGTTCTGAACGAGCCCCCGCTGGATCAGGAGCACCATCGGATAGATGTAGCCCGACGAGCTGGCCGGATCCACGAACGCGATCGTCTTGCCCCGAAGGTCCTCGAGCCGCCTGAGGCCGGAGTCAGCGCGCACGAAGATGCGCGACGTGAACGCGCTCTTCCCGTGCCATAGATTCCGGGCGACGATCGTGGCTTTGGCCTCACGGTTGGCAAGGACGTAGCCGACGGGGTGCACGAACGCGAGGTCCGCGGTCCGGTTCCGGAGCGCCTCGATGACCGCGGCGTAGTCCGACGCGACCGTCACCCGCACGGGCACGCCGACGAGCCTGCCGAGCGCCTGACCGAACTCTTCGCCGGCCGCGAGGAGGTCGGTCGGCTTCTGGGACGGTGTGAGGACGAGATGGAGCGGCTTGTCCGCCGCCGTGGACGCTACGGCGAGAACGCCGAGCGCCAGCGTCAAAGAGACGACCAGCCGTGGGATGGGACCCACGAGATCTCTCCGCCTCGCCTACCGGCCGACGCCCGCCGTCTCGTCCACGTGCGCGTCCTCGCGGAAGTGCGGCATGACCTCGCTGGCGAAGAGCTCCATCATCTCCAGTGTCTCTTCGCGGCTCCCGCCGCTCATTCCCGAGCAGAGGATCCCGGCCCGGAGCTCGTTCGAGAAGACCCGGAGCTTGTCCCGGACGGTCGCCGGGCTGCCGTAGACGAGGTAGCCCTCGCGGTCGGCCTCCTCGAACGTCAGCTCACTGGGGAGTTTGGGCGAGGTGGCGAGCAGGCGCCGGAGCGAGGCTTCCGTCAGGTACCCGGGCGGGCGCCAGAAGGGCGGGTGCATGCGGAGCCCCACGTTGAACACCCACATGACGTGCTTCTGCGCCAGCTCGCGCGCCTTCGCGTCGGTCGGGGCGACGGCGATCGGGACATTGACGGTGAGCTGGTAGCGGCTCGCCGTGTAGCCGTACCGCTCGCAGGCCTCGCGGTACTCGCCGTAGATCTGGGCGATCCGCTTGATCGGCGTGAAGACCATGAGATA
>WNEY01006957.1_pt1 | contig 10466 bp, 10 predicted proteins | sample 5400531 | NCBI WGS metagenome assembly WNEY01 (sample SAMN13153338, study PRJNA577476) | soil metagenome | isolation source: 200 cm saprolite under Douglas fir tree site 1 | place: USA:California | collected 2015-04-18
TCAACAGCCTGGGACTGCTCTACCTCAAGCGCCAGGAATACCAACGGGCGATCGACACCTTCCGGAGCAGCCTGGATGCGCTCCGCGCACGGCCGGACGCCATTCGCACCTCGCAGCTCTACGGCAATCTCGCCTCCGCGCACGCCGAGCTCGGCGAGTGGAAGGAGAGCGAGAGTTGGTTCCGCCAGGCGCTCGACATCAAGCGCCGCTCGGGCGACGTCCTGGGCCAGGCGGTGACGCTGAACAACCTCGCCCGGGCGCAGGCCCAGCAAGAGCAGACCCAGGCTGCGGTCACCACGGAGCAGGAGGCGGCGTTGCTCTTCGAGAAAGCCGGTGACCACCGGCTGGCGGCGCTGGCCCGGCGAAACCTTGCCAAGTACTACCGGACGCTCGGCAGGTCCGACCTGGCCGCGAAGAGCTACGCGGACGCGCTCGCTCTGTACCAGCGGACCGATGATCGCGAGGAACAGGCGGCAACCCGGGCGGAGTTGGCCAGCCTGAAGGAACACGTGGGGATCCCCTGGTGGGCCTGGGCCGCGGCCGTGCTCTCGATCCTGACGCTGGCGGCGCTCATCGCACTTACGATCTTCATCGAGAATCTCAAGGATTGAGCACCTTCACGCTGTCCACCGCTGCGCGCGCCGCGAGCTGCTCGAGCTGGTGCGGGCCCAGGCGCTCCTCGCCGCGCTCGATGGCGTGGACCAGGTCGCGCAGCCGTGCGTTGAGCGGCGCCGGGAGGCCGGCCTGGCGCGCGGCGTCGGCCACGGCGCCGTTCAGGTCGTCCACCTGGCCCGCGGGCCGGCCGGCCAGGAGGCGCTGGAGCATGCCGCTCCGCTGCCGGGGCCGGCGGCTGGCGGCGAGCCAGATCAGCGCGTGCTGGATGGCGGCGGGGATCGCGCCGGGCCTGAACCAACGCGGATCGAGGCCGACCACCTTCTCCAACTCGACGTGGCGCGCTTCCGCAACCGCGACCGCCTCGCCGACGATGCGCAGCGCGAGCCGGCGCGCATCAAGGCGCCGTGCCAGCCCGCCGAAATCGAGCCCGGAGATCGCGCAGAGCGTGGAGAGGGCGCAGTTGAAGGCGAGCTTCGTCCAGCGCGCGCCGGCGAGGTTGGGAGTGACGCGCACCGGGAAGGTGCGCTCGAGCACGGCCTTCGCGCGCTCGAGCTTGTCCATCGCTCCGTCCGCCGCGCCGAGGATGAACTTGCCGCCGCCGGTGATCACGTACTCGCCGTACGCGTCGGAGCTCGCCGACCAGCCGATGACGGCGCCCAGCGTGCGCGCCGCGCCGAGCCGCGCCGCCGCACGCTCTTCGGGCAGGCCGTTCTGCACGCAGACGAGCGCGCCGTCCACGGCGAGCAGCGGGGCCGCGGCGGCGAGCGCAGCGTCGCTCGCGTCGGTGCGCGTGCACAGCAGCATCAGGTCGTAGGGGGCGGCCTGGGCCGGCAGCGTGGCTCCGAGAAGCGGCGGCGCGGGAACGGCCGCTTCGCCGCGGACCCGCAACCCGCCGGCGCCGATCGCCCGGGCCGCGCGGTCGCTGCCGGCGGCGAGAGCGATCGTCTCCCCGGCCGCCGGCGACCGCAGGAGCCTGGCGGCGATGACGCCGCCGATCGCGCCGAGGCCGATCACGCCGATGCGCATGCCGGGCGGCAGGTACCAAACCACCCCCGCGGAACGCAAGGATGAGATATGAGAGCGCGCATTCGGGGAGCCGCGAGCGCAAGAGGAGACGAGCATGGCCCGTGAATTCGACGGCAAGGTGGCGTTGGTGACGGGCGCCTCGCGCGGCATCGGCCGCGCGGTTGCGGTGCGGCTGGCCGAAGGTGGCTGCTCGGTTGCCCTGGGCTACGCCGGGAACGAAGCCGCCGCGAGCGAGGCGAAGGCCGCCTGTGAGAAGGCCGGCGCCGCGCGCGTGTACCTCATCAAGTTCGACGTCGCCGACCCGGAGGCCTGCGCCAAGGCGGTGGACGAAGTGGTGAAGGAGCTGGGCGGGCTGCACGTCCTGGTCAACAACGCGGGCATCAGCATCAACGGGCTGATCCTGCGCTACAAGGCGGACGACCTGCGCCGCGTGCTCGACGTCGACCTCGCCTCGGCATTCCACCTCTCCAAGGCCGCCGTGCGCCCGATGATGAAGCAGCGCGGCGGCAGCATCGTGAACCTGACCAGCGTCGTCGGCGAGCAGGGCAACGCGGGGCAGACCGCGTACGCGTCGGCGAAGGCGGGGCTGATCGGCCTCACCAAGGCGCTCGCGCGCGAGGTAGGCAGCCGCAACATCCGGGTGAACGCGGTGAGCCCGGGTTGGATCGAGACCGACATGACGCGCGACCTCCCGGAGGAGGCAAAGAAGTCCATGGCCGAAGGCGCCGCCCTCGGCCGGGCCGGCACCCCGCGCGAGGTGGCGGAGGCGATCGCGTTCCTCGCCTCGGACCGGGCCTCGTTCGTCACGGGCGAGGTGCTCCGCGTGAACGGCGGGCTGTACATGTGAGACGGGCGTCGGCGTGCGTGTACGAAGTCGATTCCGTTCGATCAGGGCGTGGCCGACGACCACGCCGGACCCACGGAGTCACCGTCGTCCCACACGTTTTACCGAGCACCAGTGTTTCTGCCACGAGCAGGAGGGCGAGCATTATTCCTCGAGGTGTCGGAAGGTCTCGGACTCGTCGCCCAGGTCTGCGTCAGTGCTGCTGAACAAGCCGGTCGAGGGCGCGCGGCGATACGGGTAGTAGCGGGCCGCTACGGTGCGCAATCCCTCCCTGATCAGCTGCGACGGATTGAGCCCGTCCTTGCGGGCGCGCGCGAGTGCGGCCGCATCCTCGCGGCTTAGGCGCACAGTGATGGAGCGTCTGAGCGGCATATACTTAGTGTATAACATCGCGCAACGGCCGTCCACCGGCCCCGGGTCAAGCCAGCGCGAGCAGCACCTCCCTCGCACGCACGCGCCACCCGATGCTGAGCAGCCAAGTCCGCGCCGGTACCACGGGTGGATCTCTCCCTCGCTCGCGCCAGGCGGAGCTGTTTCGCTTTGCCGCTCGCCCCCGCCATTTCCACCTCCCCCGCCGCCGCCCTGCGAACACGCTCTCGCCCGCCTCTTGCTCGGGGTCAGATTCTACAGAGGGGGTCCGACACTCCCTCCCGGAGCCGTCGATGGCGAATCACCGATGGGAGAGAGGCCGCGGGGATCTGCCGGGACAAGCGCGTTTCGCTGCCACGGGAGCTGCCGCACCTTGCCGGGGGAGAGATTCCAAGGATCGGCCGGCGGCCGCGCACCGCGCCTTGATCCGCCCCGTCCCCCCCGGCGAGTTCTGTACAGCTCGTACATGACGGGGCTGGGAGCAGAGCGCCCGCCGCGCGAGCAGTCGTCGCGGTCGGCAGAGCGTGCGAGCGGCGGCTCAGCGAGTGGCGGCCGCGATGGAAGACACAGCGCCGCCCTATTGGCGGCGCCCGACCGAATCGAGCGCCCGTTCCATCAGCTTCTTCGCCACCATCGTGGCCACGGTCACGCCGACCGCCCCGAGGACCTTCTCCGGGACGGTCGGCTCCGGCTTCGCGACCTTCTGGGGCTGGTCGATCATCCGCGAGAGGGCGTGTTTCAGCCGGCGCGCCTTCGAGACGGGCTTGTTCCGTTGCCGCGACGCCCATACCGCGTAGGCCACACCGCCAACCAGCGCGAGCACGGTCACGCCGGCGGCGACCGCAACCAGGGGATGGCGGCGCACTTGCAGCCGCACGTCGGTCAGCTCGTGCCGGCGGCGGTCCAGCTCGGCGAGCGAGCGGTCCAGGCGGGAGCGGATCTCGGTGATCTCCGTCTCCAGCTCGCGCGCCTCCTTGCGCGGTTCGCCGTTCACGCGATCCGTTCCTTCGCCCATTGCACGTCCTCCTTGAGGGTCCGGCGGGTCATCTCCAGCGGTTCCGTCACGCGCTTGCCCCATCCGACCAGACCCGCGGCGGTCCCGACCAGCAGCACCGCCGCCGCCACGATCAGAGCGGCCGCCCATTCGGGCAGCGCAGTCCCCAGAGCCATGGCGACGGCGACGAGCATCATCGACACCGTCCAGATGGCGCACAGGCCGGCCACTCCCAGCCCCTTGGCCATGGCCACCTCCTTCTTGAGGTCGGCCTTGAGCTCTGCCTTGGCCAGCTCGACCTCCTTCTTCGCGAGGAGCACCGCGTTCTGGGTGATGTGCTGCAAGAGCTCCTTGTTGGACATCGACTCCAGCCGCACCGGCACCGAGGCCGGCGGCGGCAGCGCGATGCGCTCGGGCGTCCCTTCCACGCGCTTCCGATCCGCCATCTCTTCCTCCTGCGCGAGCAGCGGCGGCTCGCCGCGCAGTGCGCGGTCGAGCTGGAGCAGCTCGCGGTAGACGATCTGCCATTCGTCGAACGGGACGTCGCTGCGCGACAGCTCGCGCGCGATCTCGTGCACCCGCGCCACCAGCGCCCGGGCCCCGCGGTGCTGCGCCGGGTCCTCCGCGTAGACCGACCAGACGCGCTTGATCTGGCGCTCGAGGTCCCGGGCCCGCGCATCGGTGGTCATCAGCGCGGCGCGCGGCGCGATGACCTCCTGCGCCAGCGTCTGGGCGCGCAGCACGCGGTCGGGCTTGCCGCGCAGCAGCAGCTCGTTCGGGTTCAGGTTGAGCTGCAGCCCGTCGCCCACGCGGTACAGCGTCTCCTCGCCGACGAACGAGGAGAAGGCGCGGCCGCCCAGCGTGCGCAGCACACCCGCTGGGGCGGTCATCGTCCAGGGCGGCTCGGCGGGTCGCAGCTCCGTCCCGTAGGCCGCGAGGGCCGCGACCAGCGCGTCGACCAACTCGGGGCCCGCACCCTTCGTGACCAGGAGAGGCAGGCGCACGTCGATGCGCCCCTTGATCGCGTTGGCGATCTTCAGCCCCGGCGCGACGATCAGCATGAGAAGGAAGGCGATCGCGAGCGCGAGCGTGACCTGGAACCCGCGCAGGAACTTCTTCCAACCCGGCTCGGGCAGGGCGGACTGAGGTGAGCGCGCCGCGATCACGCTGCCCACCACCACCGGGACGAGCAGCGCCAGCGCGATCCAGACGATGCGCAGCCACAGGCTGGGAACGGACTTGGAGAGGGGCACGAAGGAGACCGCGAACAGCGTGACCCGCGGCACGACGATCCCCAGCACGAGCAGCGGCCAGACGGCCGCCCCGGCGACCACCGCCGAGAGCATGGTCTGCTCCCTGGGCGAAGTCTGCCCGAACAGCGCGACGACCGCCCAGCCGAAGATCGCGTTGAGGATCTTCCCGGCAGACCTCGCCACCAGGGTGATCAGGGCCTGCAGGATCGCCACATCGCGAACCTAGGCCCCGGGCGCGACCCGCGGCGGGCCGCTCGGTTGATCTCCGGCTGCGCGCGCCGGCCCGCTCGCCCGCTCCTCCCCGACCGGTTCGGTGACCAGGCGGTTGGCGAGGTCCTCCTCCACGCCCTGGCCGCAGAACTCGAGGCAGGCGGCGGCCGAGGTGAGGGTCGCGTGCGGGCGCCACCGCGCGCCGGGGAACGAGCGCACCCGGATGCGCAGCTCCATCTCCGCCAGCTCGGTGTTGCTGCACCGGTGCTCCTCGCCGCGCGAGTCCCGGTAGGAGACGAGCACGCTCGAGGCCGCGCGTCCGCGCACGACGCCGTCGATCGCCACCCGCGCATCCGCCGCCGAGAAGTGCCAGGTCGGGGCCGCGGGGCTGGAGCGCGAGAGGATCACCCAGGGCGGGTCCTGGAAACGGTGCACCTCGCCGCCCGAGCGGAAGGTGTAGAGCGGCACCTGGACGCCTCCCGGCAGCCGCACCGCCGTGAGGTCGACCGAGGCGGACGGATCCTCGGCGAACGCGTTGCACCGGGCCCACGTGTAGGTGAGCCACCGCTCACGTGCCCAGAGGTGCCCCTGCGCTCCCGGGGCGCCGTCGAGGTCCGTGGGCCGGCCGTCCACCTCGAGCGCTCCGCTCACGCGCATCGACGGATGGGGCAGCGCCATCCCGCTCCCGCGCAGGGCGGCGATGGGACGCAGCGGCGCGGGCACCACGTCTTCCGCTTCCGCGCCGGGCTCGAAGGACAACCGCCACCGGAGCGATCGCCCGCCCGCCTCCACCTCGCCCCAGCACCCTGCCGGGGTCAGCTCTCCGGCCCCGATCGCCACCGGGTCGGTGCGACGGAATGCCGCGGCGGGGTAGACGTTCCGCAGCGCGAAGGCGCGGCCGCCGTCCATGAAGCTGGCCCACATCGACGGGGCCTGTGTTCCAGCCCGATCGACGTCGAGCGCGTACCGCAGCCACAGGCCGATGCCGCGGCGGGGATCGGCACAGGTGATGAACCAAGCCTCCGACCACGGCCCGGAGCCGCCCCACCGCGCTGCGTTGAGCGATGGGCGATCGCCCATTTTTCCCCGCTTATCTCCCCCGGATAGGCGCGTCAAGCGCTGCTTGACTTGGATCCCCGCCCCCGTAGACTCTGCGCGTCCCACCGAGGAGGCTTGGGCCCGCCGTGCCATTCCATTTTGCAAACGTGCTGATCTTCAGCGGGCTGGCGATCTTCTTCGTGCTGGGGTCCCTGGTCGCCGGGCGCTTCCTCCGGCCGAACTACCCGACGCCAGAGAAGTCGATGATCTATGAGTGCGGCGAGAAGCCCATCGGGCAGGCCTGGTACAACTTCAACCCGCGCTTCTACCTGATCGCGCTGGTGTTCGTGATCTTCGAGGTGGAGATCGCGTTCATGTTCCCCGTGGCGTCCGTGTACAAATGGTTCCTCGACCAGGGGCAGGGTCTCCTGGCGTTCGCGGAGATCTTCGTCTTCATCGCCATCCTCGCCGTGGGTCTCGCCTACGTGTGGGCGATGGGCGACCTCGAATGGGTGAAGGGCCTCAAGCAGGACGTGATCAAGGCGGCGCGCGAGAAGGCCGACGCCGCCCGGAAGGCGGCTTGATGTCGAAGCATTACGCGCAGGACGTCGGGCAGGTGGTCACCACGAGGACCTCCTTCATCGACGACATCATCAACCTGGCCCGGAAGAGCAGCATCTTCTACCTGCTCTTCGGCCTCGCCTGCTGCGGCATCGAGCTGATGCAGACCGGCGGCCCGCGCGCGGACATCGACCGTTTCGGCAGCGTCCCGCGCGCCACCCCGCGCCAGAGCGACCTGATGATCGTCGCCGGGACCCTCACCTACAAGATGGCCGAGCGCTGCAAGCTCCTCTACGAGCAGATGGCGGAGCCGAAGTACGTCATCTCGATGGGCTCCTGCGCGAGCTGCGGCGGCCTCTTCCAGCTGGCGTACTCGGTGTGCAAGGGCGTCGACAAGATCGTGCCGGTGGACATCTACGTGCCGGGCTGCCCGCCGCGGCCGGAGGCGCTGACCGAAGGCCTCTTGCGCGTGCAGGACAAGATCGTGCGCGAGCGCTGGTTCGCGGGGCGGCGCGAGATCGGCCAGCGCACCCCGGGTCTCGGCATCGACTACAAGGTGAGCGCCTGAGGATGACGCCCGAGGAGATCCAGCAATCGCTCGCCGCGAAGTTCGGCGACGCGGTGGGGCCCTTGCAGCCGGCGAACAAGGACCCGTGGGTCGAGGTGAAGCCCGCCGCCGTTCGCGAGGTGTGCGCGCATCTGAAGACGGACCCGCAGCTCGGCTTCGACTGCCTGATGAACCTCTCGGCGGTGGACTGGCCCAAGCAGAACCAGATCCACGTCGTCTACCACCTGTTCTCGTATGCGAAGAGGCACGCGTTCATCCTCAAGGTGAAGCTCGACCGCGCCGCTCCGACCGTCGCCAGCGTCGAGCCCGTGTGGAAGAGCGCCGACTGGCTCGAGCGCGAGCAGTTCGACCTGCTGGGCGTCACCTTCGAGGGCCACCCCGACCTGCGGCGCATCATGCTGCCGGACGACTGGGTGGGGAACCCGCTGCGCAAGGACTACGCGGAGCAGCCGGAGTACCACCAGATCTCCACCACGCGCGAGAGCCCGCTGGACGGCTTCATCCGGCTCGACGAGATGAAGAAGCGGGCCGCGGCCAAGCAGGCGGAGGAGAACGCGAAGGCGGCTCCACCGCCCGCGCCACCGGCGTCCTCGGCCGCGACCGCGACCGGGGCGGAGGCGCCCGACCCGAAGAAGGAGCTGCCGCAGTGACCGAGCCGCGCCGCGCGCCCGAGAACCCGACCATGGAGATGACCTCCAACAAGGAGGTCCTGCGCCGCATCGAGTACACGGGCGACATGCTGCTCAACATGGGCCCGCAGCACCCCTCCACGCACGGCGTGATCAACTTCCTCGTGCAGACCGATGGCGAGGTGATGAAGCGCGCCATCCCCGAGGTCGGATACCTGCACCGCAGCATCGAGAAGATCGGCGAGAAATGCACCTACAACGGCTTCATGCCGTACACCGACCGCGTCGACTACATCGCGGCGATGTTCGCCAACCAGGGCTGGGCGATGGCGGTGGAGCGGCTCCTGGGCGTCGAGGTGCCCAAGCGCGCCGAGTACTGCCGGGTGATCGCCTGCGAGCTGAACCGCATCGCCAGCCACCTCATCTCCGCCGGCACCATGGCGATGGACGTCGGCGCGGTGACGCCCTTCCCCTACGCGCTGCGCGAGCGCGAGTTCATCAACGACCTGCTCGAGGAGCTGTGCGGCGCGCGCCTGACCTACAACTATCTGCGCATCGGCGGGGTGGCGTTCGACCTGCCCGAGGGGTACGCCGACAAGGTCATCACCTTCGTCGACCACTTCGAGAAGATCCTGATCGAGTTCAACCGGCTCATCACCAACAACGAGATCTTCGTGCAGCGGCTCGCCGGGCTGGCGGCCATCCCGCGCGAGATGGCCATCGACTACTGCCTGGTCGGCCCCAACCTGCGCGCCTCGGGCGTCCCCTTCGACGTGCGCAAGGACCTGCCCTACTCCATCTATCCCGAGCTGCAGTTCGAGGTGCCGGTCGGCCGCGGGGAGATGGGCGCGCTGGGCGACGCGTGGGACCGCTTCTCCGTCCGCGTGGAGGAGATGCGGCAGAGCTGCCGCATCCTGCGCCAGTGCATCGCGCAGATCCCCAGGGGCGAGACGATGGCGAAGGTGCCCCGCAAGATCAAGTTCACCGAAGGGCTCGAGGCGTACAGCCGCATCGAGAGCGCGCGCGGCGACATGCAGTACTACGTGGTCGCGGGCGGCGGCGAGAACGCCTACCGGGTCAAGGTGCGCACCGGCAGCTTCACCGCCATGGGGATCATCGACACCCTCTCGCGCGGCCTGATGATCGCGGACCTGGTGGCGCTGATCGCGTCGCTCGACGTGGTGGCGCCGGAGATCGATCGCTGATGCAAAGTTGGATCGACAGCCTGATCCGCGGATGGGGGCAGGACCCGGCTTCCTGGCCGTGGACGCAGCTCGTCTACCTCGCCTTCATGGGGCTGTTCGCCTTCCTCGTCATCAACTTCGCCGCCATCACCGCGGGGATCTTCTCCTGGGCCGAGCGGCGCGTCGCCGCGCGCATGCAGTCCCGCGTGGGTCCCAACCGCGTCGGTCCCGGCGGGTTCCTGCAGTGGGTCGCCGACGCGGTGAAGCTCTTGACCAAGGAGGACCTGGTCCCCGCCGAGGCGGACAAGGTGCTCTTCCGCGCCGCGCCCTACTTCATGATGGTGGGGTTCGCCTGCGTGTTCGTGACGTTGCCGTTCAGCCACCGGCTGATCATCGCGGACATGAACGTGGGCATCTTCTTCATCATCGCGGTGACCGCGCTGATCGTGGTCGGCATCATCATGTCCGGCTGGTCTTCCAACTCGAAGTGGTCGATGTTCGGCGCCATCCGCAGCGCGGCGCAGATCATCTCCTATGAGATCCCCGGCGGCATGGCGCTGATGATCCCGGTGCTGCTCGCCGGCACCTTGAGCACGCAGGGCATCATCCGCGCGCAGGGAGGCTGGCCCTGGCAGTGGTTCGTCTTCGACAACCCGGCCACATTCGCCGCCTTCTTCATCTACTTCATCAGCGCGCTCGCCGAGGGCAACCGCACCCCGTTCGACCTGCCCGAGGCCGAGAGCGAGCTGGTGAGCGGCTACAACACCGAGTACAGCGGGATGCGCTTCTCCTACTTCTTCCTCGTCGAGTGGGGGAACATGTGGGTGATGAGCGCGCTCGCCGCGACCATGTTCCTCGGCGGGTGGCAGATCCCGGGCGTCTCGGCCGCGCAGCTCGACGCCATGACCGGCGGCCGGGCGGTGGCGTTCGAGCTGCTCTCGCTCGCCATCTTCGCGGGCAAGACCCTCTTCTGGGTCTTCGTGGTGATGTGGCTGCGCTGGACGCTGCCGCGCATCCGCGTCGATCAGATGATGAACATGTGCTGGAAGTACCTGGTGCCGGTGAGCTTCGCCGCCGTCCTGTTCGTCGCCGGGTGGATGCTGGTGGTCCGCGCCGCGCCGGCGGTCGGCACGGTCACGCACTGGATCATGTTCCTCGCCGCCGGCGTCCTGCCC
>WNEY01004664.1_pt1 | contig 10465 bp, 9 predicted proteins | sample 5400531 | NCBI WGS metagenome assembly WNEY01 (sample SAMN13153338, study PRJNA577476) | soil metagenome | isolation source: 200 cm saprolite under Douglas fir tree site 1 | place: USA:California | collected 2015-04-18
AGAGCGTGCCCTTGTGCAGGACGATGCCGTTCGGACGGTAGAGTCCGGACGCCACCACCTTGACCTCGCGCTTGCCGTCCTGCTCGACGATGGCGTGGATCTTGTCCTTGATGCGGCTCGATACGAACACGGTCCCCTTGTCGCCGAGCCGCAGCGTGCGGGCATTGTCGACGTCGCTGGCATAGAGCTCGATCTTGAAGCCCTTCGGGGCCTTGAGCTTGTCGATCGGGAGCTTCTCGGCGGCGGTCGGAATCGGCGGCGGCGCGACCGGCGCAAGCTTCTTCGCCTCGTCCGTCTCCGGCCGGCCGATCAACGGCGAGCCGGGAGGCAAGGGTTGCTGGGCGGCGGCTTGCCACCCAACGACGAGCAACGTGCCGAGCGTTCCGGCGAGCATGAGGCCGCGCAGTCGCGACAATCGGGTCATGACGATCCTCCCTGGTATGTAAGACTTGATCTTGCCGCCCATCCGCACGCCGCCTCGATCGAGGGGCGTGGCAGCGGAGCGGCTTCGTTGGGTTCAGTTTCCAACATTTTGCCTCCCGCGCGCAATCGGTTTCAGGCCGGCGCGAGCCGATGTCGGCCGCCGGTGCCTCGGCGGGATCGCGGGGCGCCGTGCCGTTTGCGGGCTTTCTTCGGCGCTCAGCGGCCGGCGACGCGACGGCCGTCGTAGCTGATGCGGTAGATCGCGCCGGCATAGTCGTCGGAGACGAGGAGCGCGCCGTCCTTCATCACCTCGACGTCGACCGGGCGACCGATATAGTTGTTGTCCTTCAGGAAGCCGGTCATGAACGGCTCCCAGGATCGCACGCTGCCGTTCGGATTGAGCTTCACGACGATGACGTCGCCGCCGACCTTGTTGGTCTTGTTCCACGAGCCGTGCCGCGCGACGAAGATCGCATTGCGATACTCGGCCGGGAACATCTGCCCGGTATAGAAGCGCATGCCGAGCGCGGCGGAATGCGGGCCGAGCAGCGCCACCGGCGGCTCGAACTCGCTGCACGGGCGGCCCCAGCCGAACTGATCGTCGGGAATATTGCCCTGATGGCAATAGGGGTAGCCGAAATGCTGTCCCGGCTTGGTGACCCGGTTGAGCTCGTCGTTCGGCAGCTCCTCCGACAGCCAGTCGCGGCCGTTGTCGGTGAAGTAGAGCTCCTTGGTCACCGGATGGAAATCGAAGCCGACCGAATTGCGCACGCCGCGCACATAGGTTTCCGAGCCGCTGCCGTCGAGATTGATGCGCCTGATCTGGCTGTTGGTCTCGGGCGGCAGGCAAATGTTACAGGGCGCCCCGACGTTGATGTAGAGCTTGTTGTCGGGACCCACCGCGATGAATTTCCAGCCATGCGACTGGTGGTTCAGGAACTGGTCGTAGATGACGACGGGCTTCGGCGGATTGTCGAGATTGTCCTCGATCTTCTCGAGCTTCGAGACCCTGGTGCCTTCGGCGATATAGAGCGTGCCGTCGCGGAAGGCGAGGCCGTTCGGACGGTCCATGCCGGAGGCAAGCACCTTGAGCTCGCGCTTGCCGTCCTTCTCGACCACGGCATAGACCTTGTCGAGGAGGCGGTTGCTGACGAAGACGGTACCCTTGTCGCCGAGGCGGAGCGAGCGCGCATTGGGCACGCCGCTCACGAACACCTCGACCTTGAAGCCCTTGGGCAGCTTGAGCTGCGGGACCGGCAGCTTGTCCGCCGCCATCGCGAAGGGCGGCGGGTTGATGCCGCGGAGCCTGGTGGCGGCGTCCGAGGTCGGCTGGTTGGGGGTCGGCGGCGGCGGGGTCGGCGTCGATTGCTGCGCCGCCGCGGACGAGGCGCCGAGCGCGCCGGCGAGCGTCGCGGCCAGCCAGAAGCCCTTCGAGTGCGACAAGCGAACGGTCATGCGATCCTCCCGAGATGATTTTGGTTGGTCGTAGTGTCCGACAGTCGTGGGCGGTGCGCAATCGGAATCCGGCCCTGCGCCGCCCGTAGCCTCGATGCTGCGGCGCCGATCCGCGCATGACCTGGCACGCAGGAGAATCCCGCCTCATACCAACGGCACTACCTCTCGACCGGTCATGCCCGGGCTTGACCCGGGCATCCATCAGAAAAAGAGCTTTTTGATTAAGATGATGGATTGCCGGGTCAAGCCCGGCAATGACGAGTGGGGAGTCGAGCTCCAGCGCCGTTGGTATCACATCCGCCGATAAACGTACGGCGCGTCGGTCCGGATCGCGGCGAGCTCGGCGACCTGCGCATGGTCGGGCGCGAGGTGACAGACCGGGTCGGTCGCGGCGGCGTCGCCGGTCAGCGCGAAGGCCTGGCAGCGGCAACCGCCGAAATCCAGCTCGCGGCGCGGACAGCTCGCGCACGGCTGCTTCATCCAGGCGGTGCCGCGGAAGGCGTTGAAGGCCGGCGAGCTCGCCCAGATGTCGGCGAGCGAATGGTCGCGCACGTTCCAGAATTCGAGGCCGGGGATGGATTCGGCGGCATGGCAGGGCAGCACCTTGCCCGCCGGCGTGACATTGAGCGAGCGCCGGCCCCAGCCGCCGACGCAGGGCTTGGGATAGCGGGCGTAGTAATCCGGCACCACCGCATCGATGACGATGCGGCCGCGATGGCGCGCACGCAATTCGTCGACCAGGGCCGCGGCGCGCTCGACCTGCTCCGGGGTCGGCATCAGCAGGGCGCGGTTCTTCAGCGCCCAACCGTAATATTGCACATGCGCGATCTCGACCCGGCTGGCGCCGAGAGCGAGGGCAAGATCGACGATCTCGCCGATGCGCTCGATATTGGCGCGGTGCACGACCGCGTTCACGGTCAGCGGCAGCCCGAGCCGCACGACCGCGGCCGCAAGCGCGCGTTTTCTTGCAAAGGCGCCGTCATAGCCCGCGATACGGTCCGCGGACGACGCGTCGGCGTCCTGGATCGAGATCTGAACGTGGTCGAGGCCGGCCGCGGCCAGCGCGTCGAGCGTCTTGTCGGTGATGCCGACGGCGGAGGTGATGAGGTTGGTGTAGAGGCCGGCGGCATGGGCGGCCGCCGCGATGTCCACGAGATCGCGCCGCGCTCCCGGTTCGCCGCCCGAGAGGTGCACCTGCAACACGCCGAGCGCGGCCGCCTCGTGAAAGACGCGGTGCCAGGTCGCGGCGTCGAGCTCGTCCTGCCGCGCGTCGAGCGCGAGCGGGTTCGAGCAATAGGGGCAGCCGAGCGGACAGCGGTGGGTCAGCTCGGCGAGGAGGCCGAGCGGCTTGTGCAATGCGACTCCACCGACTGCGGCCATGTCAGCTTGCCCTCCTCGACGACGCCCTTGCCGTTCGCCCGCTAAAGCAAGTTTCGGTCGGTTGACCAACAGATACGGCGAAGATGCAGCGTCAGCTTTCATCAGCTGCGGACAAGCCGTTGCATCCGCCCTGAGCAGCTTTGTGCCAATACCGGAAATGGCCGGTACTATTCTATGACCTCGTCGGCGCGGGCGAGTAACGTCGGTGGAATATCGAGGCCGAGCGCCTTCGCGGTCCCGAGATTGATGACCAACTCGAACCGGGTTGGCAGCTCGACTGGGAGCTCGGCGGCTTTGGTACCACGCAGGATGCGGTCCACGTAACGTGCCAGCGTCCGATAGATCTCCGGCACGTTTGGGCCGTATGTGAGCAGCAATCCGTTTCGCGCAAAGGAACCCCAGCCGGAGACGGAGGGCAGCCCGGCCTGGGAGGCGAATCGGGCGATTCGGTCACTGACTGCGAACATTGCCGCGTCGGGAAAAACAACCAGTGCGTCGCAGCGGGCCTGCAGGACGGCGCGGAAAATCTCGTCCATTTCAGTCAGCTCCGGCGTCGGAAAATAAGAAAGCCTCATGCCGAGCTTGTCGATCACCTCTTGCGTAGCCTGACGCTCCCGGTGCTCTCCCGGGTGCTGCGGCCGTGCGAGGACCGCGACGTGCCGAACCTGCGGCACCAACTCTTTGAGCACCTCGATGCGTTTGCCCACGAGCTCGAGTGCCAGATAACTCATGCCCGTCAGATTTCCGCCTGGCCGGGCGAAGCTTTCCACGAATTTGGCGTCCACCGGGTTACCGCTGACCCCGAATACGACGGGAGCTGCAGGGTTGAGCGACTGCACCGGATATATCGTCAGCTCCTGCGTGACGATCACCTCGGGATTGGACGCGGCCAGTGTGTGCGCCACGGCATCCATGTCCTGCTGGCCGGTCGCCCAGTGCATGCTGATCGTCAGATTGCGGCCCTCGATCCACCCGCGCTCGCGCAGTCCGGAGCGCAGCGCATCCAAATAGGGCGATGGCACGTCCGCGCGTCCAAGCCCAAACCAGGCGATGCGTCGCATTCGCTCCGGCTGCTGCGCGCGCGCCGCGAGAGGCCAAGCCGCCGCGCCACCGAGCACAGCTATCAATTCCCGCCGTCCAATAGTGACCAACATGTGCCCCTCCCGCGCGAGGCCTGCCTAAGTGAAAGGAACAATAACACGCCGCGAGCATACGGTCTTCGCGTTCGAGGACGGCGGGATGTGCTGTCTTTTTGTTACGTCAGCAGATCGATCACCCGCATGATCGCGACGCCGCTGCCTGTATTCTCATTGTTCTCTGGAAGGCCCTTGTTGCAGCTCCACACGTCGCCTTTCTTGGCGACAAAATCCTTACCGGGCCCTTGATTGACCTTGAGTTCGCCTTCGAGGCAATGGCAGACCATGTCGTTCCGCATCGCGGGATTCGATGATTTTGCCTTCGGCTGATATACGACATCGCGCATTGAGATGGTCTTGTAGCTGGAGATCATCGACTCACGCTTCGTCAAGTCGACTTGCCTCACGCCGGGAGCGATCTCTGTGCCTTGAGTCGGCGCGTAGGGCTGAGCCGTAGCGCTCTTGGTCACGACCACCGCAGACGTAGCGGCGAGGCTAAGCGTAAGCGCAGACCTCCTGTTCACGTTCTTCATCGATACCTCCTTAGTTTCGTTTGAGATGCAATCTGGCTGGCGGCTTTGGGGGCCGTCACCAGGGGCGAACGGCGGAAGGCGCCCGGTCACCGCGAACCGGCGGATGTCCGCGCCGACATTGGTGTAGGCCCTGGATGGCGACATCCAACGCGGTGGCGGCGTAGTCGACGGCGCCGCCGACCAGCGCCTGTATCGCCGCCGCCGCCGCGGGTATAGACGAGTTGCACGTCGAGCCCGTGATTCCTGAAGTCGCCGGCCGAGAGCGCGACCTCGACCTCGGCGGGACGACAATGCCTCGCGTAACGGCATTGCACATGTTGCGTTCGACCATGAAAATAGTCTCCGCTCCCGCGAGTTCATCATTTCGTGGCTCACTCCCACACCCCACGCAACAGCTGTGTACGCTTCGTGTTCGGCATCGCTGCCGCCTCACTCAACACTCGCCCCCAGGCGGCCCGCTACGGCCTTACCTGGGCCGGACTTGCACCGGCTGATCGCGCCAACTTTGCCTGGCGCCTTCATTCATTCGATCACCTCATCGGCGCGGGCGAGCAGCATCGGCGGCAGGTCGAGACCGAGCGCCTTGGCGGTGGTTAAATTGATGACGAGTTCGAATTTGGTCGGTTGCTCGACCGGAAGGTCGGCCGGATTGGCGCCGTTCAGGATGCGGTCTACGTAGTATGCGCCGCGCCGGAACATTCCCGGATAGCTCGGTCCGTAGGACATGAGGCCGCCGATGGCGACGAATTCCCTTGCCCCGAACAGCGCGGGAATCTTGTTCGCAAGGGCGAAGCTCGTGATTGCTTCCTGGTTGGAGAATGTCAGCGGGTCAGGAAGCACCACGAGGCCATTGGCCCGTTCATTTGTGATCGTTGCGAAGGCCTTCTCCAAACCCATGGGACCCTGAACCGCCACCGATTGAATGCGCAAACTCAACGTTCGCGCGGCAACCTGAAGCTCCGTCATCGCGATTTCAGCAGGCGGAATGGCGGCGTTGAAGAGAACCGCGATACTCGTCAGCGCCGGTACAGTCTCCTTGAGCAAAGCCAACCGCTTGGCGGCCAAATCCGGTGCAATCGAGGTCACGCCGGTTATATTTCCACCCGGTCGCGCGAGGCTGCGCACCAGTCCCGTTCCAACCGGGTCGCCCGGATCGATGATGACCACGGGAATCGTACTCGTCGCCTCTTTCGCGGCCTTGGCCGCGGGCGCTGCCGCCGTGACGATCACGTCGACCTTGATGTTCGTCAGTTCCGCTGCCAGCGCAGCGAGCTGCTGAAATTGTCCCTCGGCAAACCTCCATTCGATCGCTACGTTCTGTCCCTCGATCCATTTAAGCTCTCGCAGTCCCTGCAAGAACGCCTGTATGCGGGGACTGCGTGCGACGATCGCCGGGGTGTTGGGGAGCAGCATCCCGATCCGGTGCATCTTGCCAGTTCCCTGCGCGCGCGCCGCGAGCGGCCACGCCGACGCCGCACAGCCGAGCAGTGTGATGAATTCGCGCCGTCTGATCATTCGATCACCTCGTCGGCGATGGCGAGCAGCTTGTCCGGCACGTCGATGCCGAGCGCTTTGGCAGTCTTGAGATTGATCACCAGCTCGTATTTCGTCGGCGCCTGCACCGGCAGGTCGGCCGGCTTCTCGCCCTTGAGGATGCGATCGACGTAGCTGGCCGCCTGCCGGTACTGGTCGACAAAATCAGCCCCATAGGAGATCAGGCCGCCGGCGGCGACGAAGAAGCGTTCGAAATAGATCGCAGGCAGCTTGTGCCGGGCGGCCAGCGTGATGATCAGATCACGATGCATCGTCGCGGGCCCGGACGCCGTCACGATCAGACCGCCATTCGGAGAGCGCCCGAAGGCCGCGACGGCGCGCTCCATCTCGCCGGCGTCGCGCGTGTTGACCGGGCTGACCTCCACCGTAAGCGACGGCGCCACGGCCTGGATTGCACCGAACTGGCCGGTGGCGGCGGGTTGGGTGGGATCCCGAAGGATCGCCACTCGCCTCACGCCCGGCGCGATTTCTTTGAGCAGCTCCAGCCATTTCCCGCTCAGGCTATATTCGAAATTCATGAAACCGGTGGCGTTGCCGCCCGGCCGCGCCAGGCTGCCGACGAAGCCGGCGGCGACCGGATCGACTGCGACCGGGAACACGACCGGCACGGTGCGGGTCGCCTGCAGCAACGGTCCCACGGTCGAGGAACCATGCGCTAGGATGACGTCGGGTGCGAGCCCGGCCAATTCCGCTGCATGCCTGCGAATGTCGGCGGCATTGGCCGTAGCCCAGCGGGTGTCGATCCGCACGTTGCGGCCGATGCTCCAGCCCGATTGCTGCAACCCCTGCAGGAACGCCCCGAAGCGGTCCTGAAATACCGGATCGTCCGCGGTTGCGGGCAGGAGCACGCCGATGCGCCGCATCCGCTCGGGCTGTTGCGCGCGCGCCGCGAGCGGCCACGCAGCCGAGCCGCCGAGCAGCGTGATGAACTCCCGTCGCCTCACGGCCTCGGCCCTCATTGCTTGAGACTACACCCTACCACATCGTTGAATGGGTAGTATTTTGCATCACAGCAAATTTGACTCGTTGATGCCCGGTTAGGGTCAAAACCCGAACGCCTGTTTTTGCGGTCGCACGTCCGGTTCCGCTAGCTGCAGACATGGTCCGCGAGAGCAGTCCGTTGGTTAACGTGTTCCATTCTGCTACGGTCGGCTCTCGATATAATATCACAATTCCAACAGCCGCTTGTCCGCGAGGCCGCGCAACAACGCGGTGACGTCGGCGAGGATTTTTTCGCGCGGCGCCGCATAGGTCTTCGCGAGGTCGTCGACGATCTCGCCCAACGTCGCCTCGCCGGTGCAGCGCCTGACGATCTCGGCCGCGATCGCGTCGGCCTTGAACACCCGCTCGGGCGCGAGCAGCACCCAGCCGCCCTGCGCCTCGTTGTGCACGAGCCGCACCCCGCGCGGCAGGCGCGGACGAGCATCGGCGGCAATGCCGGGCACGCTCGGATCGCTCACTCAGGCCTCCTGGTCCTTCGGCACGAAGGCGCCGGGCGGCACGTGCTTCGGCGCCACATAGGCATGATAGAGCGCATCGAGCATCGCCCACAGCACGTCGCACTTGAACTCGAGCGCCGCCAGCACGGCCCGCTGCGCGTCCGGCATCGCGGCGTTGCGCTTGACGTAATCGAGCGCGAACTCGGAATCGCGCCTGGCGAGCGGCGGGCGTTCGGAGAAATAGGCGAGCGTGTCGGCGCTGATGAAGTCGTAGCTCTTGAGCATGCCTGCGACCCGCTCGCCGATGATTTGCGGCGAGAACAATTCGGTGAGCGAGGAGGCGACCGCCTCGACGAGCGATCTGTCGCGCACGAAATGGACGTAGGCGTCGACCGCGAAGCGCGTCGCCGGCAGGAGGCCCGCGAGCGAGGTGACGTAGTCGCGCTCGAGCCCGACCCCGTCGGTGAGCCTGAGCCAGCGCGCGATGCCGCCGTCGCCGGCGCGCTCGCCGTCGTGGTCGACGAGCCGGCTGCGCCATGCGCGGCGCAGCGCGGCATCGTCGCAGCGCGCGATCAGGCTCGCATCCTTCACCGGGATCATCGCCTGGTAATAGTAGCGGTTGAGCGCCCAGGCCTGCACCTGGCCCTTGCTGCACCTGCCGCCGTGCAGCAGCGCGTGGAACGGGTGCAGGCGGTGATAGCGCCGCGCGCCGATGTCGCGCAGCCGGGCTTCGAGCTCCTGCGGCGGCATCGGCGTCACAGCGCGATCTCCATGCCGTCCTCGGCGATTTCCCAGCCCGCGCGCTCCACCTGCAGCCGCTCCGGCGATCCCTCGACCAGGATCGGATTGGTATTGTTGATATGCAGGTAGATGCGGCGGGCGGCAACGCGGCCGAGGGCGGCGAGCGAGCCGCCGGCTCCCTCGATCGGCATGTGCCCCATGCGGCGGCCGGTCTTGGTTCCGGTTCCGCTTGCGATCATCTCGTCGTCGCGAAACAGCGTTCCGTCGAAAAAGACGGCGTCGGCGCGGGCGATCCGCTCGACCATCGCGGCAGTCACCGCCGCGGCGCCGGGAATGTAGGCCATGCGGGCACCCCCGCACGACAGCTCGACCCCGACGTTCGCCGCCGTCTCGCTTGCGGTCTCCGGGTTCTCGTCCTCGAGATAGAGCGGGACCTTGCCGGGCACCAGGAACAATTGCGCCTGCAGGCCGCCGGGAAGCGCGAGCGATTCGCCCGGCACCGCCGCCCGCCGGATCACCAGGTCGGGCGCCAGCACGGCGAACATCGCGTTATCGGCAAGCGCCGCCAGGGTGGCGGCGGTCGCGTAGAGCGTGAAGGCCTCGCGTTCGCGCAGGCTCAGCAAGCCCGCGACCTGGTCGATCTCGGCGCCGGTGAGGACCACCGCCTTGATCGGGCTACCGCGCGTCCCCGAACGCGGATGCAGCGCCTTCGATTGCCGCAACTGCTGGGGAAGATCGGGGGAGGCATTGATCAAGAGCCAGTTTTCGCCGTCGCCGGTGACGGCAAGGCTCGCCTGGGTGCGCGGACGCACGCGCGCGTCGCCCGCCCATGCCAAAAGGCAGGTCGGGCAACGGCAATTCCATTGGGGAAAACCTCCGCCCGCCGCCGAGCCGAGCACAATGAGCCGCCCCATTCAGGGCTGCCCACTCAGCAGTGACGCGAGTGAATCGGGATCAGAGCTCGGCCGGCAGGTAGCCGTTGATCTCGAGCCCGATGCAGATCTCGACGAGGGTCGGGGTGGTCCAGGCCATTGGTCGCTTTCCCCAGGGTTTATTGGAACTGTAACAAGGGTAGGCCGACTTGGGGACGGGCGCAAGCGTGGAAGAGACGGGCGGGGGCGCGCGACGCGGCTCGGTGCCGGGCAGCCCAAATCGAGCGACATCCCGAAAAAGAAAAACCGGACCCTTGCGGGTCCGGGTTGCAGTTTGTCGGCGCGCGGGCCGACAATCACCTTCCAGAGGGGAACAGCTGACGGTTCGACGATTGCGATCTGGGAGGATGGGCAACCGGCTGCCGCCAGTGAGGCCGGTATGGCAGAGCCCAATTTCCCAGACAATACAAAGGGTCGCATGCCAGCCATGCGGAGGTCGCAGCGAGGATTTTCGCTGCCGGCCAGCCGTCACTTGCGTCGTCAAAAATGCCAGCGCTGCGCCTTGGCCACCAGAAAATCGCGAAACACCTGCACGCGCGCGACCGACTTCAGCTCTTCCGGATAGGCGAAGAAGGCGTCGAGCGCGATGCTGTCGGATTCGCCGAACAATTGCACCAGCCCGCCGTTCTCCTCGACCAGATACTCCGGCAGCAGGGCGATCCCGATCCCGCGCTGGCAGGCGCGCTGGACGCCGAGGATGTTGTTGATGGTGAGGATCGGCGTGCGCGGGCCCTTGCCGTTGCGGCCGACCTCGATCAGCCAGCGCCGGTTCTCGAGATAATTCGGCACCACCGTGCCGCCGAGCAGCAGGATGCGGTGGTCGTCGAGGTTCTCGAGCGCGCGCGGCGTGCCGAACCGCTTGAGATATTCCG
>WNEY01004665.1_pt1 | contig 10465 bp, 6 predicted proteins | sample 5400531 | NCBI WGS metagenome assembly WNEY01 (sample SAMN13153338, study PRJNA577476) | soil metagenome | isolation source: 200 cm saprolite under Douglas fir tree site 1 | place: USA:California | collected 2015-04-18
CTTCCAGGCGAGCGATCCGCTCCGGCGCCAGAGCAGCCCCGAGGGTCTGACCCGGGTCAGACCCTCGGACGTGTCCCGTTATGTCCCCTCGTCCCACGAGGCCAGGTACTTCGCCTGCTCCTCGGTGAGCTGGTCGATCTCGACGCCCATCGTGGCGAGCTTCAGCCGCGCGATCTCGTTGTCGATCTCCTCGGGCACCGTGTAGACCTTGCGCTCGAGCGTGGCGGCGTTCTGGACCGCATACTCGGCCGACAGGGCCTGGTTCGCGAACGACATGTCCATCACGATCGCCGGGTGCCCCTCCGCGGCCGAGATGTTGACGAGCCGGCCCTCGGCGAGCAGGAAGATGCGCCGGCCGTCCTCGAGCTTGAACTCCTCGACGAAGTTGCGCGCCTCGCGGGTCTCGACCGCGAGCGAGCGCAGCGCCGGGATGTCGATCTCGACGTTGAAGTGGCCGGTGTTGGCCACGATCGCGCCGTCCTTCATCTCCGCCAGGTGCTCGCGGACGATCACGTGCTTGTCGCCGGTCGCCGTGCAGAAGATGTCGCCGACCCTGGCGGCCTGCGCCATCGGCATCAGCTCGTAGCCGTCCATCAGCGCCTCGAGCGCCCGCATCGGGTCGACCTCGGTGACGATCACGTGGGCGCCCATGCCCTTCGCGCGCATCGCGACCCCGCGCCCGACCCAGCCGTAGCCGCAGACGACGAAGCGCTTGCCGGCGAGCAGGACGTTCGTCGCGCGGATGATCCCGTCGATCGTCGACTGACCGGTGCCGTAGCGATTGTCGAACAGGTGCTTCGTCTTCGCGTCGTTGACGGCGATGACCGGGAAGCCGAGCTTGCCTTCGGCCTCGAGCGCCTTGAGCCGGATGACGCCGGTCGTCGTCTCCTCGGTGCCGGCGATGATGTCGCCGAGCTGCTCGCGACGCGCCGAGTGGAGGACGCTGATCACGTCCGCGCCATCGTCCATCGTCAGGTGCGGCTTGTGGTCGACCGCCGCCTCGATGTGCGAGTAGTAGGTGTCGTTGTCCTCGCCCTTGATCGCGAAGCACGCGATGTCGTACTCCTCCACGAGCGCCGCCGCCACGTCGTCCTGCGTCGAGAGCGGGTTCGAGGCGCACAGCACGACGTCGGCGCCGCCGGCCTCGAGCGTCCGCATCAGGTTCGCGGTCTCGGTCGTGACGTGCAGGCAGGCCGAGACGCGGTAGCCTGCGAGCGGCTGCTCCTTCTCGAAGCGCCCGCGGATCTCGGCGAGCACCGGCATCTGCCAGTCGGCCCACTCGATCCTGCGCTTCCCTTCGGCCGCGAGGGCCAGATCCTTGACGTCGAACCTCTTCGTCGTTGCCATCTATGCCTACTTCCGTGTCGCTGTCAAGTTCACTGATCTGCTTCAGGGGCGAAACCTTCGCACATCCGTGTCAAGGCTCGCCTGTCCCCGAGCGCCCGTAGTCGTCCTCGAGCCGGACGACGTCCTCGAGCTCGGGAGTTGAGACTTCGAGTAGCAGCGAGTCCTCCAGCGCGCGCATCCGGTGCACGCTGCCGGGGGTGACGTGGAAGGCGGAGCCCGGGCCGACGACCTCCGTCTTGGGCACGGCGTCGCCGGGGCCGCCGATCGTGAACTCGACGCGGCCGCTCTCGACGTAGATCGTCTCGTCCTTGCGGCGGTGGAACTGCAGCGAGAGCGCCTCGCCCTGCTTGATGAAGAGCTTCTTGCCCACGTACTGGTCGGAGTGGGCCCAGATCAGCTCGTGGCCCCAGGGCTTGTCGACCTTGCGCGGCTCGAACGCCCAGGCGTCGAGGCCTTCGAAGTTGGACGAGTCGAGGTGATCGTTCACGGGAATGTGAGCGCCTGCGCGGGGATCTCTGCGTCCGCGGCGACCCGCAGGCCGGCATCCAGTGTATTGCCTTCGCCGACGCGCGCGCCCGGGCCGACGACCGACAGGCCGCTGACCTGGCAGCCGGGGCCGAGGTCGGCGCCCTCGCCGACGATCGAGCCGAGCACGATGCAGCCGGAGCCGAGCGTGCAGCCGGCCTGCACGACGGCGTGCTCGACGACCGAGCCCTCTCCCACGTGCGCCCCGGCGCCGATCACAGCGAGGCTGCCGACCCGCACGCCCGCCTCGATCACGGCGTTCGGGCCGACCATGACGGGCGGCACGAGCCGCGCCTCGGGGCTCACCTGCGCGCTCGGGTCCACGGTCGTGTAGTCGCGGCCGAGCGCATCGCCGACGTCCGTGGGAACGTTCCGCTCGAGCACGTCGCGGTGCGCCTGCAGGTACGCCTCAGGAGTGCCGACGTCGAGCCAGTAGCCCGGCACGGCGAGCCCGTACAGCGTGCCGCGCTCGACGAGCCGCGGGAAGACGTCGCGCTCGATCGACACCATCTGGCCGGGCGGGATCAGCCCGAGCACGGACGGCTCGAGCACGTAGACGCCGGCGTTGATCAGGTCGGTGTCGATCTCGTCCGGGCGCGGCTTCTCGAGGAAGCCGTGGACGCGGCCGTCCGGCTGGAGGCGGACGAGGCCGTAGCGGCTCGGGTCGGCAACCGGTGTGAGCAGGATCGTCGCCTCGGCGCCACGATCTCGGTGGAAGTCGATCAGCGCGCCGAGGTCGGCGCCGCGCAGCGAGTCGCCGTTGAGCGCGAGGAATGTCTCCTCGATGCCCTGCGCGCCGAAGGCGATCGCGCCGCCGGTGCCGAGCGGCGAGTCCTCGACGAGGTAGTCGAGCTCGAGGCCCTCGCTCTCGGTCCCGAAGTGCTCCTGGATCTGCGTGGGCAGGTAGCAGCACGAGAGCACCGCGCGTTCGACCCCGTGCCGGCGCAGGTGCTCGAACGTGTACGCGAGCAGCGGCCGGTCGACGAGCGGCAGCATCGGCTTCGGCGTCCGCTGGGTCAGCGGACGGAGCCGGGTTCCCTCGCCGCCCACGAGGATGACGGCGGCGAGCGTCACGGCCGGAGCTCGGCCTCGCGCTCCTCGGTCTCCGGCAGGCCTGCGAAGGGTGAAGACGGACGCCCGATGCCCTCGTACGTGAAGCCGGCGGCCCGCGCCTGGTCCGGCTCGAGCAGGTTGCGCCCGTCGACGATCAGGGGCCGCGCCATCGCGTCGCGCACCTCGGCCCGGATCAGCTCCTTGAACTCCGGCCACTCGGTCACGATCACGGCTGCGTCAGCGCCCTTCACGGCCTCGAGCGCCGACTCGCAGATGAGCGCGCCCTTCATCAGCTCGCCCGGCTTCGCGACCGGGTCGTACGCCCGCACTTCGGCGCCCTCGGCGAGGAGGCGCGAAGCGAGCACGATCGACGGCGCCTCGCGCATGTCGTCCGTCCCCGCCTTGAAGGCGAGCCCGAGCAGCGCGACCTTCTTGCCGCGCAGGCGGCCGAGGTACTTCTGCAGCTTCTGGATCACGCGCCGCTTCTGCAGCTCGTTCACCTCGATCACCGCCGAGAGCAGCTGGAAGTGGTAGCCCGAGTTCGAGGCGAGCTGCTTCAGCGCCAGCGAATCTTTCGGGAAACAGGAGCCGCCGTATCCAATTCCGGCGCGCAGGAAGTGCGGGCCGAGCCGCTTGTCGAGGCCGACCCCGCGCGCGACCTCGACCACGTCGGCGCCGACCGCCTCGCACACGTTTGCGATCTCGTTGATGAAGCTGATCCGCGTCATCAGGAACGCGTTCGCCGCGAGCTTGATCATCTCGGCCGAGGCGACGTCGGTGCGGACGACTGGCGCGTCGAGCGCCCCGTACAGCTGCGCGACCGTGTCGCCGTCCTCGTCGGCATACGCGCCGATCACGATCCGGTCGGGGTGCATGAAGTCGCTGAGCGCACGCCCCTCGGAGAGGAACTCCGGGTTCGAGACGTAGCCGATGTGCGAGAGGCCGCGGCCCTCCAGCGCGGCGCGCACCTTCTCGCCCGTCCCGACCGGCACGGTCGACTTCATCACCAGGACGACGCGGCGATCGAACTGCGGCAGCTCGTCGATCGCGTGCCAGACGGCCGAGAGGTCGGCGTCGCCGGAGTAGGTCGGCGGCGTGCCGACGCAGATGAACAGGGTGTCGCAGGCGGCGAGGTCGGCGGCGTCGAGCGTGAAGGTGAGCCGCTCGCGGTTGCGCACGAGCAGCTCGGGCAGCTCCTGCTCGTGGATCGGTACGCGGCCCTCGCGCAGCGCCTCGATCCGCTCGGGCTGGACGTCGCGAACGACCACGTCGTGGCCGAGCTCGGCGAAGGAGCCGCCGGTCACGAGCCCGACCCAGCCGGCGCCGAAGATCCCGATCGCGCTCATACGCGCGCCAGCTTACTTGCCAAACGTTCGGAGCCCTTTGGCGATCGCGAGCATGGTCTCGTTCGAGAGCGAGTCGAGCAGCGTGTTCGTCACCCAGTAGGTGGCGCCGTTCTGGCGCAGCACGACCATGTGCAGGTGCGCGCTGGAGTAGTAGAAGTCGTAGGTGCGCCCGCCGATGCGCCGCGTCAGGTTCGCGCCGCCGAGGGCCGGCGCCTTGTCCCAGGTCGTCTCCTCGATCCCCCAGTACTCGCTCTGGCCGGTCCGGAAGACGAGCCGCAGGGCGCGGTACTTCCCGCCCAGCCGGTAGACGCGGGCCGGCTCCTCGGTGTCCGGGGCGGAGGAGCGCTCGAGCACCGTGGGCACCTCGGTCCGGAAGGGCAGCTTCCGCTGCGCTTCCTTCACGAGCGGGAGCGCGACCTGCGGCTCGCGCGTGACGGCCGGCGACACGTGCTGCGGCGTCCGGTCGACCGGCGCAGGCGCAATCGAGCCGTGGAAGGTCGAGCCGACGACGACCGTAACGAGCGCGTTGTAGCTCTGAATCGCGCCCGGCAGCGACTCGAGGTCGGCGTCCCCGATCAGGTTCGCCACCTGCTGCGACGCGGCCTTCGAGGCCGGCTGCGCAGGATCGAAGTAGACCTTCGAGTGGAAGTAGTTGAAGGTGGGCGCGTTCGCCGGCTCGCCGTTCGGCGGCACGACGACGCGGTAGCCGCGCTGGCCGAGCAGGTAGCCGAGATTCGAGGCCGAGCCTGTGATCCCGTTGCCGTTCAGCACGAGCAGCGACGTCTGCTGCGGCGGCGGCGCCTTCGGCTTCGTCCTGACGCCGAGCGCGGCCGCCGTCGCCTTCTTCGAGGCGCCGACGTCCGGCGTCTCGAAATCCTGCACCGCGGCCTGCACGTCTCGCTGCGACGCGATCAGCTCGGCATTGGCGAGGCCGTACGGCTGCAGGTTGTCGAGGTGCGCCTGGAAGAAGTGGCCGGACGGCAGGCCGTAGGCGAACAGCATGTAGGAGAGGATCGTGCTGCCCTGGATAGCGCCGTTCGGCGAGCCGATCTCCACGTTCTTCGTGACAGCTTCGATCAGCCCTGGCAGCCCGAGCGGCGACAGGCTCCGATGTACCTGCTCCTTGAGCGCCTTGATGAACTGTTGCTGCCGAGCCGTGCGGTAGAGGTCCGAGTCGGTGTGCCGGTAGCGGACGTACTCGAGCGCCTGGTCGCCGGTCAGCAGCTGGTAGCCCGGGTGCAGGTCGATGTTCGCGTAGTTCGTTCCCGCGGTGCCGACGTTGCGGTTGTAGTAGCGGCGATCGATGTCCATCCAGACGCCGCCGACCCGGTTGACGATGTCCTTGAAGCCGTGGAAGTTGACGGTGATCAGGTAGTTGATCGGGACCGCGGTCAGCGCCTTCACGGTTTCGAGCGTGCCTCGCGGGCCGCAGATCTCGTACGCGCTGTTGATCCGGTCCTGGACGGTGGCGTGGCCCGGGCAGATCCTCGGCACGACGAGGTCACGCGGGAAGGAGAGCAGCGAGATCGCCTTCGCCTGCGGGTCTGCGCGCACGAGCATGATCGTGTCGGAGCGTGAGGGCGTGCCGGCGGCGTCGCTCGCGCGGTGGTCGTAGCCGATCACGAGCGCCGTGGTCGGCTCGCCGGGGAGTGCCACGTCGAGCGTCTTGGCGGCGATCTTGACCGCCAGCGTGTGCGCCTGGACGTTCGAGACCTCGCGGTGGAAGAAGAGGTAGGCGCCGCCGGCGATGCCGCCGACGACGATCAGGATCGAGACGAAGCCCCAGAAGAAGAGCAGGCGGACGGTCGCAACGGTGCCACGGCCGGGTGGCGGCGGCTGCCGGTAGCGCCTCATCGGCGTGATCGCTCCGGGCGGGAAGACCGGGCGACCGTTGCCGCTGCCGTTGGCGGCGGCCCGGCCCAGCCCTCGTTTTAGCGTGGTCCGCATACAGGTACGAAAAGCGGCGCCCACCGGGCGCCTGCCGCGGGCAGGATACCCGACCGGGCGGCTATAGCCCGGCGATCGTCTGCTCGGCCAGGAACTGCGCCACCGCGAGCAGGCTGCCGTTCTCGCTGTACGCGGCCCGCTGCTCGTCGGCGCCGTTGCCGTCGCGAAGGATCGGCTCGACGAGGTCGAGCTCGGCTGCGCAGCCGAGCCGGCGGGCTGCAGGCCCGGCAAGCTCGACCAGCTCCGAGATCGCGTCGCGGGCCGGCCGCTCGGTGTCGTTCCCGAGATCGACCAGATCCGCGTCGAGGCCGTAGCGGGCGGCGCGCCACTTGTTCTCGTTGATCAGCGTCACCGGCTGGGTCTGGAGCGCTCCCTGCCGCTCGTGACGCTGCGCGAGCGTCGCGGCGAGGCTCTGGATCAGCGCGACGATCCCGGCGACGGTGTCGAGCCGCGTCTGGGCGTCGCAGATCCGCACCTCGATCGTGCCGAGCTTCGGGTGCGGGCGCAGGTCCCACCAGATGAACGTGTAGTCCTTGAACGAGTTGGCCCGGACGCCCCGCTCGACGAGCAACTCGTACTCCTCGAACGAGGCGAAGGCCGGCGGCAGGCCGCTGCGCGGGAACGTGTCGAAGACCTTGATCCGGGCCGAGGAGAGGCCGGTGTCGCGCCCATGCCAGAAGGGCGAGTTCGCGGCGAGCGCAAGCAACTCCGGCAACCAGGTGCGGAGCGCGTTCGCGACGGCGATCGCCTGCTCCGCCGTCTCCATGCCGACGTGCACGTGGAGCCCGAAGATCAGCTCCCGCTCGGCGACCCACTGCATCGCCTCGATCAGCTCGTGGTAGCGCTCCTTGTCCGTTACCTCCTGGTGCTCGTAGCGGGAGAACGGGTGCGTACCGGCGGAGGCGATCAGCGCGCCGCCCTCGGCGGCCGCGGCGTGCAGGCGGAGGCGCAGCGAGCGCGCATCCTCGATCGCAGCCCCGACCGCTTCGTGTACGTGCGTCGCGATCTCGACCGTGGACTGGAGCAGCTCCGGCTTGATGCGCTGGTCGGGGCCCGCCGCCTCGGCGACCTGGTCGAAGCGGGAGACGAGCTCGTAGCTCGCAGCCGAGAGCAGCTGGAACTCCTCCTCGATGCCGAGGCTGAAGGGAGCGCTGGAGCCGTAGTTGACGTCCATTCGCGCCGCCGTACCCGATTTGCCGGGACGAAACGCCGACCTAGGCGGGCGCCGGCGCCGCCGGCTCGTACGCGAGATTCGGCCGCAGCCAGCGCTCCCCTTCCTCGAGCGGCCAGCCCTTTCGCGCCGCGTAGTCCTCGACCTGGTCGCGCCCGATCCGCCCGACGGAGAAGTAGCGCGCGGCCGGGTGCGCGAGGTAGATCCCGCTCACCGCGGCGGCGGGAATCATCGCGTACGACTCGGTCAGCTCGAGGCCGACCGCGCTGGCGCCGAGCAGGTCGAACAGCGCCCGCTTCTCCGAGTGGTCGGGGCAGGCCGGATAGCCGAAGGCGGGCCGGATCCCGCGGAAACGCTCCCCGATCAGATCCTCGCGCGTCAGCTGCTCCGCCGGCTCGTACCAGGCGCGGCGCGTCGCCTCGTGCAGGTACTCGGCAAACGCCTCGGCGAGCCGGTCGGCGAGCGCCTTGACCATGATCGCGTGGTAGTCGTCGAGCTCGGCCTCGTACCGGGCGGCAAGCCCGTCGGCGCCCTGGATCGCCACGGCGAAGGCGCCGACGTGGTCCGCCTCGGCCGCGACGTAATCGGCGAGGCAGCGATTCGGCCGCGAATCCCCGTAGGCCGACTGCTGGCGCAGGAAGTGGAAGCGCGTCCCGTCCTCGAGCACGAAGTCGTCGCTCTCCGCGCGCGCGAGCCAGAACCCGTGGATCCCCTCGGCCTGCAACGAGCCGTCGCGGACGATCTCGTCCAGCAGTCGCTGCGCGTCGTCGTACAGCTCGCGGGCGGCCGGCTGGTCGAGGATCGCCGGGAACTTGCCCTTCAGCTCCCAGGCGTGGAAGAAGAACTGCCAGTCGACGTACTCGACGAGCGTCTCGAGCGGCGGCTCGACGACGCGGGTGCCGGTGAACGCGGGCACGGGCAGCTCGGCGAAGTCGACCTGCTCTCGGTTCGCCCGCGCCTGCTCGAGCGCGAGCAGCGGCTTCCGGTCGCGCTCGGCGTGCTGCTCGCGCAGCCGCTCCTGCAGCGCCCGGTTCTCCTCGTCGAGGAGAGCCTTGCGGGCCGGGTCGAGCAGGTCGGCGACGACGGCGACGACGCGCGAGGCGTCCAGCACGTGCACCGTCGGCTGCGAGTACGCCGGGGCGATCTTCACCGCCGTGTGCTGCTTCGACGTCGTGGCGCCTCCGATCAAGAGCGGCAGCTCGAGCCCGCGCCGCTCCATCTCGTGCGCGACGTTGACCATCTCGTCCAGCGACGGGGTGATCAGCCCTGACAGCCCGACGAAGCTCGCGCCCTCGGCGACGGCGGTGTCGAGGATCCGGTCGGCCGGCACCATCACGCCCAGGTCGATCACCTCGTAGTTGTTGCAGCCCAGCACGACGCCGACGATGTTCTTGCCGATGTCGTGCACGTCGCCCTTGACCGTGGCGAGCACGACCTTCCCCTGAGCCCGCCCGTTGCTGCCGGTCCGGGCCTTCTCCTCGGCCATGTAGGGCTCGAGATAGGCAACGGCGCGTTTCATCGCCCGCGCGCTCTTCACGACCTGCGGCAGGAACATCTTCCCCGCCCCGAACAGGTCGCCGACGACGCTCATGCCGGCCATCAGCGGGCCCTCGATCACCTCGAGCGGGCGCGGGTAGCGCTGCCGCGCCTCCTCCGTGTCGTCCTCGATGAAGTCGACGATCCCGTGCACGAGCGCGTACTTGAGCCGCTCCTCGACGGTCGCCTCGCGCCAGGAGAGGTCGAGCTCGCGCCTGGTCCCCTCGCCCTTGACTCTGTCGGCGTACTCGAGCAGGCGCTCGGTCGCGTCGGCGCGCCGATTGAAGATCACGTCCTCGACGCGCTCGAGCAACTCCGGCTCGATGTCCTCGTAGACCATCAGCTGGCCGGCGTTGACGATGCCCATGTCGAGCCCGGCCTGGATCGCGTGGTAGAGGAAGGCCGCATGCATCGCCTCGCGGACGTGGTCGTTGCCGCGGAAGGAGAACGACAGGTTCGAGATCCCGCCCGACGTCTTCACCCCTCGGCAGCGTCGCTTGATCTCCGGCAGCGCCTCGATGAACGCGCGCGCGAAGTCGTTGTGCTCCTCGATCCCCGTTGCGACCGCGAGCACGTTCGGGTCGAAGATCAGGTCCTCGGGCGCGAATCCGGCGTGCTCGGTCAGCAGGCCGTACGCCCGCTCGCAGATCGAGACCTTGCGCTCGACCGTGTCGGCCTGGCCCTGCTCGTCGAAGGCCATCACGACGACGCCGGCCCCGTAGCGCTTGACCTCGCGCGCCTTGCCGAGGAAGTCCTGCTCCCCCTCCTTGAGCGAGATCGAGTTGACGATGCCCTTGCCCTGGACACACCTGAGCCCGGCCTGGATCACCGACCAGCGCGAGCTGTCGATCATGATCGGCAGCCGCGCGACCTCCGGCTCGGTCGCGACCAGGTTGAGGAAGGTGGTCATCGCCTGCGGGCCCTCGAGCAGGTCGGCGTCCATGTTGACGTCGAGGATGTTCGCACCGCCGCGCACCTGCTCGAGCGCGACGTCGAGCGCGCCCTGGAAGTCGTTCGCCTCGATCAGCCGCCGGAACCGCGCCGAGCCGGTCACGTTGGTTCGCTCGCCGACCATGACGAAGTTCGTGTCGCGCTCGATCGCGAAGGGCTCGAGCCCGCTGAAACAGGTGACATGTCGGCGCTCGGGCACCGACCGCGGGGACAGTCCCCGGGCCGTGTCCGCAATCGCCCTGGTGTGCTCCGGCGTCGTGCCGCAGCAGCCGCCGACGACGTTGAGCAGGCCTGCGCGGGCGAACTCGCCCAGCAGCGAGCTCGTGTCGTGCGGCTGCTCGTCGTAGCCGCCGAAGGCGTTGGGCAAGCCCGCGTTCGGGTAGCACGAGACGTAGGTCGGCGCGATCCGCGCGAGATCCTCCACGTAGGGGCGCATCTCGCGCGCGCCCAGGGAGCAGTTGACGCCGACGATCAGCGGCCGCGCGTGCTCGACCGAGGCCCAGAACGCCTCGATCGTCTGTCCCGAGAGCGTCCGGCCGCTGCGGTCGACGATTGTCACCGAGATCCAGAGCGGCAGCTCGGGCACCAC
>WNEY01004666.1_pt1 | contig 10465 bp, 10 predicted proteins | sample 5400531 | NCBI WGS metagenome assembly WNEY01 (sample SAMN13153338, study PRJNA577476) | soil metagenome | isolation source: 200 cm saprolite under Douglas fir tree site 1 | place: USA:California | collected 2015-04-18
TTCAAAAATCGCCGTATCACTCAACTCTGATTCTAGGTACTAGTGTCCCTTTGGTTCCGACGTTCGTAAAAGTGCGTGCTGCAAAGTGATACGAACGTCGGAACCGGGACACTAGTACCTAGAATCAGAGTTGAGTGATACGGCGATTTTTGAACCGCCGCTGGTAGACCTTTTTCTTGGTCCAGGCGAATGGCTCGGCGGTCTCGTTGTATGCGGCGATGAACGCATCGATGTGCTCCTGCAATTGCTCGACGGCAGTGAAGGAGGTGCCGTTCAGTGACTGGCCCTGCAGAATCGAAAACCATGTTTCGACCTGATTGAGCCACGACGATCGGGTCGGGGTGAAGTGGAAATGGACGCGGGGGTGTTTCCTGAGCCAGCGCTCGTTCTTCTTATGCGTGTTGAGATTGTCGAGGATGACGTGAAGCTCGCGGTTCGGGAAGGCGGCAACGATGCCGTTCATGAAGCCGAGGAACTCGACCCGGCGACGCCGCTTGGAATGCGCCGCGATGATCCTGCCGGTGGCGACTTCGAGCGCTGCGAACAACGTCGTGGTGCCGTGCCGCTTGTAGTCGTGGCTCTGACCGGTCAAGGCGCGTCCGTTCGGCAGTTTCAAATAGCCTTGCGCCCGCTCCAAAGCCTGGATCGAAGGCTTTTCATCAATGCAGAGAACAATCGCCTTGGCGGGCGGATCGACATAAAGGCCGACCACATCGGCGGCTTTCGCCACGAACTCAGGGTCGTTGCTCTCGCACCAGGATTTGCGGGCGGCAAGATCGATATTGTGCTCGCGCAGGAAGCGCCAGACATACTGAACATCAACGTCGCCCAAGGCCTTGGCCAGCAGCGGACCCGTCCACCGGGCATAGCCCTGAGGCGATGGCTTATCCAGAAGCGCCAGAATGCGCTTATTCGTGGCCTTGCCGTAGATCGGCTTCTTGCCCGCCCGGGGATGGTCCTTCAGCCCACCAAGGCCGTGCTCGGCAAAGCGCCGCCGCCAGTTGCTGACAATGCGCGGCTGAACGCCCACTTCCTCGGCGATCGAACGCGTGCTGCGACCCTCAGCCGCCAGCAACACTATTCGCGCCCGCTTCACGTCGCGCTGCGCTGTGGTCGGTGCCCGGCAGCGCGCCTCAAGCACCTTGCGTACCTTCGGCTTGAGCCGAACCTCTCTTGCTTTCGGAATCATCCCGATCTTGAATCATGACTCACCTACGAAGAAAAGTGGGTACTAGGCATCAAATCCGCGGCTCCCCTGTTGGTGGCCGCGAAACTGCCACCAACATTGCAAGCGACCAGGAGACCAACAGTGGCGAAGACAGCCCGTGTCGTGCAGCGCGACGCCCTGCACAACATCGTGAAGCGCATTTTCGTGGCCGCCGGATGCTCGGACCAGCACGCCACCGTGGTTGCCGATGTTCTGCTGTGGGCCAACCTGCGTGGCGTCGACTCCCACGGCGTGGTGCGGGTGCCCCGCTATATCGAGATGTTCAAGTCGGGGGAGGCCAAGGCCAGCCCGGCTCTCAGGCTACGGCGGATGCGGCCGGCAGCTGTGCTGGTCGAAGCCGACGGCGCGCCGGGGCCGGTCGCGCTCCAAGCCGCGATGGCAGGCGCCATCGGCGCGGCGCGGGAGAACGGCGTCGCCTGGGCATCGGTGCGCGGCACCGTCCACACCGGAGCCATCGGCTACTATGCCGAGCTCGCAGCAGGACAGGGGATGATCGGCGTCGGCATCGTGGCCGGCGTTCCCAACATGGCCTACCACGGAGCACGCGGAGCCGGCGTCGCAACGAGTCCGCTCGCAATCGCCGTTCCCTCGAGCAAGCACGGAACGATTCTGCTCGACATGGCCACCGCGACGATCGCGCTCGGCAAGATCGCCCAACACAAGATCAAAGGACTGCCGTTGCCGCAAGGAGCTGCCCTCGATGCCGAGGGACTGCCGACGACCGACGCCGCCAAGGCGGTGACGCCGCTGCCGATGGCCGGCGCCAAAGGCTCTGGCATGTCGTTGATGTTCGAGCTCGTGACCAGCGTCCTGGTCGGCAACCCGATCGTTGCGCCGTTTCATGCCAAGGCGCCCGACGGCCGCAAGCATCGGCAAAATGCCGCGATGCTCGCGATCGATATCGCCACGTTCAGCGATCCCGACACATTCAAGTCCGTGGTCGATGAGACGGTTAACGCCATCAAGGCGATGCCGCCGGCGGAGCCCGGGGTCGAGGTGCTGCTCCCTGGCGAGCGAGGTGCGCGAGCCTTCGCGCAGCGTCTGAAGGAAGGTATTCCCATTCCACCCCCGACCTGGGAAGCGCTGGTTGAGGCGGGACGAGCGGTGAGAGTAGACATAGATTCTTGAGTGGCGCATGTTTCTTGTCGGCGAACCGGTATCCACTTCGCCGGAACATGCGCTGAGCCGGAGGCCCGCATGACCATCGCCCGCATCGAAGCCGTGACGTTCGGCGTCCTCGATTTGAGCGCTTGCATCCGCTTCTTCGACGATCTGGGGCTGGAGCAGGCCGAAGCCGGCGTCAGCGGTGCAACGTTCCGCACGCCCGAAGGCCAGATGGTTCACCTGCGCATGGCGGACGACTCAGGCCTACCGGCGCCCGCCGCGGCGCCACCCACCCTGAGGGAGATCGTCTGGGGCGTCGACACGCCGGAAGCCGTTGCCGCGCTCGCAGCCGAGCTCGCGAAGGATCGTGCGGTGACCGCGCATGCCGATGGCACACTGCATGCGCGGGACAATACCGGCTTCGGTATCGGTTTTGCCGTGTCCGCACCGCGCGCGGCGGATTCCGGATCGCCGAGGAAATACAACGTCCTGCGCAACGTCAATCGTTGGAACGAGCCGGTCACGGCTTACCAGCGAGCACGGCCCATTCGGCTATTGCACGTGACGCTGGATATTCCCAAGCACGGGCGCGAGGAAGCGATCGACTTCTACATCAGCCGGCTGCGCTTCCGGCCCATCGATCGCGTGTTGGATACCGGAGCCTTCATGCAGTGCGAAGGCGATGTCGAGCATCACAACTTGTTCCTCTGCTTCCGTCCGGACAAGGCCGGCTTCAACCATGTTGCACTCGAGGTACGGGATTTCGACGAGGTCATGGAAGGCGGCAACTATATGGTCGAGCGCGGCTGGCAGGAATCGCGCGTCGTCGGCCGGCACACGCTCGGCTCCAACATCTACCGCTTCGTCCATTGTCCCGCCGGCGGGCGTATCGAGCTGGCTGCCGACATGGATCGCATGGACGAGTCGTTCGAGACGAGAGTTTGGCAGAAGAACCCTGGCCATCACGTTTGGTCGCTGAAATCTTGAGATCGCCCGCTGTGCCGATGTCGCTGATGCGCGTGAGATCGCCTGCCATCATTGCCATGCTTGTTGCAGGGCTGCTCCATACGCTGAGCCTTGGGGCTGGCCGCGCACTCGCCGCATCCGCATTCCCGGACCGCGCCGTCAAGTTCATCGTGCCGGTCCCGCCGGGAACGCTGCTCGACCTGTTGCCGCGCATGCTCGGCGAGAAGCTTTCCGCGCGGTGGGGACATCCGGTGGTGGTCGAGAACCGGCCGGGAGCCGGCACCAATCTCGGCGCTGAAGCCGTGGCACGCGCCGAGCCTGACGGCCATACGCTGCTCGCCGCGGCGCCTGCGCCGCTCGTTCTCAGTCAATGGTTGGGCACGAAACTCGCTTTCGATCCGAACGCTTTCGTGCCGGTGACCGTATTGGTCGCCGTGCCGTCGATCCTGGTGGTCAATCCAAAGGTGCCGGCGACAAACTTGGACAAGTGGATCGCCTACGCCAAGGCCAACCCGGCCGCGATGAACTATGGCTCCCCGGGCATCGGCACCACGGCCCACCTGGCGCAAGAGGAGCTGATGCGGGCCCTCGACGTTCGTCTGGTGCACGTTCCCTATCAAGGCATGGGGCCGGCGATCAACGACCTCGTCGCCGGGCACATCCAAACGATGTTCGCCGCCGTCGGAACGGCTCTGCCTCATATCGAGGAGGGCAGGTTGCGGGCCATCGCGCTTACCGGTGGCGAGCGGCTTGCGCGGCTTCCGGGCGTGCCGGTCATCTCCGAGAGGGTTCCAGGATTCGATCACGTCGAATGGTTCGCGGTCGTGGCGCCGCCCCGGACGCCCGCTTCGGTCGTCGAGCCCCTCTCGCAGGCCATTTCCGAGGCGCTGCGCGCGCCGGATGTCCGCGACCGGATCGAGCGTGCATCACTGGTGATGATCGGAAACAAGCCCGCGGAAGCCGCCGCTTTCATCGAAAGCGAGAGAGAGCGTTGGCGTGCGATCGTCGAGGCGCGACGAGATCAAGCAAGATAATCGGTACTCAGGTCGAACTACATATTCGGTGTCATGGCCGGGCATAGCGCGTCGGAAGACGCGCGTGAACGCGCTGGTGTCCCGGCCATCTCGATTCTCTGGGCACAGAAGTGCCACGCGTATCGGGATCGCACCGCAACTCGGGCTTGCCCGAGTTGCGCAGGTCAAAGAGTAGCACAAGTCGGGTAAACCCGACTTGTGCTGACAAGCCCGGCGATGACACCGCGGGTGTGGCTTGGTTTTGCCAAGAGCTCACCAATCCGCGCGCATTGATCACTTCGGCGCAACATTGGAGCCAACACAAAGACAATTACCCCTCCGGCCTTTCGATATATCTAAATCATCGGCGACGTGGAGATTTCGAGCATGGATGAGCCCAAGAAAAAGATCGACCACATGGTCTTCAACGTTCGCAATCTCGAGGAGGCGGTGCGCTTCTATACCGAGGTGGTCGGCATGAAGGTCGTGATGCGGTTCGACGACCGCAAGATGGCGTTCCTGTCGTTCGGAGATCGACTCGGCGACATCCGCCTGTTCGAAACCGGAGCCACCGCCGACCCGGACCGGCAGACGCACGGGTTCAACCATGTCGCGATCGAGCCGGATGGCGGTCTCAACGCGCTCGAGCAATTGCACCAGCGCCTCATCGACAAGGGTGCGCAGATCGAACGGTTGGAAGAGCACGCCGCCGGCCGCCACAAGAGCATCTACTTCTTCGACCCCGACGGAAACCGATTGGAATTCTACTGGGAGAATCCGCAGTGGCGAACGGAGTCCGCGCGGATGGTGCGAGCTGCCTTCGATAATCCGCAAGAGCAAAAGGGCTGATAGACCGTGAACCACCTGCCCCACTCGATCCATCACGTTAATTTCCCCTCCACCGACACCGAGCGAACGAAGGACTGGTATTGCAAGGTGTTCAGCATGAAGTGGGTGGATCCCAAGAGTAACACCGACGTGTTGCTGCTCACGCGCGGCACTTTCGATCTGCACTTCACGCCGGTGTCGCAGGAAGAATGGCGCCGGATGGCGCCATCGCATTTCGCCATCGAGGTCGAAGACTGGGACGGCTTTCTCCAGCATCTCGGGAGCATCGGTGTTCGCCACACCAAGCCGGTCGAGCGTCCGCAGAACAACTCGAAGCTCTGCTACATCACCGATCCCGACGGCACGATGATCGAGCTTGTCTATCACGGCAAGCTCCACACCGAGACGGCCGTTTCGGTGGGTTGAGCGATTCGCGCACGTCCTCCGGAGAGCGTGGCATGAGCATTCGATTGGCCGAGGCAAAGGCAATCATCGCCGCCGCACAGCGCAAGGCGCTCGAGATCGGCAAGCCGGTGACGATCGTCGTCGTCGACAGCGGCGGCTTCTCGATCTTGAGCGAACGCATGGATGGCGCACGACCACTCACCCCCAGCATCGCGATCGCCAAGGCATACACAGCCGCGGTGATGCAGCGTCCGACCAGAATGCTGAAGGCCTGGTGCGACAGCCAGCCGAGCTTCTTTGCCCAGGTCTCGCGCATGGGACATCATCCGATCGTGGCGACCGACGGCGGCGTCACGATCAAAAAGAACGGCGACATCCTGGGCGGTGTTGGTGTGGCTGGGGGCACCGGCGATGACGATCACGAGATCGCCGTGACAGCGCTCCGCGACTGCGCGTTCGAGCTCGAGTTCGCCGAGTGGAATTCCGTGCGCCGATGACACGGGACGCCGCGCTTTCCTCATGGCGCTTCCGATAGGGGCGGGCGCACATGGCGAACGAATTCACCTATCGCGCCGACCATGCCGGCAGCCTGATTCCGCCTCCGGCTCTTATCGAGACGCGAGCCATGTATGCACGGGGTGAGATCGGGGCAACCGGCCTGCAGGAGGCGGAGAATGCCGCGGTCAAATCCGCGGTCGAGATGCAAAGGTCCGCCGGGATCGCGGTGGCGACCGATGGCGGTTTCCGCCGCGCAGAGGCAGCCGCGGTGCCGCTCGACGGCAACAGACTGGCCACAAGTGAAGCAGCCTTTTTGCGAACGCTGACGCGCCGGCCGATCAAAGTGGCGGTGCCGGCCGCTCCACGGCCGCAGGCGAGCGAGCCGCTCACGCGCGCTCTTCGTCGGCCCGACGTTGTCAGGAGAGAGATCGAAGCACTGATCGCCGCCGGCGTCGACTACATCCAGCTCGATGCGTCGGGCTATGCTGCCCTGTTCGATTCTCAGCAACGCGCCGCGTTGCAGGCACAGGGAATCGATCCCGACCGGAGACTCGACGAGCTGCTGAAGCTCGACACATCCGCGTTGTCAGGCATCAAGCGACCGAGCAATGTCCGCATCGCAGTGTATCTTGATCCCGGTGCCGAAGACGCCTTTTGGCGTTCGATCAGCGGATACGAGGCGCTCGCAGAGCGGCTGTTCACGCAATTGCCGGTGGACCGGTTCCTGCTGCCGTTCGATGGCACAAGCGCCGTCGACTTCGAGCCCTTGCGTCTGGTCCCGAAGGGCAAGCTCGTGGTCTTGGGTCTCGTGAGTGCCACGACTTCGGCACTGGAGGACGCGGACAAGCTGATGGCTCAGCTCGATCTCGCCGCCAAGTTGATCGACGGCGACAATCTGGCGCTTAGCCCTGCGAGCGGATTTGCCGCGGCAGGAAAGAGCAGCGGCCAGATGTCCGAAGCCGACCAGCGCCGCAAGCTCGAGCTTGTTGCCGATGTGGCGACCCGCTGGTGGGGCTTCGAAATGTAAGTAAGTGGCCGGCTCTCAGACCGTCAGCATCACGTTGAGGATCGCGGTTCTCCCGCCCGCAACGCTTGCCGCAGCTGCGCGAACTGCCGGTGCCAACTCGGAAAGCTTCGATACCTCCGCGCAATGCATGTCGAATGGCTCGCCGAACCGATGCAGCGCAGGCTGGGTATCGAGATTGACTCCGTGGAACAAGCCATGCGTCACGGCTACGCCGTCCGGATAGGCACGCAGGTGGTTGAGCTGCATCGACAGGTATTTCTTGTTGTTGAAGATCACGATCAGGATGGGAAGCTTGTTGTCCCGCGCGGCACCAAGCGCTGGCACGATCGGGTTGTACAGGAAGCTCCCGTCTCCGACCAGCAGTGCCACCGGCCTGTCGGGGGCGGCCATCTTGATCCCGATCGCCACGCCGATTCCCTGGCCCAACCCGCCTTGAACGTAGAAATAGCGCCTCGGCTCGGACCATTCGAGATGCTGCTGCACGACGCGAGCGTGCGTGATCGTCTCGTCGACATAAATGGTTTCGTCGGAAAGGAGATCGCGCAGCGCCTTGACCAGCGCGGCCGGGGCGACCGCGTCGACGGCAACGGCTTTGGCCTCGGTGGCTTCGATATCGGCCCGCAGTCTGCGATGCGCGGCGGCGTGCCGATCCATTCGTTGCCGGCGCCTAACCTCGTCGATCTTCGCCGGCGCGCGCACAGCTGCCGCCCGCAGCGTGGCGGCGAGGTCGCCCTCGAGATAAAAATCCGCGAACAGCACCTGGTGCACCATATGCGGGCGCTGCGGGGTCTCGTCGATGACCACGGTCCGCGCCTGCATCGGCTTGTTCGACGGCGGATACCAAGGGGCTCGGCACGCCACCAGCAGGACGAGATCGCTGGTCGTCATGAACGGCTCAAGACGCGAGCCGAGATACAACGGGTGCATTTTAGGAAAGTTGGCGCAGACCGTGCCCTGCATTTCGATGACAGGGACACCGAACGCCTCCGCGAAGGCGACCAGGGCATGGAATGCGTCGGGATTGCGTCCCGCCGACTCCGTGAGGATGATGGGGTTTTCAGCCGCCACCACCAGATCCGCCAAGTGCTCGATCTCATCCGGCGGACTGATCCGCCGGGCCGGCGCGGCAACCGCCATCTTGCAGCGCGGGTCGGACCAGGCGTCGAGCAGCACCTCGACCGGAATGTTCAGGTACACTGGGCCGCGCGGCGTTCGTTGCGCGAGCTCGCCCGCTCGTTTGACCATCTCGTACAGTGTATCGACGCTGCCGACTTGGTTGGCCCACTTGACGATCGCGCCGACCAGCCCGTGCGTCCCCCCCACGATCGAAAGATTTCTGTACCACTGCGAGCCGGGGTCGACGCCTCCTCGCTCGCCATAGGTGATGGCCTCGGACGAGCAGACAAGCAGCGGTACCTCCGCAAGCAGTGCGCCGTGGATGCCGCACGTGCCCTGCAGCAGCCCGGCGCCGGCGTGCAACAGCACAGCCTGCATGCGCCCCGTATAGAGCGTGTAGCCGATCGCCACGTCGACGGCCAAAGTCTCGTGCCAGACATCGATGTAGCGAGGACCGGCGCTCCCGCTCGTCTTCTGGCGCGCCACCGCCTCCCACAGCGGAGCCCATTCCGATCCGGGCGAGGAGATGACGAAATCGATCCCGAGACTACGGAATGCTTCGAGCAGTGCTTCTCCGCCGTCCAAACGGTTTTTCATGTGAGGTGCGGGTGCTCATCGTCGAGCCATTGCGGCTGTGCTGGCCTTGCCGGCCGCATTGGCCCTCGCCGCTTGCGGAGGCCAGTCGAGACACCGGCAGATGCCTGCTCCCATGACCCATTCGAGCTGGCTGTCGGTCAGTCCCATGTGCTTGGTAAAGTGCTCGATCGTCTGCTTGTAAGTCAGCCCCTTGGTTTCCGTCACCCGCGTCAGGTCCGTCCCCCAGAAACAGCGCTCCGGACCCATCCTGTCGATCAGATTGACCACGTATTTGGCGATGTTGGCGTAAGGGTAAGGATGAGTGGAGTAGCTCGGCAGCGAGGAGACCTTCACATAGACGTTGGGATGAACGTGAAGATCCGCCGTTTCCTCGACCCAATATCCGATAGCGTCGTCGACCGAGTGAGCCAGAATTCCCATATGGTCGATGATCAGCTTGAGGCCGGGATGCCGCTTCGCGATCGCGCCGAGCTCGGCCTTCCAGATCGGGGCGTGCAGCATCGTCTTGACGCCGTGCTCTTCCGCATAGGGCCAATACCAGTCGCAGGTGCCGTCGATCATCCAGTTGCGGTCCTGCGGGCGATGGAAGGTCAGCCGCGTGCCCTTTACTGCAGGAATCGACTCCCAGTCGCGCATCATCGCCTTGGCCTCGGCCGGCTTGTTCTGCGGGATGCGCGCCATGATGCCGAAGCGATCCGGGTGCGCTTCGCAGGCTTCGAGCGCGTAGTCGATCCGGTCCCCTTCCCAAGAGGGCGGCACGATCATGGCACGGTCCACGCCGGCGGCGTCCATCAGCTCGAGGCACTCCTCGTAGGTGAACGGCTCGGTGCGATGTCCGTTGCGCTTCATCCGCTCACGCGCACCCGGGATCCACGGCCGATCCGGTGTCTCTTCCTTCCAAATATGGACCTGAGAATCGACAATGAACATGGGTCGGGCTCCTTGCACTCGTTGGGCTCGGCCGCCGAAGAGGTCAGTCGGGCAGCGTGCCTGAAACAGGCAGTAGTGTCCCCCGGCGTTCGGTTGCAAGACAAGAAAGGGCGGCGAAAACTATTGTTGTAGGATGCTCACCAATACCAAAGCGCGGCGCATAATCGCCAAACGCGGCCCGCAGGAGACAGGGAGGCATAACAAGATGGATCGGTTCACGACGATGGCCACGTTCGTCGAGGTCGTGAAGAAGGCCTCATTCACGACGGCGGCCCGCTCACGCGGGATTTCACGGGCGCTGGTCTCGCGCCACATCGCTGACCTGGAGGCCCATCTCGGAGTCAGCCTGCTGACCCGCACGACGCGATCGCTCAACCTCACCGAAGCCGGCCGCGAATACTATCAGCTTTGCAGCCGGGTCCTTTCCGAGATCGGGACGCAGGAGCAGCTGATTTCGGGTCGCAACAGGGAAGTGGAGGGCCCGCTTGCGATCATCGCGCCGAAGTGGATCGGCGATCTCGACCTCGCCGACGCCGTTACCGATTTTTGCAAGACCCATCCGCGCCTCGCGGCCGAGCTGACGTTGGGCGGCATGAATCCGAAGTCCTACGATTTCATCGATCAGGGCTTCGATGTGGCAATTCACACCCGGAGCATTCCCGACTCGCGCGTCAAGGCCAAGCGGATCGCGAGCATTCGTTTCGTCGTATGCGCCGCGCCCTCCTATCTGGAGCGTCGCCGTCAACCGCCGTC
>WNEY01011535.1_pt1 | contig 10465 bp, 10 predicted proteins | sample 5400531 | NCBI WGS metagenome assembly WNEY01 (sample SAMN13153338, study PRJNA577476) | soil metagenome | isolation source: 200 cm saprolite under Douglas fir tree site 1 | place: USA:California | collected 2015-04-18
GGTCAAGCAGGGGATCCTCCTCGGGTTCCGCATGGGCGTCCTCACCGACATGTCGGCGCACCCGACCCTCAGGTTCTTCGACAAGGACACCTACCCGGTAAGGCCGACCACGCTGGCCGACGGTGTGAGGATCGTCCCGGGCGGGTCGAGCATCCGCGACGGCGCCTACGTGGCCCCGGGCGTGGTCTGCATGCCGCCGATGTACGTGAACGTGGGCGCGTACGTGGACCAGGACAGCATGATCGACAGTCACGCGCTGGTCGGCTCGTGCGCGCAGATCGGCAAGCGGGTGCACTTGTCGGCCGCGGCGCAGATCGGGGGGGTGCTCGAGCCCGTCGGGGCGCTGCCGGTCATCATCGAGGACGAGGCGCTAGTGGGCGGCGGATGCGGAGTGTACGAGGGCACGCTGGTGCGGGAGCGCGCCGTGCTCGCGCCGGGAACGATCCTCACCGGGTCGACGCCGCTCTACGACCTGGTGCGCGATCAGGTGTACCGTCGCGACGGGGACCGGCCACTCGAGGTTCCCGCCGGCGCGGTGGTCGTACCGGGCGCGCGCGGCGCGCCCGGTGCGGCGGCCGCGCGGTGGCGGATCTCCGTCTACGCGCCGGTGATCGTGAAGTATCGGGACGAGAAGACCGACGCCGCGACCTTGCTCGAGGAGTATCTGCGATGAAGCAACAGCGTGTGGCGGTACTGGGGCTCGGAAAGATCGGGAACATACTGTTGCAGGGGTTGCTCAAGGCGGGTCTGCCCCCGGGGAACGCGGTCGCCACCGTGCGGCATCCGGAGCGGGCGCAGGGGCTCGGAAAAGAGCGTGCCATTTCTGTGGGAACGGACAATCGCGCGGCGGTGCGCGGGGCGGACGTGGTCATCATCGCCGTCAAACCGCAGAACGTGCGCGAGCTGCTGGAGGAGATCCGCGCGGACGTGACCCCGGCGCAGCTCGTGATCTCGGTCGCCGCCTCCGTCCCGACGGGCTTCATCGAGAGTCTGCTCGCGACACCGACTCCCGTGGTGCGCGCCATGCCAAACACGCCGAGCCAGGTGGGCGCGGGCATGACCGGCATCTGCCGGGGAAAGCACGCGACGGATGCGCATCTCGACACCGCCAGGCGGCTGTTCGATACGGTGGGCCGGACGGTGGTAGTGGATGAAAAACACATGGACGCCGTGACCGGCCTCTCGGCGAGCGGTCCGGCATTCGTCTACATCATTCTCGAATCGCTCGCGGAGGCCGGCGTGAAGGTGGGTCTGCCGCGCGATGTCGCGACATTGCTCTCGGCGCAAACGCTGCTCGGCGCCGCGAAGGTGCAGCTCGATACCGGCGATCACCCCGCGTTGCTCAAGGATGCCGTCACGACGCCGGCCGGCTGCACCATCGACGGCATCCTCGAGCTGGAGGAGGGCAAGCTGCGGGTCACGCTCATCAAGGCCGTGGTGAAGGCCACCCAGCGCGCCAAGGAGCTGATGTTTGAGAAGTAGCCGAGAGGCTACTTGTAGTTCTGGAACGGCTCCGCGAGCAGCCGGATGCCGAGCGGCTTGTACTTGAGCAGGTGCGTGAGGCGAACCTCATCCCCCACTCGTTCCACCCGCGTCTCCAGCAGCTCGAACTCCTTCGCATCGCCCAGCCCCAGCTGGTTCAACCGCTCGGCTTCTCCCTTGCACACGTCGCCGGGCGTGGGCTTGGGGTTCGGGTAGGCATCCTCGTGGTGGCGTCGGAGCGCATCCCAATGCTCATCGCCGGCGCGCTCCACCGATTCACGGATGTCGTCGCGGGTGAACGGCATACGCAGAAGCTATCTCGCCGGGAGCTCGACGTGCAGATGGTCGCCGGTTCCCACATGGCGCAGCGTCCCGAAACCCATGCTCCAGAAGTACAGCTGTATGAGCCGATTCTCCGCCAAGCCGCGACCAGCCGTGCGGAGGTCGGCCGCGTGCGCATAGCCGTCGCGCTGTACGTAATGGAGCGACCCGTCGTTGGGGGGAAGGCCCATTGTTTGATAGTCTTCCGGTCGGCGCGCGAGGTCGGTGATCACGGCGTCCCGATCGACCAGAATGAGCGTGGAGAGCGCGACGCGCAGCAGCGGGTGGAGTGACGCATAGTAGGCCCGCACGCGCTCCGACTTGGCGTTGGCGCTCGACAGATAAATCAGGGAGTAACCGCAGTATGCGACCACGAGCGGGAGCGCGAAGCGGCGGGCGATGAGCGCGAGGCGGACGCGACCCGTGAAGCGGTGCCACACCAGCGCCGCGTACCCCGTGACGATCGCGACAGTGCACGCCGTGCCGCCCGCGAGCGCGAGCACGGTCGCATACCCTTCGCGCGTGTAGAGGAACACTGCCACTTTGACGAGGACGAGAAACGGCAAGAGGGCAACCAGGAGAGCTTGCGCGACGAGGCGGAGGAGCAGGAGGTGCCAAGCCGTGCGGCGTTTGACACCGGTCGTTACGGCCCCGGCGGCGATGCGATCCCACTCGCGCAGCGCGCTGGAGTCGATGGGGGGAAGGGTCACGGAAGCCCTACGGACCGCCCCGGCCGAGGGTTGCGCCGTGTGCACGCTGGGGCGTCGTGCACGTCTCTCTAGGGACCTACCCTTCGGAGACTTCCATGCGCACACCCATCCTCGCTGCGACCCTCGCCCTGGCGGCCGCCTGTAACTCGCCGCTCGAGCGTCAGTCCCGCACGGCGGACTCGCTTGCCGTCAAGCCGGCCGAGCTGGCCGGGTTCGCGGCTTCACCCACATCGGTGCCGGCGCGCTTGATGCGAGCGCGAACTGCAGCGGTCTCGGACGAGACCGCCCTGCCGCCGCTAGCCGGGGCAACCTCGAACATGGTGATCCGCACCGGTCAGGCGAGCATCCAGGTGGATTCGCTTGAGCAAGCAGTGGCGCGCGTGCGGCTGCTCGCGAGTCGAATCGGCGGTTACGTCGCCAATACGAGCATGCAGACGGGCCAGGGCCAGCTCCGGTCGGCGAGCATCGAGGTGAAGCTCCCAGCCGACCGGTTCGACGACGGCCTGGGTGGGCTCGCGAGCCTCGGCAAGCTCGAGTCCGTGAACGTCAACGCGGAAGACGTGGGCGAGGAGTTCACCGACGTCACCGCGCGCATGGGGAACGCTCGGCGCCTCGAAACCCGCCTGATCGAGCTGCTTGCGACACGAACGGGGAAGCTCTCGGATGTGCTCGACGTCGAGAAAGAGCTGGCGCGGGTGCGGGAAGAGATCGATCGGTACGAAGGACGCTTGCGTTACCTGCGAGCGCACACCGCGCTAAGCACCTTGACGATTTACGTGCACGAGCCGTTGCCCGTGGTGGGGCACGCGGGCTCGAGCGTGATCGGAGAGGCCTTCAAGCAGTCCTGGCGGAACTTCGTCGGTCTCGTGGCGGCGATGATCCGCTCGCTCGGGATCGTGATTCCGGTGGCCGTGCTCGTGCTGGCCCTCTGGGCGCTGACCAGGATCGGCACCTGGCGCTCCTGCGCCACCTTGTTGAACCCGGCGACGTCGGTTCGGACCAGCTCGTTGAACTTCGCGAGGTAATCCGTAAGCCCGGCACGTAGCTCCTTCAGCCGCGCCGCGACGACCTCGTTGGGCGGCTGGGCGTACGCCAAGGCGAGGCCGAAACCCAGCCCCTGAAGCCGGTCCTGGAAGCGGTTGAGATAGTGGATGTCGTCCTGGCCGGCGTCGCGCTGCACCTCGGAATTGTACAAGCTGTCCTTGAGCTCCTTGAGTTTCCGGCCCAGCTCGCGCGCCTGGCGGAGCACGGGTGCGGCCGTCGCCGTGTCGCCGGTGGTGTTGTCCCGCAGCGCCTGCTGCGTGTTCTTGAGCTGCGTCTCGAGGCTTGTAATCCGATTCAGCATCTCGTTCAGCGCGGACATGGCGTTGCGCCATTCGAGCCCGGCACGGAGCTGAGCCGCGAACCGGGCGGGATCGCCGCCCAGGATCGGATCGGGCTCCACGATGACCGTCTTGGTCCCCGTGACACTGCTGGCGGTCACCGTGACGGTGTAGGTCCCGGGGACCGCGCGCGGACCGCCGACAATACGGAACGGATTCTCCTCATCCTCAGCCCCGGTGGGTTTCTCGAAGTTGAGTCGGGTCGGCCCGGCGTACCGGAGGTTCCAGACGTAGCGGTTCACGCCCTGCTTCCCAGGGCCGCCTGAATCGACGAGCACGGTGTCGCCGCGGCTGTCCGTGACAGTAGCGATCACGCGCCCGCGGCGGGCCCGCCCCCGCTCTCCCTCGCCCGACGAACCGGATGAGCCGGTGTCCACGGCAGCCTTGAGGTAGTAGTCGATTACGGCCCCAGCCGGAGCGTTCGGCGTGGTGAAGCGCGTGGGAGCGACGCTGGGGCGCCGCGGGCGCACGCGGATCTGGGCCGGCAGGGTGGAGAACACGTGAAGATCGGAGGCGACCACCTCGGGCGTGAGCTCCTCCAGCGCCGTGATGTTGTCCATGACGAACAAGCCGCGGCCGTGCGTCGCAATCACCAGGTCGTGTGAGCGCTTGATGAACTGTACGTCGTAGACCGGCGCGGTGGGGAACTCCGCCTTGAGCGGCTTCCAGCTCGTGCCGCCATCGCGCGAGTACCACAGCGCCGCGTCGGTTCCCAGAACGAGGAAGCCTCGGAGGTTGGGATTCTCGCGCACTACGCGCGCGGCGACGTCCGCCGGGAGACCGCGGCCGATATCGGTCCAGGTCTTGCCGTAGTCACTGGTCTTGAAGACGTACGGCCGCCGATCGTCGAGCTGGTGGCGGTCGATCGCGATGTAGGCCGCGCCGGCATCGAACGGCGACACCCCGATCTGGTACACCCGTCCTTCGATGTCTTTGGTCGATCCGGGGAAGTGGCCGGACACGTTGCTCCATGTCTTCCCACCGTCCCGGGTGACCTGCACAAGCCCGTCGTCCGTGCCGACCCACATCACGTTGGAGTCGGTGGGTGCGAGGTTGACCGTGAGGATCGTATTGTAGCTCTCGGCGCCGGAGATGTCGTAGTTGATGGGGCCACCGCTCGTCACCTGCTTCGACTTGTCGTTGCGGGTGAGATCGGGACTGATCGCGGCCCAGTGGTCGCCGCCGTCCGTGGTCTTGAACACCACATTGCCGCCCATGTAGACCGTGTTCGCGTCCCGTGGCGATACGGCGATGGGCGATGTCCAATTGAAGCGGTACTGCAGGTTGGCCGGCTTCGCATCCTTCACGCCCGACAGATAGGGTCGGATCGAGCGGTTCAGTCCCGTCTTCAGGTCGACGCGCGTGATGTTGCCGTTCTGCGAGTCCACGTAGAGGATCGACGAGTCGCTGGGCGCGGGCACCGCGTATTCACCGTCGCCTCCGGTCACCGTGAACCACTCGGAGCCGTTGCTGCCGCCGCCCGCCCCGCCACCGCCCCCACCGCCACCCCCTCCCGCATTGCTCGACGGCCCGCACCACGCGTTGTTGTCCTGGAGGCCGCCACACAACATGTACGGCGTGTTATTGTCGGCCGCCACCATGTAGAACTGCCCGATCGGCAGGTTGTTCAAGAACCGCCAGCTCTTCGCGCCGTTCTCCGTGAGGTACACGCCGCCGTCGTTGCCCTGGATCATGCGGTCCGGGTTCTGTGGGTCGATCCACAGTGCGTGATGGTCCACGTGCACGCCGCGGTCGATCGGCGTGGTCGTCTTACCACCGTCGTCGGAGCGAAGCAGCAGGTACGACGAGAAAAACAGCTTGCGGTCGTCCACCGGCGACACGTGCATCAGCGAAAAGTAGAACGGCCGCGCGGAGAGCCCGTGGAAGTCGGAGACCTTGGCCCAGTGATCGCCCTGGTCTTTCGAGTCCCACAGCATCCCGTCGGTCGTTTCGATGAGGGCGTAGATGTGACTCGGATTCGTGGGGCCCACGGCGACGGCGATGTTGCCCGTCAGGCCCGACGGCAGGCCCTGCTTGAGCCGCTCCCATGTCAAGCCGCCATCCTTAGAGCGGTAGATGCCACTTCCCGCGCCTCCCGACACGAGCTCCCAGGGGCGGCGCACGAACTGCCACATTCCGGCGAACAGCATGCGGGGGTTGCCCGGTACCATCACCAGGTGCGCGGCCCCGGTCGAGTCGTTCACGAACAGGACCTTCTGCCATGTCTTGCCGCCGTCCGCGGTGCGGTACACGCCGCGCTCGGAATTGGGCGCCCAGACGTGGCCCAGTGCGGCCACGAACACGATGTCCGGATTGGCGGGATCGATCACGATCTGGGAAACCTGGCCCACGTCGCTCAGTCCCATGAACTGCCAGCTCTTGCCCGCATCGGGCGACATGAAGACCCCGCGGCCATCCACCACGTCGTTCCGCGGGTTCGATTCGCCGGTGCCCACCCACACGACGTTCGGGTTCGAGGGCGCGAGCGCCACGGCGCCGATCGACGACGTCGGCTGATCCTTGAACACCGCCTCCCACGAATCGCCCCCGTCCGCGGTCTTCCACACGCCGCCCGCCGCCGCGCCGACATAGTACACGTTGCGGTCTCCGGGCACGCCCACGACGGCGGCCACACGGCCGCCCGCCACTGAGGGGCCGAGGTTTCGGAACTTGAGATTGTTGAGCGAATCGGCGCCACCGACCGGAGGCGCGTCGGTCGCCCGTTTCACGGGCCGGCGACCCTGCGCCGCGGCGGGGGTCGGGGCCGGCAGGGCGAGTGCGGAAACCAACAGCAGGGAGACAGCGGCTTGAGGGAGAGCCATGCGGCACATCGGACGAGCTCCTAAAGGGTGGTTCCTGGAGGGATACGAGAACAGGCTACGACGCGTTGGATCCCGCGGCTGATTTACCGGCAAGCCCAACGCGCGTCAAGCGTGTAAGATTTTCCTCATGACTCGATCTCTCCTGCTCCTCGGAGCCTCGGTTGCAGCTGTGGCTGCGACGCCACACCTCGCGGCCCAAAGTCTCGGCAAGTCGCGCCGAACCGCTATCGTCACCGCGGCCAGCCGGCTCGCCCCGGCGGTGGTAAGCGTCAATGTGCTGCGGCGCGAGCGGCGGCTGCCTCAGGATCCCTTCGAGCAGTTCTTCACACCCCGCGGCGCCGAGCAGGTGGTGGAGGGCTACGGGTCCGGATTCGTCATCTCCGCGGACGGCGTGGTCATCACGAACCAGCACGTCACGCAAGGGGCCGAGCAGATCGTGGTCACTACGCGCGACGGCAGGGACTTCCCCGCCAGAATCCTGGGCGAGGACCCGCTCACCGACATCGCGGTGCTGAAGCTGGACGCCACGGGCCTCCCCACCGCTCCGCTCGGCAAGAGCACCGACCTGATGATCGGGGAGTGGGTCGTGGCGGTGGGGAACCCGTTCGCCTACCTGCTCGGCAACACGGAGCCCACCGTGACCGCGGGAGTGGTGAGCGCCGTCGGGCGCAACTTGCTTCCCTCGGAGGGACAGTCGGGGATCTACGTCGGCATGATACAAACCGACGCGCCCATCAACCCCGGCAACTCGGGTGGGCCACTGGCGAACGCCGTGGGGGACGTGGTGGGAGTGAACAGCTCGATCTTCACGAGCTCGGGCGGCTCGGTGGGGATCGGCTTTGCGATCCCGATCGAGCGGGCCCTCCGGGTGGCGGACGAGCTGCGACGCTTCGGGAAAGTACGGCGCGCCTGGGTGGGGCTCGACGTCGCGGGAGCCGAGGACCTGCGGGGATGGAAGAAGGCGGGCGGCCTGCGCGTGAGCCAGGTGGCGTCGGGCGGGCCCGCGGGCCGGGCCGGCGTGGCGGCAGGCGACGTGCTCGTGAGCGCCCGCGGCCGGCGGTTGCGCACATTCCTCGACTGGGAGGCGGTCATGCTCGACACGGGCCCCGGCGACACGCTCGTCGTGAACTACCGCCACGCAGGCGAGGGCCGCAGCGCCCGGCTGGCGGTCACCGATTTCCCGACCACGCTCGCCGAGAAGGTGGCCGTGCTGGGCGGCATGAAGGTCGTGACGGTGACCCCGGCGGTGCGAGCCGAACGCGACATTCAGAGCGACCATGGCGCGTTGATCTACGATTTGCCCGAAGACATGGAAGAGGCCACCGGTCTGCGCTCCGGAGACGTGATTCTCCAGATCAACCGGGTGCGGGTATCGACCGCCGAGGATCTGCGCCGGGCGTTCGCGGCCACGGCTGGTGCCGGGGCGGTAACGGTATGGTTCGAGCGCTCCGGGAGGCTCGAGCGGACGGCGTTCTACGTGAGGTAGGGCGAGTCCTGGCGGCCGGCCGGACGGCGGGCCATTCTCACGTGAGAGACCCACATCCGGAGACCGCCATGGCCGATACCATACGCAGGGTGAGCTACTACTACACGACCATATCCGACAAGCCCGGCGAGGGCGCCCGCCTGCTCGAGACCCTCAGGAGCGCCGGCGTGAACCTGCTGGCTGTCCACGCCTTCCCGAGCGCGCGCAAAGCGCAGGTGGACTTCGTGCCGTCGGACGCCGTTTTGTTCACCGCGGCCGCGAAGGGGGCGAAGATCAAGTTGTCGAAGCCGAAGACGGCCTTCCTGATCGACGGTGACGACCGGGTCGGAGCGTTGGCCGGCATCATGGCGCGGCTGGGCGCGGCAAAGATCAACGTCACGGCCGTCACCGGCGTGTGCGCGGGGATGGGGCGGTATGGAGCCCTGCTCTGGGTGAAGCAGGGGGCGGTGAACAAGGCCGCGGCCGCGCTCGGAGCTATGTAGCTAGTGCTGGGCCCGGCCCCGGCCGAGCGCGTCCGGACCGAACTTCTGGCGCACCTCGTCGATCATGCGCGAGATGACCCGGTCCCGCTGGGTCTCGACCGTGCTGCCGCCGGACTCGAGCAGGGATAACTGACCCTCACCGCCCTGCGCGACGAGTTGCGACAGGGCGACGCCGAGCAGGCGGGCGGGGACTCGGCGGGCGGCGCGGAGCCGTGACAACAGTCCGCGCGCCACGGCGTACACCGCGCGGTCAGACTGGACCGCATCGGCTAGCGTGCGGCTGGCCTGGCGTGTGGTGAAGTCCGCATCGCGCAGCTTCACGGTGACGGTCCGGGCCACGAGCCCTTGCTCCCGGATGTCGGCGCTGGCCCGGTCGACCAGAGTGAGCAGCCGGGCGGCGAGCGCGTCGTCGCTGTCCAAATCGGTAGGGAACGTCTCGTCGCGGCTCACCGACTTGGTCTCGCGATCGGCCTCGACGGGCGCCCGATCGATGCCCCGCGTCCGCTCGTGCAGCCAGCCGCCCTCGCGCTCTCCCAACCAGCCCACCAGCGTCTGTCGCTCGTGCCGGACCACGTCGCGCACGGTGCGCAGGCCAAACCGAGCCAGGCGCTCCTGGAACTTGGGTCCGATCAGGGGGATGTCCGCGAGGGCGAACTGCAGCATGAACTCGGCCTCCGCTCCGGGGGCCACGACGCACACGCCGTCGGCCGCCCTGCCGGCACGCGGCTTGGCGACGCCGGCGCCGAGCTTCGCGACAAACTTCGATGTCCCACCCCCAATGGACAGAGAGAGCGAGGTCTCGGCGAGCACGGCGTCGCGTATCCGGTGGGCCATCGCGGCGAGCGGCTCGCCGCCGTACAACTGCTCGGTGCCCGAGAGATCGAGGTAGAACTCGTCGCTCGAGGCCTGTTCCACAACGGGGGTGAAGCGCCGCAGCACCACCCCGATCTCGCCGCTCTTGCGTACGCAGGCATCCCACGGCACCGAGACGACGGTCGCTCCGGGACAAAGGCGCACCGCCCGGGCCATGGGCATCGCGGAATGCACACCGTAGGCCCGCGCCTCGTACGAAGCGGACGTCACGACGCCGCGTTGCTCCGGCGAGCCGCCGACGATGAGGAACCGGGCCTTGCCCGCACCCTCCGGATCCGCCAGGCGCGCCACAGCCACATAGAACGCGTCGGCGTCGGCGAGCAGGATGCGTCGAGCGGAGCTCACCGTGGCCTAGGGGGACGGCGCGGGCGGATGGTCCTTGAAGATCTGTGCGAGGATCTGGCGACGCTCGACAAGGTCGTAGAGGGTGAGCCGGAAGGCTTCGTCATCCGCGCCGCCCAGCACACCGCCGTAACGGTTGGGCTCGTTGGTCTGGCGCCGCTCGGCCTTCCGCACCAGGCGCAACTCGTCGATCTGAGTAATGGGGAAACGGAACGTCGAGTCGCCCTGCTGCACGGCGAGCGTGTCGCCCCGGAACCGGACGAGATGCAGGTCCCAGAGGATCCGCCCGTCGTTGAGCGTCATCTGCCAGCGGTCGTCCCGCTGGGCCTTGAGGGGCGCGGCGCCGAGCAGGACCATCCCCGCGAGCCAGAGGGCTCTCACTGCCCTTCGGCCTTCGCCGCCTTCGCCGCCTCGGCGGCCTTCTTCTTCAGTTTCTTCTTCTTGGGGCGAGTGACGCCATATGTACCGCGGCGGATCTTGCCACGCCTGCTGCGAATGTCGCCTTTGCCCATGAAGCCTCCATTATTTAGCGCCGCCGAGTTTGAGGATGCGTTTGAACTGATCC
>WNEY01004668.1_pt1 | contig 10463 bp, 7 predicted proteins | sample 5400531 | NCBI WGS metagenome assembly WNEY01 (sample SAMN13153338, study PRJNA577476) | soil metagenome | isolation source: 200 cm saprolite under Douglas fir tree site 1 | place: USA:California | collected 2015-04-18
TGTGACCGGGATCAGGTGGCCCGGAGATCCGGCGCTGCGTTAGTCTTGGGCGCGTGACGGATCGACTCTTTCTCACCTCGCATCTGCTTTCCGCCGCCAGGGTCGTGCACGGATTCTCCGTGCGCACCGGCGGCGTTTCCGTGGGGCCGCACGCATCGCTCAACCTGGGCCGCGGGGTGGGCGATTCGCCCGAGGCGGTCCGCGAGAACCACGAGCGGCTGGCAGGAGCAGCGGGCGTCCGGGGCGAGTTCGCTACCGCGCACCAGGTTCACGGCGATCGCGTGGTGGCGGCGGGCGGCAAGGAGATCTTCGCCTCGACCGAGCCGCAGCCGCATGAAGGCGCGGATGCCGTGGTGGCCCTGGAGACCGGCGCGGCGGCCGGCGTGCGCGTCGCCGACTGCGTTCCAGTCCTGCTCTACGCAGAAGAGGAGCGCGTGGCGGCCGCGGTCCATTCCGGCTGGCGCGGGGCGCGGCTCTCGATCGCCGGCCGCGGCGTGCGCGCGCTGCAGCACGCGGCGGGGGCGGACCCGAAACGCATCCTGGCGGCCATCGGGCCGTGCATCGGGCGCTGCTGCTACGAAGTTTCCCCCGATCTGGCCCAGGCCTTCCGCGGCCTCTTCGGCCCCGACGTGGCCGACGATGCAGTGAAACCGCACCTCGACTTGCGCCTCTGCGTGGAGCGGGTGCTCTTGGCCGCCGGAGTGCCCCAGGAGCGCATCGAGCAGGTGCCAGGGTGTACATCCTGCGACATTGGCGCCTTTTTCAGCCACCGCCGCGACAAGGGCGTCACAGGCCGGCATCTGGCGTTCATCGTGGCCTGAAAAGAGCGGTTTCTTTGACATGTCCGCCCGCCGCCGTAGATCATGGTGGATGCGGCGCGCGCCGCCCGAGGATTCCGCTTGCGCATTGGCCATCTCGCTCTTCTTGCGACGCTCGCTGCCTGCGCAGGCAGAAGGGTAGCGCCGTCGCCCGAGGCCGAGGAGATCAAGGAGCTGCGCACCCAGCTCCAGGCCCAGTCTGCGCTGGTGGCGCAGCAGCAGCGGCGCATCGAGGAGCTGGAAGTAAAGCTGGCCGCGCTCGCCGCCAAGGCGCAGCCCGCTCCCGCGGCGACGCCCGCGCGGCCGGTGCCGAGGCCGCCCGTCAAAGGCATCAAGATCGGTGAAGGCCGGCGGCTGCGGCGCGACCGCATCAATCCCGTGGTGCTGGCCCCGCGCCTGCCCGCCACTGTGCAGCTCAAGGAGCCCGACGACGACGCGCTCTCGCGCCTCGAGAGCGATCCGGCCATCGCCCGGGAGTTCGACGCCGACCACGCCTGGGCCATGGCCGTGCAGAAGCTCAACGACGGCCAGCAGGCCGCCGCCGAGACCGATCTTCTCGCCTTCGTGGCCGCCAATCCCCACCACGAGGCCGCCGACAATGCGCTCTATCTCGCGGGGCTGGTGCGCGAGGTGCGCGGCGACTGCGCGGCGGCGCTGATCCTGTTCGAGGCGGTCCCCGTGCGCTACCCGGCGGGCGACGCCGTGCCCCAGGCCATGCTCGAGCGCGGGCGCTGCCTGCGACTGCTCGGCCGCGGCGAAGAAGCGAAGCGAGTCCTTTTCCAGCTGAGCAAGGAGCACCCCGATGCGCCCGAGACCGCGTCGGGGCGGCAACTCCTGCAAGGCCTGTAGGCAAAAACGTGCCGGAGCCGGAAGGCGAGGGCACTCGAGTTGGAGGCAGGTGATGCGGACGAAGACGATCGCGCGATGGCGCAGGGCAGCTCTGGCGGGCGCGCTGGCGGTGTCGCTCTCAGCGGGCGCGCAACAGGAGCCGGCCCCGGCCGCACAGCCGGAGCAACCGCCACCCCAGGCCGCGCAGCCGGAGCAAGCGCAACCCCAGCAGGCCGCGCAGCCTGAGCCCCAGCAGCAGCCGCCGGCCCGGACCGAGACGGCGCCGGTGGTGACCGAGCAAAGCCCCCGGCCTCCGCCCGACACCAACATCCAGCCTGTGCCCGGCACCCCCGAGGAGTACGTGATCCAGAAGGGCGACACGCTCTGGGATCTCTCCCAGAAGTTCCTCAACAACCCGTGGTACTGGCCCAAGATCTGGAGCAACAACCCGTACATCGAGAACCCGCACTGGATCTATCCGGGCAACAAGCTCCGCATCGTTCCCGGCGAAGGCGGCCAGCAGGCGCCGGCGCAGGTCCAGGCCCCGACCGAGCAGGGCGTCGAGGCGACCAGCGCCAACGCCCCCGAAGAGCAGCCCGAAGCTCCCGGCGCCCAGCCGCCCGCCACCTCGCCCGACCTTGAAGTGGTCACCAGGAACAGCCGGGAGATGAACAACAACAGCGTCTCGGTGAGCGGCAAGCTCGCCTTCACGCCGCCGCCGGTGGTCAAAGTGCGCGCCAGCGGCCTGGTCTCGCCCGACGAGCTGGCCGATTCGGGCAGCATCGCCGCCTCTTTCGAAGAGCGCGAGATGCTCAGCATGTACGACACGGCCTACGTGAAGTTCCGCGGCGAGTCTCCGGCCAAGGTGGGCGACAAGCTCATCCTCTTCCGGCCCGACGGCGCCATCACGCACCCGATCTCGCACCGGAAGATCGGCGACAAGACCAAGACGGTGGGCATCGTCAAGGTGCTCACCGTCAAGGGCGACGTGTCGACCGTGCAGATCGAGCGCGTCTTCGAGGAGATCCAGCGCGGCGACCTGGCGCGGCCCTGGAGCCCGCAGGACAAGCGGGTGACGCCCAAGGCGAACACGGCGGAGGTGGCGGGCGTCATCGTCTCCGCGCTCAATACCGGCCTGACCACCTACGGCGAGGCCAACGAGGTCTTCATCGACAAGGGCACCGCCGACGGCGTGCAGGAAGGGAACACCTTCGCGGTGGTGCGCCGTGGCGACGGCCTCTCCAACGAGATGGTGGTCGGTTCCTACACCGCGGGCGAGCAGGGCGAAAAATCGGCCAAGGTGATCACGCCGGACGAGAACGTCGGCCTGCTCCTGGTAGTGGACGCCAAGGACCATCTCTCGACCGCCATCGTCATCAAGAGCGTGCGCGAGCTGCAGGCGGGCGACCAGGTCGAGATGCACACCGCTGGAGCGGGCGGCGGAAGCTTGTAGGGCGCATTGAAGCCGGGGGTCCAGAACGCAGCGGACGCCGGCGGCGTGGTCGGTGCAGACGTCGTGGCCGCGTGCGCGCTCTCGGCGGTGCCGGGGATCGGCGCCTCCGCCATGGCTCGCATCGCGGCGTCGTTTCAGACGCTGCAGGGCGCGATGGACGCCGGGCCGCGGGGAATTCTCGAGCGGGCGCAGGACCTGCAGCTCAGGCAGGAGGCGCGCGAGTATCTGGCGCGCGATCCCGATCTGGAAGAGCTGGGCCTGTGGGCGGTGGCGGCGGCGAGAGACGCGGGCGCGCGAGTGGTGCTGATTGGAGACCCCTGGTACCCCTCGCGGCTGCTGGAGATCGCCAATCCGCCGCCGCTCCTCTACGTCCGCGGCAATCTGGCGAGAGACATGCGGCGCGTCGCCGTGGTCGGATCGCGCGAGGCGGACGAGGAGGGGCTGGAGATCGCCCGGACCATGGGCGATGCCCTCGCTCGCGCCAACGTGCAGGTCATCTCCGGCGGAGCGCGCGGCATCGATGCAGCGGCGCACAACGGCGCGCTCTGGGCGCAGGGCTCATCGGTGGCGGTGCTGGGCTGCGGCATCGACGTCGTCTATCCGCCCGAGAACGGCGAGCTGTTCGACCGGCTCGCCCGAGGCGCCGGCGCGGTCATCAGCGAATTCGCTCCGGCCACGCAGCCTGCGCCAAAGAACTTTCCCCGGCGCAACCGGACCATCTCCGGCCTCTCCGACGCCGTGGTGGTGGTGCGGGCAGCGCTGCAGTCGGGCGCGCTGATCACCGCCGACCATGCCGAGGTGCAGGGGCGGCCCATCTATGCGGTGCCCGGCGACGTCGGCAATCCACTCGCCGCGGGGCCCAACCAGCTGCTGCGCGCAAACAAGGCGGAGGTGGTGACCTCGGCGGTCGACGTGCTGAACAGGCTCCGCTGGCCGGTCCCCGACGAGCTGCTCGCGCCCCCCGCCGATGAGGCAAAACGCGAGGTGCATCCTGCGTTTCCGGCAGGCAAGCAAGAGCCCGTGAGTCCGCATGCCGACCATGAGGTCATCGACGAAGAGAGCCTGCGCCTGTGGCGACTTCTGGACGAGAGGACCCCTGCTCATGTAGACGACCTGTCCCTTCGTGCGCAGATCCCTGCGCAGGTTGCCTTGCGCAAGCTCGCCGACCTGGAACTGAAGGGCATGGTGGTTCAGAGGCCAGGAAAATATTTCCTGCGCAAGTAGGCTTTCGCATCCATTTGGGAGCGCCGGCATCTATCGCCGCCCCGAGGACGACATGGCGACCAGCAAGGTCACGAAGAGCAAAAAGACCAGCAAGAAGGCGACCGAGGCCACCAGGGCCAAGGGGAACACCCTCGTCGTGGTGGAGTCCCCGGCCAAGGCGAAGACCATCAAGAAGTACCTGGGCTCCGGCTATACGGTGAAGGCGTCGGTGGGCCACGTCATGGATCTTCCCAAGTCGAAGATCGGCGTGGACGTCGAGAACAATTTCCAGCCCGTCTACGAAGTGATCGAGTCGAAGAAGAAAGTGGTGGCGGAGCTGAAGGCGGCCGCCAAGCTCGCCGACCGCGTGCTGCTGGCGACCGACCCGGACCGCGAAGGCGAGGCCATCGCCTGGCACGTGTACGAGCAGATCAAGCGCAGCAAGGTGCCCGCGGAGCGGATCCTCTTCAACGAGATCACCAAGAAGGCAATCCAGGAAGCGATCCTCAAGCCGCTGGCGCTCAACAAGGACCTCTACGACGCGCAGCAGGCGCGGCGGGTTCTCGATCGGCTCGTCGGCTACCAGATCTCGCCCATTCTCTGGAAGAAGGTCCGGCGCGGGCTCTCCGCGGGCCGGGTGCAGTCGGTGGCGGTGCGCCTGGTGGTGGAGCGCGAGGAGGAGATCTCCAGATTCGTCCCGGTCGAGTACTGGACCATCGAGGCGGATCTCGAGGCGGAGCTGCCGCCGCAGTTCCGCGCCAAGCTGATCAAGCTCGACGGCGAGAAGGCCGAGCTGCCCGACGGCGACGTCGCGCGGCCGCTGGTGGACGAGCTGAAGAAGCAGGCTTTCGTGGTGAGCGAAGTGATCCGCAAGGAGCGCCGCCGCAATGCGCCGCCGCCTTTCATCACTTCCAAGCTGCAGCAGGACGCCGCCAACCGGCTGGGCTTCACCGCCAAGAAAACGATGACGCTCTCCCAGCGGCTCTACGAAGGCGTGGAGCTGGGCGACGAAGGCCAGACCGCGCTCATCACTTACATGCGCACCGATTCGGTGCGGCTCTCGCCCGACGCCATCGCCGGCGCGCGCGAGTACGTGACCGAGCGCTGGGGGAAAGAATACCTGCCCGCCGAGGGGGTGCAGTTCAAGACCAAGAAGAGCGCGCAGGACGCGCACGAGGCCATCCGGCCCACCTCGCTGCAGCATCCGCCCGAGAGGGTGAAGCCCTTCCTCGAGAAGGACATGTTCCGGCTCTACGAGCTGATCTGGAACCGCTTCATCGCCTGCCAGATGGTGCCGGCGGTATTCGACCAGACCACGGCGGATATTTCCACGGAGCCCGACGGCTCTGCCGGCGGGCGGGCGGAGGCCGCAGGCCGGAGCATGGGTGTCCGGGCGACGTTCCGCGCCACCGGCCAGATCCTCAAGTTCCCCGGCTACCTCGCGGTCTACGGGCAGGAAGCGGAGACGCCCCCCGAGGAGGCGGGCGCGGAAAAGATGGAGGGCGACGACGAGGAGAAGGGCGACGTCTCGCGCCAGCTCCCGCCGCTCTCCGCCGGCCAGAAGCTCGAGCTGGTGCAGCTCCTGCCCGAGCAGCACTTCACGCAGCCGCCGCCGCGCTTCACCGAAGCAAGCCTGGTCAAGGAGCTGGAAGAGAAGGGCATCGGGCGGCCCTCGACGTACGCCGCGATTCTCTCCACCATCCAGGACAAGGAATACGTGGAGAAAAAGGAGAACCGCTTCTTCCCCACCGACCTGGGCAAGATCGTCACCGAGCTGCTCCTCGGCGCTTTTCCCAAGGTGATGGACGTGCAGTTCACCGCGCGCATGGAAGAGGAGCTGGACGAAGTCGAGGAAGGGAAGATCGGCTGGGTGAGCGTGCTCGACGAATTCTACGAGCCGTTCAAGAAGAGCCTGGCCGCGGCCGAGTCGCAGATGCGCGACGTGAAGCGCGAGGAGACGCCCACCGAGCTGGTCTGCGAGAAGTGCGGCAGCCCGATGATCATCAAGTGGGGCCGCATGGGACGGTTCCTCGCCTGCTCGGGATATCCCGAGTGCAAGAACACCAAGGACTTCGTCGAGGAGGACGGGAAGATCAAGGTGGTCGAGGACATCCCCACCGAAGAGGTCTGTCCCACTTGCGGCAAGCCGATGATCAACAAGCGGGGCCGCTTCGGCAGGTTCCTCGCCTGCAGCGATTACCCGGCTTGCAAGACGACGCGGCCGATCACCTTGAAGGGCATCGTCTGCCCCGACTGCGGCGGCGGACTGGCCGAGCGCAAGAGCCGCTTCGGCAAGAGCTTCTGGGGCTGCGTGAATTATCCGACCTGCAAGTTCGCGGCCTGGGACAGGCCGATTCCGGAGAAGTGTCCCAAGTGCGGAAAGCCGTATCTCTTGTCGAAGTACAGCAAGAAAGAAGGCCCGTACATCGCCTGCGCCGACAAGGAGTGCGGCTACCGCCGCGAAGCTCCGGAGCCCGGCGCTGAAGCTTCGTCGCCGACGCAACCCGTGGTGGCTTGAATCGCCCCGCAGTCCGGCCGGTCCTGACGCCCACGACCCGCTCCACCACCACACCATCACCGCGGGGACGAATCCCCACCGCGAGCAACCGGCCCGGCTGCGGAACGCAGTCAACTTAACGACTGCACGCCGGCTCGCAACAGGCGGGCGCACGCTGTATACCAGCGCGCCGTTGTAGGGCCGGCTCCGGAGGAGCCGGGCGTAGGCCGGAGGCCGGAGCAGAAATGGTGGCTGGAGCAGAAATGGTGCACGTCATCGGCGGCGGGCTGGCGGGAACCGAGGCGGCGCTCCTGCTCGCCGACGCCGGCGTGCGGGTGGTGCTGCACGAGCAGAAGCCGGCGCGGCGCTCGCCTGCCCACAAGGAGGACGGGCTGGCGGAGCTGGTCTGCTCCAACTCGCTGCGCTCGGACAATCCCCAGAACGCCATCGGGCTTTTGCATGAGGAGCTGCGGCGGCTGGGGTCGCCGGTCCTCCAGCAGGCGGACCGCGCGCGCGTGCCGGCGGGCGACGCCCTGGCGGTGGACCGCGTGGTCTTCAGCGGCGGGCTCACCGCGCGGGTGCGCGCGCACCAGGCAATCCAGGTCGTCGACGAGGAGGTGCGCGAGCTGCCCGGCGAGCTGTGCATCGTCGCCACCGGCCCCCTGACCGGCGAGTCGCTCGCCCGCTCGCTCGCCGAGGTGGTGGGCGCCTCGCAGCTCGCCTTCTACGATGCCATCGCGCCCATCGTGGCGGGGGACTCGATCGATCTCTCGGTCGCCTTCGCGCAGTCGCGCTACGGCAAGGGCGGCGGCGACGATTACCTGAATTTGCCGATGAACCGCGATCAGTACGAACATTTCGTCGACGAGCTTCTGCAAGGCGCGAAAGTCGCGCCGCACCAGTTCGAGGAGGCGCGCTACTTCGAGGGCTGCCTGCCCATCGAGGTGATGGCGGAGCGCGGCCGCGACGTCCTCGCCTACGGCCCGATGAAGCCGGTGGGCCTGCACGATCCGCGCACCGGCGCCCGGCCGCACGCGGTGGTGCAGCTGCGGCGCGAGGACAAGGCGGGCACGGCCTGGAACCTGGTCGGGTTCCAGACGCGGCTCACCTGGCCGGAGCAGAAGCGCATCTTTTCCAGCTGCGTTCCGGGGCTGGAGAAAGCCGAGTGGGTGCGGCTGGGGCAGGTGCACCGCAATACCTTTCTCAATGCGCCGCAAGTGATCGCGCGCGACGGCTCGCTGAAAGCGCGGCCGCACGTCTTCTGCGCCGGGCAGATCACCGGCGTGGAAGGCTACGTGGAGAGCGCCGCGTCGGGGCACATCGCGGCGCGGCGTCTGCTCTCGCGGCTGCGCGGTTCGGAGTTCACGCCGCCTCCGGGCACCACGGCCATCGGCGCGCTCCTCCGCCACGTCAGCGGCGAGGCGCACCCCGAAGACTACGACTACCAGCCCACCAACGTGGTCTACGCGCTCTTCCCGCCGCTCGAAGGGCGTCACCGGAAGAACGAGCGCAAGCCGCGGCTGCTCGCGCGCGCCCGCCGCGACCTCGCCGCCTGGGCGCTGGAGCAGGGCGTCGCGCTCGGGCCGCATCCAGAGACATGCTTCGAAGAACTGCACTTCTAGCTCCCCTGCTTTTCGCTCTCGCCTGCCAGGCCCGTCCGCCCGGGCAGAAGCTCGCCAGCGGCATCGCGCGCGAATTGACGGTCGCCAAGGGATGGGTCGCATTCCTGCTCGATGCGGCGCATCCCGACGATCGCGCCGTGCCCGACGATCTGTTCATCGGCGATCTCTGGCTCGCGCCCTTGGACGGCGCCGCGAAGAAAGTCGGCTCTGCCGTCTCCTCGCAGCCGGGCGCGTTCGCTTTCTCGCCGAAGACGGGCGAGCTGGCGTTTCTCGCTTCCTGGCGCTTCCGCGGCGGCGAAGGCGAGCTGTGGATCGCCTCGCCCGAGCCGGCGCAGATCGCGCCCGCCGCCAGCGATCTGGCCTGGTCCACGGCCGACGCGACGCTCGCGTGGGTCGCGCCCAACCACCTCGGGCTGCGCGGGCGGCCGGCCGTGCCCCTCGACGGGCTGCGCTCGTTCGCCTGGTCCCCCGACGGAAAGCGCCTCGCGGGGCGCGCCTCCGCGGCGGCGGGCGGGACGCTGTGGCTGGTCGATGTGGCGACGGGCTCGAAGCGCGAGGTCGCTCCGGGCACGTCCGATTTCGCTTTCGCCTCCGACGGCTCGCTCGCGGTGCTGGGTCCGCCGCCGCCCAAGGGCGGAGATCGGCCGCTGCTCGTGGACGGCAAGGAGATTGCTCGCGCGACAGCCATGCGCTTCTCGCCCGATGCGCGCGAGCTGGCGCTGCTCTCCACCGCGAGGCAGCCCGGAGAAGCGATGGGCGATCTCTACCGGATGCCGCGCACCGGCGGGGCGCCGCGGCTGGTCGCGCAGAGAGTCAGCGATTATCACTGGCACGGGTCCGACCTGCTCTGCCTCGCGAAGTACGATCTGCGCGCGCGCGCCGGCGCCCTGACCGTCTCGCCCGCGGGCGGGGGCGCGCCGCGAGAGATCGCCCCCAAGGTGCAGAGCTGGGTGGCGCAGGGGCGGAGCGTTCTCTATCTCGCGCAGGCGCCGCTGAAGGGCGATTACAAGATCGAGCTCTGGGCCGCCGATCTCGACAGCGCCGCTCCTCCGCGCAAGATCGACGACGGCGTCTACGGCTGGCAGGTCTCTCCGGACGGCTCGCTGCTCTACTACAAGGCGCGCTGCGCGATGGGGCCGCGCAGCTGTTCGCTCTTGCGCGCGCCGATGGACGGCTCGGCTCCGGCGACGTTTCTCGCCGCCAACGTTGCCGGATTCGATCTTTCCGCGGACGGCTCGCGGATTCTCCTCGAGCAGCCGCACCGCGGCGCGACGCGCGCGGTGGACCTGGCGGTCATTCCCGCGCGGGGCGCGCCGCCTGCGATCGTCAAGCCGTTCGCGGAGGAGGCGGACGCGAGCGCGCGCTTCGCCGACGCGCAGGGAAAGCGCGTGGTGTTCGCGACGCTGACGGCAGGCAAGGGCGGCGTGTACGCCGCGGACGTCCCTTGACGCATTACTTGACGCTCGCCGGCACGCGGGCAGCATGGCCGCATGAAGCCGGAGCTGGCGGAGTTCGAGGCGCACCTCGCCCAGGTGGAGCGCGCCTCGGCCCACACGAGGCGCGCGTATCTCTCCGACCTGCGCCAGCTGGCAGAGTTTCTCCGGGAGCGTGAAATCGCGCTCGATGCGGCGACGCGCGATGATCTGCGCGCGTTCCTCGCCTCGCGCTTCGGCGCCAACTCTCCCGCCACTCTCGCGCGCAAGCAGGCCAGCCTGCGCGCGTTCTACGAGCACCGGGTGCGGATGGGGCACATCGCCGACAGCCCGGCGCGGCGGCTGGTGTTTCCGCGCCGGCGGGTGTCCTTGCCCAACGTCGTTTCAGTGGACGATTGCTTCGCTCTGCTGGCCGCGCCCAGCGAGCGCACCGCGGCCGGGCTGCGCGATCGCTGCGCGCTGGAGCTGCTCTACGGGGCGGGGCTGCGCGTCTCGGAGCTGGTGGGACTTGATTTGGCAGATATCGTCGGCGGCGCGCTCCGAGTGAAGGGAAAGGGCGGCAAGGAGCGCGTCGTGCCGCTGGTGGCGAAGGCAGGCGCGGCGCTGGAG
>WNEY01004670.1_pt1 | contig 10462 bp, 6 predicted proteins | sample 5400531 | NCBI WGS metagenome assembly WNEY01 (sample SAMN13153338, study PRJNA577476) | soil metagenome | isolation source: 200 cm saprolite under Douglas fir tree site 1 | place: USA:California | collected 2015-04-18
ACCCGCCGGGCGATGTCGTCCTGGAGCGCGAACAGGCTGTCGTCGACGCCGATGAACTGGTCGCCCCACACGCGCATACCGGTCGTGGCGTGCGCCAGCTCGATCGTGACGCGCAAGGCGCGGTCCGCGCGTTGTACGCTGCCGGTCACGATGTACGCGACGCCGAGAGTCCGGCCGATCACCGGGGGATCAGGGACGTTCGCGCCGCGGAAACGCCGTACCGCGGAGCGTGACTTGACGGAAATCCGCCCGACCTGGCCGAGCTGGGCGATGATCGCCTCGGTCAGTCCTTCCGCGAGATAGTCGTCCGTCGAATCGGGTGACGCGTTGTCGAAGTAGAGCACGGCGACGCTGGTGGGCGCCGGTGCGGCGACGGCCGCTGACCGGCACGGCGCCGGCGATCCGTCGGGGCACTGTGCCTGTCCGAGCACAGGTACGACACTCGCCAGAACGACCGCGACAGCGAGGACGCGTCCCACGCACCCAAACATATTTCTTGGAGGGCATTCACGTAACGTGGCGCCGCGCCCGGGCTTCAGGCCCGGTATTCAGCGCACCGCCTCTCTCCGCACCCCGCCCGAGGGTGTCACGACCGTGATCTCCGGCTCGCGCCCGTAGGCGCGCGCGAACGCGCGGCGGATCGCCGCGGCGACGCGGCCTTCACGCGGCCGCTCCACCAGCACGATCGCGGCGCCGCCCCAACCCGCACCCGTGAGACGCGCGCCGAGTGCCCCGGCCCGCTTCGCGGCCGCTACGATCAGATCCAGCTCCGGCGTGCTGCAGGCGTAGAGGCGGCGGCAGGATTCGTGCGACTCGTACAGCAGCTGGCCGAACCGCTTGACCTGACCCCGGGCGAGCAGCTGCGCCCCGAAGCGGGTGCGCGCCGTCTCGCCCACGACGTGCAGCGCCCGCGAGCGCACCGGCTCGCGCAGCGCCCGCTTGAGCCGCGGCAGCCACTCCGCCGGCCAGCTCGAGAGCCACACGAGCTCCGGCAGCTCCAGCCGCAGCCGAGCGACCGCGGCCTCGCACTCGGCGCGGCGGCGGTTCAAGTCGCCCTTCACCAGATCGTGCCGCGCGCCGGTGTCAACCAGCAGCAAGCGCCGGCGGAACGGGATCTGGCGGGTCGCGATCGAGCTGCATTCCAGGAGCAAGGCGTGGTTGGGCTTGGCGAGCGCCGCGATCATCGGATCCATGATGCCGCAGTGCACCCCGACGTGGTCGTGCTCGGCGCGAAACGCCACGCCGGCGAGCTGGCGCGGCGAGAGCGGCGCGGGGGGCTGCGCGAGCAGGTTCAGCGCCTTGGCGCTCGCCACGGTCAGCGCCGCCGAGGATCCCAGTCCCGCCCCGACCAGTACGTCGCCCGCCACGGCCACGCGTGCACCGCCGCCCGCCGGCGCCGCCCCGGAGGCGAGCAGCTCCCGCATCACGCCGGCGATGTACGCGCCCCACCCCGCCGGTCGCCCTTCCTTGTAGTCCACGCGCTCGAGCCGTCCGTCCCGGGCCGACACGACCTCCAGCACGCCCGCTTCGGCCGGCCCAACGGCGACGCTCGTCCGCGCCGCGAGCGCCACCGGCAGCACGGGACCACCGTTGTAGTCCGTGTGCTCACCGATGAGGTTGACGCGCCCGGGAGCCGACGCCGCCGCCCGCGGCGCGACGGCGAACGTCGCGCGGAACAACGCTGACGCATTGTGACGCATGGGTTTGACAAGGATTCGGGCCAATGCTACCCTATGCCAGCCGATTCCACCACCTGTCCCAAAGCCATCCGGAGACATACGTATGCGGCGTTCTGCGGGGTATGCGCTGTTCGTGTTCGCCGGCTTCCCCGCCCTGCTCGGCGCGCAGGGGTTCGGGATCTACGAGCAAGGCACGTGCTCGATGGGGCGCGCCGGGACGGGCGTGGCGGCGCCGTGCGCCGATGGCTCGGCCATCTTCTTCAACCCGGCCGGCCTCGCTGGCGTGAAAGGCGCGCACCTCACGGTCGGGGCGACGCTGCTCGACGTCCAGGGCGGTTTCACCGACGACATCTTCCAGCAGAAGAGTGCTCTCGACGACCCCCTGCTCGCCGTGCCGCAGGCCTACCTGTCCTACGGCATGACGCCGCAACTGGCAGTCGGCGTCGGCGTGTTCGCTCCCTTCGGCCTCGAGACCAAATGGCCGATGGCGTTCGACGGGCGGTTCGCCGGCTACGACAACATCCTCCAGTCGCTCTACATCCAACCCACTGTGGCCTATCAGGTTACGCCGCAAATCTCGATCGGCGGTGGGTTCGACATCGTGCTCGGCAAGGTGGAGTTGAACCAGCGGCTCGATCTCGCGCAGGCACCGGTGCCGCTCGCGGGTGTGCCCCCCGGCACCGTCTTCGGGCAGTTCGGCATCGCGCCGGGAACGGACTTCGCCAACGCCCACCTCGAGGCCACGAAGACAACGGTCGCCGCACACTTCGGCGCGATCGTCAAGGTCAACGACCAGCTCTCGTTCGGCGCCCGCTTCCTCACGCAGGCCAAGTTCGACTACTCGGGCACGGCGAGCTTCACGCAGGTGCTGACCGGCCTGATCGTGCCCGCGGACATCGTCGTGACGCCCACGGACACGATTCACGCCGGCACGCCGATCGACGCGCTGCTCGGGGCGCCGGCGGCGCTGGGCGGCCTGGACCTATTCAACCCCACGACCGGGGTGTTCCGGTCCCAGCCGGTGACGACGACGATCAAGAACCCCGCCATGATGACGTTGGGGCTCGCTTACAAGGTGGGCAACGGCTGGACGTTGCTAGGCGACTACCAGCTCACGTGGTGGAGCCAGTTCGACACGGTCGCCCTGGTGTTCCCGACGGACGCCTACAGCGTCCTTGGTCGCACGTTGTACGAGCGCTACCGGAACACCAGCGGCTTCCGCGTCGGCGCGGAGTGGGCGAAGGACGCGAAGTGGACGTTCCGCGGCGGCTACCTCTATCATGATGGTGCGGCTCCAGCCGAGACAGTCACGCCGTTGCTGCCCGAAGGCGAGCGCAACGAGTTCACGGCCGGGACGACGATCAAGTTGACCAGCGCCCTCACCGCGGACCTCGCGTACCAGTACATCAGGCAGAACGACCGCCGCGGCCGCACACGCGAGCCGTTATCCGGCCCGGCGACGACCGGGATGAACAACGGCCTGTACACCTTCCATGCGCACCTCTTCGGGGTGTCGCTCGGCTACGCTTTCTGAGAGGGCCACCACGATGACGATCCGACGTCTGTCGCTCGCCGCCGCACTGGGTCTGGCCCTGGTCGCGGTCGGCTGCCATAACGACGATCTGTTCACCCCCCTGATGCCTGCCTACAAGGGCGGCGCGATGTTCGTGCGCTACGTGGCGATGGGCAACAGCATCACCGCCGGATTCCAGTCGGGAGGCATCAACGATTCCACACAGAAGCAGTCGTACGCCCGGATGGTCGCGAACGAAATGGGCTCAACGTACTACTACCCGAGCCTCGTCAAGCCGGGCTGCCCGCCTCCGATCGACACGCTGTATACGGCATCGGGCGTACCGCACCGCCTCGGGGGCGCCAGCGCGCCGCCCTGCTCGTTGCGGGCCACGCCGATCCCGCCCTATCTCACCAACGTGGCCGTGCCCGGCGCGACGAGCTTCGATCCGTTTGCCACGGGGCCGACGGTGTCGTCCAACGCGCTGACGCAGCTCATTCTCGGGGGCCGGTCGCAGGTCGATGTGGCGGCCGCCGCGCGCCCCACGTTCGTCAGCGCATGGATCGGCAACAACGACGTGCTGGGAGCTGCCATCGACACGGCCAACGCCGGCAACCCGGCCGAGGTGACGCCGGTGGCTCTGTTCCAGGCGAATTATACCTCGATGCTCGACTCACTCGCCTCGATCCCCACGATTCAAGGGGGGCTCCTCATCGGCGTGGCCAACGTGACGCTGATCCCGTACTTCGTGAAGGGCTCGAAGTTCTTCAACGTCAAGTACAGCACCGACTCCATTCCGGGTACGGACTCCGCCTCGAAGAAATTCCCGGCGAACTTTCTCGTGGACCCGAACTGCGCGCCGCCCGCAGGCGATTCGATCCTCATTCCCTTCCCTCGGGGCGCGGGGGTGGTGGCGTTTGCGCGTTTCAACCCCAGCATCACCGTCGGGGTGGACTGCAGCGACGCCCACAACATCTCTCCGAGTGAGCTCGTGAACCTCGACACGACGGTCACCGCGTTCAACACGTTCATCGCGGCGCGCGCTGGCGCCCTCGGCTACGCATACGCGGACCCGAACGCGCTATTTGCGGCCCTGCCGCCAGGATCCATCCCGGCCTTCCCGAATATCCCGACCGTGCCACCTTCTCCGCCCCTGCTGGCAGCTTTCACGGCACCGTTTGGCGCCTTCTTCAGCTTTGACGGCATCCATCCGAGCGCAGCGGCGCACAAGGTGGTCGCGAATGCGCTAATTCAAGTGATCAACGCGACGTACACCTCGGCCATCCCGGCCGTGCCCTGAGTCGAACCGCGCGCGCCTCGCGGGGTAGCCACGACGGCATCCGCCCATCGGCGGGTGCCGTTTCGCTATGAGAGCCCTCCGTCTCGCCCTCGCGCTGGTGAGCCCCGCCCTGACGGGCGGGGCCATGGTCGTGGCGCAAACGGTCGAACGGACCGACGTCCCGGATCGCGGCATGATCCGCTTCACGTTCGACCCGCGAATCATGACGTGGAACTCCGAGTTCACCGACGCCGGCCGGCTCGGCCTGGGCCGGGGACTGACGGGCGACACGGTCGGCAGCGCCTACATCCCGTCTGTGGCGCGACTCGAGCAGGACGTACGCCTGGCGAGCGGCGTGGCGGGGTTCGTAGCGAGCCTGGGCCAGGGGCGACTGAGCGTGCGCGAGGAGCGCCGCACCTACCCGATCACGGCCGAGCTGGGGCTCACCGACCGGCTGTCGGTGAGCGTGATGGTGCCGATCGTGCGCGCGGCGACCCGCACGGCGATGAAACTCTCGCCCCAGGGCTCGAACCTCGGCTTGAACCCGCGGCTCACCGACGCCAACGCACCGGCGCGGTATCAGAGCTTCTTCACGCAGTTCGACGCGGCGCTCGCGCAGCTCGACCAGAACATCGCGAACGGGATGTACGGGTGCATGCCAAGCCAGCCGTGCGCCGCGAGGGACAGCTCCGCCTACTGGCACGCAGTGCGGAACGCGCTCGACCGCTCCGTGGACAGCCTCGGCGCGACATTTCAACCGTTCTTGCCGCGCGACAGCTCCGACGCTGGCAAGGGCATTCTCCGTGCGGTGGTCACGATCCAGCAGGACCTGGCCACGTTGGGCGTCGGCGGCGTCTTTACCGACACGCTGCTGCTGCCGAGCGACACGGTGGACGCCACCACGCTCGACGGCGTCCTCGTGAGCGACCCAGTCGGGTTCGGGTACCGCGCCCTCCCGTTCCGCACGAACTGGCGGATAAACGTGGGGGACGTGGAGGTGGCCGCGAAGTACCGCTTCGCCGCGGGCGCGCATTACGCCGGGGCGGCGGTCGCGCTGGTGCGGCTGCCGACGGGCGCCATCGATTCAGCCGACGACGTGCTGCGCCAGTGGATCGGCGATCACCAGACGGACCTCGAGGGGCGGCTCGTCCAGGAATTGACCGTGGGGCCGGTGTGGCTCAACGTCGCGCTGCGCGCGGGGCTGCAGCGCCCGGGCACGCGGGGGCGCCGCGTGGCGCCCTGGTACGCGCTGCTGGTGCCGTCCGCGGCGACGACGGCGCTGCGCTGGGACCCCGGCGATTACCTGGGAGTGGACGTCGCGCCGCTCGTGCGCCTCGCGCCGCAGCTGGCTGCGGGGTTCACGGCCGGCTATTGGACGAAGGCGCGGGACCACTACACGTTCCAGAGCCCGCAGGACTCGATCGATCTCGCCACCCGCCTCGGAATCCCCACGCCGGCGAGCGTGCTCGACGCGGGCACGTCCCAGCGGTGGCTGCGGCTCGGGTTCGCGCTGAGCTACGTGGGCAAGACGGTCGAGGGCGGGTTTTCGATCGAGCAGACCGTCACCGGCGCGGGGGTCGTGCCGGCCGCGACGCTGTATCGGATCGTCTTTCGGACTTCGCGGAAGCTGTTCTGAGGAGCTCCGCCGCATGGCGCAGCGCGGTGTCCATGTCGGCGTCGCCCAGCATGCGCGCCAGCTCGCGCGTGCGCGCGTCTCCCCTCACCACCTGGACGTCGCTGGTCGCCACGCCGCGCTGCGCCCCCTTCGCCACGACGAGCTGGTGATCGGCGTAGGCGGCGATCTGCGGCAGGTGCGTGATCACGAGCGCCTGTCGCCCGCGGCCAACGCCCGCGAGCGCCTCACCCACCCGCCCACCCACCTCGCCGCCGATCCCCTGGTCCACCTCGTCGAACACCAGTGTGGGCACCGCGTCGTGCTCGGCGAGCACCACCTTGAGCGCGAGCATGAGCCGGGACAGCTCGCCGCCGGAAGCGACGCGCGCGAGGGGGCGGGCGTCGAGCCCGAGGTTGAGCTGGACCTGGAACGCCACGCCCTCTCCCCCCGCCGCCCCAGGAAAGGGGAGAGGGGAGAGGTACACCCCGAATCGACCGCCCGGCATGCCGAGCGCAGGTAGGAGCTCGTTGACCGCTACCTCGAGCCGCGCTGCGCCCGCTTTTCGTCTTGCCGTGAGAGCGGCGCAGGCGCGCGCGAACTCGGCGGCAGCCGTACTGCGCTGCTCGGCGATGGCGCGGAGATCCAGGTCCGCGGTGTCGAGCAGCTCGAGCTCGTGCGCGGCCTGGTCGCGCGTGGCAAGGACGTCGGGGAGGGCGGGGCCGTACTTCTGCATCAGGCGGAACAGCACGTCGCGCCGCTGCTCGACCGCGGCGAGCCGCCCTGGATCGCCCTCGATCCCCGCCGCATAGTCCCGCGCCGCCTGCGCCAGCTCCTGCACGTGCGCGAACGCCCCGTCCAGGAGCTCCTGCCACCGCGCCACCGTCGCATCGAGCCGCTCGAGGCTCGTCACCAGCTTGGCCGCACGGGCGAGGCCCGCGGTGTCGAGCGCCTGCTCGAGCTCCCGGGCCAGGCGACCCAGCTCGTCGGCGTGCGCCAGGCGCTTCGCTTCGGTCTCGAGCGCCTCCGCCTCCCCGAGCTGTGGCGCCGCGCGCGTGATCTCGTCCACGACGTGGCGGAGGTAGTCGGCCTTGCGGCGCACTTCCTCCTGTCTGGCCCGGAGCTCGGCTTCGCGCCGCTCCAGGTCGCGCCAGCGCGCGTGCGCGTCGCGCACGGCCGTCCGCTCCAGCCCCGCTTCGGCGTAGGCGTCGAGGATGTCGCGCTGCGGCTCGGGCCGGAGCAGCGACTGCGTCTCGTGTTGCCCGTGGAGATCCACCAGCAGGGCGCCGAGCTGGGCCAGAACGCCGACCGTGGCGGGGCTGCCGTTCACCCAGACGCGAGATCTCCCCTCCCCCGTGATTTCGCGCTTGAGGATGACGCGCCCATCCTCCACGTCCACCCCAAGGGCGGTCAAGGGCGGTGACAGGCGGTCGAGGGCGGTGGCGGTGAGCTCAAAGGCGCCCTCGATCGTCGTCTTCTGCGCGCCCGGGCGCACCACGTCGGCCGATGCGCGCTCGCCCAGGAGCAAGGCCAGGGCGTCCACCAGCATCGACTTGCCGGCCCCGGTTTCTCCGGTGAGGACGTTGAGACCGGATTGCAGGGGGAGCGTGACGTCGGCGATGACGGCGAGATCGCGAACGCGCAGCTCCGTGAGCACTACTGCCGCTCGCGGTCGGTGAGGTCCCCCCACTGGAGCTTCTTGCGCATGCGGGCGAAGAAGCCCTCGGGGCCGAGGCGCACCAGCTTCACCGGATACTCGGCGCGGCGCACGACGAGCCGGTCGCCGTGCTGCATGGTGGTGCCGATCTGACCGTCGAACGAGACGAGCACGTCTTCGGTCCAGGGGGGGATGGGCTCGACCGCGACGTGGGCGGTGGAGGGCACGACGAGCGGCCGGACCGCGAGCGTGTGAGGACAGATGGCGGTCACGACGATCGCATCCACGCCGGGCACGACGATCGGCCCACCGGCCGAGAGCGAGTAGGCGGTCGAGCCGGTGGGCGTGGCCACGACGATTCCGTCAGCCGAGTACTGACCCACCTCGTCGCCGTCCACCGCAACGCGCAGGCGAATGACGCGCGCCACGCCCCCCTTGTGCACGACGGCGTCGTTCAGCACCACCGGCTCGGCGCGGGTCTTCCCGTGCTTGTCCTCGATGGAGGGGGCCAGCGCGAGCCGCGACTCGGTCGCGTAGGCGCCGCGCACCAGCGCGTCGAGCGCCCAGTCGAGCGTCTGTGAGTTCGCCGTGGTGAGGAAACCGACGCGCCCGAGGTTGACGCCGAGGATCGGCGTGCCGGCGCCGTTCAAGGTGCGGGCCCCGCGCAGCAGGGTGCCGTCGCCGCCCAGCGTGATCATGCAGTCGAGCCGCGCCGCCCGGTCGAGCAGCGGCGGGCCGGGTTGGGGCCACAGCGCCGCGATCCGCTCCTCGGTGTAGAGCGCGCAGCCGAGCCGTGGCGCGACCTGCGCCAGGTGGGCGAGCAGACTCTTCAGATCGCGATAGCTCGGGTTTCCGACGACCCCGACGTTCATGACGGTGTGAGCGACTCCTCGGCGGCGAGGGCCCGGACCCGCGCCGCGATGCCGGGCCCCGTGAGCCCGACCTCCGCGAGCTGCTGCGCCCGCGGCGCGTGCTCGTAGGTACGGTCGGGTGCACCGAGGGGCACCACGCGCACCTCGGGGGCGACCGTCTCCACCAGGCCCGCCAGGTAGGCGCCGAATCCGTTCGTCACCGTCCCGTCCTCGACCGTGACGAGCAGCCGGTGCTCCCGCACGAGCGCGTCGAGCATGGCGCGGTCGATCGGCTTCAGGAAGCGGCAGTTCACGACGGTGACGTCGAGTCCCTCGCCCGCGAGCGCCTCCGCGGCCGCGAGCGCCGGCTGGCACATCACCCCGACTGCGAGAATGGCGCAGTCCTTCTTCCCCTTGCTGGGACGCAGCACGTCCCAGCTGCCGTACGGCAAGGGGGCCACCTCGGCGGCGGGCGGGGTCTCCCCCGGCGCCTTGTCGCGCGGATAGCGCAGCGCGAACGGCCCCTCCGTGTGCTCGAGCGCGCAGCGCAGCAGCCCGATCAGCTCGGCCCCGTCCTTCGGCGCGGTCACCGTCATGTGGGGGACGGCGAGCAGGTAGGCGATGTCGTACAGCCCCATGTGCGTCTGGCCGTCCTCGCCCACCATCCCGGCGCGATCGAGACAGAAGATCACGGCCAGCCGCTGGATCGCGACGTCGTGAATGACGCTGTCGTACGCGCGCTGCAGGAACGTGGAGTAGATCGCCACCACGGGCCGGATGCCCTGGGTCGCGAGCCCGGCGGCGAAGGTAGTCGCATGCGCCTCCGCGATCCCCACGTCGAAGAAGCGGTCGGGCCACTTCTTCTGGAACAGGTTGGTCCCGGTGCCGGAGGGCATCGCGGCCGTGATCGCCACGAGTCGCGGGTACTCGGCGGCGAGCTGCGTGAGCGCCTCGCCGAACACGCGCGTCCACTGCGGCGGCCCGGGCGTCACCGGCTTGAGCTGGCCCGTCACCGGATCGTAGGGCGCGCGCGCATGGTACTTCTCCGTGTCCGGCTCCGGGAGCGGAAAGCCCTTCCCTTTTTCGGTGATGACGTGCACCACACGGGGGCCCTTGAGCGTCTTCACGATCTCGAAGGCCTGCACCAGCTGCGGGATGTTGTGCCCGTCGATCGGCCCGAAGTAGCGGAAGCCGAGCTCCTCGAACAGCATGCCCGGCGACCACAGGTTCTTGATGCTCTCCTCGAGCGTCTTCGCGAAGTCGACCAGCTTCTGGCCGCCCACGAGGTGCGACACCGACTGGATCAGCCCCTTCACGCGCTCGCGAATCCGCACCGTGATCGGGCTGGCGATGATCGATCCCAGGTACTTGTTGATGGCGCCGACGTTGGGGGCGATCGACATCCCGTTGTCGTTCAGGACCATGATGATGTCGCGCCCGGAGTGACCGGCGTTGTTCATCGCCTCGTACGGCAGCCCGCAGGTGAGGGCGCCGTCACCCACCACCGCCACCACTTTGTAATGCTCGCCCTGCAGGTCGCGCGCCGCGGCCATGCCGTACGCCGCCGACAGGCCGGTGCCGGCATGCCCCGCCCCGAACTGGTCATGCGGGCTCTCGGAGCGCCGCAGGAATCCCGACAGGCCGCCGGGCTGGCGCAACGTGGGCAGCCGGTCGTCGCGGCCGGTGAGGATCTTCCAGGGGTAGCCCTGGTGCCCCACGTCCCACACGACCTTGTCCGCGGGGGATTCGAAGCAGTAGCACAGCGCCACAGTGAGCTCGACGACGCCCAGCCCGGCCCCGATGTGGCCGCCCGTCTGGGACACGACGTCGATCAGCCGCTGGCGCACCTCGTCGGCGAGGAGCGGGAGCTG
>WNEY01004671.1_pt1 | contig 10462 bp, 9 predicted proteins | sample 5400531 | NCBI WGS metagenome assembly WNEY01 (sample SAMN13153338, study PRJNA577476) | soil metagenome | isolation source: 200 cm saprolite under Douglas fir tree site 1 | place: USA:California | collected 2015-04-18
CACCCGCTTCTTGCGCTGCCCGTCCCACTCACCGTAGAACACGCGCTGCCACGGGCCTAGGTCGAGCTTGCCGCCCGTGATCGGCACGATCACTTCGTGCCCGATCGTGAGGCTGCGCAGGTGGGCCGCCGCGTTGTCCTCCCCCGTTTCGTTGTGCCGGTACTGCTTGGGGTCCCACGGCGCAATCGTGGTCTCGAGCCACTTCAGGATATCCGCCCACAGTCCCGATTCGTGATCGTTCACGAAGACGGAGGCGGTGATGTGCATCGCGCTCACCAGCGCGAGCCCTTCCGCGACGCCGCTCTCTCGGACCTGCTCGGCGACCTGGTCGGTCATGTCGATGATTTCCTGGCGCTGCTTGGTGTTGAACCAGAGGTAGTGCGTATGGGACTTCATCTGACCCCCTGAGCGCGGAAGTTGGAACGCGCGTTTCCACCGTGTCGATTTGTCACACGGGCACCGAAGCCCTAAATTGCCCCGTCAAATATGCCCCTCCCTTTCCGCCAGCGGATCTTCGTGATCCTGGTGGCCCTGACCGCCGTGCCGACCACCCTGGCCGTCGTGGGCTGGGCGCTCGCCGTGCGAACGGTGGCGCCGTCCGCCGGGGCGCGGGTGGCGCTCGAGGAAATGGCGGCGTCGGCACGCCTGATGGTGGATCGGATGGACACGACCCACCTCTCGCTGCGGGAGCGGGAGGCCTTCCGCGAGCACCTGGAGCAGCTCTCCAACTCGGTGACGCTGGCGCGCCGGGCGGAGACGTACCTGCGCTACTATGCCGGCGGCTTCGCGGCGGTCGTCTTCGTGCTCGGCGCGTTCGCGGTCATCGCGGGCGTGCGCTTGGCGGGCCACCTCTCGCGCCAGCTGTCTCGTCCGATCGACGAGCTGGTGGGCTGGACTCGGCTGATCCGACGGCACATGCCCCTGCCGGCGGGGCCGCCGACCCGCGGCGCTCCGGAGTTCGAAGCGTTGCGCCAGGCGCTGCGCGAGCTCGCCACGGCGCTCGACGCCGCGCGCGCGCGCGAGCTCGAGGCGGAGCGCCTGCGGGCGTTCCGCGAGGTGGCGCGGCGGGTCGCGCACGAGATCAAGAACCCGCTCACCGCCATGCGGATCGCAGTAGACCAACTGCGGCGGTCCCTAAAGGACTCCCTGACGGTCGCGGGCGGTCCGGCGGACAGGCGGACGGATGTGGCGGTGGAAGTCATGGGCGCCGAAACCGAACGGCTGGACCAGCTCGCGAAGGAGTTCGCCGAGTTCGGTCGCCTCCCCGAGGGGCCGAAGAGCGAGGTGGATCTCGTCGACCTCTTGATCGACCTCGGCAAGAGCGCGGTGCCCTCGGAGGTGGATGTCTCGGTACGGGCCAACGGGGAGCCCTGCAAGCTGCTGGGGCACTACGATCCCCTGCGGCGCGCGTTCGCGAACCTGTTGCGCAACGCCGCGGAGGCGATGGGAGGGCGCGGGTCGATCGAGATCGCGGTGACCCGGGACGGGAACGGGCTCGCGGTGACCATCGCCGACCATGGGGCCGGGATCCCCGACGACCTGCGCCAGCGGGTGTTCGAGCCGTACTTCACGACCAAGAATGACGGGACGGGTCTGGGGCTCGCCCTGGTGCGCCAGACGATCGAAGCCCACAACGGCAGCATCACAGTGGCGGAGACGCCGGGCGGCGGCGCTACGTTCTCCATCGTGCTGTCCGCCGCGTGAGCCCGCGCGTCCTGCTCGTCGACGACGAGGCGAACATCCGCAAGATGGTGGCGGCGCTGCTCGAGTCCGAGGGGTTCGAGACGGCGGAGGCGGCGAACGGCAGCGCGGGCGTGGCCGAGGTGGAGCGCGATGCGCCTGATGCGGTCTTGCTCGATCTGATGATGCCGGGCGGGCCCGACGGCCTCGCCACGCTCGAGCAGCTCAAGCGGGTGGCGCCCGACCTGCCGGTGGTGATGATGAGCGGCAAGGCGAACCTCGCCGACGCGGTGCGGGCGACCAAGCTGGGCGCGTTTCAGTTCCTCGAAAAGCCGCTGACACCGGAGGGCCTGCTCACGACGCTGCGGGCCGCGATCCAGCTGTCGCGCACGCTCGCCGAGAACCGGCGGCTGCACGAGGCGCTGGGGCACGCCGACCCGCTGGTGGGCGTGAGCAAGGCAATGGACCAGCTGCGTGCGCTGATCGCGCGGGTCGCACCCACGGAGGTGCGCGTGCTGATCACCGGCGAATCGGGGACCGGCAAGGAGCTCGTCGCCTCCGCCATCCATCGTCAGAGCGCCCGGGCGGCGAAGCCCTTCGTGTGCGTGAACAGCGCGGCGATCCCGAAGGACCTGGTCGAGTCGGAGATGTTCGGCCACGAGCGCGGCGCGTTCACAGGCGCCACCGAGCGGCGGGTGGGGCGGTTCGAGCTCGCGGACCGCGGCACGCTGTTTCTCGACGAGGTCGGCGACCTCGGGCCCGAGGCGCAGGCGAAGCTGCTGCGCGTGCTCGAGTCGGGCGTGATCGAGCGGCTCGGCGGCGAGAAGCCGGTCACCGTGGACGTGCGGGTGATCGCGGCGACGAACAAGGATCTCTCCAAAGCCTCCCTGCAGGGCCAGTTCCGGGAGGATTTGCTGTTCCGCCTCAACGTCCTGCCGATCCACATCCCGCCGCTGCGCGAACGTCCCGACGACATTCCACCATTGGTGCAGCACCTGGCCGCCCGCCAGGCGACGCGGCTTGGCCGGTCGGTGCGATTCGACGCGGGCGCGGTGCAGCTCCTCGCCTCGTACGCTTGGCCCGGCAACGTGCGCGAGCTGGCGAACATCATGGAGCGGCTCGCGATCCTCGCCGCCGGGGATGTCGTGACGGCGGATGACGTCGCGCGCGTGGTGCCCGGGGACGGCGCTCCTCCCTCCACGGCGCCAGGTGAGGGCTGGAGCGACGTGGCGCTGGCGGAGGCCCTCGACGGCTTCGAGCGGACGCTCATCGCGCGCGCGCTGTCGGCGGCGCGAGGCAACGTGGCGGAGGCGGCCCGCAAGCTCGCCACGGACCGCGCCAACCTGTATCGCCGCATGCGGCGGCTCGGCCTCGAGCCGCCACGGAACGTGGCGGGATGACACGACCGGCGGGCCCAGCAGCCGCGTCATCACTTGCCGCCGTGCTCCGCGTCGTCACCCGGGGGGCGGCACACCCCATGCACCTGCCTCCCGCGCCTCCAACCAGGATGCTCGTTATGCGCGCTCTCGTGCTCGTGGTTCTGTGTGCGCTCGGCCCCGCCGCCGCCGCGCAGGACACCGCCATCGTGATCCAGCCCGAGAGCGCGGGGATCATGGTGCCGCCGCCCGAGCTACCCCATGCGGTCGCGGAGGACGCGGTGCGCCGTTACAACGCGGCCACGACGACGCGGCTGGTAGGTCGCTCGCGCCTGCCGCACGGAAACGAGTGGCGCGGCGACGTCGCCGTGCGGAACGGCACCGTGGTGGTGGCAGGCCGAGTGGATGGCACGCTGCTCGTCATCAACGGTGATGCGATCCTCGACTCCGGCGCGGTGGTCACCGGCGACGTGATCGTGGTCGGCGGGACGGTGGCGCGCAGCCCGACGGCCGCCGTCGCGGGGGAACTGCGCGTGTACACCGCCCCGCTCGCCTACCGCGCCAAGGGCGAAGAGATCGCGCTCGCACCGCCGGACCTGCGCCGTTGGTTGCGGCGGCTGGGGATCGAAAAGTCGTGGGGCACGGCCGACTCGCGGTCGTCGCTCACGCTCGCCACCGGCGGCACCTTCAACCGGGTCGAGGGGCTGCCGGTGGTGTTCGGGCCGTTGTTCGACTGGAAACTCCACCGGAACTTACGCCTGAGGGTCGACGCGCTGGGCGTGTTCCGCACCGCGGGGGACTTCACCAACAAGCGAAGCGACCTGGGGTACCTGCTGCGCACCGAGCTGCGCGCCGGCGAGGCCCCGGCTTACGGGATCGAGTTCCGCGCCTTCGACGACGTCACGCCGGTCGAGGATTGGGGGCTGCGCGCCGGCGAGGTCGGCTGGGCGGCCTTTCTGTTCCAGCGCGACTATCGCGATTACTACCTCAGCAAGGGCATTGCGGGCCGCGTCTTCGTCCAGCCCGACCGCTCACTTCGCCTCGACATCGACGTGCGGCATGACGGGCAGACGACCGTCCAGGCGCGTGACCCGTGGACGGTGTTCCGCAACGACCATGCCTGGCGCCCCAACCCGCCGATCGACGACGGGCACTACACGACGCTCACCGGCACCGTCACCTTCGACACCCGCAACGATCGGCTCGACCCGACCGCGGGCTGGTTCTTGCGCGCCCGCTACGAGAACTCGCGCTCGGAGGATGTGACGCCGCAGAGCGGAGTCCCGGCAGCCGTACGCGCGCCGATCCCGACCGACGGCTCCTACGCCTTCAGCCGTTTGTTCCTCGATTTCCGCCGCTACACGCGAGTGAGTCCTTCGGGACGCATGAACCTGCGGCTCTTCGCGGGCGGCTGGATCGGCGGCGATCCGCTGCCGCTGCAGCAGCGGCTGTCGACGGGAGGACCCGATCCGCTCACGGGTTACGGCTTCCGACACAGCGCGTGCAACGGCGACATCATCGACCCCGCCTTCGGGGGCACCCGACTGGCGGCCTGCGACCGCGTGATCCTCGCCCAGGCTGAGTACCGCGGTCACCTGTCGCTGCACTGGTCGTATGGCTCGTCGGCCCCCGAGGACGAAGGCGCGAAGTCGCTCTTCACGCTCCAGGGCCCGGACCTCGTGGTGCTGGCGGATGCGGGACAGGCGTGGCTCGTGGGCGACGGGCCCGGTCGCCTGCCCGCCAATCGGCTCCCGACGCTCGGCAGCTGGCTCGCCGACCTGGGCCTCGGCATCGATTGGGGCGGGTTTGGCGTGTACGTGGCGAAGGCGGTGACCGCCGGGGAGCCCCTGCGATTCACGCTGCGACTCGATCACCGCTTCTGAGGTGAGGCCAGGCCTCGCATTCCTGGCTCTGCTCGGCGCGGTGACGGTCTCTCGGGCCGCCGCGCAGGAACCCGCGTTGACGGTGATTGTCCAGAGCGGGGTCCCCCGAGTCCAAACCACGGGGCTCCTCGCCGACGGCAAGTTCGTCGGCCTCCTGCGCTCCGGCTTCCCGCTCCGCCTGCACTACCGCCTCGAGCTGTGGCGTTCCCGCTCCGGCTGGTTCGATCAGTACATCAGCGAAGCGCCGTGGGACGCGGCCGCGCGTCACGATCCGCTCGCCGACGATTTCGTGCTGGTCCGCACCGGCGGCAGCGTGGCCCGATACGGCACGCCGGAGGACCTCGAGCGCGCACTCGAGCTCCCCTACCGCGTAAACCTGAAGGTCAAAGGCTCAGGGAATTTCTACTTCCTCTGTCGGCTCGAAGTGACCACGCTGAACGACACGGACCTGGAGGAGCTGACCCGCTGGCTCAAGGGGGACGTGAGCCCGGCGGTCTCCGGCGGCGGCAACCTGGGCGGCGCGCTCGCCCGCGGCGCGCAACGGCTGCTGGTGCGGATCGCCGGCCTCCCGCGGCTCACCCTCGAGGCGCGGTCGGAGACGTTCAGCGGCAAGCAGAACTAGGAGCCGAACCGGTGGTCGATCGCGCGGCGGATATCGTCCAGCGAGCTGCCCTGGGACGCGAGCCTCACCGCGAGCGTCGCTTCGCCCATGCAGATATCGCACTGCGAGCCGTGGTCGGACTCGAAGCAGGTGAGCAGCGAGCGATGCCCGAAATGCTTGGCGCACTCGCAGTAGCAATGGACGCCGTCGAGCACGCGCGGGGCGCTACGCGCCGCCGCGTACGCTTCGGCGGCCCCGGGCGTATTCAGCACCGCGCTGACAGGCAACACCCGCTCGGCGGTAACGCCGGGGCGAGGGTCGGGGTGCACGACCAGCCCGCTCGCGCGCCTCGTCCCGAGCAACCCCACAACCGCCGCCCCCGCCAGCCCCGCGATGATCCACGGGAGCCTTTGGGTCACAGCGCCTCGAGGGTCGCCAACACCTCGCCGCCGTAGAACAGCCGGATGTACTTGGACTGGATGGAGGAGAGCCGACGCACCGCCCACGCCAGGTGCACGAAGTGCGGCTCGAACGGCGGCCGCAGCGGATGCATCCCCGCCTCCTCGGGCAGCAGGTTACCCTTCCGCGTGTTACAGCTCGAGCACGCCGTGAGGACGTTGTTCCAGCCGTTGGTGCCCCCCCGCGACAGCGGCACCAGGTGGTCCCGGGTGAGGCACTCCCGGTGGCGTAGCTGCTGCTGGCTCCGCCCGCAGAACTGGCACTGGTAGTTGTCGCGCGCGAAGAGGAAGGTGTTGGTCACCTGGCGGCGGAAGCGACGCGGCACATGGACGAACTTGACGAGCCGGATGACCGCCGGCCGGGGGATGGCCAGACGCTCGCTCTTCACGACCGGCCCCTCCGCCTCGACGATCTCTGCCTTACGGTCGATCACGAGCCGCAGGGCCCGGCGCACGGGCACCATGGTGAGGGGCTCGAATGAGGCGTTGAGCGCTAGGCAGCGCAAAGGGACTCCCCCGGTCAAAAGCGGCCGTCTCGCTCAAGGCTTTGAGCCAGACGGCCACGTATGCTACACAACCTGCTAAGGCGCGGCAAGACCTTGGGTTAAGTCCCTCCACCCTCGGCGAATGCAAGGCGCAATGCCTCGAGCTGCTCCGTCACCGAGCGGCGCGAGGCCCCGCCGGGGGTGGCGCGGCTCTCGACCGAGTCCTCCCATGTTCCCAACTGGGACAGCGCCGCGGCCAGCGCGGGATGAATGCCGGCCGCCACCGGACCCGGCACCCGATCGAGCGGCACGCCGGAGCGCTCCGCCTCCCGCACCAGCCGCCCCACGAGGCCATGACTCTCCCGGAACGGCACGCCGGCTTCCACCAGCAGGTCGGCGAGGTCCGTGGCGCGCAGCGAGGCGTCGAGCGCGGCCCGCATCCGCTCGGCGTCCACGCTGAGCGCGGCGATCGCTCCGGTCGCAGCGGGCAGCACGAGCGCCAGCGTGTCGAACCCGTCGAACAGCAGCGCCTTGTCCTCCTGGAGGTCCTTGCTGTACCCCGCCGGGAGGCCCTTCAGGGTCGTGAGCAGCGCCACGAGGTCGCCCAGCAGCCGGCCCGATTTCGCCCGCGCCAACTCGAAGATGTCGGGGTTCCGCTTCTGCGGCAGCAGACTCGAGCCGGTGCTGAAGTCGTCCGACAAACGCACGAAGCCGAACTCCGCGCTCGTGTAGAGCACGAGCTCGGCCGCGAGGCGCGAGAGGTGCACGCCCACGAGGGTCAGCCCGAACAGGACTTCGGCGACGAAGTCGCGGTCGCCGGTCGCATCCAGGGCGTTCGCGGAAAGCGATCGAAAGCCGAGGGCTTCCTTCAGCAGCACGCGGTCGACGGCGAACCCCGATCCCGCGAGCGCCCCGGATCCGAGGGGCAGCTCCGCCACTCTGCGCCGGGCATCCGCCAAGCGCTGCCGGTCGCGCACCAGCGGCCATGCGTGTGCGAGCAGCACGTACGCCCAGCGCACCGGCTGGGCGCGCTGCCCGTGCGTGTACCCGGGCAAGAGAATGTCCACGCCGTCCTCGGCGCGCGCGACCAGCGCGCGCCCGAGAGCGGCGAGGTCCGAGTCGAGCTGGTCGATCGCGCCGAGCGTCCACAGGCGGAGATCGGTCGCCACCTGGTCGTTGCGCGACCGACCCGTGTGCAGCTTGCCGGCGACGGTCCCTACCTCCGCGTACAGCAGCCGCTCTACGAGGGTGTGCACGTCCTCGTCCGGGGCGCCCACGGCGGCACCATCGGCGAGCCGTTCCGCCACGCGGTCGAGGCCCTCAAGCAGCCGGTTCTCCTCGTCGGGGGTGAGCACCCCGACCCGACCGAGGGCGTGCACCCAGGCCTTGCTCGCGGCGACGTCCTGGGGCCAGAGGCGGTGGTCCACCGGCAGGCTGCGGTTCAGGGCGTCGAGCGCTTCACTGGGGCCGAGGCTGAAGCGGCCACCCCACATCTGGTGCGCCGCGGGAGGCTGGGCGGGCGCGGGGGTCGGCGTGTCCGTGGGCTGGCGCGGCATCAGTCCGCCGCGGCGCCGACTTCTTGTTGGCGGCGCGCCGCCTCGAGGCCGGACCCGATCCGGATCGAGAGGCCGTACAGATGGATGAAGCCCTCGGCATCCTTCTGATCGTAGACATTGTCCTTGCCGAAGGTGGCGTACGAGGGCTGGTACAGCGCGTACGGGCTTTCCCGCCCCGCGACCGTGAGGCCGCCCTTGAAGAGCTTGAGCCGCACCGCGCCGGTCACGCGCTTCTGCGTGCTGGCGACTGCGGCGTCGAGCGCCTCGCGCTCCGGCGTCCACCACCGACCGTCGTACACCAGGTCGGCGTAGCGGAGCGCCAGCTCATCCTTGAGCCGCAGGGTACGCCGGTCGAGCACCAGCTGCTCGAGCTCGCGGTGCGCGGCATACAGCAGCGTGCCGCCCGGCGTCTCGTAGACACCGCGCGACTTCATCCCGACCAGCCGGTCCTCCACGACGTCCGCCCGGCCGACGCCGTGCTCGCCCGCGGTGGCATTCAACGACTCGAGCAGCTCTACCGGGCTCATCGGGACGTGGTTCACGCTGACGGGCGTCCCCTCCTCGAAGCCGATCTCCACGACCACCGGCAGGTCGGGGGCTTCGAGCGGATCTTTGGTCATGACGAAGATGTGCTCCGGGGGCTCGCGCGCGGGATCTTCCAGGATGCCGCCCTCGTGAGAGCAGTGCCAGAGGTTGCGGTCGGTGGAGTACGGCTTCTCGACGGTGGCCTGGACCGGCACGCCCTTGGCTTTCACGTAGGCGATGAGATCTTCGCGGCTCGTGAACTGCCACTCGCGCCAGGGTGCGATCACCTGGAGCTCGGGCGCGAGGGCGGCGTAGGTCAGCTCGAAGCGGACCTGGTCGTTCCCCTTCCCGGTGCAGCCGTGGGCCAGCGCTTGCGCGCCGACTTGCTGCGCGAGCGCGACATGGTGGGCCGCCATGACCGGCCGCGCCATGGCCGTGCCGAGCAGATAGGTGCGGGCGTACACGGCGCCGGCGCGGAGGGTGGGGAACACGAAGTCGTGAACGAACTCTTCGCGCAGGTCCTGGACGACGCAGTCGACGGCGCCGGAGCGCTTGGCCTTTTCGACCAGGCCGGCGAGCTCGCCCGGTCCCTGCCCCACGTCGGCGGCGAAACACAAAACCCTGGCGCCATATTTCTCCCGCAGCCAGGGAACAATCGCCGACGTGTCGAGTCCACCCGAATATGCGAGTACCACCAACGGCCCCATGGCGCGCTCCCTGTCGATTTATGCAGAAGGATGCATAAACATACAACGGCAGGGTGGCCTGTCAACGGCCCACCGGCGTCTAGCGCACTCCCGCCGTTTGGCCGATTCTTCAGGGCCTCCATGAACCGACGAGATCTGGTCCATTCCCTCGCCGCCGCGATCGCGCTGCCGGCGATCACGGGACTCGAAACCGACACGTTGTTCGTGGTCGGCCGCGGCGCGCACCGCCGCGCGCAGGCCCGCGGCCTCCAGGTGCTGGACCCACACCAGAGCGAGACGGTGGCAGCGATCGCGGAGATGATCATCCCCACAACGGACACGCCCGGCGCGCGCGCCGCCCTAGTCCACCGGTTCGTCGATTTGCTGCTCGCGGAGTGGGCCCCGGAGGACGACCGGAAGCAATTCCTCGACGGCCTGGCCGACGTGGACGCGCGTGCCCGCGCCGCCTCCGCCACGGATTTCCTCGGCGCGACCGAGGCGCAGCGCGGGGCGATCCTGACCGCGCTCGACGCCGAGGCACAGGAGCGCCGGAAGGCCAAGCGCGACGCGCCGCCGCCGTTTTTCGAGCGCATGAAATTCCTCACGGTGTACGGCTACTGCACGTCCGAGGTGGGGGCGACCGCCGAGCTTCATTACGAGGTGATCCCGGGCTCGTACAGCGGGTGCACCGAGCTGGGCCGCTGGCGCGCGTCCCCGGGGGACTTCTGATGGCCGTACCGAGCTTCGACGCCATCGTCGTAGGGTCCGGTATCACGGGCGGGTGGGCGGCCAAGGAGTTGTGCGAGCGCGGGCTCAAGACGCTCGTGCTCGAGGCCGGCCGGCCGATCGATCCGGCGCGCGATTACGTCGAGCACGTGCCGCCCTGGCAGATGAAGTTCCGCGGCTTCGGCGACCGCACGGCGCTCGAGCGCGATCAGTTCATCCAGCGCCATTGTTACGCCTGCAACGAGTACAGCGGCAAGTTCTTCGTGAACGACCGCGAGAACCCCTACACGTTCGACGCCGACAAGCCGTTCCACTGGATCCGGGGCCGCCAGGTGGGTGGCAAGTCCATCATGTGGGGCCGGCAGGTGTACCGCTGGAGCGACCTCGACTTCGAGGCGAACGCGCGGGACGGGTTCGGCGTCGACTGGCCGATCCGCTACGCCGACATCGCGCCGTGGTACGACCACGTGGAGGAGTTCATCGGGA
>WNEY01014559.1_pt1 | contig 10462 bp, 10 predicted proteins | sample 5400531 | NCBI WGS metagenome assembly WNEY01 (sample SAMN13153338, study PRJNA577476) | soil metagenome | isolation source: 200 cm saprolite under Douglas fir tree site 1 | place: USA:California | collected 2015-04-18
GCCGGAAGCGTCCGGATCGACTTTCAGAATCAGCAACTGCCTCTGGCAATCGAGGACCGCTCCGGTGGGAAAAAGAATATCAGCACCAAGGATTCCATCGATCTTCTGCTCGTGGAGCATGCGGGCGGCACGGCCGGAACCGCTAAGATCGACAACCACGACCGGTTCATCCAGGAGTTTGAGCGCGCCAAGTTGGAACCTGCGCGCAATGGCGACACTGTTAAATGCGCCATTGATCTGCAGGCGCGCCGGCAATTTCGAACTGCCCGGAATTCCGGTAAGTCCGAAGTACTCGCGGCGCTGCGCGGCGATCGCGCTGACCGGCGCACCTGTGTCCACGCCGAGCCAGGCCGGCTTGCCATTAATGATAGCGCGAACAAGGAGATGATTCTGCCGCGAGCGAACAAGTGGCAGAGCTTCAAACCGCGGCCCCGATTGCTGTGAAGCACGCGCCGATCGGGTGGCGGCGGAAATATGGCCCGCGCAAAGCGCGCTCGCGAGCAAGATCGACAATGTTGCGCGCGCGAACGAGTTGAGATTGCCGGCCATGAAGCGGGGAGAGTAGCACGATTCTTTCTGCGCGAAAGCAGTTTTGCGCTTGAGCTGGCTTTTGATTCGACAAACGGCGAGCGAGCTAATCTTTTGTCGTTGCTTTATCCCATTGACCAATGATTAACTCTCCGTCAAGTCTGAGCAACTCAAAGCTACTAGCGCGATGACCGAGCCACCTGCAGCCAGCGATAAATTAGTTAGGGGACTCGGTCTGCTCGACTCTACCATGCTCGTCGCCGGCTCCATGATTGGCTCGGGAATTTTCATCGTCTCGGCCGATATCGGACGGTTGGTTGGCTCGGCTGGTTGGCTGCTTGTCGTGTGGGCGGTGACCGGTGCGCTGACAGTGACTGCTGCGCTCAGCTATGGCGAGTTAGCTGCGATGATGCCGCGCGCTGGAGGGCAATACGTCTATCTCCGCGAAGCATACGGTCCGCTCTGGGGATTTCTTTATGGTTGGACGCTGTTCCTCGTCATTCAGACAGGCACGATTGCGGCGGTGGCGGTGGCATTCGCGCGATTCCTCGGCGTGTTCACGTCGGTCATTTCTCCCACGCAGTGGGTCATTCCGCCAATCATCCTTTCGAGGAACTACGCCGTCAGCCTTTCGACGCAGCAACTGGTGGCGATCCTCATCATCGTGTTTTTGACGATCGTGAACACGCGCGGTCTTCAGCTCGGCAAACTCATCCAAAACGTTTTCACTTCCGCTAAGACGTTGTCGCTGCTCGCGCTGGTTGCGCTCGGGATTTTCGTTGGTCGCAATGCCGATGCACTCGCCACCAACTTCACAAATTTTTGGACGCCGGGTGCTGTGTCGCCGATCAAGTCCGATCTATCATTCGTCGCGACTGTGTCGGCAACTGGCGGTGCGATGGGAATGTTGATCGCCGTGTGCGTGGCGCAGGTTGGTTCGCTGTTTTCTGCGGATGCTTGGAACAACATCACCTTCACCGCCGGTGAGGTCAGAGAGCCTCGTCGGAACGTGCCGCTGTCACTTCTTTTCGGCACAGGGCTGGTTATCACACTCTATCTCCTCGCGAACGTCGCTTATCTGTTCGTGCTCCCGCTTGAACAAATTCAGCACGCGGCCGACGATCGCGTCGCCACGGCCGCGATGGCCGTGATGTTCGGTGGCGCAGGCGCGGCGATCATGGCGGTCGCGATCATGATTTCCACTTTCGGATGTTGTAACGGACTGATCCTCGCCGGCGCGCGGGTGTATTACGCGATGGCGCGGGACGGATTGTTTTTTAGATCGACAGGTCGGCTCAACGCGCGGCACGTTCCGGCGATGGCGCTAGCCTTGCAGGGCGTCTGGACCGCGTTGCTCGTGCTGCCGCGGACGCGACTACGGAATCCAGTGACAAACGCACCAGTGTTGGATGCAGCCGGTGTCGAACAATACGGAAATCTCTATGGTACGCTGCTCGATTACGTCGTTTTCGCCGTGCTGATCTTTTACGTGCTGACGATTGCCGGCGTTTTTGTGCTCAGACGCACGCAGCCACAGGCTGAGCGACCATATCGCGCGTTCGGTTATCCGCTATTGCCCGCGTTCTACATCATTGCTGCCACGGTAATCCTGCTCGTATTGGCCGTTTATCGCACACAAACTTCCTGGCCCGGCTTGCTCCTCGTGCTGGCGGGCGTGCCGGTTTACTTTCTCTGGAGAAAATCACGGCCGACTTGAATCGCCGGGCTCGCCGCATTCAGCAAAACCAAAAACCAACTTCGCCCATGAATTTATTTCGACGAAAGAGTGTCACAGATTTGCAAGCTGAGGCGCTGACCGATCACAGCCTCAAGCGCGCCCTTGGCGCGGTGAATCTCACCGCACTCGGTATTGGCGCGATCATTGGCACGGGCATTTTCGTGCTCACCGGCACGGTCGCCGCGCAAAATGCCGGGCCAGCCGTGGTGCTCTCGTTCGTGCTCGCAGGCGTCGCATCAGTCTTCGCCGCCTTATGCTACAGCGAATTCGCTGCACTCGTACCGATGGCCGGCAGCGCCTACACCTACGGCTACGCCACGCTCGGCGAGCTTGTCGCATGGATCATCGGATGGGACTTAATCCTCGAATACGCCGTTGGAGCGATCACTGTGGCCATCGGCTGGTCGGGTTACGTTGTATCGTTTCTGCATGACTTCGGCATCAACATTCCGCCCGCACTATCGGCCGCGCGCGGCACGGAGTTGATTAACATTCCCGCCGCCGTCGCGCCGCTCGTGCAAGCAAAGGTCGGGTGGGTGGTGAGCAGCGCAGCCTTGTTGGATCAAATCAAGGCTGCCGGGACCGACCCGACAGCGCTCACCCACGTCACGACGATTCTAAATCTTCCAGCGGTGTTCATCATCTTTGTGGTCACTACCCTGCTCGTCGTCGGCATCAAGGAATCGGCGAATTTTAACAATTTCATTGTGCTGGTGAAAGTGGCGGTGGTGCTCCTGTTCATCTTCGGGGCGTTTCACGCAATCACGACCGTGAACTGGCATCCGTTCATACCAGCGAACACCGGCTACTCCGGTCACTTCGGCTGGAGCGGCGTGATGACCGGCGCTGGTATTGTTTTCTTCGCCTACATTGGCTTCGACGCCGTCAGCACCGCGGCGCAGGAGGCGCGAGATCCGCAGCGCGACATGCCCATCGCCATCATAGGGTCGTTGCTTATTTGCACGGTGCTCTACATTCTGGTGTCGGCAATCGCCACGGGGGTTGTCCCCTACGGCCAACTCGACATTCCGGATCCGATCGCAGTAGCAGCCGACCACGCAGGTATGGGTTGGATGGGGAGCTTGATAAAGCTCGGCGCGATCGCCGGGTTGTCATCGGTTATTCTCGTGATGTTGCTCGGTCAATCCCGCGTGTTTTACAGCATGGCGCGCGATGGCCTGCTGCCGCCGTTCGTTAGGCGGGTGCATCCACGCTTCCGCACGCCGTGGCTGACTTCGATCGTAACTGGAATTGGTGTGGCGATCTTTTCGGCCATCTTTAGCGTGCGCGACGCAGGCAGCCTCTGCTCCATCGGCACATTGCTGGCGTTTGTCATTGTCTCCGTGGGCGTGCTCGTGCTGCGTGTCCGCGAACCGAATTTGCCGCGCACATTCAAAACACCGTGGGTCTGGTTTGTCGGGCCAGCGGGCGCGCTGTCCGCGCTCACGCTCATGGCCGCGCTGCCATGGCCGACCTGGCGACGGTTAATCGTCTGGTTCATCATCGGCATCGTGTTTTACTTCTTCTACGGCGTACGCCGCAGCAACCTCGCTCAGCCGCCGGTCACCGAGACGAACCACGCCGCCGGCGGCTAGAACGTTACGACAAAGCACTTGTTTGCGTTAGCCGGAAATTTTCAATTGGTTCGTTAGGCATCACCATTTTGCCGGTCGAACAAAACGCCAATCTGGCGCTGGAAGTTTCTCATTACGGCTACGTCCTTGAAACCGGCCGCATCATCTTGCACGATCGCTCGAGCGCCCCTGCGCGCAAACGAGCGGGTGAAAAGCGCCTATTTAGGAGGCGGCTGAAGTCCAGCTGCTCTGGCCAAATCCGCGTGACGGGCTGGTCGCTCCGAAACCGAGAATTGCTTCAGTGCGTTTGCGCAATCTCTCGCTGCTTCCCATTCCCCCGGGCTTAACAGTTCGCGATCTGCGGCAGTCAACGCACGCTTTTGCAATCGCGAGATGATTTCCGTCAAGGCGTCGCCATTCGATGCGCGGAAGAGATCGATCAGCCGTTGAAAGCTGAGATGAAATGGAATCGTCGCAAGATCGACATCTTTACTTTCGGAGACGCGCTCGGGCGGCATCGTGACCGCATCGGAGATAGCGACAGAATTCCAAACATCTTCCGGCTGGTAATATCCGATTTCGACGCGATACACGGAGCGCGACTCTGAAACGGCCAGACAGCAACTGCCGGCCATCGGCTCCGCCGCCGCGCTTGTTTCCTGTCCACCATCACTTTTGTAAACACGCAAGTGAACTTGTCGATCTACCGGCGAAGCGCTGCCAAAGATCGACGGCCAATCAATGTTCCAGTAAGCGAAAATTGTGCGCGGATCACGGGCGATGGCGAAAAGAATTGGCTCGCCATATAGGCGCGGCAGTTCGACTATCTCCTCGAGATCAAAGCTTCGTTTGCCTCGGGCAAGACGCACGACGGGGCCTTCGGAAATGCGAAAGCCGGAAGCGGTCGCCGATTTGGATGCCTCAACGTTGGTCTTGTTCTCACCCATTGCGAAATCGCGCCTGCAAGTTGACAGAAACCGGAGAGACGCAAGCGAAATATTGCATGTTTCTCTCAAATTGCATCGCCGGGCGCAACCAGCCAAAGTTCCAACCGTGCGCAATGGTCGGCGAAACGGGAAGCCTTATGTCATCGTTAATCGGCGCGCGGGATCAATTACCGATTTGGATGGACTGCTTTCGCAATTGCAGCGCCTCGAGCCCGCAGCTCTCCGCGTGACCCGCCGGCGCGGCGATGCCGAAAAGTTCGCGCGCGAGGCGGTTCGAAAAGGATGCGATTACGTTGTGGCGGCGGGCGGCGATGGAACACTGAATGAAGTGATCAATGGAGTTGCAAAGCACCCGCAACAGATTCGCCTCGGACTTGTGCCGCTCGGCACCGGCAACGATTTCGCGCGTTCGCTCAAGTTGCCGCTGACCGTTGACGAGAACATCGACATCCTGCTTTCGCAAAAATCAATGGCGATCGATCTCGTCCGCATCCGGAGTGACCACACCCGTTATTTCGTGAACGTCTCCGCCGGCGGTTTCAGCGGCCACGTCGCGGAAAAATTAACGGCGAAGATCAAACGCGCCTGGGGTCCACTCGCTTACCTGCGCAGCGCGGCAGCCGCGCTGCCGCAACTCCACGCTTACGAGACGGTAGTCGTTTTCGATGATGAAGAACGATTAACGGTTGATCTTTACAATGTGGTGATTGGAAACGGCCGTTTCGTCGCGGGCGGATTGCCGATCGCGCCTCAAGCGGATCCTGCTGACGGCCTGCTCGATGTCGTTTTGATTGCAAAGCGTCCCGGACCTGAAATGGCTCTGCTCGCTGCGGAAATTGTCTTGGGCAAGCATGTCTCGAACAGTGCGGTTATTTTCCGGCGCGCCAAGAAGATCGCGGTGCGATCGCGGCCTGGAATGTGGTTCAATGTCGATGGAGAATTGGTCGGTAGGGCGCCGGCGGTGTTTCAAATCATTCCGGGCGCGCTGAACTTCGTTATGAGCAAGCGATGAAAAATAAGATCATCGACATTCAAAAGTTAGCCGAACGCGGAAAAGAATTGCGCACCGCGGGCAAAAAATTGGTCGCGACAAACGGATGTTTTGATCTGCTGCATCTGGGCCATGTGCGTTATCTGCAAGCGGCGCGCGCTCTCGGCGATGCTTTGGTGGTCGGCCTAAACGGCGATCGATCGGTCCGTCAGTTAAAAGGGCCCGGACGTCCGATCAATGACGAAAAGACGCGCGCGGAAATGCTTGCCGCGCTCGAGTGCGTCGACTTGGTGACGATCTTTTCCGAAATGCGCGCGACTCACTTCCTCGAGATGGCCGCGCCGGCCATTTATGCTAAAGGCGGGGATTACAGTTCAGAGACACTGAATGCGGAGGAGCGGGCGATTCTGCAAAAACTCGGCGCGGAGATCCGCATCATTCCATTTGAAAAGGGTTATTCTACGTCGGACTTGCTCGAGCGCCTGCGCGGCTTCGCGAAATGAAACGTTTGGCCTTGGGAATACTCGGCTCAGGCAAAGGATCGAATTGCCGGGCGATTCTGGAAAGCATACGGTCGGGCGAATTGCCGGCCGAAGTGCGCGTCGTGATTTCAGATGTTCTGGAAGCGCCAATTCTTGAGATCGCGCGCGAATTCTCGGTCGCGAACGCTTATCTGCCGCCTGGAGAATTTCGGACCCGACTCGAGCCAAAATCGGAGATGGAGCTGGTGCGAATGTTGCGCGACGCCGGTGTTGAGTTGGTGATTCTGGCTGGCTTTATGCGCGTCCTGAAAGCGCCGATGCTCGAAGCATTCCCACGTCGAATCCTCAATATTCATCCCTCGCTCCTGCCAAAATACCCCGGACTCGAAGCTTGGAAGCAAGCACTCGCCGCCGGCGAGAAGATAACCGGTTGCACCGTCCACTGTGTCGATGAAAGAATCGATCACGGCGACATCATCGCGCAGCGCGAAGTTCCGATTTTGCCCAATGACACACCGGAAACTTTGCACGCTCGGATTCAAATTGCGGAGCACGCGCTCTATCCGGCAGCGATCGCTGAATTGTACCGACGCGAAAAGGCGCATTAACTGCGCTCAGCTTTTTGATCGCGCGCGAGCAACTCCTGCATCGCCTGCGTCGGCGCTTTGCCTTCGTAAAGCAATGCGTAAACCTGGTCGATGATCGGCGTCTCGACCTTCAGCTTACGCGCGCATTCGTAGGCGCTCTTCGTCGTCGGAATTCCTTCGGCCACCATCTGCATCGAGGAAGTAATCTGCTGCAACGATTGGCCACCGCCGAGTTGCTCGCCGACGTGCCAATTGCGGCTGCGCCGACTAAAACAGGTCAAGATCAGATCGCCGACGCCACTCAGTCCATAAAAGCTGGGCAATTTTCCGCCCATGGCCGTGCCAAGCCTGATCAATTCGGCAAGCGATCGCGTGACCAGCGCCGCTTTCGAATTATCGCCCAAACCAAGACCGTCGCTCGCTCCGGCCGCAATGGCGAACACGTTTTTTAACGCGCCGCCCAACTCGATGCCCGTCAAGTCCTCCCCCGTATAAATCCGGAAGCGCGGGCTCCCAAGATAACGCTGAAGTTCCACGGCAGATTCGGTTTTGCTGCATGCTAGAACTGTCGCGGTAGGCAGATCGCGCGAAACCTCCGCCGCCAGATTCGGGCCGGAAAGCACGGCTATTACGTGCGCAGGGAAAATTTCGTGGATGATCTCGCTCATTCTCATGCCAGTGCCATGCTCAATCCCTTTAGTGCAGCTGAGAACCACTGCGTTATCGTTCGCGACTACTTCACGCAGCCGGGTGGCGATTGTGCGTAAAGCAGTCGACGGGGTTACAAAAACGATTAGATCGGCGACGGCGCAATCCTTCAGGCTACTTGTTAGGCGAATAGTGTCAGGAAGCTGGACTCCGGGAAGATAATCTTTATTTTCACGGGTTTCTCGAATGCGGTCGACCCGTGCTGGATTATTTCCCCAGAGCGAAACGTCGTGGCCTTTCTTCGCCCAAAGCACAGACAAGGCCGTGCCCCATCCGCCCGCACCCAGAATCGCCGTTGTTCCCAATTTCACTTTCGCTGGAAACGTGGTTCTGTTCCGTGGAGAAGACGAGAGACATTTGAACGATGGCGCACAATCACAACCGCCACCAGGCAAATGGAAAAATAAAGAAGGACGGGTTTGTTCAGTTGCTCAAAGTACAGCAGTGCGCCCACCGTAACAGGTAATGTTATCGCAGCTGCAATCGAAGCGACCGACACGTAGCGACTCGCTTGAAATGTCGCTATCCAAACAACGCACATGACCAATGCTGCGAAAGGGATCAATGCAAAAACTACACCAGCCGTAGTCGCGACCCCCTTGCCTCCCTTGAAACTCAGCCACACCGGATAACTGTGTCCGAGAACAGAGGCAACTCCGGCGACGATCGCGCAAAGTTCGCGGCTCGCTACAGGGTGATACCTATCGAAGATCAAGATCGACATCTCCACTGCCGCCACGCCCTTTAAAAAGTCGAACAGGAATACGGGATAGCCGTAACGCTTGCCGAGGAAACGAAGCACATTAGTTGCGCCAATATTACCGCTACCGACTTTGCGGATATCGATGCCCGCGATGCAACCGGCAAGGTATCCTACCGGCACAGAACCGATCAAATAACCCGCCAGGATAACGACCGTGATCGTAAACACGAAACCTCCCTAGTATTTTCTTGGACAGATTTCACAAGACCGACAATCCATCAATATCATGTAAAGTGTTCTTGGATAACCAGATAGATATAATTGCCACATCGGCTGGAGTAACTCCGCTAACCCGCGCTGCTTGACCGACAGAAGTAGGCCGAATCGCACAAAGTTTCTGCCGCGTTTCTGCTCTCAGCCCCGCGATTTTCCCAAAATCAAATCCATCCGGAATCCTTTGAAGGTCATTTCGCGCAATATCCCGGTTCTGATCGGCTTGTCTGACAGCATATCCTTCGTACTTAAACTCGGTCTCCACTAACTCCCAAATTTCCGCCGAAGCCAACGAGACCAGTTCAATTGGCAGGTTCGCGGCGCGAAAGTCGGGCCGTTTTAAAAGCTGAGAAATCGGCACGCCGTTGATTTTGTTTTGAGTCGCAATCAGGCGAACCTTCGCTAAGAGTCCCATCTTCGTCTGAAAAGCGGTCCAACGCTTTTGATCGACGAGGCCCGTCTCGAACGCTCGCTGGGTGAGCCGTTGATCCGCGTTATCCTGTCGAAGTTGCAATCGATCTTCAGCGCGACTGGTGAACATCCGATATGGCTCTTCGGTGCCCTTTGTTATCAGGTCGTCGATCAACACGCCGATGTATGCCTGGCTTCTTTGCAAAACGAACGGCGGCCGGTTTTGGATTTTCAACGCTGCATTCGCGCCGGCGATTAGTCCTTGTGCCGCAGCCTCCTCGTAGCCAGAGGTCCCGTTCACTTGTCCGGCGAAATAAAGTCCTCGAATGAGCTTTGTTTCCAGCGTATGAAATAGCTGCGTCGGTGGAAAAAAATCATATTCCACGGCATATCCTGGGCGCATAATTTCAGCTTGCTCTAAACCGGGTATGGAGTGCAGAAATTCGAGCTGCACGTCATAGGGCAAACTGGTCGAAATCCCGTTGACATAATATTCCTCTGTATGACGACCCTCAGGTTCCAAGAAGAGCTGATGCGCGTCCCGATCGGAGAATTTGACTACTTTGTCCTCAATAGATGGGCAGTACCGTGGGCCGGTGCCTTCAATGCGGCCGGCGTAAAGCGGTGATCGGTGGAGGTTGGATCGGATAATCTCGTGCGTGCGAGGGGTCGTCTGAGTGGTCCAGCACGGCATTTGTTCCACGTGGAACTCTCCTCTGCTGTTGTAATTCAGCGTAAAGAAATCATCCGACTCGCTTGCGGCCTCCGAGTAAAAACTAAACCTCGGCGGGGGTTCATCTCCAAGCTGAATTTCGCATCGAGAGAAGTCGATCGAACGCCGATTCAACCGACATGGCGTACCAGTTTTGAATCGCCCGACCGCGAAGCCAAGATGTCGAAGATTTTCGCTTAAACCGGAAGTGGCGTCCGCCATGCGTCCACCTGGCTTGCTATTTTCGCCTACATGCAAAAGACCACGCAAAAATGTCCCAGACGTGATTACGACACTTCGGGCAACAATCGCTAGCCCGAGATCTGTTTCAACGCCGACGATTGCTCCGTTTTCGACGAGCACGTTTGAAACGGTCGCTTGCTTGAGGTCTAAATTCGGCGCGCGCTCAAGAAGCGCCTTCATTCGAAATTGGTAGGCTTTCTTGTCGCACTGGACCCGGGGGGCGCGAACAGACGGACCCTTCGACTTATTTAACATGCGAAATTGGATGCCCGTCGCATCGGTGTTGAGGCCCATGGCGCCGCCGATGGCATCGATCTCGCGAACAATGTGGCCCTTAGCCAAGCCGCCAACCGCCGGGTTGCATGACATCTGACCGATCGTGTCCAGGTTTTGCGTCAACATCAAAGTCCGGCAGCCAAGGCGCGTTGCAGCTAGCGCGGCTTCGATTCCAGCATGGCCGCTGCCGACGATCACCACATCGTAGTCCGTGGGAAGCTTAAACATTACAACACCATTCCTTGCTTAACGTGCGGTAACAAATGCCGGCAAGCACCACAAGGCAGAA
>WNEY01004674.1_pt1 | contig 10458 bp, 8 predicted proteins | sample 5400531 | NCBI WGS metagenome assembly WNEY01 (sample SAMN13153338, study PRJNA577476) | soil metagenome | isolation source: 200 cm saprolite under Douglas fir tree site 1 | place: USA:California | collected 2015-04-18
ATATCAGGGTGCCCGTTGGAGAGTTCGCGTTCTCGACGGATGCGATCTCCTCATTGAGCTGATTGATGATCACCTGCGTGTGCAGATCGGAGAGGTTATTGATCGTGGGAACCGCCGCCTGCAACATCTGCTGCACGCCGATCAGGTCCGAGACGATCAGGTTGACCTGATCCGGGCCGACGCCGCCAATCTCACGGGTCGTTGCGTCGTTGAATAGATCGGTTGCTGTCAGACCTGCTGCGGCGGCAGGAGCTGCTGCAGCGTCCGCTGCGGCGGCGGGAGTTGCTGCAGCGTCTGCGGCGGCGGCTGCTGCCGCGTCCGCCGCGGCGGCGGGAGTTGCTGCAGCGTCTGCGGCGGCTGCCGCCGGTGCCACGGCCGTCGCCTGCGCCGCCGCCACCACATCCGCATAGCTCCCGCCATCCGCCATGATGTTATTGGTCCCCACGTCCGCGGAGTTTGTTGCGAGCTGCTCGACCGCTGCGGCGACTTCGCCGGCATTGTGCGTCTGCAAACCCTCGATCAGCGCAGTCGCCGCGGTGCCCGAGGTGCCATCGGTCCGGAATTCGTTCCAGAAGCGCGCCGAGAACAGGCCGCCCTGCGACTGATCGAAGGTGTTCGCACTGGTAATGAAGGTCTGTATTTGCTGGACCAGTCCGGCAGCGTCGTCCTGGAAGCCATTATTCGCGATCGTCTGCGCCATCTGCCCAAGATGGTTACTGTCCTGGATCCATTGGGTAACAAAGGCCGTTTGGTCTGCACTGTCATGGAAGGGTGCAGGGGCGGAGTTAACGGCCGGCAGAGGCGTCGGGTTGAACAGCGCCTGCACACCCGCATCGCCTTGAGCGATATCGATAATGTCCCGATGGATATCATTGATCGAACGCCCAACGAATTGTCCGAGATCCGTTCCCAGTGTCAGTGTGCCCGTTGTCGCAGAGTTCGCGTTCTCGACAGATGCGATCTCCTCATTGAGCTGGTTGATGATCACCTGCGTGTGCAGATCGGAGAGGTTATTGATCGTGGGAACCGCCGCCTGCAACATCTGCTGTACGCCGATCAGGTCCGCGACGATCAGGTTGACCTGATCCGGGCCGACGCCGCCAATCTCACGAGTCGTCGCGTCGTTGAATAGATCGGTTGCTGTCAAAGCCATTTTTTTCCCCTTTTGTCAGTATTTCATGACTGTGAGCGCTACCGATCAGCTGGGCAGCGACGTGACGCGCATGCTGAAAGATCATTTACGTTCGTGGCGTCATTCAGCCGATAGCGGGGCCAATGCGCGCGGAAGCAAGGTGATAGGCGGACGATTGTATGACGCTCGATGAACTTTGACCGCCAACTTTTCGCGCACGGACTCTATCCAACACGCGTGACGCGCTACGCCAATAGTGACGCCAATCATGGCGTCTCTGGCTTCCTTGTGGCGGTTTGGTGTCTCATCTTTCGGCGGCCCTAATCGGCGAGTGAATTGTCGACAGCCATTCGCGACCGTCGCATTCTTGCCAGAAAATCGTCTGCATCGCCTGTCAAGGAGACGCGATCGCCGATCGATATCGGCCCGACGGAGAGCCGCATTGGAATGACTGTCGCTCAGAATCACGCACAAACATTTCTGTCCAGCGGGGTATCGCCTCTGCCCTCCGCTGCGGCGTCCGATGATCCGGTAACGCTGAGACTGCGCGAAAGCGCGCGGCGCATGATTGGCATCGCCGTGTTCAGCGGGGTGATCAACATTCTGATGCTGTCGGGTTCGCTTTATATGCTGCAGGTTTATGACCGGGTTATTCCGAGCCGCAACGTCGCGACCCTGGTAGGCCTCTCGTCAATGGTGCTGCTGGCCTACCTTACGCAAGGATACTTCGAAGCGCTGCGCTCGCGGATGCTGTGCCGGGTGGCAACGCTTTTCGACGCCGGCCTGCAGGAATCAATCCACGTCGCGCTCGCTACTCTGCCGCTCCGCGGCGTGAAACCCGTGCTGATGCAGCAGCCCTTGCGGGATCTGGACCAGGTGCGCGCGTTCATGTCGAGCATGGGGCCGACCGCGTTCCTGGACATGCCGTGGATTCCGATTTTTCTCATTGCATTGTTTCTGTTTCATCCGGCGATCGGCATGACGGCGCTGCTCGGCACCTGTGCGATCGTCGCGATGACGTTGCTGACCGAGCGCATGTCGCGCGGCGCGGCCAGGGCCGCGATGGATTCCAGCGCCCAGCGACAGGTGCTGGCGGATACGACGCAACGCAATGCCGAAGTCATCAAGGCGCTGGGTATGATGGATCGATTTACCGCGCGCTGGTCGCGGGCCAACGAGCGCTATTTGCGGGAAAATATCCGCTCCACCGACGTGTATGCCAATCTTGGATCGGGCGCGAAAGTGCTGCGCTACGTGCTGCAATCGGGGATGCTGGGCATCGGTGCATATCTTGTCGTGGCCGACAAGGCGTCGGGCGGCATCATGATCGCTTCGTCGATCATGATGGGCCGAGCCCTGGCGCCGGTTGAAGTAGCGCTCGGTACCTGGAAGCAGCTTATCGCCGCGCGTCAGGGCATCGCGCGTTTGCGCGAAATCTGCAAGGCGACCGCTGCACCTGTTGTACCGCCGGTGGTGCTGCCGCGTCCGTGCCGCGAGCTTTCAGTGCAAAATCTCTCGGTCGCCGCACCAAGTTCGGACAAGGCGATCGTTTCGAATGTTTCGTTTGCGCTCAAGCCCGGCATGGGACTCGCTCTGCTTGGCGCGAGCGCGTCGGGCAAGACCTCGCTCTCAAAGGCGCTGGTAGGAATCTGGCCGGCCCTGGGCGGCGTCGTGCGACTCGACGGGGCCGCAATCGATCAATGGCGAAACGAGGATCTGGGGCGGTATGTCGGCTACCTGCCTCAGGAGGTCGGCCTGTTCGATGGCACCGTTGCCGAAAACATTTGCCGTTTCGATGAAGAGGCAACGTCCGATGCCATCCTGAAGGCCGCGCAGATCGCGGGCGTCCATGACATCATTCTGCGTCTGCCGGATGGGTACGCGACACGAATTGGAGAAGGCGGCATGGCGTTGTCCGCGGGGCAGCGGCAGAGAGTTGGGCTGGCGCGGGCGATCTTCGGCGATCCTTTCCTCGTCGTTCTCGATGAACCCAATGCCAATCTGGATGCCGAGGGGGAAGCAGCCTTGACCCGCGCCATTCAGATCCTGCGTCACAACAACAGCATCGTGATTGTCATATCGCATCGACCCAGCGCACTCGCCGCCTTGAATATGGCAATGATCCTCTACGAGGGTAAGGCAATTGCGTTCGGACCATCCGAGGAGATATTTGCACGCGTTCGCACGGCGAACGGACAGACCGCGGCGGCAAAACAACCGCCGGCAGCGGCGCCCAGCGCGAAAGTGGTTCGTCGTGCTCCGGTTGCCGAGGGTGTACCGTCATGAGGTCCGACGGTTCGGTCATGATGCCGGGAGAACGTGCGCAACATGAGGAACGCGCGCAACATGATGACGAGCCCGCGCGGCGCTCGGCCGCCGAGCCGCGCCGCGAAGGCGTCGGACCGCAAGGCGCCGCGCTGATTCTTGAACTGGAGCGCCTGCGGGAGGCATTCGACCAGGAAGATGCGAATGACACTCCCACGCGGCAGGCGCCTCGTTTTGCTCGCGGCGACATGCGTCCCCCCGCCGAGCGCCAGCGGGCGCGCAAGCCGAAGCGTCCGCGGAAAGGCAAGATGGGTCGGGCCATCGAAGTCTGCCTTGAACAACTCGGATTCATTGCCGCCCCGGCCGGCCGCGGTAGAGATACGCGCGAACCGCGTGTTAGCTCGCCGACGCGCCGACCCCAGCCTGGAGTTATCTCGCTGGACGGTTCGATACCGATGGATCTGTTGAAGCCCGGGCGAGAAATTCCGGGATTAGACAAAAAACGCCGGCCGCCGCCGTTCAATAAGGCACGTTCGACTATTCCACAGTCGACGCCGACTAATAAGCCTCGGTCGACTATTCCGCAGTCGACGCCGGCCAATAGACCTCGGTCGGCTATTCCGCGGTCGCCGCTGACCGACAAGCCTCGATCGGCCATTCCGCAGCCACCGCCCATGGATAAGCCCCGATCGGCTATTCCGCAGTCAATAACGATCGATCATCCCCGATTGAATGCTCCGCAGTCGGCGCCGATCGATAAGCCTCGATTGGCTCTGCCGCGTCCGGCCGGCAATGTCGCGCCCAAGACGTCCATTGGACAGTTGATTGAGAGAGGCCGCGTCGGCGTCAGCGCAGGCGTCGCCTTTCTGGTCAATCGCGACGCCCTGACCCACAACGATAACGCGGGCGACACCCTGGCGCTGCGGACCGGACGCGCCTACGAGAATGAGTTGAGGACCGGACTTCGGGTGCTGCTTGTCGCCCTCGTTTTGGGCGGTGGCTGGATGGCGCTGATGCCGCTGGCGGGCGCCGTCGTGGTTCCGGGCAATCTGGTGGTTCAATCGAACGTCAAGACCATTCAGCATCCAACCGGCGGGGTTGTGGCGGAGGTCCCCGTCCACAATGGCTCCCGAGTGAACATCGGCGATTTGCTGCTGCGGCTCGACGCGACCCAGGCGCAAGCCAGTCTTCAGATGGTGAGCAAGCAGCTCGACGAATCTCGGGCCCGGATGGCACGACTGATTGCCGAGCGCGACGGCCTGCCGTTGCCTGAAATTCCGGCCGAAATGGCGGCGCGCCTGGACGAGAGCGCCGTGAAGAATCTCCTGGCGTCTGAGGAGACGCAATTCAAAGCTCGTGCGAGCGCGCGTTACAGCCAGAAGGACCTTCTGCAAAGCCGTATCGCGCAACTCGGAGAGGAGATCGCAGGCCTCGATGCCCAGGTCGCGTCCAAGGGAAAGCAGCTGGAGCTGATCGCTGGCGAACTTACGGGGGTCCAGGATTTGTATGACAAGAGGCTCGTACCGCTGACGCGGCTGACGACCCTGCAGCGCGAGACCGCGCGGATCGAAGGCGAGCGCGGGCAATTGATCTCCGCCATCGCCGAGACAAAAGCAAAAGTTGGCGAAGCGCAGCTTCAGCTTGTGAAGCTCGATCAGGATTTTCGTACCGATGTTGTAAAGGAGCTCGGCGAGACGCAAGGCAAGGCCGCCGAACTCGAACAGCGTGGCGTCGCTGCCCGGGATATTATCGATCGGATCGAGCTCCGCGCGCCGACTTCGGGGATTATCCACCAGCTTTCAGCGCACACGATCGGCGGCGTCATCCGCGCCGGCGACGCTATCATGGAAGTGGTGCCGGATTCGGACGACCTGCAGATCGAGGCGCGGCTCCAACCCAATGATATCGACCAGGTGCAGGTGGGTCAGAAGGCGTTGATCCGCTTTTCGGCTTTCAACCAGCGCGTGACGCCGCAGCTTGTCGGTCTGGTGTCGTATGTGTCGGCCGATGTCAGCCACGATCAACAGACCAATGCCGCATATTTCACGGTCAGAATGATGCTGCCTGACGACGAACGGCGCCGGCTGGCCGGACTGCAGCTTGTCTCGGGCATGCCCGCTGAGGTCTTCATGCAGACCGGCAGCCGGACCATGATGAGTTACCTGCTAAAGCCGATTACCGATCAGTTCAACCGCGCCTTCGTCGAGCGGTAGACCGCAGTGTGGTGCGCCGGTTGGCGCACCAGCGCGTCGGCGTGAAATTGGCATCGAGAGCAACCGCTGGAGATCCAGCGCGGGACACGACGCACAATTCAGGCATCTTGCCGCGACCTGCAAAGCCACACCGTGCGTCCGCCGGCTCTCGCATCATTGCTGGCGTGTTCGACCACCTCGAACCCGAAACGGTTGATCAAGGCCTCGTACTCGGAAGGCGCCAGGCTCGCGTGATACAGGGGGTCGCCCCGATAGTTACCGATCGCCTCCCCATGCTGCGGTCCTGCGTTGAACATCAACAACGCACCGGCGGATGCATGGTCGGCGAATACAGCGAACATGCGGCGCTGGTCATCGTGGCCGAGGTGAAAGAAACTGTCCCAAGCCAGGATGCCGCCGAAGCGCCGATCCAGCGACAACTCCCGCATGTCGGCCACGATCCACTCGTGATCGGGCAGACGGCTGCGACAAAGCGATATCATCGCCCGAGACGAGTCAACGCCCGTCACGCGCAAGCCTCGCTGGGCCATATGCTGTGCAACAGGCCGTCCCGAACCACAGCCCAGGTCCAGAACCCTTGCTCCTGTCGCCAGGTTGTCGATGAAGAGGTCGTGCCAGACTTTATCGTTCCACCCACTGTTCTGGCGGTCGGCATCCCAGGCCGCGGCGTGCCGCTCGTAGTGTCCGATGATGAGGTTTGCCGGATGCGTCATGCTGCCGATGTGGGCGGCGCTGCTGACATCCGCAACCTCTCAAAACCGGGGCGTCGCGGATTGAGCCGCCGCGCTGCGCCCGATCGTTCCGATCATCGCCTCGATCTCGGAGATCACGAGGTCGGGCGCGGCGCTCTGCACCATGTGACCGACACCCGGCAACACGATCAGTTTTGCATTCGGCACCACCGCGGCGAGCGGTCGTGAGTGAATGTTCGTCGACACGGTCTTGTCGACGTCGCCCGTGATCACCACCATCGGCGCCCCGATATTGGCGTAGCGCGGCGCCTGCTCCGCCACGGCCGCCTTCAGCGTCACCAGATCGCGGGCATTGGCGAGGAATTCGCGCGGACGGAGCACCAATGGCGTCGCGGTGTTGCTGACGAAATCCTGCGGCATGATCTGCGGCAAGAACACGCCGCGGGAGCCGGACTCGGTCAGGAAGAAACCAAGCGGAAGCGTGATCGTATAGGCCAGCAGCGGACCGATCACAGGCGTGTTGACGACCCTGTTGTACCATCCGACGCCGCCGGGCCACGGATATGCCACCGGCGCCAGCATCACCAGCCCCGCGACGCGCCGCGGATAATCGAGCGCCATGCGGGCGCCGAGCGCGCCGCTCCAGGAATGAACCACCAGGATTGCCCGGCCGACGCCAAGTTTCTCCAGCGCCTCGTCGATCATTCTGCCTTGAATCGCCGGCGTCGAATCATCCAGCCGCGCGCGCGTACTCCAGCCATGCCCGGGACGATCGATCAGGATTACCCGACGCTTTTCAGCGAGCCTGCCGCCAAGCGGCTGCCGCATGATCTCCAGATTGGAGCTGGCGCCATGGATCATCACAACAGGCGGCTCGGCGCCGTCGCGCGGCCCGATATCGACGATGTTGAGGCTTGCGCCGGCGACCTCGATGACCTTGCCCTGCGCGGGATATGCGCGCTGCAGGGCAAGCACACCGATCTGCGTGATCAGCGCCAGGATCGCCAGCGCAGCCACGACAACGACTGCTATCATTGAGAATGTCCGGATGAGTTTGGGCACGAATGAGCTACGTTTTAGAGTGATCCGGGTTTCGCAGCCAGAGGCCGATCGGGGATGACAATGCCGTTGATCCGTCAATAGAGCATGATCCGGAAAAGTGGGTACCGGTTTTCCGAAAAGATCATGCTCAAACAAAAAGATAGAGCGGGATGACGATTCGAAGAAAAGTCATCCCGCTCTAGCCGAAACCCACGCGTCCCAGTCCCGGCAATTTGACCGCCGGCCGGCGCAGATCGATGCCGAACACCGCGCCGAAAAAGTTGATCTCGATACCTTCGACCCAGCCGATCGTCAGGCCCAGATAGCCACCGAGGGTGATGCGGACACCCGTTCCCGACGGCGTCGGTCCGAACACGTCGCCATTGTAAGGAAAGTCCTTGCCGATGGCGGTCGGCGGCAGCGTGGTCTGCAATTCCGGCACCGCCGCCAGCACCGCCGTCACAAACGTGTTGGAATTTGGTCCGGGCCAGGCGCGATAGTCGCCGTAGGACCGCAACTGGTAGCCTTCGACCGCGGCACGGATTTTCGGGATCATGCGATCGGCAGCCTCGCCGTCAACCGCGGCGATGGTTTCCGGCGCACCGCCGAACCACCGCCCATCGGCGACAAATCCGTTGATGCGGATTGGCTCGCCCCAGGCGGTATAGTCATAGCGGGTATGGCGCGGCGCGTTCCGCTCCTTGATGACGATCCAGCTATGCACCGCGAAAATTCCGCGCCAGCGAACCGTCCGCGCCGCATAGACCCGGACCAGCGCGTCAGGATGTCCCGCGGCTGGCGGCAGAAGTCCGGCGCTGGAGCGATCCGCGGCCTGCCAATCGACGGAACGATCGCCGAGCAAATACCTCGCCGCCGATGCTGCGATCGGCGCGATCAGCAAAAACAAAAAAACAATCACAGATTTTCCCAGGTCGGATGAACACGCCGCCTTCATATCGCCGTCATCGGCAGCCTCATATAAATACGATCGGCACTTTTGCCATGTAGCGAGTGCGTTCGATCAAAACTGTGTCATCTGACCTTATCCACATTATCCACAGGAACGCAGGTCGGGCGCCACGAGTTTATCGCACGGGGAAAGTTGAAGGATTTTCGATGACTTCTAAACCAAAAGAAGCCGCCATCGACCAGATTGTGGCCAGTTGCAACGGTGACATCCGCGGCGCGCTGAAAGCACTGCTGCTGGTCAACGAGCAACTGGAGGCCGAACTTCAGCAGATCTATGCGACGGTGGCCCACGGCGTACGCGGCGATAGCGTTCTGCACTAAGCTCTGGTCAGCCGGCACGCCGGTTGTCTTTTGGACAGGCGCCGGTCGTCGAGCGCGTGGCGTTGGCGTCGTTGAGGAATCCCTGGAGCGGGATGACTTTTCTTCGAATCGTCATCCTGCTCTATCTTTTTGTTGGAGCATGATCTCCGGGCAAACGCTTCGCACGAGCGATCAATCGACCGATCGATCAGATATCGCGGCCCTCGACCTTCTCGGTCAGGGTTTTGACCAACTCCGGCACTTTTTCAAGGTGCGGGTTGACGGCGAGCGCCTTCCTGAATGCGTCGAGCGCGCGCTTTTCGTCGCCGATGTCCTGCATGATCATGCCGAGCCCCGCCAGCGCACCAAAATGGCGCGGTTCGCGGACCAGTACCTGCTCGATGTCCTCGAGCGAATGGGCATAATCGTTCTTCAGATAATATAGCGTCGCACGCCTGTTCCATCCCTCGACATAGTCGGGGCGCAGCTTGACGACAGCGTCGAGCAGCTTGAGCGCGACGTCCGTCTGTTGCGCGTCCATCGCGGCCTTGGCGCGCATCATCAGCAGTGCGGCGGTATCGCTCGGGGTCTGCATCCACAGTGCCCAGATCCGCGCTTCGACATGTTTGGCGCTGGCCTCATCCGGCGCCGCTTTCAATGCGCCGAAGAGAAAGTCGAGTCCGCGCGTGCGATCGCTGCCGACCTTCGGCAGCTTGCTCGGCGCTTCCGGCAGTTTTTTCTGCTGCTTCGGCGGCGTCGCCTTTTGATCCTGCGCAAACGCCATCGGCGCCACGGCGATCATCGCAATGAGGATGATCGCCAACCGGCCGTTGCGCGCGCACGGGAATCTGATTGCCATCGCCAAAGTCTAGACACAGGAACACGCGCTGCAAAGCAGCAAGACGTCAAAGACCCGTGAAGTGGATAAATTTTTCGCGCCGGCCGGAAGGCCGGTCTCAAGCCTGATTCAACCTTGGCGCGCTTTGAAGCGGCGCTGGACCTTGTTGATGACGTAGACCCGGCCCTTGCGGCGGACCAGGCGGTTGTTGCGGTGACGACCACGCAATGATTTCAGCGAGTTACGGACCTTCATGGGACAATCCTGATGCTTGAAAGGCCGTGTCAGACAGGCCGAAAGTGGCAAAATGAGATCAACCCCGCCAGCGGTCAGTCCGCCCGGGATGGCCGGTTTCTAGGCCATTGCACCGCTAAATGTCAATCCAAGCCGAGCAACTCCGCAGCGTGCGGCTAACCGCCACAACGGAACCGCCCGCCGACGGATATACAAAATAAGCAAATGCAGTCAAAGGTTTGCATCCGGTACGCGATTCGATCGGATATCGTGAATCAACCTGTTTAGCCGAAGACTGCGTCTGGCGCAGAGATTGGGATCCCCACCTCGCTATGACGACAATCCTCCTTCCCGTTGTAAAGACCGTGGCGCTGCCCGCCGCGGATCATGCCATTCCTGCCACAGCGAATGAGCGGCTGAAGCTGCCTGCCGGCGTGCGGCCGTTTCGACTCAACTGGCCCTACATCCTAGTGATCGGCGCCTACCACGCCGCGGCGCTGCTGGCTTTCATGCCGGGCTATTTTAGCTGGAGCGGCCTCATCGTAGCCGTGCTCGGCACCCATCTGTGCGGCCTGTTTGGCATCAACCTTTGCTATCACCGGCTGCTGACCCATCGCAGCCTGAAATGTCTGAAATGGCTGGAGCACGCGATGGTGATCATCGCGATGTCCTGCTTCCAGGAAACCCCCGCGCGCTGGGTGGCCATCCACCGCCGGCACCATCAATTCGCCGACCGGCAGCCCGACCCGCACAGCCCGCTTGCAAGTTTCTTTT
>WNEY01004675.1_pt1 | contig 10458 bp, 7 predicted proteins | sample 5400531 | NCBI WGS metagenome assembly WNEY01 (sample SAMN13153338, study PRJNA577476) | soil metagenome | isolation source: 200 cm saprolite under Douglas fir tree site 1 | place: USA:California | collected 2015-04-18
ATTGACTGCGGTCGCGATTCTCGAAGCAAGGCGTCTTGCTCTGCAGGTCCAGTTGGACGACGGCCTTTCGTCCGCGGAGCGGAATGAGATGGGACAGTTCTCGACGCCTCCCGCCCTTGCGAACGACATCGCAAAAACCGTTCGTCGCCTGTGGGGGGATGAGGATGTTCGATTCTTTGAGCCAGCCTTGGGTACGGGTGCCTTTTTTTCAGCGCTCTTGCAAAATTTTCCCGGTGACAAAATCGGGTCGGCTACGGGAGTTGAGCGGGACGGGCAATACGCGACAGTTGCCCGGCAGGTCTGGAGCGAGGCAGGTCTGCAGGTGAAGACTGCAGACTTTATGGCAATGGAACCTGATGGGCGCCAGAACCTACCCAATCTCCTTTTGACGAACCCTCCCTACGTTCGGCATCATCACCTTCCTGCTAGTGACAAGGGGCAATTTCAGAGGCTGGCGTCTCAGGTTTCGGGGGGAAGTGTCAGCGGATTGAGCGGCCTTTATACGTATTTTGTTTTTGCCGCTCATCAATGGCTCGCCGAGGATGGAATCGCGGCATGGCTGATTCCTTCTGAGTTCATGGATGTGAATTACGGAGAGTCCTTGAGGCGTTACCTGTCTCATCAAGTAAGCCTGCTACACGTTCATCGTTTTGACCCGTCTGATGTTCAATTCGCCGATGCTTTGGTGTCTTCTACTGTAGTGATATTCCGTCGCCGCAAGCCATCGGATAATCACGAAGTCAAGGTGTCTCAGGGTGGACTCGTTTCTGATCCACACCATTCGGCTAGGATTGCTGTGGCGTCCTTGCAAGGAAATCCCAAGTGGTCTCGTCTCTTCAATAGCGGACCCTTGAAAGAACCAAATTCGGAAAACCCTCTGTCACTTCTTTTCACGATCAAGCGTGGCATCGCCACCGGGGCCAATGACTTTTTTATCCTCCCACGGCGGGAGTTTGCGGAGCGAGGGATTGATGAATGCTTTGTCAAGCCGATTTTACCTCCCTCGCGGCTTGTGAACGAGGTCATTGATTCCGACGGGTCTGGATTCCCGCTCGTGCAGGAGCAACTGGCTGTCATCGACACTGATATGCCGATGGGGCGGATAAGAGAGGAGTGTCCAGGTCTGTGGCGCTATCTGCAGGAGGGCCAGCGCAGTGGAATCCCTAAAGCCTATTTATTGGGAAAGCGTTCACCTTGGTATCGACAGGAGCAACGGCCGCCAGCGCCATTCTTGTGCACTTATATGGGGAGAAAGAAGGAGAACGGGAAAACCTTCCGATTCTTCTGGAATCGATCCATGGCAACGGCAGCAAACACCTATCTGCTGCTCTACCCAATCGGCGATCTCAAACTACGCCTAGACGCCGATCCTGGCCTCGCTCGCCACGTGCTTCATTTGTTGAATGCCTTGGAACCAACGACTCTCCGGGACCAGGGTCGAGTATACGGTGGCGGATTATTCAAAATGGAACCGCGCGAACTCGGTAGGGTTGACGGGAGCGCGATAGTCAAAGAATTGGGTCTACAGGTCGTCACACAACGTAGCCTAATCGCAGTGCAATGAAATCGGCCTGCGGGCAAGGCCTCTCCCGCTCTCTTCCGGGCGGCCCTAATACGTCTAAATCCGCAAAAGACATGCTTGGTGTTCCCAGTGTCATAGTTCAGGACATCAGCAAATGCCAGGCTTCTTTGTAGGGGGAGTATTTGGATTTTTTTAGGTGGGGTGAGAGGAGGATGTCGGGTTGGTTGTGGGTGGCGGGGAGGGGGATGTAGAAGGTGTCGGCGGGGATTATCCTTCGACTTCGCTCAGGACAGGCTCCGGCGGCGAAGAAGTCGATTTGGGCGGGGGTGTAGGGGATGCCGTTGTGGTCGAGGTGGCATTTGTAGGAATTTTTCTCGCGTTTGTAGAGGGTGTAATTGACCCATTCGGTCCTGTCGCTCTCTCAGGGCAGGCTCTGGACGCGGAGGAAGTGGCCGTGGTGGTCCCTTCGGTCGCTGATCGCTCTCTCAGGGCAGGCTACGAGGAAGTCGTAGGGGGCGCAGTCTCCGCAGGGGCGGGCGAGGATGAGTCCGAGTTCGGTGGCGCGGAGCTGGAAGCGGAGTTCGGCCCATTCTCCTCGGAGTTTGGGGTGCGGGGTGTGTTGGCCGCGATTGCGCATGTGTGATTTCCTCGGGCGAAATGCAGCGCCTGAAGGCGCGATTGAATGATGTGGCGGTGGCGGTATGCCTGAAGGCATACCCTGATACGGATCTGGCTAGTTGAACGTCAGGTGGCGGTAATTCCTGAGGGCTTACCCTGGTACGAAGTTGAACGCGGCGGTTGCCGTATGCCTGGAGGCGATACCCGGTTACGAATCTCAGAGATGATGGATCTCAGTGCACCGGGGTTGCTGGGAAGTCTGATTTCGGGAGTTCGGGCAATAAAAAACGCGACCCGGAGGGGTCGCGTTGGATTATTTGATTCTACACCTATTATATCACAAAGCAATGGGGTACTGTGACATTTTTGCGGAAATATTTTCGTTGAAGAATCATAGAGATAGGCTATTCCGGGTAGGGTTTGGCTATTGACAAGAAATTGTGAAGATGAGATCAGGGTCGTCCAAAGAAGCAAAAGCAGATTCCTCGCGATAAAGCCGCTCGGAATGACAAATCCTTAAAATGACAAATCCTTAAACGGCTGTGAGTGAGCAGAATCCGCGGAAAGATGCGAAAATAAAGATAGCTTGCCACTCCTGTTCGCTAGGTCATCCTTGAAAGGCCGGATGCAACGTAGCGAAGGGAATCCGTGTCTAACGGACAAGCCTGGTTCAGACAAATCAGTCCATGCCCATCACGCAAATTCCATTCCAAGACCCGGTGGCTCCACCCGAGAAGCCGCAGCCGGAGCAGCTCGGGCTGTATGATGCCCAGGGATGGGAAACCGCGTACCGTGCCCTCGACGACGATGCCCGCGTGCCGCATCTGCTCATCCAGTTGCAGGACGACTTGGCGCGTTCGCGCCGCAGGGAAGCCGCGTGGATTTCCATCATTGTCCACATTGTCCTCATTCTTTTGCTCTACTTCGCGAAATACCTTCCTTTTCATCCGGTTGTCGTAGTGAGAAACTCGACCAATACGAAGGACGTGACATTTCTGGAGCTTCCGCCGGACCTGCAAAAGCTGCAACCCCGCCCGAACACCAACATCGCTTCCGACAAGAACCGCACCGCGATGACCCGGCATCCCGAGCTGGATATTAAAGAGCTGCGCAAAAGTCTAGCGACGCCGCCTCCCGGGAAGCCGGGACCCAGCGGCCCGCAAGCTGCGCAGCAGCAGCCCGCGCAAGCGGTTGCCACGCCGCCGCAGAATCAACCCTCGACTCAGCCGCAGCAAGCGGCCAATCCGCAGATCGCGCAGTTGCATACTCCGGCAAAACCAAACATTGCAAATGAGTTCAGCAAGTACGCCGGACCGATGTCGGCAGGTTCGGCGATTCAGGAAGCCACTCGGGCTGCGGCGGCCAAGCGTGGTGGCGGGCAGCAGGGCACTGGCGGAGACTTCGGACTAGGCACCGGAGCGCACGGCCGCCAAATGGGCAACCTTGATGTGCTCAGCGATACTATGGGTGTCGATTTCGGCCCCTACCTTCAGCGTGTGCTGCACGACGTGAAGCAGAATTGGTACAACGCAATCCCGGAATCCGCGCAGATGAAAAAGGGAAAACTATCCATCGAGTTTGCAATTACCAAGGATGGAAAAGTCGCAGGCATGAAGCTGGTGGCTGGTTCTGGGGACATCCCCCTCGACCGCGCAGCTTGGGCGGGTATTACAGCGTCGGATCCATTCCCTCCGCTGCCCAGCGAATTCGGAGGGCAATATCTGGCGCTGCGCTTTACGTTTTTCTACAACCCCTCCAAAGAGGATCTGGAATAGTTTTTCTAGCTTCGATACTTCCATCTACCACACGCTGCAGCGGTTCTGATTTACCATCGGCGATCCTGCCTTGCAGTGAAACGCCTCTTGAAATTCCGGCATGTTCGAGATCACGCCGTTGGTGCGGTATTTCTCCGGAGAATGTGGGTCGACTGTCGCGCGTAATCGCTTTGTTTCGTCACGGGATTCGCCGCACCAGCTTTGCCCGTAACCCACGAAAAATCTCTGCTCGGGGGTAAGATCGTCGAGCGCGTGTAACTTCTCTCCTTTGGTGTCATCCTTCCACGCTTTGTACGCCAGGATGAGTCCACCGAGATCGGCGACGTCCTCGCCCAGAGTCAGCTTGCCGTTAATTTTAATGTCATCGATGATGGTGTAAGTCGAATATTGGTCAGAAATGCAGCTGGCGCGTTTCACGAACTCTTTGCCATCATCTTCAGTCCACCAGTCGCGCAGATTGCCTTGCGCATCGAACTGGCGGCCTTCGTCGTCGAAGCCGTGGGTGAGTTCGTGCCCGATGGTGCCGCCGGTGTCGCCGTAATTCGGAGCCGCATCCGAAGTAGGATCGAACGCCGGCGGTTGTAACACGCCTGCCGGAAAGTTAATGTCATTCATTTGCGAGTTGTAGTATGCATTGACGGTGGGAGGAGTCATATCCCACTCGCCCCGGTCCAACGGCTTGCCGATTTTGGCCAACTGCCGGTCAAATTCAAATTTACGCGCCCGCTCTACATTTCCCAACTCATCCCCGCGCTCGATGTCGAGTTTGCTGTAGTCGCGCCACTTGTCGGGATACCCGACCTTATTCGCCATGCCATGCAATTTGATCAGCGCCTGCTGCTTGGTGGCAGCGGACATCCAGGGTAACGCGTTGATATCCTGCTCCATCGCCGAGTCGATTTCCTTCACCATCTTCAAGGCCTGCTGTTTGGCTTCCGGGCCGAAATATTTTTCTACATATACCTGACCCAATGCCTCTCCCAGGCCGCCATCCACCTCATCGGTGCAGCGCTTCCATCGCGGCCGCAGTTCTTTCTTGCCCTGCAAAGTCTTGCCATAAAAGTCGAAGTTCTCGTTCAGAAATGAAGCGGAGAGAAATGGCGCATCCGCGTGAACCAGATGCCAGCGCATGTAGGTCTTCCAGTCCGCCAGGCTTTCTTTGTCGAGTTCCTCATTCAGGGCTTTGAAAAAGCCGGGAGACGCCACATTCAGTGAAGCCAGGGAAGGCAGGCCTACTTTGGTGAAATAAACTTGCCACTGAAAATCAGGACTAATCTTTTCCAGGTCGCCGGTGGTCATCTTGTGATCCAGGTTTTTAGGATCGCGCCGTTCGACTCGCGTCATCGATCCTTTCGCCAGTGCGGTTTCGATGCGCATTACGTTCTGCGCCTCGGCGGCAGCTGCGTCCGGCTTGTCACCCAGCAGTTCGAACATCTTCTGAACGTGGGCCACGTAGGCTTTCCGCAGATCGACTGACTTGGGATCGTCCTTCACGTAGTAATCACGGTCGGGCAGTCCCAGACCTCCCTGGTCCGCTTCTGCAATCATTTGGGTCGCATCTCTATAGTCCTGGGTCGAGCCGAAGCGAAAAAGAACATTCTCCTGGATCATGGCCGCAGCTACGTCGGCAAAGTCCGCCTTCGATCCCAGTCTGGCGATACGTTCCAGTTCCGGCTTAAGCGGCTCTGCGCCCTTGCTTTCGATCGCCTTCTCGTCCGTGCAGGAAGAATAGTAGTCGCCAATTTTCTGAGTGGCAGCGTTGCGCTTGGGATCGGGCGCCGAGGCGGCCTCCAGAATCCCCCGCAGCCGTCCCAGGTTCTCGTCCTGCATCTTCGAGTACGTATCCCACGAAGACTGATCGGGAGGAATGGGATTGTTCTTCATCCATCCGCCGCAGGAATATTTGAAAAAGTCGACGCAAGGATCAATGCTGCGATCCATCGAGGTCACATCCAGCGCCGGCTCATGCTGGGGCGCTGGAGTAGCGGACTGTTGTGCGCTGACTGAGGAGAGGAGGGATGCAGTCATGAATGCCATTACATATCTGCTTGGAATTCGCATGAAAGGCCTCTTCTGTTGGAATCGAAACCTTGGAACGAAGGATTATAAGACTTGGCGTCAAGTGCCGTTCGGCCCGAGCATCGAACAAACCTTCGGAAACGGGGAGCGGGGAACCGAGGTTTGCTAACTTTTCCGCAGCCGGATCGATCCATCCCCAGTATGAATCAGCAGCAGATTTCCGCCCCCGTTGAGTTTGCCGCGAACCTCGTTTTCGCGAATCTTGCCTTCGGTCGTTACCGGCATATCGAGATCGATGTGGCCGTCGCCGGTGTGCAGATCCACGTCTGCGGCAAGGTTCTCTGGAACTTCCAGCGTGACCGTGCCATCGCCGCTTTCCAGCCTCCACCCCGTCCCCAGAGCTGACCCCGCCGCCGCCCGCGCGTCCACCCGCCCATCCCCGGTCTTGAGTTCGAGTTCGTCAAAACGGCCACTGGCGCGAATGTGGCCATCCCCGGTCGTCGCTCGCAATTTGCCGTCGACGCTCTCAATTTCCTGGGAACCGTCGCCGCTGCGCAACTGCATTTCGCCTTTGAAGTTTCCCAGTTCGATCTTGCCGTCGCCGGTGTGCAGGTTCACACGGCCCTCGCGCGGCATGTGAATCTCAATGTCGACGCGATGCGTGACGCCGCTGATATTGATGCCAAAGTGCAGGTGCGGAAAGCGCACATCAATCTCAACCAAATCCCCCGTCTGGTGTTCTTCAATCCGGATGCCATCGCCGCCGATCTTGTAGCGCGTGGTCGTCACCTTCGCTTCGATGGTGTTCTGGTCCCAGGTGGAAACGTGAATGTTGGCGTCGGACGTTTCTACCCGCAAGTCGGGCTTGCCGGTGAGAGTGTAAGTTTTCGACCAATCGTCAGCCTGCGCCGGGAGCGCCGCCCATGAAGAAACAAAACCTGCAAGCATCAATCCTACGAACTTCCAGCGTTTGAACCTCATGTTCTTCATAAGAATCCTCCGCCGGGCAAACACACTCCCGCCCAGCCTCTTAGACGTGATTACGCGCGATTCGTTAGATTGGTTCCAAGAAAAAGTTGGGCTCGGAGCACGACCGTCCACAACTTAGTTACAGAGAGACCTATTCGTACACCCAGATATCCAGAACGTTTCCTTTTGGGCTGCTTACCCATAGCTTGCCACCGACAACGCCCCCGCCGGTGAGTGGCCGTTCGGCCGTCAGGGGAACGGATTTCGCGGTGTTCACGTTCCAGATCGCCTGGTGCGGCGGTTTTTTGCCATCGCCATCGGTATAGAGAATTACCGCCTGACCATCGTTTCCGAAGGGAAATAGTTGTTGAATCACATCGGCATCCTTGGGAAATTTTTGAATTTCGGCGCCGGCTGCGGGGTCGAGCACCGTGATGCGATCATCGGGACCGCCAATCACTGCGCGCTTTCCGTCGGTTGTAAACGCCACAGCAAAGGTCTCAAGCTGCAAGCCGCGGTACTCATGCAGCATCTGCCAGGTCGCCGTGTCGTAGAAGCGAACCACTGTATCTCCATCGGAGGTCGCCAGCAGTCTCCCGTCCGGGCTGAAGCTGCACGTGAGCAAACCGGCAAAATCGGAGTGCAAGGTTGCGAGTTGTTTCGGCGTTCCACGAAGATCCCATACCTGCGCGGGGCGGTCGAGCGCACCTACAACGATTCCGTTCGAATTGGGAAAGAACTCAAGGGTTTCAATGCGATGGCTATCGCTTTTCCAGCGTTTGCTCTCGCTTGTGCCCGAGGTCGGAACCACTTCCACTGTGCCGTCCCACAGGCCCACCGCAAACCAGCGACCGTCGTGGGAATAGTTGTAAGCATCGACCTGTGGTTCGCCGGCGAAAGTATGTTGCGTCGCCCCCGAACCAACATTCACCAAGCGCAGAGTGTGATCCTTGCAGCGCAATGCGACCTGCTCGCCGGTGGGCGAAATTATCTGCGAGTAGGTCTCACAAGGCAAGGGAACCGTGGCGGCGTGCTTCATCCCCGAGCTCGCAGCGGACGAAGCAAAGGACGCCAAGAGGAGCAGTATCGTGGCAGGCAGAATCATTTTAGAGGGCATCAGGATTTCTCTAGAACGATATCGAACATCACCGCGGCCACCACCTGTTGCGGATCGCCCTTGAGCATCACCGGACGCACCAGCTCGCGGCTGGTGATCAGCGGGTCACGAGAAAAGTTCTTGTCAGGATCGCCTTCGAATACCGGATCGCTCGCGAAATAAAGCTGTGTGGTGAGAGGCTTGTGTCCGGGCGCCGTCACCAGGTAATGCACGTGCTGGCACACCCGGTCGGGATAGTGACCGGGCAGAACACTCTCGAAGCCGTAGTTGCTTTTTGGGTCCGGCTGAATCGTCGTGCGGAAGTGGTAGCCTGCGTTGTCATAGTGGCCGAAGTGGTCGGTTTGCCAGATTTCAAGCTTCGCGGATGGAAGGATTTCTCCGTTCGCGCTGTACACCATTCCGGCAACGGATAGAGGCATGCCGGCATCGCCGGGCGCGCGCAATGTTGAAACGTGCGGCGCGTCGCGCTTGTAGAACGGGCCGAGTTCACAGAATGGAGTAGGCGGCCGCTTGGTCTCAGCGGCATCCCAGGCTCTTGCGATGGCTGACAGGGAAGCTGACGTCGCAAGGGTCACTGCCCCCAGAGCAACGCATTTCTCCAACATTTCCCGACGAGTCTGGTTCATGGCAACCTCTCTGGCGCACCGAGTATAGTCCCTTTGCAGGATGCGAGGGTCATCTTTTAACGATCACACATGTTTTAACGATCACACATGGAGATGCGCGTTGGCATGATTCGCCGCTCCAAGCTACTCCCGGACCTGTCGCTCCACGTACGCCATGCGAATAAGAGTTCTTTCGGAGAACGGCACGTAGAGCAGCCCGGCGCTGGCCGCGAAAGCCGCGCCCAGCCCGATGTTCTGCGTCAGCAGAAATGGAGCCACGGCCCAGAGCTGATCCAGAGCCAGAATGAATGGAAACATCCGCTGGAACTTCTCGCCCAATCGCCGGTAGTCGAATCCAACCGCCGAAAGCAGGTAACAGCGCAAAGGAATTCCCACGCCCGCGGTCACCATCACCGTGGCTACCAGAACGGTCGCTTTCCATCCCGACAGGAGCGATTCCGCGATTCCCTGCACAGCGTGCAAACGAAAGAGCGCGGCAAGGTAGAAGATCAAGTACATTAGCTGGGCCAGCGCAAACAATCCGCGGGTCAGAGCGCGACGCGGCATCGGGACTTCGAGCTCGGGATGCAGCGCGTTCGGAGAATCCTGCGGGGATGTTGGCCCGGTCGAGCTCTGCTCGACTGGCCCCCTCGATTTCGCTCGGGTCGGGCTCGCGAATGCGCCCGTCCCCCCAATGTTCGGCTCCACACCGGTCTGCACCGGCGCAATGAAGCGGTAGCCGCGCCGCGCCAGCGTCTCAATGTACCGTGGACTGGACGCCGAATCGCCCAAAGTTTCCCGCAATTTGTTCACGGCGGTGTTCAGGCTGTGATCGAAGTCCACGAAAGTATCGGCCGGCCATAATTTCTGGCGCAGTTCTTCGCGCGTGACCACGTCGCCCGGCCGCTCCAGCAAAAAAGCCAGTACGCGGAACGGCTGCTCCTGCAAGCGCAGCTTCGCGCCGTTCTTACGCAATTCGCCGGCGAAGAGGTCGAGCTCAAAGATCCCGAACCGCGCGATTCTGCCGGAGGTTTTCTCTTTGAAATCAGGCATCAGATGTTACCGGCGACGGGCGTAGTGTAGCACCAGGGAGGTGGCGCCCGATGCATACGCCTGTTGCCATCTCGCTCAAGTTTCGGCGCGGAGTACAATACGTTCGTGGCTAATGTCCAACGCCAAAACGACCCTGCCCACAAGCATCCGCGGCATGCGGTTTATGCCACGGAAACTTCCGGCCTGCTGCTGATCGCCTTTCTATTACTGGTCCTCACCCTGGTCCGCTACTGGCACGCCATTCACTGGAGCGTGCGCTGAAAGGACCTGCCCCGCGGCCTGAGCCGCTGCTGGTGGTTGTGCTGGGGCCAACGGCCAGCGGAAAGACGGCGCTATCTCTCGCACTTGCCGGGCGCTTTAACGGCGAAATCGTGAACTGCGATTCCGTCGCCATGTACCGCGAGTTTGACATAGGGACCGCCAAGCCAACCCTTTCGGAACGCGCTCGCGCCCGGCATCATCTGCTCGATTGCGTCGCGCCTGCCGGCCCCATGACGGCCGGCGAGTATGCCCGCCAGGCGCGGCAAGTGCTCGAAGAGATTATAATGCGGGGACATTTGCCGATACTTGTCGGCGGTACGGGACTCTACCTTCGCGCCGTGCTCGAAGGGCTCTTCCCCGGCCCACAACGATCGGAACAACTACGCGAGCGATTGCGCGGACTTGTCGACAGCCGCGGATCCAACTACGTTCATCGCATCCTTCGCCGTCTCGACCGCGCGGCGGCGGAAAAGATTCATGCCAACGACACGCCGAAGCTCATCCGCGCCATCGAGGTTT
>WNEY01004676.1_pt1 | contig 10457 bp, 7 predicted proteins | sample 5400531 | NCBI WGS metagenome assembly WNEY01 (sample SAMN13153338, study PRJNA577476) | soil metagenome | isolation source: 200 cm saprolite under Douglas fir tree site 1 | place: USA:California | collected 2015-04-18
TCAGAGGCGGCGCAGCGCGAGCACCGTCACGTCGTCCATGAGCTCGCGGCTCCGCGAGCCCTGGGCGAGGATGTCGACGAGATCCTGAACGTTGGACGCGCGCCGCGCGTCGTATGGCAGCAGCACCTCTTTCGTCGCCATGTCCGGACGGAGATCGATCAGCCCATCCGAGAAGACGACCAGGGTGTCGCCCACCTCGAGCTTCTCCGTGCCAACGGCGAACTTGCTGTCGGGAAAGATGCCGATCGGCGCGCTACGTCGCGTCAAGATGTCCTGGCCGGTAGAGCCTCTGAGCAAGCGCGTGTAACCATGTCCGGCGTCGACGTAATTCAGGTCGCCGGTCTCGGTGTCCAATACCGCATGGAAGAGGGTCACGTAAGCGTGGTTGACCTCGAGGGCGGTGGCCATCACCCTTGCCGCCAGATTCACTCCCTCCTCCATGTCCTCGAGGCGCGCCGACCCGCGGAGCGCCGCTCGAACCGTCGCCATCATGATCGCGGCCGGCAGGCCCTTGCCCATCACGTCGCCGAGCGTCACCGTAAGAAATCGCGGATTCGGCTGATGCCAGTCGTAGAAGTCGCCGCTGATCTCGCGCGCGGGAGTGAATGAGGCCGCGATCTCGAAGCCCTGCCCTCTCAGCGGAGAAGCCGGGAGCATCCCGGCCTGCAGCGCTGCCGCACGCGCCATCTGGTCCGAGCGCTCGGCGACCATCGACTCGAGCCGCTCGAGATTGGCACGGTACTCGAGCTCGAGGCTTCGGCGCCGCAGCGCGTTCACGGCGGCGAGGTACATCTCGGTGGCGCCGACCGGCTTGACGTAGTAGCCGTACGCGCCGTGGTCGACAGCCGCCTTGCCAAGCTCCGGATCGTCGACGCCCGAGATCATGACCACCGCGGGTGCCGGACGCTTCTTGTGCAGCTCCTCGAGCAGGCCGTACCCGCTCTCGTCGGGCAGCCGGATGTCCATGAGCACAAGTGCATAATCGACCGCCGCGAAGCGCTCTCTGGCCTCAGCGCCGGTCAGGGCGATGTCGGCCTGGAATCCACGGCTCCGAAGCGTGCGCGCCATCGCGTTCGCCAGCGCCTGCTCGTCCTCGACGATCAAGAGCCGCTGCCCGGGAGCGCCGTCTCCAGAGGCCATCGTCCCAGGAGTGTAAGGGGGGCGAATCCAGGGTCGGCCGATATAGGCTTTCCGGATGACCCTGGACGTCGAAAGCCGGCAGACGGACGCCGGCGTGACGGTGCTCGCTCCGTCCGGCCGCCTCGATGTGGCGGGAGCGCCGGCGTTGAAAGAAGCAGTCAGCGAGGCGGTGAAGAACGGCCAGCCCCGGCTCGTGATCGACATGGAAGGGGTGAGCTTCGTCGACAGCTCTGGCCTGGGCTCGGTGGTGGCTGCGCTCAAGCAGGTGCGCAGCTCGAAGGGCGATCTGAGACTGGCGGCGCCGAACCAGCAGGTTCGGGTGGTGCTCGAGCTGACCACCCTGGACCGTGTGTTCCCTTACTACGCCACGGTCGAGGAAGCCCTGACTGATTTCTGAGGACCTAGCGCCGGCCCGATCGTTCGAGTTCCGCGCCACGCTCACCAATCTCGAGGACGGCCTCGACACGCTTCACCGCTCGGTGGAGCTGGTGCGAGAGCGCATAGGCCGCGATGTGGGCGACCGCTCGATCATGGTGTTCGAGCTCGCGCTCGCCGAGATCGGGTCCAACGTGCTTCGCTACGCGCACCCTCCGGGCTCGACGGAACCCAAAGTCGAGTTCGAGCTCAGGCTCGAGTCGGACACGCTAACCGCATTGTTAACCGACTGGGGACCACCACTTCATAATCACCTCACCCGCGCGATGCCAGCTCCGACCAGCGAGGTGGGCCGCGGCCTCGCGATCGCCCGGAAGGTGCTCGATGAGCTGGACTACGAACGGGTGAGCGAGGTGAACAAGTGGCGTCTGGTGAAGCGGCTGTGAGCGACGGGACGGAGCAGCCCGACCCCAACCGCGTGCTCATCCACGATTTCCGCAACCTCCTCGCGGTCATCGTCAACTACTGCGAGCTGATCGCGGACGAGACCGCGGACCCAGAGGCCATCAAAGCGGACATCAAAGAGATCCGTACCGCCGCAGACCGCGCCCTCGAGCTCACTGACGAGCTTCGGCGTCGCCTTGTCAAAGCGGTCGAATCCGAAGGGGCCGCAGATCCGGCATGACCGTCACGAGAAGGGCGGGCCCCGCCAGAGGTGCTCCGTCCGAGGCTCCGCAAACCGATCGCGATCTAGTGCTCGTGGTCGATGACGACGAGCAGATGCTCAAGCTCATCAAACGCGTGCTTGAGCGTGCGGGGTTCGAATGTGTCGCCGTCGGCGACGGCCACGCCGCCCATGACGCGGCTGTCGACTGGCGACCCGACATCGTCGTTCTCGACCTGATGCTGGGCGCGACTACCGGCGAGGAGATCCTCATCGAGCTGCGCAAGGACTTCCGAACACGGTTGATCCCGGTCGTCTTTCTCACGGTGCGAAGCTCGCTCAAGGACAAGGTCGACCACCTGCTCAACGGCGCCGACGACTATGTGACCAAACCCTTCATCCCGGAAGAGCTGGTGGCTCGCCTGCGCGCCGTCATCACGCGAGCCACGACCACGCGTGAGCTGAATCCGTTGACCGGCATGAGCGGCAACTCCGACATCCTCCGCGAGATCACGAACCGTCTCGTCGCCAACCATCGCTTCGCGGTCCTGTACCCCGACATCGACGCCTTCAAGAGTTACAACGACCACTACGGCTTCGTGCGCGGGGACGACGTCATCAAGACACTGTCAACGATCATCCTCGAGGTGCTCGAGGAGAATCCCTCCAGGCTGCACTTCGCGGGCCACGTCGGCGGGGACGACTTCGTCATCCTCACCGAGCCCGCGCTCGCGGAGCCGATCGCCGACGAGATCACGAAGCGCTTCGACGCCGCCGTGCCTGCCCTTTACGACCTGATCGACCGCGAGCGCGGGTGGATCGAGTACGAAGAGCGCAACGGCAACAAGATCCGCGCCGAGTTCGTGTCGGTGTCGATCGGGGTTGTCATCGCGGAGGCTGGCGGCTATGCGAGCGCAGCCGCCCTGGCGGCGCGGGCCGCTGAGGTCAAGGGCGTGGCGAAGCGAATGCCGGGCTCGAAATGGGTGCTCGATCGCCGCCGCCCTCCCGATCGCCATGGGGCCTCCAGATGACGATTAACGTGCGCCGCATAAGGTGGTTGGATGGCCGTAGGCCAGGGCTATCATCGCCTGAGATTGCCTGTCCGATGAGCGAGAACCGCGATGAGTGACGTAGAGACCGCGCGCAGCACTGCCGGCGAACAGTTCCCGACCGGGGCCGCTACGCCCGCACCGGCCACGCTGCAACAGCGCGCCGCCGACAGCAGGCATGGCACGCGAATCAAGGTGTCCGTGCACCGCCTCGACGGCGGCCTCGAAGACGGGGAGTCGGACGCGCGCGTCCTCACCTCCGAAGGCTTTCCGATCTTCACACCCCCGGACTCCGACCGCGCGCGCTGGATTCCCGCGCGCGACATCAAGTACGTCGTCCTTGGCTCCGTCGACGACGCCAACCTCGAGCCGGACCCAGGCGACAAGAGCTCGGCGCGCAAGGCCATCTTGCGATTCCGCGACGGCGAGTGGATCGCCGCCTACATGGATCCCGGCCAGGGGGCGGATGGCGCCGGCCTCGCAATCCAGATCCGGCTGACCGAGAGTCAGCGCGTGATCCCCGCGGTGGCCGCGTCGGCCGCGCTGCTGGAGATGCAGTTCGTCGACGCTTGGACCAGCACTCCAGACGTCGGCCCGCCGCATCGCCGCCGCAGCGACATCATGGAAGCCGCGGCTCGACAGGGTCGCGATCTCAACCGGCTCGCGAACGATTTTCGCGACCGGCTCGCGCTCATCCGCGACGTGGGCCTCACGACGGGCGACACTCTCGCCTTCTCGCGTGCGGTGCGCACCCACCTCGATCGTTTCCTCGCCGAGGATGGCATCGAGCTCAGCGCTCCCGAGAAGACGGCGCTCGCCGACATCATCCTGCGCGCGGCGGTCGGTTACGGACCGCTCGACGGCCTCCTCCACGACCGCTCGGTCAGCGAGATCATGGTCAACGGCCCCGACCAGGTTTTCATCGAGCGTCGCGGCGTCCTTACCAAGGCCGAGGTGCGATTCGAGGACGAGAACCAGCTCCTCGAGACGATCCGGCGCATGGTTGCCACCACCGGCCGGCACATCGACGGTCTCAACCCTATGGTCGACGCCCGCCTGCCGGACGGGAGCCGCGTGAACGCGATCATCCGGCCCGCGGCGATCCACGGGGCGGCGCTCACCATCCGCAAGTTCAAGGATGCGGTACTGGGCATGGAGGACCTCACGCGAGAGGGCAGCCTGAGTCCCGCGATGGCGGAGTTCCTGAAGGCGGCGGTGCTCGGACGCATGAACGTACTCGTCTCCGGCGGCACGGGTTCCGGCAAGACCACGAGCCTCAACGTCATCGCGCGGTTCATCCCTCACAACCAGCGCGTCATCACGATCGAGGACGCCGCCGAGCTGCAGATCGACCACCCTCACGTCATCGCGCTCGAGCACCGGCCGCCCAACGTTGAAGGCAAAGGTGAGCTGACGATCCGGCAGCTGCTTCGCAACAGCCTCCGGATGCGTCCAGACCGGATCCTGGTCGGGGAGGTTCGCGGCGCCGAGGCCCTCGACATGCTTCAGGCCATGAACACCGGCCATGACGGAAGCATGTCGACCATCCACTCCAACTCCGCGCGGGACGCCCTCTCCCGCCTCGAGACCATGGTGATGATGGCGTCGATCGACATCCCGTTCGAGGCCGTGCGCGCGCAGATCGCCTCCGCCGTGAACCTCATCGTGCACCAGGCACGCATGCCCGACGGCCGCAGGAAGATCGCCCAGATCGCGGAGGTCGTCGGTTACGACTCCAACGGCGCGATCCTTCGCGACATCTTCCTGCTCGGCATGGGCTCGGACCTGCGACTCGAATACAACGCCACCGGCTACGTGCCGACGTCGCTCGATAAGGCGGCGTTCTACGGAGTGCAGGTTGACAAGGATCTGTTCGATCCCGTCAAGTCGCGATTCGTCCCCGCCGGATCAGACAGCATGATGCCCGTCGTCAAGGACCCGCTCATGGCCGCGGCGCGAGGCGGCGAGAACGTGGTCCGCCAGGTGGTCGTCGTGCCGTTCAGCTCCGACCGTCCGGGCGATTCGAGGCCGCAGCAGTCGCGGGCGGTGCAGGCGTCTGATTCCGCCCCGGCGCAAACAATGGCCTCCACGCCCGAGATGCAGGAAGAGATGCGCAAGCTGATCGACGCGGCGCGGTCGGCGGTCGCCGACCTCCAGGCGGCTGCGCCGGCACAAGGCCCGGCACCCGCCGCGGCTCCGTCTCCCGCTTACGAGGCGCCACCCCCGGTCGCCTACCCACGCGCACCCGCACCGGCGCTTGCCCAGCCCGGTTTTGAGCTGCCCCCTGAGCTCCTCACCGCCGCGCGCGCCCTCGGCATGGGAACCCCGGCCGCGGCGCCCAGCGCTGCGCAGGCCCGCACCTCGGCGGAAAACACGGTCGCGGCATCCCAGGCGCTACAGGCGGCCACCGCGATGGCCCGCGCCACGACGGCCCTGGGCAACATGGCGGCCGCCGCCAACAGCGGCTTCGTCGGAATGCTGCCGATCACGCACGCCGCGGGCCCCACCGGGACCGGCGCAACACGCCGAATCCAGGCCGTCGTCGAAAGCCTCATCACCCGCAAGGGCCTCAACCTGCGGCTGGCCCCCGCCATCACCCAGGCGTTCGAAGGAGCCGAGCTGAAGGCGAGCGACTACGCCGCCCCCAACAAGCTCAGCAAGGAGTCGGCCGCGCGCGAGCTGCGCCAGGCTGTTGGGGTAGGCCTGCTGCAGCTGGTCAAGTACCCCGAGGGTGAAGCCGGGTTCCGAGCCGACCCCGCGCTCTTGCGCTCGGTGGCTGAGGGCCTCGGCCAGCAAGTCAACCCCGCGCAGGCGCTGACGCCGGAGACCATCATCAGCAGCCTCTCCGCCGGCCAGAGCGAAGGCACCGTGACCATCATGTTCACCGACGTCGAGGGGTCGACCCAGATGCTCTCGGCCCGGGGTTTCACTCTGTCGCACGAGATCATGAAGGCTTACGAGGCGATCATCGAGGACAAGATCACCGAGCACGCGGGGCGCCGCATCAAGGGCCTCGGCGACGGCGTGATGGTCAGCTTCGGTTCGAGCCGGCACGCGGTCGAATGCGCGATCGAGATCCAACGCGGGATCGCCGAGTACAGCAAACAGAATCCCGAACGCAAATTGAAGATCCGCATCGGGATCAACACCGGCGAGGTCGTAGAGGAAGCGGGCGACATCTTCGGCGCCGCGGTCAACGTCGCCGCGCGCGTCGCGGGCAAGGCCAGGGGCGGGCAGATCCTCGTCTCCGAGGTCGTCCGCGAGCTGGTGGGCCCGGTCGCCGAGATGAAGTTCGGCTATCGCGGCCGATACAAGCTGAAGGGATTCCCGGACCGCTTCCGGTTGCACGACGTGACTGCCACCGAGGTCCCATCCCCGACCCCCGTCCTTCCCACGGGCGACGGCTTTGTCGGCCGCGAGCAGGAGCGCCTCGACATCCGCATGACGCTCGACCGTGCGGCCACCGGCTCCGGCGGCATGCTGTTCATCGCCGGCGTGCCTGGAATTGGGGCTTCGCGTCTCGCCTCCGAGGTCGCCTCCGAAGCGGCGAAGAAGGGCTGGTGGGTGCTGAGCGGCCGCTGCGCGGAACAGGATGTCGCGCCGCTTGGACCGTTCCGCGACGTGCTGGCGACAGCGGTGGCGAGCGCGGGCGCCAAGTCGCTGCAGGAGGCGGTCGGCGACAGCGGTCCGCTGCTCGCCCAGCTCGTGCCGGGCCTCCGGCAGAAGGTTCGCGGCATAGGCCAGCCGGTCGAAGTTCCCGCCGATCAGCTCAGAGAGCAGCTGTTCCGGGCGGTCTTCGAGTTCCTGACCGGCTGCCAGGGCGGGAAGCCGCTCCTGATCGTGCTCGACGACCTCCAGTGGGCCGATGAGGAAACCGTGCTGCTGCTGCGTGACATCGCCGAGCGCCTCAGCGGGAGCCGTGTGGTCGTGCTCGGGACCTACTGGGAGTCGGAGCTCGACTCGGCGCGCCCCTTCACGATCGCCGCTTCGCGGCTTCTGCGCAGGCGCCGCGCGCAGCGCATCTCGCTCGGCCGGCTGTCGGACCGCGAGGTCGAGAAGATGGTCCACGTCCTCGGCGAGACGACCGTGACGCCCGTGCAGCTCATCGGCATCCAGGCCGCGACCGAAGGCAACCCGCTCTTCGTCGAGCATTCGTACCTGTACATCGCCGACTCCGAGACGATGCTTGGCGGCCATAGGCGCGTGCAGGCCAGCTTCACGGAAGAGGACCTCGAGCTCGCCAACTCCGTGCGGGGAATCATCGGGCGCCGGCTGGAGAGGCTGAGCGAGCCTGCCCAGCGGATGCTGGTCGCCGCGGCTGTCATCGGGCGCGACTTCGACATCCCATTGCTCGAGGCCTTCGGCGAGCTGTCAGGTCACGAGCTTCGCGATGCCATCGACGAGGCCACGCGCGGCCATTTTCTGACCTCGGCGGGCCAGGATCGATTCCGCTTCAGCCACGACCTCGTGCGCCAGCGAGTCCTCGCCGTGCTGCCACTGCCGCGCCTGCAGGCATACCACCTGGCGGTGGCCGGCACCCTCGAGCGCGGTTACGGCAAGAGCGCCGCCGAGCGCGCTGCTGAGATCGCTCATCACCTCTACCAGGCGGGCACCTCGGCCGACCCGGTGAAGACGTCGGGCTATCTCGCTCAAGCCGCGGCCAACGCGATGGCGGTCGGCGCCTTCGAAGAGGTGCTGCGGCTGGTCGAGCTGACCCTGCAGCTGCTTCCCGGAGACAAGATCCGCGATCGAGCCGAAGCGCTGGCGCTCCGAGGGCAGGCGTTCTGGGGCTTGGGGCGCAACAACGACGCAAAGGCCGCGTGGAACGGTGCGCTCGGCCGCTACGAGGAGCTCGGGGACATCAAGGCTGTCGCAAGCGTCCACGCGCGGCTGCACGAGATCGGCGCCGACGGTGTGGCGGCGGAGAAGCCGCGGCCGCATGAGCACGCAGCTCACGAAGCGGAGGTAACCTAGCGGGGCTAACCCGTCAGCTTGGCCGCCACGGGTGCCGGCCCGTATTCGGCGGGGTCCCCGATGATCGTCGGCATCTGGCCGGTGAACGTCAGCGTGTAGGCGATGACGCCGCCCTCCTCATCAGTTCGAAAGCTCGAGGCCTTCGAGACCGTGATGCCCGCCGCGGGCGTGTACACGAACCCGATGAAGGCAGAGTCGACGGCCGCGCCCAGGAAGTTGCTGCATGTATTCGCCGGCGGATAAGCATTGCCCGGTTCGTAGAGTGCCATCCAGTTGTACTGGTAGCCGCTGAAGACGATGTTGTCGCCGATGCTCGTGTCGTTGAGACATCCGCCGTTCGGGATGACGAATGCGACCGCCCCTGGGGTGATCGGCCCCGCGCATGTCGTGAGCGCTCCGCCGACCGTGTCGCATTGGTTCTCGTTGGCGCGGTCGCCGTGTGGCGGAGTGGCGCGGCTTGCGTTCTCGTTCGGCAGGTTGCTCCTCAGCGGCGCCGTTTCGCCGTCGGGTGGATAAGACCCGATGACTCCAGGCGCAGCCAGCGCGTTGGGAGCGAATGGAGGCCCGAGGTCATTGCCGTCCAGGGTGGTGGATTCATTCCCGAGGCTGCATGCGCTACCTGAAAAGGCTGGGCAACCCGCGGTGCCGTTGTTCTGTGGGGTGCCGGCCACAGCCAGGGTCTTGGCGAGGCCGAACGGCCCGTTGCAGCCGCCGCTCGAACCCGCGTAGATGTTGTATGCGGTTGCCCCGGGCACGTTGCTCACCACGACCTGGATGTTCTGGCCGCTGCCGGTGATATGCGCGGGGTAGCAGATCGAGGGAGCGCTTTCACGCACATAGGATTGGCCGTTGAAGATCGCGGTTCGAGTTGAAGTCAGCACCACCGACCAGTTGCCTGGCGGGATGTTTCTGGGCCCCGACATCACGTTCACCTGGGCCGAGCCGGCGCACCTGACGTTGTCCTCGTTCCAAAGCTGGTGGCCGGCGAGAATGGTGTTGTTGTTGTACATGGGCTCGTCCGGGGGCCTCAGCTCGTTGGACACGAAGCTGCCGTTGTTGGTATAGCCGCCCTGCCACTGGTAGACGCCGCCGGCCAGGAAGTAGCAAAAGCCGGTGCCCAATGCCGGGTCGACGGCGTATGTGCCGGGGGACAGGACCACAGGGCCCCCGCCGGTTGGCGGCCGCGATTGCGCTCCACCCACGACCGACGGGGCCGGGTAGTTGGGGTCGACGAAGTTGTACCCGGATCGTGTGACTCCGGCTACGTCGGGATACGTGCATGGGACCGAAGCTCCGCTCGGATAGCACGTCGTGGTGACGCCGGGAACGGAAGACTGGCAGCGAGCGTACACATCACCCGTGACCTGCGCCGATCCGGCAAACGAGATGGAGATGGCCCCGCTCGAGACCATGTCACCCACGATGCCGAGGGTGCCTCCAGTGGTGGTCGTGATCGCGTTGCCGGGCATTCCCCCACACCCCGCCTGGCTGAGGGCGGCCACCGTCGGCGAGTACAGCAGGTTGCCCACCCCGGCGGATGCGGCCGCGGACAGCTGCGGCGATGTCCCGCTGGTGAGGATGCGAGCGAACTGGAGCACCAGGGACCGGGAGGCGCTGATGGTGAACTGAGTGCCGGCGGGTCCGAGGGCCGTCACGACCTGGGTCAGCACGGTCCCATCGGAGTACGTACACGTGATAGTGCGCGGCGTCGCACCGGGCGATCCGTAGCCGGGCGCGCACGAAGGGGCGGTGTAGATCTTGACGTTGGTGCCGAAGCTGGTCGTCGCCGCCTGCTCAGCCGAGGTGAAGCTCCGCGTCTGCTGGAAGTTGTCCCCGGCGGCCAGCGCCGCGGCGTCGGTGGCGGCCTGAAGGTCGCGCCTCAGCGCATATGCACGGGCGCCATCGATCGCGAGCGCGGCCATGCCCACCACGACCGCCACCATGATGCCGACCAGGACGATGGCCTGGCCCCGCTGGGTCCTGTTCGCGTCAGCCGGTGAGCCTGGCCGCCGGCGGCACAGGCGTGAATCCGCGGTTGATGGTGATAGTCGGCATCGACCCGGTGAAAGACACCGCGTTCGCGATGAGGCCGCCCGACCCACCTTCGAATGCATAAGGAGATGTGATCGCCATTGAAGCAGACGGCATGTAAACCAGACCCACATAAGCCGAATTGCCGCTCGCGCTCACCACGGCGGCGCAGGTGTTGGCCGGCGGGTAGTTGGATCCTGGCCCATACACCGCGATCCAGTCGT
>WNEY01004677.1_pt1 | contig 10457 bp, 11 predicted proteins | sample 5400531 | NCBI WGS metagenome assembly WNEY01 (sample SAMN13153338, study PRJNA577476) | soil metagenome | isolation source: 200 cm saprolite under Douglas fir tree site 1 | place: USA:California | collected 2015-04-18
AACCGCCCTCATCGTCCACCTCCCGACGTCGGACCCGGACCCGCACGGACGATCACCAGCGTGAGGTTATTGGGGGCGAGATAGGTGGTCGCGACACGCTTCACATCGTCGGTCGTGACGACCATGAACCGATCGAGATCGGTGTTGATCTCGTCGAGGGAGTTGTGAAACGTCCGGTAATGGTGGAGCTCTTCCGCCTTTCCGAAGGTCGTCTCCCGGGAGGCGATCATTCCAGAGCGGATAATGTTTTTTGCCTTCGCCAACTCTTCTGCCGTGATCCCATTCGCGCGGATGCTATCGAGCTGCAGGCCGATCAGGCTGTCCAGCTTGTCCGCAGAGATTCCCTGATTCACGATTCCGTAGGCCGCCCAGATACCCGGCCCGTTGCGCGAGCCGAAAGGATTTAGGAGCGCGCCGGTGGCCACGGCGGCCTTTTCGCGTCGCACGACGGCGACATTGAGTCGCGAGCTCTCGCCTGAGGCGAGGATGACGTTGAGCACCTCGAGCGCCGGGGTGTCGGCGTGCCGGTGCTCGGGGACTCGATAGAGCCTGATGACGGCATCGAGATTGGCGTGCACGTCATGGACTTCGCGACGGCGGGACGTGGTGCTGGCCGGCATATCGCAGCGTGGCGGCTCCAAGGCCGCATGGCTGGGCACGCTGGCGAAGTACTGATTGACGAGACTGCGGAGTTGCGCAGGACTGAAATCGCCGACCACGACCAGGGTCGCATTGTTCGGCGCGTAATAGGTGTCGAAGAACGCCTTCACGTCGGCCAACTTCGCCGCATCGAGATCCGCCATCGACCCGATGACGGTGTGCGCGTAGGGGAAGCAGCTGCTGCTGTCGAACGGCCAGGTGAGGCCGTCGGTGAACGCGCCCTGATACGGTTGATTGTCGACCCGCAGCCGCCGCTCTTCCTTCACCGCCTGCCGCTGATTCTCGAAATTCGCTTCGGTGATCGCCAGTGACCGCATCCGATCCGCCTCGAGCCAGAGGGCGAGGTTGAGCCGATTGGAGGGCACGGTTTCGTAGAAATTGGTCCGGTCTTCCGCCGTGCTGCCGTTGAAATCGCCGCCCGCGCGTTCAATCAGCTGATCGTGTTCCGACTTTTTCACGTGCGCCGATCCCTCGAACATCATGTGCTCGAAGAGATGGGCGAAGCCGGAGTGGCCGGGGCGCTCGTTGCGGGAGCCCACTTCGTACCAGACATCAACGGTCACGATCGGGTCCGAATGATCTTCCGAGTAGATGACGTGGAGGCCGTTCGGCAGCGTGAACTGCTCGAAGGCGATACGACCCGCACCCGCTTGCGCCGACAGCACGCCCGGGATCAGGGTCGCCAGCAGCCAGAGTGGTCTCATTCGGGGCTTAAACTCCGGGAAAAAGCGCGAGCGCGTTGGTTTCGAGAATGGCCCGACGCTGGGTATCCGAAAGGGGCAGGGCCAGGAATTGATCGATGTTTTGCCGCAGATCCTTGACGCCCGGGCTGGGCCAGTCGGTGCCCCACAGCACGCGGTCCGCGATCTCCGTTAGGCGGGGAAAGTACTCCAGCAGCTTGGACGGCGGAATGCCCGAGACGTCGAGCCTGACGCGGCCATGACGTCGCAGGATGAAAAAGGCTTCCTCCATGTAGAGCGGCCGCCCGCCGTGGGCCATCACGAGCGGTAAATCGGGGAAATCGATCGCGACGTCATCGAGCTCCATCGGATTCCCGTACTTGGAGCGCGCCCCGGGAAAAATCGAGGTGCCCGTGTGCACCATGACCGGTAGTCCTCGTTCCTCGCAGCGGCGGTAGATCTTGCCGAGCGCGTCGAGCCCATCAGTGTAGGCGTTCGCGGCAAAGCACTGATGAGGCGGATGAATCTTCAGCAGCCGAATCCCCTGGTCGATCAACCGGTCGACGTCACCGCCGGGATCTCGCGTGTAGCGGGCATGCACGCCGCCGTATGCGATCAGCCGTTCGGGATTCGCCTGGGCGTACTTCGCGGCGAACGTGTTCGTGGAATCGTCGAACCCCATCACATCGGGACTCGGATAGTTGACGAGTCCCACGCGCCACACGCCGGCGCGATCCATGACGTCGAGCAGCGCGCGTGGATCGTCCATGAGGGACAGCAGGAAATCCCAATGGGATTCCTTCCCCCTGCGCATCGCCTCCTGGACTTGGGGTTTGAGGTCGCGCCATGGCTGGATGTGGATGTGCACGTCGGTGATGCGACTCAGTCGCTCCAGGTGTAGAACCCCTTTCCCGTTTTCCTGCCCAACTCTCCCTTCTTCACTTTCTCGCGCAGGATCTTGGGCGGTTCGTAGTGCGGCTTGCCGAGCGTGGCGTGGAGATACTCCGCGATGGCGAGGCGCACGTCGAGACCGACCTGATCGGTGAGCTTCAACGGTCCCATCGGATGGTTGTAGCCGAGCTCCATCGCCTTGTCGATGTCTTCCGCGCTGGCGACGCCTTGCTCGAGCATGCGCATCGCTTCCAGGCCAAGCACGATACCGAGGCGGCTGGAAGCGAATCCGGGCGAATCGCGCACGACAATCGGTTCCTTGCCGAGCCGGCGCGCGAACTCCACGGCTCGCTCGGCGGCGGCGCCGGCGTGGGTGACAACCTCGACGAGCTTCATCACGTGCACCGGATTGAAGAAGTGCATCCCGATCAACCGGCCGGGCTGCTTCATCGCGGCGGCAATCTGCGCGATCGACAGCGAGGATGTGTTGCTCGCGAGCAGCGCAGTGGCCGGCGCGGCACGCTCGATCTCGGCGAACAGTCGTTGCTTGATCGCCAGGTTCTCAACGATGGCCTCGATGACGACATCGGCGTCGGCGATCGCGTTCCGTACGGTCGGCTCGGTCTGCAATCTCTGCCGCACCGCCGCCGCGTCTGCCTCAGTCAGTTTGCCCCGTTTCACACCGCCGGCGAGCAGAGCCTCGACTTTGGCTTTTGCTTGCGGTAGAGCATCGGCACGGTCATCGGTGAGACGCACTTCGCAACCCGAGAGCGCCGCGACATACGCGATGCCGTGACCCATCGTGCCTGCGCCGATCACCGCGACGACGGGGGACTTCATGCAGCCCAGGAAGCGTCCACTATCCGGCGCCCGCGCTCCGGATGATTCGTGCAAATCCCATCGACACCCATGCGCACGAATCGCCCTATGTCGGACGGGCTGTCCACCGTCCAGGCAATGATCTGGGCGCCGAGATCGTGGACCGTGCGGACGAGCTTCTCGTCCAGCGTCTTGCGCTCCTGCCACAGCGTTTGGGCGCGGGCATCGTCGAGTGTCTGCTTGGGATCGCGCGTCTCGACGTCGGACAGGAGGCCGCGCGGCAGGTCCGGACGCTTCTCGCCGAACCGGCGGACGACGTGAAAGGCGAAACTGTGAATGGCGTATCCCTTGGGATTCGGACCGCGGTCGAGTGTCTCGAGGAAATGATCGTCCCAGCGCGGATCGAGGACTTTGATCTCGACGAACACTTTGAGTCGCGGGCCTATGGCGTCGAGCGCCTGCGCCAATGTGGGGATTGGCTCGCCGTTCGCGAGATGCAGCATGGCGAGATCGCCAGCTCGCGCCTGCGCGATGGGCAGGCCGAGCACCGATGGGTCGTGATGAACGATGAGCTCGCCGTCGAGCGTGTTGTGCACGTCGAGCTCGATCCCGTCAGCGCCTAACGGACCCGCCGCCCGAAAGGCGGCAAGGGAATTCTCGAGCTCGACGCTCGACGCCCCTCGATGGGCGATGACGAGGGGAACCATTTTCACTGCTGGAGGCTGTCGGCCTTCTTCGGTTCGATCCAGTCCGGCTCTTTCTCGATGTCGTGCACGATAGCCACGTCTTCGGGACGCGGCAGCACCGATTCCAGGTACGCGGGATACTTCGCCGCGTCGATCGGCTCCCCATCGACCGTGAAATGCTGATGCGCATACATCCCGATCCGCCGATTGAACTTGAGATCAGGAACCTTGAGCTGCCGGTCGCGCTCGGGGATGAAAATGTTGAGCCGCTCGACGAGCTTCACGATTTCCTGCCGATAAAGATTGCGCGCGAGCTCATTGAGCTTGCTCTTATCCGGCTCTCCGTTCCCGCCGGTTTCGCGCTCGTCGTAGCGGCCTTTGAGACCCCAAACATAGGCCCAGTGGGCGGATGAGGAATTGTCCGTACCGAACAGGTCGAACGCCGTAGGAATCCACTTATAGAAGAAGCGTTGGATGACTTCAGCCGGCATTTTGCCCGCCTTCACAATGCGGAGCAGCCCGTTGTTGCCGGTGCCGAGATGATAGGACTCCTCTTTCAGCATCGGCCCCATCGAGCGGGACAGCGGATCGAATGCCGAGACCGACAGCATCTTGAGCTGAAACTTGCCGTCGCGATCGATGAACTGGGTGTAGGTGAAGAAGTCGAGCCAGTTATCGACGATCTCGTTGAACGAGCCAAGCAGGCGTTCGCCCTCATCGGCGCGGCGCTCGAGTAATTTGGCCGCTTCGCGCTTGCCTTCATCACCGAAGTGCGAGCAGAGCAGGTAGGACATCTGCCAGCCGTGCCGCATCTCTTCGGTCATCACGCGCTGCAGCGACAACAGGTCGTAGTCCGATGGCGCGTGTTGCAGCAGGTTGCGCTGCTGCTCGACGGACGCGAACTCCGTGTCTCCCTGGTACACAATCAGATTGAGCAGGGCATCACGAATGCGCTGATCGGGGATGTGCATGATCGTCGGCCATTTTCGCTGGCCCTTGTAATGCCCGAACTCGATGTGGGGCACTTCCGGGTCGCCGAACTTTGCCTCGAACTTGAAGGCGCGAATCGCGCCTTCGGGAAGGCCGATCGAGTCCTGCCAGTATTTGAAGTAGTCGATCCAGTCGTCAAAGTTGTGGAGTTTGCGGACCATCAGCGGTTCCTTATCAGTTGACGGGCCTCTGGTGTAGCGAACAATACCTGTTGATCGGCGATTTCGACGTCGAGCATCTCCTCGAGCGTGGAGTGCTCGGAGCGGTACAACGCTTCCTTTGTCTTCCGCACGGCGAGCGGCGCCATGGCCGCCCATCGCTCCGCCAGACTCATCGTCTCCGCCGCGAGTGCCGCCTGCGGAACCACCCGATCGAAGAGTCCGAGCTCCAACGCCTCGCCCGCAGCGACCATGCGCGCGCTCCAGACCAGCTCGAGCGCCTTGGAGATGCCGGTCAGACGGGGCAGGAAATAGCTGCCGCCCCAATCCGGCCCGATCCCCAGTTTGTGAAACACCTGGCCGATCGATGCTTGATCCGACGCGAGGCGGTAGTCGCACGCCAGCGCGAGGTTGGCGCCGCCGCCGGCCGCCGGTCCGTTGACCGCCGCGAGCACCGGTTTCGGTGCGTTGCGGATCGTCAGCACGATGTCTTTGCCGGCACGCACGAGCTCTTCACCGCGCGAGCCGAGCACGCCGAGATCCGCACCCGCGCAGAATGCCCGCCCGGCGCCCGTAATGACGATGACGCGCACCGCGTCGGCTGTGGACAGCATGCGCAACGCCTCGATCAGATCGTCACACGCCTCGGGATCGAAGGCGTTGAGCTTCTCCGGCCGATTGAGCGTCACCGTGCCCACGTGGCCTTTGACCTCGACGAGCACCCGCTCGTAAGCAGCCATCAAACGCGCTCCACGATCATCGCGATCCCTTGGCCAACGCCGATGCACATCGTCACTAAACCGTAAGAAGACTTCGTGCGATGTAAAGCGTGCACTAACGTCGTTAAGAGCTTCGCGCCGGTGCAGCCGAGCGGGTGACCGAGCGCGATGCCGCCGCCGTAGATGTTGACCTTCGCGGGGTCGAGCTTCAGCTCGCGGATACACGCAATCGCCTGCGCGGCAAATGCTTCATTCAGCTCGACGAGATCGATTTGATCGATTGTGAGGCCGGCTCGTTTGAGGGCTTTCTGCGTCGCCGGAATCGGCCCGAGGCCCATACAGCTGGGATCCACGCCTGCGACAGCTGTCGTAAGAATACGAGCGAGTGGCTTGTTTGCGGTTCCCGTGACCAGGAGAGCAGCGGCGCCGTCATTGATCCCGCTGGAGCTCGCCGCCGTCACCGTCCCGTCCTTCCTGAACGCCGGCTTGAGCTTCGCGACGGCTTCGAGCGTGGTGCCGGCGCGCGGGTATTCGTCCTTCGCGAACGTCGAGCCGTCCGGAAGCGTCACCGGCACGAGTTCGTTCGTGAACACGCACTTCTTGAGCGCCTGCTCCGTGCGTTGCTGGCTTTCCACGGCAAACGCATCCTGCTCGGCGCGCGAAATCTTATAGCGAGCCGCGACGACCTCCGCCGTCTCTCCCAGCGTGATCGTCCATTCCTGCTTCATCCGCGGATTCACGAACCGCCATCCGACGGTCGTATCTGCGACCTCGGGCGCCTTGCGACTGAACGGCTCGGAGGGTTTGAGCATCACGTACGGCGCGCGCGTCATACTCTCGACGCCGCCGGCGACGAAGGTTTCGCCCTCGCCCGCCTTGATCGCCTGCGCGGCGCTCGCAACGGCCTGTAGGCCCGAGCCACACAACCGGTTCACGGTTTGGCCGGGCACTTCGACCGGGAGACCGGCGAGGAGCAAGGCCATGCGTGCGACGTTCCGGTTGTCCTCGCCCGCTTGATTGGCACAGCCGAGAATCACGTCATCGATTGATTGGGGATCGACGCCTGCGCGCTCGACAACGGCCTTGATGGGGATCGCGGCGAGATCGTCGGGCCGCACGTTGGCTAGCGAGCCGCCGTGCTTGCCCACGGGGGTGCGCAACGCAACGCTGATGAACGCGTCGGTCACAATCCGACCCACACCGTCTTGGTTTCGAGGTAACCGTCGAGTGCCTCGCGTCCGAGGTCTCGGCCAAATCCCGATGCTTTAAACCCCCCGAACGGCGCGCCGGAGTCGTACGAATTGTAGGAGTTGATCCAGACCGTACCGGCGCGAATCGCCTTGGCGGCGCGATGCGCCTTCTGGATGTCCTTCGTCCAGATGCCGGCGGCCAAACCGTAGATCGTCTGATTGGCGAGCTTCACGCCCTGCTCGAAATCGTCGAACGTGAGGACCGCGAGCACCGGTCCAAAGATCTCCTCGCGCGCGATCGTCATCTCCGGCTGCACGTGATCGAAGACCGTCGCCTCGACATAGAAACCTTTGCCGTTGGGCTTCGCCGCCTTGCCGCCGGCAACGAGCTGCGCGCCCTCTTCCACGCCCTTCTTGATGTAGGAGAGCACGGTCTCCTGCTGCTTCTTCGAGACCAATGCTCCCATGCGCGTGTTCTTATCGAGCGGGTCACCGGGCGTCAGCTTCTTCGCACCCTCGGCGAGTTGCTCGACGACTTGCTCGTGCACGGCTTTCTCGACGAGCAGTCGCGATCCGGCGGCGCAAACCTCGCCCTTGCCGTAGAAGATCCCGGTCTGCGCTCCGCGCACGGCAGCTCTCAAATCGGCGTCGGCGAAGATGATGTTGGGACTCTTGCCGCCCAGCTCGAGCGTCACGCGCTTGTTGGTCTCGGACGCCATCTTCATGATCTGCCGTCCGACCTCGGTCGAACCGGTGAATGAGATCTTATCGACATCGGGATGCCGCACGAGCGCCGCGCCGGCGGTCGAGCCTCCACCCGTGATCACACTGAAGGCACCGGGCGGCAGGCCTGCCTCGAGTGCGATCTCGGCGAAGAGCAGGGCGGTGAGCGGCGTTTCGGAGGCGGGCTTTAAGACGATGGTACAACCGGCGGCCAGGGCGGGCGCGAACTTCCAGCTCGCGATGTTGAGCGGGAAATTCCAGGGGACGATGGCGCCCACGACGCCGATCGGCTCGCGAATCGTGTAGGTGAAGAACGGCCCTTCGACGGGCAGCGTGTCGCCGACGATCTTGTCCGCCCACCCGGCGTAGTAGCGCAAGGTGTTGACGGTCATTCCGATTTCGATTTTCGACTCAAACAGCGTCTTGCCGTTCTGCGCCGTCTCGAGCCGCGCGACCTCGTCGAGCCGCGCATCGAGCAGATCCGCGGCTTTGAACAGCAGCCGCCCGCGCTTTCGCGCCGACAGGTCACGCCAGGCGGCGGACTCGAAGCAGGCCTTAGCCGCGCGCACCGCATTGTCGACGTCCGCCGCATCCCCCGCGGCGACGTCGGCCAGCACCTCTTCGGTCGCGGGGTTCACGACGGGGAAGCGTTTCCCCGACGTGGCCGGCCGCCACTCGTTATTAATGAAGAGGTCGGTCTTCACTTCCCCTTGAACTCCGCCATCCGCTTTTCCTGATTGGCCGCGATGCCTTCCTTCGCGTCGTCGCTCTGGAACAGTTGCTGCTGCAATTCGCGCTCGATCGCCAGGCCGGATTCGAACGGCACCTCGGCGCCCGATTGCACCGAGCGCTTGATCAGGCCGACCGCCTTCGAGGCCTTGTGCGGCGGGCAGAACTGCTTGGCATACAGGAGGACCTGCTCCCAGAAGTCTTTGGCGTCGAGCACGTCGTTCACGAGCCCGATTTCCTTGGCCCTGTCGAACGAGAACAGCTCGCCCTTTACCATGAGCTCGATCGCCAGTGGCTTGCCGACGATGCGCGCCAGGCGCTGCGTGCCGCCGGTGCCCGGCAAGACACCGAGGTTTACCTCGGGCAGTCCGATCTTGCCGGCATTTTCCTTGGCGAGACGGAGATCGCACGCCATCGCGATTTCGAGCCCGCCGCCGACCGTGTGCCCGTTCAGCGCAGCGATCGTGAGCTTGGGCGTCTGCTCGAGGCGATTCAGCGTCTCGTTGGCGTGGAGACAGAAGTAATACTTGAACCGCGGCGTCACCTTGTTGAGCATGCCGATGTTGGCGCCGGCCGAGAAGAATTTGTCGCCGTGGCCGCGCAGCACAATCACGTGGACGGTGTCGTCGAAGCGCGCCCGCAGGATGGCTTCGTCAAGCTGGCGCATCATGTCGTAGGTGTACGTATTCGCCGGCGGATCGTCGAGCTCGATGATCGCGAGACCATCTTCCGTGCGGTACTGCACCAATGTCTTGAGCTGCGGTTCCGTCATCGTCGCCATGATTACTTAGCCTCCGGATAGGCCTCGACGAAGCCGCCGAGGAAAATGCTCGTCATGAGATCGGCCAACCGGCCGGGATCGATTTCGCCGGCGGGATCGTACCAGTTGTAGATCCAGTTCATCATGCCGAACAGGATGTACGTTGCGGCGCTGCGATCGGCGCGCGTCTGCTCCGGTGCCGCGTCTTTGAGAATGGACTCCAGCAGATCGACGTAGCGCCGCTTGATCGCGAGCACCCCGCGCGGCGACGCCTCGTGCGATAACACCTTCATCTCGGCCATGTGTTGTGCGAAGAACGCCACGTGATGTCGGATGAATGCCTGGAGCCGTTCGTGCGGATCGTTCGCCTTCGCGATGGCCCGGCGCGCGCCGTCGAGTACCTGCGTGAAACAGCGTTCCTGAATGAGCGCGAGCAAGTCTTCTTTGCCGCGGACGTAGTAGTACATCCCCGCGAGCGACATGCCGCTGGCGGCGGACAGGTCGCGCATGGTGGTGGGGTGATAGCCTTTGTCCGCGAATACCCGTGCGGCGCGGGCGAGCAGGTGGTCTAGACGCTCATCGTAGGGTCGCATGATTTCGAACGATCGTTCGAATTCACAAGCTAGCCCCGCATCTCCGCGATCACAAGGCCCTTAATATTCCGTCGCTTCCCACGTCCACCGAGCATCGGAGCTCATGGCACAACCTCTGCCGCGCACCGAGACGACCCCCGACGCCGCGCTCATTGCTGCGTGGCAAACGGGGGATGAACAGGCGGCGGCCGAGTTGGTCAGGCGCCACGCCCGCGCGTTAGCGCGTTTTCTCGCGGGGGCGGGCGCGCCAGAGAGTGAGTTGGACGACCTGGTGCAGGAAACATTCATCCGCGCGTTCCGCAGTGTGGATCGATTCCGCGGCCGATGTCAGTTCCGCACCTGGCTGATGACGATCGGCGGAAACGTCCTCAAGGATTTCGGACGTCGCATGAAGCGGCGAGCCGTGATTCCGTTGGACGAAATGGTCCGCGACGTGACGGGGGATCCGCACGAGCTCGCAGAAGCGAGTGAGACGGTAGCCAGATTGGCGGCGGGTTTGAAGGCGCTGCCGCGGCTGCAGCGTGAAGTGTTTCTCTTGCGCGCGCAGCAGGGACTCGAATACGAAGAAATCGCGGCGGCGTTGGCGACAACGCCTGGGGCAGCGCGGGTGCATTACCACCATGCGGTGCGGCGATTGAAGGAGACGGTCAAATGAATGAGGATGCCATGATTGCGGCTGCAAAGCGCCTGGGTGCCGGGCCCGCGGATCGCCTGGACGTGGAAGCCACCGCGCGAAGGGTCCTGGAGCGGCTGCGCGAGCAGCCGGCTCATCGCCTCGCGTGGATTCACGTTCAGTGGGTCAGGATCGCCGCCGCAGTGGTGATTGTGTTGGGCGGCGGGTTCGCCGTGCACCAGATGT
>WNEY01004682.1_pt1 | contig 10454 bp, 9 predicted proteins | sample 5400531 | NCBI WGS metagenome assembly WNEY01 (sample SAMN13153338, study PRJNA577476) | soil metagenome | isolation source: 200 cm saprolite under Douglas fir tree site 1 | place: USA:California | collected 2015-04-18
ACGACGAGCTGGCTGCGCTCCGCGAACCGCTTCAGCACCTCGCAAGGCGTAGAGGAATTTCACACGCTATTTTGCCACAGCGCTACCGGTCGTGCACCCCCAGGGGGATGCGGCTGGGGCACCCGGCAGGGCGCGAGCAGGCAGCGTGGTGCGCAGGGCGAGCGGGAAGCAAGCAAATACTATTGCCATGTACCCACACGACAAGACTCCTGTCAGGAGCGCGCTGCGCCACAAACGCCAGGAGTTCTGCATCGACCGTTTTCGCCCGATACGGCTGCCTCTCGTAGAGATGTGCAATGGCATCGTAGTACACGCGGGTCGCGGATGCATATCAGGCATGGTACTGCACATAGGCGCCACCAGTGAGTATGGGCACACACGCGCTCTGATCCACGGCCGCGGCCACCGCGATATCCTGGGCAAAGCCACGGCCGATCAATTCCTTCCTCGAGCTGCACTGCTGCAGACACGCGGTTACCTCGGTCTGCAAGTGTAGGAAGATGGTTTCCGCCACGGTGGCTTCTGGTGAGCGCGTACCCGGCAAGTACTGGATGATGGCGCCGGCTCCAAGGAGATCCTCCACCGCCGGCCGCAAGCTCCCGTCCTCCCAGCGTTCACCGGCCGGCACCACTCCGATCCTCCGGCCGTACCTCTAGAGGGCATGCGCCACTGCGCGGGCATTGCGCAGACAGCCAGCCTGCTCTCCCGTGCGTCAGCCTGAGAGCTGACTAGTGCTGCGCACCGGTGCTGCGCACGGCTAGTTGCCCCGCCAAACTGGCGGGGCCAATTGCGCTACGCAGTACCCAGTTTGGCGTGGGGATCTCCCGCATTTTGCGGGTGCTCCGGAGGGAGCAATGGGTGGAAGACTTCCGCTATGTAGCACTAGACGCCATGGACAGGCACCATGTCGTGTATCTGACTGTCCTGCAGCGCCACTGGCGACTGCCTCTCCAACACCGCATGGGTATGCAAGGCGTCAATGGTACAGCAGCCCGCAGTGGCAAGGGCCGCCCGGACCATCTGCACTAGCACCGGTAGCTTCTCATAGATCGATCCCGCATGCGGCACATGCCCCACCACACCCTCTTCGAAGAACAGCTCTGGAAGCTGTGCATAGCGCCGGTGATTCCGCGCCCGCAGGCTCCCTTCCATCCAATACTCTTTGACGGGCTCCCCGGCCGCATTCCGTAGGGCCTTGCCCGGGCTCTCCGTAAAGCGCGCCAGGACATTGCCCATCATCAGGGTGTCGGCGCCCAGGGCCAGCGCAATGACCATGTCAGCAGCGCCACTGAGCCCACCATCGGCGATCAGCGGTATAGAGACACCGGTGTGTGTAGCCAGCTGCGCGCGCGCCGCCGCCACCTCCAGCAAGGCGGTGGCCTGGCCGCGTCCCGTGGCTTTGACCTCCTGCGTGGTGCACCCCGAGCCAATCCCCATGCCGACTTTGACCGCATCCACCCCGGCGTCCACGAGAAATTGAAAACCCTGCCCGGTGACCACATTCCCACCGATCACTGGCACCGCATAGCGCGATTTGATCCAGGTGACCATATCGCGCTGAAAGGCGGTATGCCCGTCTGAGGCATCAATGACCAGGACGTCGACATCGTGCTCCAGTAACGCCTGCACCCGCTCGCGGTCTTCGGGATGCGTCGATACCGCCGCACCCACGCGCAGCCGCTTGTGCGCATCAATAGTAGCGTGCGGGTGCTGGATGTGCTTGTCCAGGTCTTTCTTAAAGACCACCGACAGCAAGGTTCCCTCTGCCGACACGATCGGCAAGAACCCACGACCATATCTAATCATCAGTTGATTGGCGACTTTCAGGTCGTCAATGGCGACTCCGACCTGGACATCAGTCCGCATACGCTCGGCCACCTGGCAGGTGCGGTCGTAGCGCACGTCGAAATCCTTGTCGGTAATGACACCTAAGAGTTTGCCGTGAAAGACGCCCGTGTCGGTGACGGGAAACGTCGAATAGCCCGTGTCGGCCATGATGGCGATTACGTCAGCGAGCGATTGCTCAGGGGACAGCGTGGTGATCTGCGTCTGAAAGCCGGCTTTGAAGCGCTTGACGGCCTCGACCTTGGCACATTGTTCCTCAATCGTCTGGCTGACTGGGAGGATGCCGATGCCCCCCAATTGTGCCATGGCAATCGCCATGTCCACACCCGTGACAGCTTGCATGGCAGCGCTCACAAACGGCGTCCGCAAGCGCAAAGCGCCATCACCCTGCTGACAGAGCCTGGTCTCCAGCGACACATCATGGACACTCCCGTCCGCTGGCGTATAGCCAGGCAAGAGCCGGAATTCCTTCAGACTCCGTGCCGGAGCCGGTAATATCTGCGCCATAGTGCCTCCCCCTTTGCGGCCAACATGGTTACGCGTCCGTCCAAGAAGTTGACACAACATAGCCGGACTTGATATATTAGGCAAATGCATAATTGTCATAACTCTTATTGCGAAACGACATCAATGGACTTCCCCTACGAGCACATGGCCGCGTTCCACGCCGTGGCCAAATACGGCAGCTTTTCCAAGGCTGGGACAGCGCTCTTCCGTTCGCAATCGGCAGTGAGCGTGCAGGTTGCCAAGTTAGAAGCCGCCCTGGGCAAGCGGTTGTTCGACCGCACCACCAAGCATGTGGCCCTCACCGAGGCGGGGCAGATTCTGTTACGCTATAGCACGCAGATCGATAGGCTCTTGCAGCAGGCGATGCAGGAACTCGACGACCTCGACCACCTCGAACGCGGGCGGTTGGTGCTGTGCACCTCAGATACCACGGCGTGCTATCGCCTGCCCGCGCTGCTCCAGCAATACCGTGCACGCCATCCTGGGATTGACATGGTCGTCCGCAATGCCACGTCGCCCCAGACGATTGAGGCGGTCTGCGCCCACGAGGTCGATCTCGGCATCGTCACCCTCGCGGCGCTCAAACCCGAGCTCGAAGCGATCCCCCTGTTTCCCCGCCACGACGTCCTCATCTGCCATCCGCAGCATCCCCTGGCGCAGCGGACCACGGTGCTGCTGAAGGATTTAGAATCCTATCCCCTGATTCTGCTCGACCAGCAGTGTGCCTCCCGGCGCATCATCGACGAGCTGTGTGCCCAGGCCCGGGTCCGCCTGCGCATTACCATGGAATTGAGCTCTATTGAAGTCATCAAGCGTTTTGTCCGCATTGATGCTGGCCTCTCGGTGGTACCAGCCATGGCCATTCAAGAAGAAGTGCAGGCCGGTGGCCTGGCAGCGGTGGCCATTCATGACTTTCACGATCGACCATGGTACAAAATGGGTGCCATCTACAAGAAGGGGCGGTATTTGTCGCTCGCGGCGCGCAGTTTCTTGCAGGAGCTGCAAGCCTATTTCGCTCCTGGGAGCAGGGTCGGCATCAGTACAGCGCCGACGGTAAGAACGCTCCCGCAGGCTCCTGATAAAAGCCACGGCTCATGAGTGTCTGTAGGACGGCGCCTGGAGTGGACTTCGATGGGACGCGTGATCTTGACGCTAGCCCTGGCCAGATACGCCCTGGCTTTGTCCATGTCATACTCGTACCCTGGCACATCTTTGGGATAGCCCTAGAGCGGACGCGGGATGGGGACAGGGTTCCGCACCACCCGCCCCTTCATGAGGTTCTTAATAAAACTCTCATCGTTGAACGCATGACGAAAAGCCTGGCGCACGTTGATGTCGGTGAAGGGCTCGTGCTGGTTGTGCATGCGCAGCAGGAAGAAGCGCATCGATTCATACGGGGTGACTTTAATCCGGGGGTGCTTTGCCAATTTTTCCAACTGGTCCGGCCCCAGGAGCGTCTCGATCATGTGCACATCTCCCCTCATGAGGGCGAGCGTCCGACTCGATTGCTCCCGCATGACTTTGCTCTCGACTTCATCCACAGAATGCCGAGGAACCTGTGCTGCGAAGCCTTCTAACGGGTGTGACGCGGCGTGTGACAAGCCTGCAGAGTTGCACTCACAAACGACGAGATCGTCGATTGGGGCTGCAGATCCGCCAAGAACGTCGGATCCTCGTAGGTATGGCGAGGCCGCGCCCCTCCTGGCCGCAGGGTGCCGGACGACAGCCCAGGTGTAGTCCCCTCTCCCGGAGGGAGAGGATGAGGGAGTCTTCGTCTAGACCTGGGATCCCCTCCCCGTCGAGGGGCAGCGCTGGGCCGCACCTGCTGAAGCAGAGGTCCTGAGCAAAAAGCCTCCCCCTGTGAGCCCTGGTGCGGGGAGGGGTCAAACACGGCCTCAGCATAACGAGTGCCGAACAGTGTTGCCCTTTCTCCCTGGAAGAGGGAGTACACGGATGGCTGATAGGCTTCACTGCAGGCGTGTGCAGGCGGGACCTGGCAGTCCCCTCTGGATGGCCTTGCAGTGTCATGATGACAACGTTGTCTTTATCGCCAAACTTTGCGACAGATTTGTAGAAATGTCCTATGGTACCTTCCAGTTGTTCCCCCGGCGTACTCGCGCCATACGTGGAGCTTGTGCAAAGGAGCCATTGTGGTATGTTTCTTGCTGAGCCTTGCGTGGGTTGCCACTTTCGATACAGTCCTCTCTCTGTCGCGTCAAGTCATCCTCACGAGGCGCAGCACCCATGCAACGTCAGACAGCACGCAGCACCAGTACGCGTCGTATGCTGGACATGGTCTATCGCCTGAGTCGCCTCCTGGTCGGAGGAACGGATTCCCTCTCCTTACTGCGTGCCATCCTCCAGGCCGCACTCGCGCTTACAGGCGGTCGTGGAGGAGGCGTGCTCCTCCTGGAACGGGACCAGCGGGTCCTGCGCCCTTTTGTCTGTGCAGGAGACGCCATGTGGGCAGAGACAGGCCTGCCAGCCGACGAGCCTCCCTGGAGCACGGCGGTGTGGCAAGGGAAGACGACACATACGCGGCCCGCCACGGCGTCGAGCCTCCAGGCCGAGGCGACCCTGGTGCTGCCCTTACTGGCGCGAGGGGATGTGCTCGGTGTGCTGGCGCTGTGCGGTGGCGTACGGCCACCGCAGCCCCGTAGGATGCTCCTAGAGATACTCGTCAACCTGGCGGCGCATGCGTTGCACCAGGCGGTACAGGCGCGGGCGCTGGAACAGCAGCGGGCAGAGCTCGCCACCCTCATCGACGTTGGGCAAGACATCAGTGCCAGCCTCGACCTGGATGAGGTCCTGCCGCGCGTCGTACGCCAGGCCACCCGGCTTATGCGCGCCAAAGTGTGCTCCTTGATGCTCGTAGATGAGCCCAGCAACACCCTGCGTTTGCGCGCCACGCATGGCGCCAGTCAGACGTATACCCAGCGGCCGCCGCTGTCCGTCCAGGAGAGCCTGGTGGGGGAGGTGGTGCACCGTGGGAAGCCCATGGCCGTGCTGGATGTCCGGGAGGATGCCCAGTATCAGTTCATGGACATGGCGCGCCAGGAAGGCCTGTGCTCGCTCCTGAGCGTCCCGCTCCGTATGCACACCAGGGTGATCGGTGTGCTCAACGTTTATACAGCCGAACGTCGGCGCTTCCAGCCGACAGAAGTGGAATTCCTGTCAGCCCTGGCGGCACAGTCAGCCACCGCCATTGAGCACGCCCGCCTGTACCAGGCCATGCTCGACACGCAGGAGCGTCTGCGGCAGTCGGAGCGGTTAGCTGCACTGGGAAGTATGTCCGCGGGCTTGGCGCATGAAATTCGCAATCCCTTGCACACCATGCAGCTCCTGGTATACGCCATGCAACAGGACTGCCCTCCGCAGAGTCCCCTACGGATGGATACGGACGTGCTGCACAAGGAGCTTGACCGTTTGTCCCTCCTGGTCGAGCAGTGTCTGGACGTGGCGCGCCCGCATGCACCGGCGTTTACGTCCCAGAAGGTGCACGAAATCATGGAGGATACGTTCCTGATCGTGGGGGCGGAAGCGCAACGCCGTGGCATTCACCTGCGCAAACACTGGTCCACCGCCCTGCCAGCCGTGCGGGTCGATGGGGCGCAAATCAAGCAGGTCTTTCTCAATGTGTTGCTGAACGCCCTCCAGGCCATGGCGTCTGGCGGTGCTATTGACGTCTCCATAGACGCCGACGACACGACCATAATCACCATTGTCCAGGATCAAGGCGAAGGCATCCCCGAGGCGGTCCTGGGGCAACTGTTTACACCCTTTTTCAGCACCAGGCCGCAGGGCACAGGGTTGGGTTTGTCGATCTCGCAACGCATTATCGAGGGGCACGGCGGCAGCATCCGGGTGACCTCCCAGTTTGGGGTCGGGACCAGCGTCCATATCGTTTTACCTCGAGGGTCTGTGAATGACTATGCACCAGATCTTGCTCGTCGATGATGAACGGAACGTCCACTACTCGCTGCAGCGAGCCCTGGGTCAGGCCTGTCGGATTGTCAGTGCCTTTACCGGCGAGGAAGCCTTGCAACAGTTAGAAGTGGAACTGCCGCACCTCGTGCTGCTCGACGTGAAACTGCCAGGCATGGGTGGTCTAGAAGCGTTGCAGCGCATCAAGGCCGTCGCCCCGACGCTGCCGGTGATCCTCCTGACAGCCTACGGCACCACGGACACCGCCATCACAGCGATGAAGCTCGGGGCCTACGACTATTTGCTCAAACCCGTCGATATGACGACGCTCAAGGGTTTGCTGAGTAAAGCCCTGCAGCTCCAGGAGGTAACCGAGCCGCCAGGCGTGCCCCTGGGTGTGGAGGAGGTGGAACCCGGCGTCCTGCTCGGGCGGAGCCCGGCGATGCAGGATCTGTACAAGATGATCGGGCGGGTGGCACCTACCGACATGACGGTGCTGATTTCCGGCGAAAGTGGCACTGGCAAGGAGCTGGTGGCACGAGCGATTCATCGCCATAGCCTGCGCGCCGAGGGGCCATGGGTGGCGCTCAATTGCGCGGCAATCCCCGAGTTACTCCTAGAAAGTGAGCTCTTCGGCCACGAAAAGGGCGCCTTCACAGGGGCATCCGACCGCAAGCCCGGGTGCTTTGAGGATGCGAGTGGCGGGACGCTGTTTCTGGACGAGCTCGGGGAACTCCCCCTGACCGTCCAGGCCAAGCTGCTGCGCGCCCTGCAGGAAAAGGAAATCCGCCGCCTCGGGGGCCGCAAGGCCATCGCGGTAGATGTCCGCATCATTGCGGCGACCAACAAAACGCTCGAAGCGGCGGTGGGGCGTCAGGAGTTCCGCGAAGATCTCTACTACCGGCTCAATGTGCTCCATTTGCATCTGCCACCCCTGCGGGCGCGGCAGGAGGACATCCCGGTGCTGGCCCACGTGTTTCTATCGCGCTACAGCCAGGAGATGGGCCGCCCTGTGCGCGGCCTCACCCCCGCAGCTCTCGAGCAACTCCTGGCCTACCCTTGGCCAGGCAACGTGCGCGAACTCGAGAACACCATGCGACACGCCATCCTGACCTGCCGTGGCGTGCTGATCACTCCAGAAGACTTGCGGCTGGAGGAGCAGCCACGGTTCTGCGACGCGTCCGCCGGCCCACACGAGCCACCATCCCTCACCCGCGACCCGCTCGCAGTCGGGCTCGAGCACGCCCTGGCGGTGCACGCGGGCGATGCGTACAGCCGCGTGGAAGAGCACCTGATCCGCACAGCCCTTACCTGCACCAGGCACAACCAGGTGCGGGCCGCCCAACTCCTGGGCATCACGCGTCACGTCCTGCGGCACCGTATGAAGCAGTGCGGCCTCCTGTAGATGTCCTGTGCCGCGGCAATGTCCCCTTCCCCACCCCATAGGGCGGCCTGCGGCGCGTACAAACACAGATCAAGTCAGTGCCCTCTCCCGGAGGGAAAGGGTAAGGTGAGGGGGGCCGTCAAGACGTGCGACGCTCTCATCCCTGCCCTCTCTCGGTAGGAGAGCACAGGGCACGCCTCGTGCGTTAGGTGTCTGTGACGGGAGGAGCGCTCTGCTCCTGCACACGGCTGAGGAGCTGACGGAGATCAGCTTCGACGCTGTCGAAGCGATCTTCAAGGCCGATGACGCGCTCAAAGAGGCGGTCGATTTGCTCACGTGACGGCAGATTGCAGGCGCGTAGCGCCATATCGATATGGGGATGGGCAGCTTTCATGAACTTGTCCTGCCAGGCAAGTTGCTGCTCGAAGCACTTGCTTTGCATAGCGGCAAAGGCCTCGGTGCCCATCACGTTGGCCAGCACTTGCGCCAGTGCCTCGAGCTGCTCTGACCAGTGTTTCTGGGCGGTCTGGAATAGGTCAGGCGGCGGAACTGGCGCACCCGTTTTGCTCCAGGAGTCCACCCACAGGGTGAGCCACTGCCGCCACTGTTGGGCTGCATCAGCGGGCTGGGGCGCGGTGGCCGTTTGCCACCAGAAGGTACTGCTGTGCTGCATCACATCTTGCCACATCTCAAAGAACGTCGCTGGTGCAGTGGCGTTTGGCATCTGCATGCTCCTGTATGGTTGTACGGACTATCAGAGATATACTGGTGTCGACAGGGCGCTGTGCCGGCCCGACATTCTGACACGACGCAGTGCGCATGCCTATGCGGCACGCAGCCCGGTGGTACGCTCGGTGACCCATGTATCCAGTTTGGGCCACAGGACGGCATGCGCCTGGCGGCCGGAAAAGACGGAGATGTGGCCACCACGGACCTCGACGTATTCCTTGTCCTGGCTCGACACCGCGTACATGAGGGCTTGCGCAGCGCGCGGGGGCACGATGTTGTCGTGGGACGCAGCAACCACGAGTAAAGGGTGATGAATATTGCGCAGCTCCACACGCCGCCCCTGGACGCGCAACTCGCCGGTGAGGAGCTTATTCTGCATGTACAGTTCTCTGGTCAACTGGGTGAAAAAGCGTCCAGGCATCCCGACGAAATCATTGGCCCAGTAGTTCATAGCCTTGTAGGAGGGAATGTAGGCTTTGCGCTCCAGGTTGCTCCAGAGCCCAAAGAGCGCCGCCAGATCATTGGTGGGCCGGAGCATCTTAAAGCCGAGCCCCATCACACTCGTGGGCACGATGCCGTAGTGCTGCGCCAGCAGATCACGTGGGAAGGCCTCATGACCCGTCCAGGCCTTCAGCAGTCCGCCCTCGTTAAAATCAACCGGCGTCACGATCGACACCAGGTTTTGCACCGGTGCGTCAGGGTTGAGGCTCAAGTAGGTCAGGCTGATCACGCCACCGAGGCAGATGCCATTGAGCGTGAGCGCTGCGGCGCCGGAATACTCCAGGACGCGGTCAATGGCCCTGGGGAGAATGGTGCCCACCACTTTCTCGAAACCCAGATCTTTATCCTCGGCGGCAATGGTGCCCCAGTCGAGCAGGTAGACATCGTGTCCACGCTGCACGAGGAATTCGATCATGCTCTGCCCGGGCAACAAATCGAGCACCGTGGGACGGCTGATGCCCAGCCAGGGCACAATAAAGTACGGCAGAGGAGCGACAGGCTCTGCCTGGGGGTGGTAGTGATAGATCTGCGCTTTCCCTCGCCGCCAGATGACGTCTTTGGGGCTCACGCCGATGACGGGGTCGGCAGGGTTGGCCACAAAGGCGTCAAACCAGTTGTGCCAGCGCTCCATCGCCTTGATCGATGCTTCCCAGGACGCTGTGGTGTATGCGGGGGCTGAGGTGGTTGCCATAGGTCTACTCTCCAGAGGTTGTGAGCCAATCGTGCGTCTGTCCACAAGGCCCTCCCGGGCCAGGACGTCTCTCCCAGGCACGTTCATGCAGTGTATGGTTGACGCAGTGTATTCGTCCTGTATGGAAGTAACGCAAAAATTATGCCAGAGGACCTGTATGGCCCTCGAGTGACCATCCCCCGTGTCTGGCTACATTTTTCTGCCGGTACCTGCGTTGCATCGACCCGTGTGCCTCTCTGAGGCTATCTCCCTCGCCACAGTGCTGCGCCTGGAGCGACAGCCGCCCTGCAATCTGTGCTTCGAGCCACAGGCGCGTTGTGGAGACGCCGCCAGTCATTGTGTCGCCCTGGACGGTAGTACTGACCCGGTACGTTCCGGGCGCCTGCCCGCGACGGGCTGCTCCTGGCCTGCGCCGTAGCGGGTCGGCACCCGTCTTGCACGGTGGCCCCTGTACCCTCTCTTCGTCGTAGGGTGGCACAGCGTTTGCAAAGTTATGGCTATGATCTTGCTGCAGTATGTGACGCTGGCTCCAGTGCCACTGCGAAGACACACGGAGGAGGCAACCCGCATGCTCTACGATAGCACCTTCTACCTAGGCCATATCTTCCAGGCGTTTTTGCACGATACCCCAGAGATCATGGCGCATGTACACACCGTCATTTCCAGTGACGATGCGTCGTGCGCCGACGGGGAGCTCAGGCTCGGCGGTAGCCTGCTGGCCTGGCTGGAAAGGCAACACTTCGGGATGGATGTGGCGCATAGAGCCACGCTGTTGGATATTGCCCACGACTTCGAAGCGTTCACGAACGCGAGTGATGCGCCTCAGGCGCTGCTCTAGCCGAGCGCTGCTGGCACCGCTCTCGGAGCATGCCG
>WNEY01004683.1_pt1 | contig 10454 bp, 8 predicted proteins | sample 5400531 | NCBI WGS metagenome assembly WNEY01 (sample SAMN13153338, study PRJNA577476) | soil metagenome | isolation source: 200 cm saprolite under Douglas fir tree site 1 | place: USA:California | collected 2015-04-18
GCAACTGCCGATCATCTCCCTCACCGCGAAGGCGATGAAGGGCGACCGCGAGAAGTCGATCGCGTCGGGGGCCTCCGACTACATCACGAAGCCCGTCGATACCGACCAGCTACTTTCGCTGATGCGAGTCTGGCTGTACAAGTAGAGCAATGTCTTCAGTGGGTGCTTCCCGGGAGCCGGCGGGTGCGAGCAAGCACCCGCCGGCTCACGACGACCTCGAAGACATCGAGCTCTCCCTCCTCCTCGAGGGAGTCTTCCGCCAGTACGGCTTCGACTTCCGCGAGTACGCGCCGGCCTCACTGAGACGCCGCGTCTGGCGTCGCGTCTTTGCGGAGGGACTCCAGACGATCTCGGCCCTGCAAGACAAGCTTCTGCACGACCCGGCCTGCATGGAGCGCCTGCTGCTCGACCTTTCCATCAACGTGACCGCGATGTTTCGCGACCCGTCGTTCTACGTCGCGTTCCGGGAGAAGGTCGTCCCCGCCCTCCGCACCTATCCGTTCACCCGCATCTGGGTCGCCGGCTGTTCGACCGGCGAAGAGGTCTACTCGCTCGCGATCCTGCTCCAGGAGGAGCAGGTGTACGACCGTACGCGCATCTATGCGACGGACATCAACGAATCCGTCCTCGATCGGGCGCGATCGGGCGTGTTCCCGCTCGACAAGATGCGCGAGTACACGCAGAACTACATCAAGGCCGGCGGAACCCGGGCCTTCTCGGAGTACTACCTCGCAAAGTACGACGGTGCACAGTTCCAGCGCTCTCTGACCGAGAACGTCGTCTTCGCACAGCACAACCTCGTCTCGGACCGCTCGTTCAACGAGTTCAACGTGATCATCTGTCGCAACGTGATGATCTATTTCGACCGCGCGTTGCAGGATCGCGTGCACGAACTCTTCTTCGAGAGCCTGGTCACGTTCGGCGTGCTCGGGCTCGGCCACAAGGAGGCGATCCGCTTCAGCCCGCACGAGACCGGCTACGAGGAGCTCGACCCGAGCGAAAAGCTCTACAGAAAGATCGACTGATGTACAACCTGGTGTGCCTCGGCGCATCCTGGGGCGGGCTGCAAGCCCTCGGTCGCATCCTCGCCGACCTGCCCGCGGAGTTCGACCTGCCCATCGCGATCGCGCAGCACAGGCATCCCGACTCGCAGGAGAGAACGCTCGCCGAATTGCTGCAGCTGCAGACGAACCGACCCGTGCTCGACGTGGACGACAAGATGGCGATCGAGCCGCGCCACGTCTACGTCGCGCCGCCGAACTACCACCTGCTGGTCGAGCGAGGCTCCTTCGCGCTGTCGGTCGACGAGCGCATCAAGTTTGCACGACCCTCCATCGACGTCCTGTTCGAAACAGCTGCCGATGCCTACGGAGCGGGCGTGATCGGGATCATCCTCACCGGCGCCAACGAGGACGGGGCTCTCGGCCTCGCCAGGATCAAGAAGGCCGGCGGCGTGGCGTTGATCCAGGATCCGCTCGGCGCAGCTCGCCGCACGATGCCGGATGCGGCCATCGCCGCGACCGCGGCCGACGCGATCCTGCCGCTGGAGGAGATCGGGAAGTTCATCTACGGGCTCTGGGTCAATCCTTCGGCTGTTCGCGAGGCGGCCGAAACCGGATGACCAACGTCCTGCTCGTCGACGACCGTCCCGAGAACCTGCTCGCGCTGGAGGCTATCCTCGAGCCGCTCGACCAGACCCTCCTCTACGCCCACTCCGGCGAGGAGGCGCTCCGCCAGCTCCTGCAGCATAACGTCGCAGTGATCCTGCTCGACGTCCAGATGCCACTGCTCGACGGCTTCGAGACGGCGATGCTGATCAAGCAGCGCGAGCGCACGAAGCACATCCCGATCATCTTCGTCACCGCAATCTCGAAGGACGATGACCACGTCTTCCGCGGCTACTCGGCGGGCGCTGTCGACTACGTCTTCAAGCCGTTCAACCCGGACGTCCTGCGCTCGAAGGTCGCCGTCTTCATCGAGTTGCACGAGAAGACGGAACAGCTCCAGCGACAGGCGGAGCTGCTGAAAGAGCAGGAGCTGGCCGAGCTCCGCCGCGAGAGCGAAGAGCGCTACCGCTTCCTCGCGGAAGCGCAGCCAGACCAGATCTGGACCGCGATGCCGAACGGTGAGCTCGACTACGTGAATCAGCGCGTGCTCGACTACTTCGACTCGTCGTTCTCGGAGCGGGTCGCCGAGGGGTGGATCGGCGTCACGCATCCCGATGATCTTCCGCGCACCCTGCAGCTCTGGCAGCAGGCGCTCGACACGGGCAACGCGTACGAGAACGAGCTCCGTCTGCGCCGCGCGGACGAGTCGTACCGCTGGCACCTGACGCGCGCGGTACCGATGCGGAACCGGGGCGGCGAGATCGTGAAGTGGTTCGGCTCCAACACGGACATCGACGATCGCAAGAGCGCCGAGGAAGCGCAACGGTTCCTCGTCGAGGCCGGCGCAACACTCGGCAGCTCGCTCGACTACCGCACCACCCTCGCGGCACTCGCGAAGATGGCGGTGCCGCGAATCGCGGACTGGGCGCGCGTCGACATCGTCGAGGACGGGAAGCTGCGCACGCTCGCCGTCGAACACGTGGACGAGCGCAAGGTCGCGCTAGCCCTCGAGCTCTCCCGGCGCTACCCCGAGGATCCCGACGCGGCTCAGGGACCGCCGCTCGTCCTCCGCACCGGCGAGAGCGAGCTCGTGACGGAGATCTCCGAGGAACGCCTGTCCGAGCTTGCAGTGGACGACCTCCATCTCGAGCTCGTCCGCGAGCTGGGCTTCCAGAGCTACATGGGCGTGCCGCTCATCACGCGCGGGCGCACACACGGAGTGATCTCTTTCGTCGCAGCCGAGTCCGGCCGGCGCTATGGACCGGCCGACCTTGCCCTCGCAGAAGACCTCGCCCGCCGGGCCTCGAGCGCGATCGAAAACGCACAGCTCTACCGCGAGGTGGAAGAGCGCGCACAGGCTGCACGCGTGCTCGAGACAGTCGGTGACGGGGTGTTCCTCGTCGACGTCGAAGGCATCGTGCGCCTCTGGAACCGCGCGGCCGAAGTGATCACCAAACTTGCGCGAACCGAGGTGCTGGGCCGCGCCATCGACGAGGTGCTACCGGGCTGGCAGGATCTCGCGGCGCGCGTTCCCGTGACCGGCGCACCCGGACCGGCGACGGCTACCACCTTGCCGCTGGAGCTCGCCGGCGAAGAGCGCTGGCTCTCGATCTCGGGAGTCGGCTTCGACGAAGGAACGGTGTTCGCATTCCAGGACGTCACCGAGGAGCGCGCACTCGAGCAAATTCGCCAGGACCTGGTCTCCACGGTGTCGCACGAGCTGCGCACCCCGCTTGCAGCGATCTACGGTTCGGCACTGACACTTGCGCGCGAGGATCTCGAGCTCGAAGAGACCATGCAGAGCAAGCTGCTCGAGATCATCGTCGAAGAGTCCACCCGCCTGGCCGACATCGTGAACGACCTTCTGCTCGCCAGCCAGCTCGACTCCGGCCGGCTCGAGCTGCATGTCGAGCCGTGCGATGCACGCGCCCTCGCTGCCAGCGTGCTCGACGCCGCGCGGACGCACCTGCCGGAAGGAATGCGGGTCGGTCTCGATCCAGGCCAGCAGGAGGTTCCGCGGGTCGCCGCAGACGAAGGCCAGCTCCGGCAGGTTCTGACCAACCTCATCGACAACGCGGTCAAGTACTCACCTGGAGGCGGGGACGTGCAAGTCCGCCTGGAGCCTGCGGGCAAGTACGTGCGCTTCACGGTCACCGACGAGGGGCTCGGCATCCCGCCGGCCGAGCAGAGCCGGATCTTCGAGAAGTTCTACCGGGTCGACCCGGACATGACCGGCGGAATCGGCGGCACCGGCCTGGGGCTCTACATCTCCCGCGAGCTCGTCCGCCGGGTACACGGGAGGATCTGGGTCGAGCCGGCCGTCGGGCGGGGTTCAGTCTTCCATGTGGAGATTCCGGCGGCTTCGGAGCCTTCTACGGGTCAAAAGAGACGTAAAAAGGCTGGAGCGAGCGCCTGAAAGAGTGTGGCTAACCGTATTCGCCCGGAGGCTCGGGAGGACGAGACTGTGGGCATGACAGTTCTCATCGTCGACGACCACCCCAGCTTCCGGGCCAGCGCCCGGACGCTCCTCGAGGCGGAGGGATACGAGATCGTCGGCGAGGCCGAGAACGGGGCCGCGGCTCTTTTGGCCGCGAAGGAGCTCAAGCCCGACCTCGTTCTGCTCGACGTGCAACTTCCGGACCTCGACGGCTTTCAGGTCGCCGAGCAGCTGCGCAAGCTGGCCGACCCCCCGGCGGTCGTCCTCACGTCGAGCCGTGACAGTGCCGACTACGGTCGCTGCATCCAGATTTGCGGCGCCAACGGCTTCGTCCCGAAGGCTGATCTGTCCGGAGCTGCGATTGCGGCTCTTCTAATCGCGTGACCCTCGCCCGGCGGCCGTGGCTCTACTTCGGGCCGGCTGCGCTCGTCGCGGGCGCGATTGCCGTTGCGCTCGTTGCTGCGAGTGACCACGAGCCGCACCCCGCTATCGCGATCTCGCTCGGGCTGTTCGTCAGCTGGTCGTTCATCTTCGCCGGCCTGATCGGTTGGACGCGACGGCCGAAGAACCGCACCGGGATGTTGATGGTCGCCGTCGGCTTCGGCGTATTCGTCGGCAGTCTCGGCGAGGCGAACTACTCCGTTCCGTACACGCTCGGCGCGCTCTTCGGCAGCCTGTTCATCGCCGCGTTCATCCACCTCGTGCTCGCGTATCCCAGCGGCGAGCTGCTCAGCCGGAGGGCACGGGCGCTCGTGATCGCGGGTTATGTGACAGCTTTTGTCGCTCCGCTGTTGGACTCCATGTTCCCGGAGCGGCACACATGCAAGCCGCACGCCTGCCCCGACAACCTCGTCTTCGTGTCGCACAATCAAGCTGCGCACGCGGCGCAGACGGCTTTGTGGACCACGGCCTCGGTGGTCCTGTTCCTGGCAGCTTTTACGCTTCTCGTCGGCCGCTGGCGACGCGCCACGCCGACACTGCGGCGCATCCTTCGTCCCGTCTATCTCGCCGGCGGTCTGAGTGTCGTCCTGCTCGCGATCGGCTTCGTCGTGACGCCGTTCTCCGGCTACGGCGCCACAATCGTGAGTGTCGCGCTGATCGTGACGTTCACTGCAGTGCCGTTCCTCTTCCTCGGAGGCCTGCTCGGCACGACGATTGCGCGAGGCACCGGGCTGGGCACGATCTTCAGGGCGGTACCCGAGCGGGCCAGCCCGGGCGAAGTACAGGAGGGCCTGAGACAGGCGTTGCGCGACGCAACCGCGCAGGTCGCGTACTGGTACGAAGAAGGCGGGCACTACGTCGACGTCGACGGCAACCGCTTCGAGCTACCACCCGACACGCTCCAGCGCGTCGTTACCCGGCTCGACTACTCGGACGAGCCTGTCGCCGCCATCGTCCACGATGCCGCGCTGCGCGACGAGCCAGAGCTACTCGAAGGGATTGCGAACGCAGCGCGGATCGCACTCGAGCGGGACAAGCTGTTGGTGGAGGTGCGCGCCCGCGCGCAGCGCTACTTCGCGCTCCTGCAGGCGATTCCCGACCTGATGTTTCGCATCAGCCGGGAAGGGTCGTACCTCTCCTACAACGCGCCCAATCCCGGCGATCTCATCGAGCGCGAGGTCGTCGGCAAGACGCTCTGGGACCGCCTGCCGCAAGACCTCGCCGATCGTGTGCTGACGGCGGGCCGAGCTGCGCTCGCCGGACATCCCGGCGTGATCGAGTACGCCCTCGACTTCGAAGACAGCACACGCCATTACGAAGGGCGCTTCGCCGCCAGCGGCGACGACGAGTTCCTGATGATCGTCCGCGAGATCACGGAGCGAAAGCGCCAGCAGCAGGAGCTGGAGGCCTCACGCCAGCGAATCGTCGCTGCAGGCGACGATGCGCGCAGGAAGCTCGAGCGGAACCTGCACGACGGCGCGCAGCAGCGACTCGTTTCGGTCTCGCTCTCTCTGCGGCTTGCACAGAGCAAGCTCGAGCAGAACCCGGCGGCCGCGCAGGAGGTGCTCGAATCCTCGCGAGAGGAGCTGGCGCGGGCGCTCGAGGAGCTACGGGAGCTCGCCCGCGGGATTCACCCGGCCGTGCTCACCGACCGCGGGCTCGAGGCCGCACTCGAGTCGCTCGCAGCGCGCGCCCCACTCCCCGTGGAGATCGAAGGGGCGCAGACGATCCTCCCCGCCCCGGTGGAGGCAGCGGCCTACTACGTCGTCTCGGAGGCGCTGACGAACGTGGCGAAGTACGCCCAGGCTTCCTCGGTCAAGGTGACGGTCGGGCAGGTGAACGGGTGCGCGCTCGTCGAGGTCGCCGACGACGGCGTCGGCGGCGCAGATCCCTCGCGCGGGTCCGGCCTGCGCGGGTTGGCCGACCGAGTCGCCTCTCTAAGCGGCAAGCTTGCAATCGACAGCCCTCCCGGCGCGGGAACCCGTGTTCGGGCCGAGATCCCACTGGAGTAGGCTTCGCGGCTTGCGCGTAGTGCTCGCCGACGACTCGGTCCTGCTCCGCGAGGGGATTGCGAGACTGCTCGAGGACGCCGGCTTCGAGATCGTCGCCCAGAGCGGGACCGCCGAGGATCTTCTCCGCCACGTCGGCATGCACAAGCCCGACGTCGCCCTGATCGACATCCGGATGCCGCCGACGCAGACCGACGAGGGCTTGCGGGCCGCGAAGGAGATTCGCGAGCGCTGGCCGGACACCGGTGTGCTCGTCCTCTCGCAGTACGTGGAGCCCGCCTACGCGATGGAGCTCCTCGGCGAGAACGCAGAGGGCGTCGGCTATCTGCTCAAGGACCGCGTCTCCGACGTGGACGAGTTCGCGGCCGCGGTCCGGCGGGTCGCCGAGGGCGGATCGGCGCTCGATCCGGCGGTCGTGTCGCAGCTCGTCGGCCGCCGTCGCCGTGACAACCCGCTCGACGAGCTGACGCCTCGCGAGCGCGAGGTGCTGGGGCTGATGGCGGAGGGCCGCTCGAACCAGGCAGTTGCGGAGAAGCTCGTGATCACGCTCCGGGCGGTCGAGAAGCACGTGACGAGCATCTTCTCGAAGCTCCGCCTGCCGGCGACCGCCGAGGATCACCGCCGCGTGCTCGCGGTCCTCACGTACCTCGGCTCCTCGGACTAGGCTCTTTCCCCCCTCTCACGGTGCGGTTTTCCGCCTGCGAAGAGGCCTGCGGGCCGCATTCCCGCCTTGAAGCTCCGCTGCGAGTGTGGGCTTACCCCTAAGCGAAGGAGCCAAGTCCAAATGTCACCCTTGAAGCGCTCGAACAACATCGCGGCCCGCATGGGCCGCTGGAGCGCGAGCCACTGGAAGACCGCAGTCTTCGGCTGGCTCGTGTTCGTCGTTGCCGCCTTCTTCGTCGGCAACGTCGTCAGCACGAAGAACATCGACACTGCAGATGCGAACGTCGGCCAGGCACACAAGGCCGACGAGATCCTCAAGCACGCGTTTCCGCAGGTGAATCCCCAGACCGAGCTCGTGCTCGTGCAGAGCTCAACCAAGACAGTGGAGGATCCTGCTTTCCGCGCAACGATCAAGGACGTCGAGAACACGATCGCAGGCAACGCGGCGATTAAGAACGTGCGCTCGCCGCTCGACCCCGCCCATGCCGACCAGGTCTCCAAGGACGGCCGCTCGGCGATGGTCCTCTGGGACATGAAAGGCACGTACGACAACGCCAAGCCGAAGATCGACGGAATCGTGTCGGCCGTCGGCCAGGTGGCTGACCGGCATCCGGCGTTCTACGTCGAGGAAGCCGGCTCGGTCAGCTCCGGGAAGGCACTCGACAAGATGTTCAGCGATCAGCTCAAGCTGGCCGGCGAGCGGTCGATCCCGATCACGGTCATCGTCCTACTGCTGGTCTTCGGCGCCCTCGTGGCAGTCGGCGTGCCGTTGCTCCTCGCTCTGTCGAGCGTGGTCGCGACGGTCTTCCTCGTCTCAGTCCCGAGCCATCTCGTCCCCATGGATCAGAACGTGTCGGCGGTGATCCTGCTCGTAGGGCTCGCGGTCGGCGTCGACTATGCGCTCTTCTATCTCAAGCGCGAGCGTGAGGAACGTGCTCTCGGCAGAAGCCCGCGGGCGGCACTCGAGGCGGCAGCCGCCACGTCAGGCCGCTCGGTGCTGATCTCGGGCATCACGGTTATGGTCGCGATGGCCGGGATGATGTTCTCCGGCGACAAGTCCTACCTGGGCTTCGGCATCGCCACGATGATGGTCGTCGGGATTGCGATGCTCGGCTCGCTCACCGTGCTGCCGGCTCTGCTGTCACGGCTCGGAGACAAGGTCGAGAAGGGGAAGATCCCCTTCCTGCACCGCCTCCGGCGCGACAGCGGCGAGAATCGGTTCTGGAAGGCGATTCTGACGCCAGTCCTGCGGCGGCCTGTTGTCGCCGCCGCGCTCGCGGGCGGCGTCCTCCTCGTGCTGGGTGCACCAGTCCTCCAGCTGCACACCGCGCAGAGCGGGCTGGACGCAATGCCGAACAGCGCACCGACAGTCGGCACCATGAAGAAGATCGAGAAGGCGTTCTCGAACGGCGACCTCTCCCCCGCCATCGTCGCGATCGAGGCCAACACCGACTCGCCTCAGGCTCAGCAGGCGATCTCGGAGCTCAAGTCGCAGGCGATCGCAAGCGGGCAGATGCACGGCCCGGTCGTCGTCGAGGTGAGTCCGTCCCACACAGTCGCGCGAGTCTCGATTCCGCTCGCAGGCAAGGGCAGCGACTCCGTCTCCAATGCGGCTCTCGACACGCTGCGGAACAAGATCCTCCCCACCACGGTCGGCAAAGCGTCCGGCGCGACCTACGCGGTCACAGGGCCGACAGCCCAGTCCGTGGACGAGAACGTGCTGCTGAAGCAGAAGGCGCCAATTGTCTTCGGCTTCGTCCTCGTGTTCGCATTCATCCTGCTGCTGGTCTCGTTCAGGTCGATCGTGATCGCCGTGAAGGCGATCGTGCTCAACCTGCTCTCCGTGGGTGCCGCGTACGGCGTGCTCGTCGCGGTCTTCCAGTGGGGCTGGGGCGAGAACTTCCTCGGCTTCCACTCGAACGGCGGCATCGCGTCGTGGCTGCCGATCTTCATGTTCGTGATCCTGTTCGGGCTCTCGATGGACTACCACGTGTTCATCCTGAGCCGCGTGCGGGAGGCTTACGACCGGGGAATGAAGACCGAAGACGCGGTGGCACACGGCATCACCACCACCGCCGGCGTCGTCTCGAGCGCCGCGCTGGTGATGGTCGGCGTGTTCGCGGTGTTCGCGTTGATGCCGATCCTGGACATGAAGGAGATGGGCATCGGCCTCGCCGCAGCGGTGCTGATCGATGCGACGATCGTCCGGGCGGTTCTGCTCCCGGCGACGATGAAGCTGCTGGGCGAGAAGAACTGGTACCTGCCGCGGTGGCTCGAGTGGCTGCCGAGGTTGGAGCACGAGGCGTCCCCTCCGGCGGAGCGGGCACCCGACGCCGCCCCAGCGGCTGCACTCGGCGCCTAGCTCCTCCCGCTCCTTCGCAAGAAAAGCGCCCCGCTCAGCGGGGCGCTTTTCGTTCCATGTCCGCAAGCGTCTCGTCTTGGGGTCTGGAACTGATCTCAGATTGAGCAGGGACCCGAAGTTCGGTCGCGAACTGGGTTGGCATGAGAACTCAATCTGGTCGTTCACGTCGGCGGCGTGTGGGACGCTCACTGCCGTTGCGGTGGCGGGTTTCTGATGCGATGGGAGCTGTTGGCGGCGATCCTGGTCGACCCGCCGCGTTGCTTCCGCCATCCCGGCCGGGCGCGTTACAGCCCGCGGCAATGCTTGGAGGGGATCCTGTACGTGCTCTACACCGACACGCCCTGGTTAGAGGTGCCCTACCGGGAGCTGGGGCTACCGAGCGGTGAGACCTGCCGCCGTCGCATGGAGGAGTGGTCGCGGCGCGGCCTGTTTCAGCAGGCGATCCGGGTGCTGCAGGAGCAGCTGGCGGGGGCCGACAAGCTGGACTGGTCGCGGGTGATCGTCGATGCCTCACTGGTCGAAGCAAAAAGGGGGGCGAGAAGGTCGCGCGCACGCTCCGCGGCACGGCCGGTAGCCGCTTCCACCTCGTAGTCGAAGCGGGCGGGCTCCCCTTGGAGATCCTGCTCGGGCCGGGAAACGAGAACGAGCAGCGCTACCTGCTGCCGCTGCTTGACCGGCTCGCCGAGGCGGGTGGTAGTGCGCGGATTTCTGTGTATCTGACTGGTTCGTCCGGCGGGGTCGTGACGATCGCGGCGTAGCCGGGGTCGGAGCGATTCCGCCGGGCGGCCCGGAAGGTGGCCCGTGATGGGCGACATCGAGATCCCGGACGAGCTGATCGATCAGCTGCTCGGGGAGTACCAGGGGCCGGAGCAGTTGACCGGCCCGGATGGGTTGATCAATCAGCTGCGTAAGCGGCTGATCGAGCGGGCGGCCGG
>WNEY01004684.1_pt1 | contig 10453 bp, 11 predicted proteins | sample 5400531 | NCBI WGS metagenome assembly WNEY01 (sample SAMN13153338, study PRJNA577476) | soil metagenome | isolation source: 200 cm saprolite under Douglas fir tree site 1 | place: USA:California | collected 2015-04-18
GCGCCGGTCAACGAGGAGCGTTTCGGTTTCTCCTTCACGCCCTTCTCCGGCGTCTCGCCGAGCTGCACGTAGGCACCGAAGCGGCCGTGGATCGCGTAGACGTTCATGCCGGTCGTCGGATCGATGCCGATCAACCGCGGTCCCTCGGCCTTGGTGCGGATGAGCGCCATCGACTTCTCGACCGTCAGGTCGGCGGGGGCGATCGTCGGCGGCAGTCCCGCGGTCTTGCCAGGCCCGCCTTCTCCCTGCTGCAGGAACGGCCCATAGCGCCCGATACGCACGCGAACCATGTCGCCGGAGTCGGGGTCGGTCCCGACGTCGATCAACGGATACTCGGCGCGCTCTTCGGCCTGTTTGACCGCTTCTTCGAGGCCACGGTGATGTGTGTCGCCGCGGTAGAACTGCCGGATGAAGTCGAGCCACTCGCGTTCGCCGCGTGAAATCTGATCGAGGTCTTCCTCCATCTCCGCCGTGAACGCCACATCGATGAGGTCGCCGAAATGTTCGCGCAACAGCCGCGTCACCGCGAACGCCGTGAAGCTCGGCACGAGCGCTTTTCCCTGCCGGAAGACGTAGCCCCGGCGCTCGATCGTGCCGATCGTCGCCGCGTAGGTCGACGGACGGCCGACGCCAATCCGCTCGAGCTCTTTGATGAGGGAGGCTTCGGTGTATCGCGCCGGCGGACTGGTCTCGTGTCCCTTCGGCTCGAGCCCGACCAGCCTGACGCGCGTCTTCTCTCTGTGGATACGCTCGCCGACGGTCAGAGTCGGCAGGAGCGTCTCCTGCTCTTCGAGCTCGGCAGACGGATCGTCGCTGCCCTCGACGTATGCGCGGCGGAAGCCGGCGAACTCGATCGCCTTGCCGGACGCCGTGAACACCGCCTGTCCATCGTTGCCAGCCGCGGCCGAGATCTCGATCGTCGTGCGGAGGACGCGCGCGTCGACCATCTGAGACGCCATCGTGCGCTTCCAGACGAGCTCGTAGACCTTCAGATCGTCGCCGGCCAGGACGTCTTCGAGCGACGCGGCAGCGCTGCTGAAATTCGTCGGCCTGATTGCCTCGTGCGCTTCCTGCGCGTTCTTCACCTTCGTCGTGTAGCGACGCGGCGCGGAGTAGTAGTCGGCGCCGAACAGCTCGCGGATGGCGCGCGCCGACTCCGCCAGCGCTTCGTCGCTCAGCGTCGTCGAATCGGTGCGGTGATACGAGATGTGGCCTTCCTGGAACAGGCGCTGCGCGCATTGCATGGTCCGCTGCGTCGAGAAACCCAGCTTACGGCTCGCTTCCTGCGTGAGCGTCGACGTGGTGAAAGGGGCCGCGGGCCGCTCGGCGCCCGGCTTCGCCTCGACGCTGGTCACGGTCCACGGCAGATGGCCATTCAGCACGACGGCCAGCGCCGCCGCATCGGCATCCGAGAGCAGTCGTACGTTCTTTCCGGTCAGGACACCGTTCGCGTCGAAGTCCTTGCCGCTCGCGATGCGCACGTCGCCCAGCCGGGTCAGCGTTCCTGCGAACGCACGGCCGTCGGCCGAAAACTGCGCGTCGAGGTCCGAATAGCGCGCGGTGTGAAACGCGAGGCGCTCTTCTTCTCGATCGACGATGAGGCGGACGGCGACGCTCTGAACGCGACCTGCGCTCAGTCCGGTCTGAATCTTCTTCCACAACACCGGCGAGAGCGTGTAGCCGTAGAGCCGATCGAGAATGCGGCGGCTTTCCTGCGCGCGGACCAGATTGTCGTCGACGTCGTGCGCATCCTTGACGGCCTGGTCGATCGCTTTCTTGGTGATTTCGTGAAAGACGATCCGTTTCACCGGCACTCTCGGCTTCAGCACCTGGAGCAGATGCCAGCTGATCGATTCGCCCTCGCGATCGGGGTCGGTCGCCAGCATCACTTCGGACGCGCCCTTCAGCGCCGTCTTCAGTTCATTCACCCGCTGACGCTTGTCGTCCGGAATGACGTAGTACGGCTTGAAGTCGCCGTCCGTGTCGACGCCGAGGCGGCCCCAGTTCTTCTTGCGGATTTCGTCCGGCACCTGGCTGGCCGATTCAGGGAGATCGCGCACGTGACCGTAGCACGCCTTTACCTGATACTTGTCGCCGAGGAAGCGCTCGAGCGTACGCGCTTTCGCCGGCGACTCCACGATAACGAGGGTTTTCGCCATATCCCTGATCACCCTAGCACGGTTCTGTCGACCCGGACGAACCGGCCGCCGCCAATCCGGGCGACGGCGCCTTGCAGCTCGAGCTCGAACAGCCGAGGCAGAAGCCGTGCCGTGCTGAGCCCCGATCGCTCGGCAATCGCGTCGAGATCGCTCGGTTCCCCCAGAGGCAGACACGCAAGAATCGGGTCCGACACGGGGCGTCCTTCCCCTGGTGAAGAACCCGGTCCAGACCCCGTGGACTGATCGGCGCATCGGGTCATGCCCAGCTCCTCCAGGATATCGTCCGCGGACTCTACGATCTTTGCACCATCACGTAACAGGCCGTGCGCCCCGCGGTTACGCCCACTCAGCACGTTCCCCGGCACCGCCAGCACGTCGCGCCCCTGTTCGAGCGCGCAGCGAGCGGTGATGAGCGAGCCGCTCTTCTCGCCGGCTTCGATCACGACCACGGCGCGCGACAATCCGCTGATGATCCGGTTCCGCAGTGGAAAGAACCACGGCTGCGGCGGCGTTCCGGGCACGAGCTCGCTGACGACCGCGCCCGCCTTATCGATCTCCTTCGCGAGCGACTCATGCTCGGGCGGATACATGACGTCGACGCCCGACCCGAGCACCGCGACCGTGACGCCGGCGCCCGCAAGCGCACCACGATGCGCCGCGGAATCGACGCCGCGCGCGAGGCCGCTGACGACGACGAGACCGCAGGCGGCCAGATCGTGCGCGAGCTGTTCTGCCACCGCGAGAGCGTACGGCGACGCGGCGCGCGATCCGACGATGGCGACGGCCGGCGCGCTGAGCGCGTCGACACGCCCGCGCGTCCACAGCACGGGCGGCGGATCCGCAATCGTCGTCAGGGCGACGGGATACGCGGCATCGTTCCAGGTGATGGCGCCGATGGCCTGATCCTGCGCCTTGCGAATGGCGGCCTCGGCATCCGACCGAAGCCTCGAGAGGCGGTCGGTTTCATCGCCTGCACGACCCGCGGCGAGGCGCCGGACCACGGCGTCGGGAGGATCGCCGGCGCGCAGCCGCTCGGCCACGCGCAGCCACGACCATGGAGGCAACAGCGACAGCGCGACGAAGTCGACGAGATCGTTCATGACCGCACTCCATCGGCGCGGCCCGGGCCCCAAAAAAGAAGGAGGCCGCAGCCGCCGCGCCTGTAACGCGCGGGGCTCGACCTCCCGGACGTGTATTATAGCCGCCGCAGGTGCAGTTCTCGACAGCGGGAGGACAGCTGCACCGTCTTTCGTAAACGTTCCGACGCAGGGTCACGCGAATCGTCCCACTTTTTCGAGCACAGCCGTGGCATATGGCTTGCTTCGACCGGCCCGAGAGTACGGTATAGTGAACGGTATCCAACGATGAAAGTGCCAGTCACGGTCCTCGTCGCGTGCGCCGCGGCCGTGTGGGCGACGCCGTCATTTGCGGACGCGAGAAACGACGCCAAGTCGCAGGTCGAATTCGGCATCAACGTCGCGCAGCGTGGACTCTGGCGCGAAGCGATCTACCGGTGGGAAAAGGCTACCGAGCTCGACCCGACGTACGCTGCGGCATACAACGACCTCGGCATCGCGTACGAGCACGAAGGACAACTCGAAAAGGCGCGGAAGGCTTACGAAAAGGCGCTCGAACTGGACCCGAACAACGCTCAGGTCCGGCAGAACTACGAGCTGTTCAAGGAAATCAATGATCGGACCTCACAGGGGAAAGAAAAGTAGCGTGGGACAGATCCGCCGGCGCGTCGAGCTCGCCGCTGTCACCGCCTGCCTCGCCGTCTTCGCGCTGGCCTGCGGAACCACCTACTACGAGATCCCGATCGAGACGCCGATCCAGCCGAAGCTGGACGTGTCTCCTTTCCAGCGCGTGCTCGTCGTCGGTTTCGTCGCCGGCGGCAGCGAAGACGTCGACGCCAATCAGGAAACCGTCCGGCTGCTTCGCAGTCAGCTCCGCACAAAGTCGTCGCTGAAGGTCATCGACGCCGATATTCTCCAGCTGATCGAGATTGCTCAGGATCAGAGTCAAAACGTCGGCGTCGCGACCGACGACGCGACGCCGACCGTGCGCGAGAGCGCGCCGAACAACCGCGCATCGAACGGGGGCGCCGACCGCGGCAACCAGACGCTGGCGTTGCCGCACAACATCAAAGAAGAAAAAGATCTGGAGCCGTACGAGCGGTTGTTCGCGAACACCGCGTACTGGAAGCGAATCGGCGAGGAGTTCCAAAACCCGCTCATCGTCACCGGCACGGTGCTGTTCACCAATCGCTCGACCGCGGGATTCGTGCAGCGCGACCAGGAGGTTTACGACAATCTCGGTCGCCGCAGCGTCAGGCCGATCCGCACCTACATGGAACGGAAAGGCTTCATCCTCCGCCCGAAATTCGTATTCATCGACGGCCGGACCGGCGCGACGATGTACTCGGAGAGCTACCGCGAAGAGATCCTGTATAACGCGCAGCAAAATACGCCGGCGCTGTCCTCGTATTTCGAGCTCATGGACCGGCTTGTCCCCAACTTCCTCAGCGCGCTCAGCAGCCAGAAGATCCGTGGCACCCGCGTCCTGCTGAAGTAACGCGGCCATTCGAGATGCGAGTTCATCCCCGCGGGCTGCTCGTTCTCCTGGCGTTCGCCGCCCTGATGATGCTGGGTTTGCAGCTCCGGTGGGCCATCCCGGCCGCCATTGCGATTACTATCGTCGACTGGCTGTCGCTGGGCGGCCTGCTGAGTCCCTGCCGCCGCTAGGTAATCTTTACATCTACGCGACGCCGGTTGTACACTTTCCTTTTGCCTTTCGCACAGGTGCCGATAATGTACGCAATCATTCAGGCTGGCGGCCATCAGGTGAAGGTGACGCCTGGCGGCGTCGCGACTCTGGCCGGCACGGTCGGCGAACCGGGAGCCGAGCTCACGCTCGAGCAGGTGCTCCTCGTCGAGAAAGACGGCGGCGAGATCCTCGCGGGCGCGCCTTTCGTCGCCAGCGCGCGCGTCATTGCGGTTGTCGACGGCGAGTCGCGCGGCCCGAAGATCCGCGTGTTCAAGAAGAAGCGCCGCAAGGGCATGCGCCGGACCAAGGGTCACCGCGCCGTGTTTACCCAGGTGCGGATTATGGACATTCTTCTGTAGGGACTCAGGGGACTGGGGACTCAGGACTGGGACGTCCCCTAGAGAGTCCCCTAGTCCCGAGTCCCCACTGTTGGATCAAGGCAATGGCTCATAAAAAAGGACAAGGCAGCTCACGCAACGGCCGCGACTCGAACTCGCAACGGCTGGGCGTGAAAGCACACGACGGCAACGTGGTCACCGGCGGGACGATCATCGTGCGGCAGCGCGGCCGCCGCTTCCGCGCGGGCCAGAACGCGGGACTTGGCAAGGACGACACGATCTTCGCGAGGGTCGCGGGACGCGTACGGTTCGAGGATCACGGCGCCCGCGGCCGTGTGATCAGCATTCTCCCACTTGAGTGATGGGTAAGTTGGTAACTTGGTAAGCGGGTAACTTGGATTTACCAAGTTACCCAATGCCAATTTACCAACTGCTATGTTTGTTGACGAAGTAGACATTCACGTCGAAGCGGGCAACGGCGGTCGCGGCTGTTTGGCGTTCCGCCGCGAGAAGTTCGTCCCGCGCGGCGGGCCGAGCGGCGGCGACGGCGGTCACGGCGGCTCGGTCTACGTGGTGGCCAGCCCCCACATCAACACCCTCATCAACTTCCGCTTCCATCCCCTGTTCTCGGCCGAGCGGGGCGAGCACGGTCAGGGCTCCAACTGCACGGGCCATGGCGGCGCCGATCTCGATCTGCCGGTGCCGATCGGCACGCTCGTGTACGAGATAACCAACGACCCGGAGCAGCCTCATCGCCTGCTCGCGGACCTGGCGGAAGACGGGGCACGGGTGCTGGTCGCGCGCGGCGGCCGCGGCGGTCTCGGCAACGCGCGGTTCGCGACGTCCACCAACCGGGCGCCGCGGAAGGTCCAGCCGGGCGAACCGGGCGAGATCAAAGATCTCCGTCTCGAGTTGAAGCTGCTCGCCGACGTCGGCCTCGTCGGCTTCCCGAACGCCGGCAAGTCGACCCTGATCGCGCACATCTCGGCCGCACGTCCGAAGATCGCCGACTACCCCTTCACGACGCTGACCCCGAATCTCGGCGTCGTCCGCCTGAGCGGCGATCGCAGCTTCGTCGTCGCCGACGTGCCGGGCCTGATTGAAGGCGCGCATCGCGGTCAGGGCCTCGGCCACCAGTTCCTTCGACATCTTGAACGCACCAAGGTGCTCGTGCATCTCGTCGACGTCTCAGGCGCGAGCGGCCGCGACCCGGTCGAGGATCTCGACACGGTGCGTCGCGAGCTGGAGCTGTTTCAGCCGACGCTCGCGGCCAAACCTCAGATCGTCGCCGCGAACAAGATCGATGCGCTTGACCCGTCGAACGGCGATGCCGTGACGCCGCTCGCGCGCCACGCGGCAGACGTCGGCCTGCCATTCCTGCGGATCTCGGGCGCAAGCGGTCAGGGCCTGCCTGAGTTGCTCGAAACCATGTGGCATGGCGTGGCCGCATCTCGGCAGCCCGCCGCTTAGGGCCCTCAGCCGCATGAACGCCGCAGCACGTCGCATCGGCATTCTCGGCGGCACGTTCGACCCTATTCACTGGGGCCACCTGGACCTGGCCGATGCGGCGATAAGGGAGCTCCAGCTGACGCGGATGTTCGTCATCACATCGAACGTGCCGCCGCATCGTCCCCAGCCGCTGGCGTCGTGCTATCACCGCTTTGCGATGGCCTCAGTGGCGGTGCGGACCCGCCCGGAGTGGCGCGCCGCGGACCTGGAGCTGCGGCACCACCCGCCGTCGTACACCTCCCATACGCTCGGCCGCTTCCACGAGCGCGGATACGCGTCATCCGAGCTGTTTTTCGTCATCGGCGCCGACGCGTTCGCGGAAATCGCCGGCTGGTACGACTACCCGCAGATTCTCGGCGCCGCGAATTTCGTGGTCGTGTCGCGCCCCGGGTTTCCAGTAGGGGAACTATCCCGGCACCTTCCGCTTCTGGCGAAGCGGATGGCACGCCCGCCGATCGACGCCGTCGGCGAAATCGATCCGTTGATCATATTGATCGATGCGCCGACCGCCGACGTTTCATCGACTGCGATCCGGGATCGCCTGGCGAATGGTGAATCGATTGACGGACTCGTGCCGCCGGGCGTGCAGCAACACATAGAACAACACGGACTTTACACGTCGACGACGCCGGGCCGGCGCGCTTCGGACGCGCCGCCGATACCGGCGGCAGGCAGGTTGCATGGCCAAGACTGACAAGCGCCGAAAATCCCCGCGGCTTCCCGCACAGATTGATCGAGCGATTGCCGCGGCGGAAGACAAACAGGCGGTGGACCTCGTGGTCCTGGATCTGAGGAAGGCGGCGGGCTTCACCGACTTCTTTCTCATCTGTTCCGGCACCAACAGGCGGCAGGTGCGCGCGATCGCCGACGCGGTGACGGACACGCTGGCGGGTGAAGGAGCCAGGCCGGCGTACGTCGAAGGCTACGACCGCTCCGAATGGATTCTGCTCGACTACTTCGATTTCATCGTCCACGTCTTCGCGCCCGAAACGCGCGTCTTCTACGGTCTCGAGCGGCTATGGGGAAACGCGGATCGCATCGAGGTCGCGGCGGGGAGATAGCGACTGATGCGCCACTCAGCGGTCAGGAGTCTCGGGTCCGCCTTCGCGTCTCGACTGTCGATTGCGGCCTGCCGGCTGACGCTCGACGCGCTCATGAGCGTGGTCCTCGCGCCGGCCTGTGCGGCGTGCCAGGAGACGCTGGACCACCCGACTCGGGGTCCGGTGTGCCGCCGCTGCTGGGACGCGATCCAGCCGCTCACTCCCCCGCTGTGCGACCGTTGCGGCGATCCGTTGCCGACCTGGCGCGCGGTCAGCCTTCCCCTCGCCAGGTGTCCGCGCTGCCGGCGCGGGCGGCGGCTCGTCGATCGCGCCCGTGCTATCGGCGCGTACGACGGCTCGCTGCGGGCCGTCGTCCATGCGCTCAAATACGAAGGGCGGCGATCGCTGGCGCGCCCGCTCGGCACGCTGATGCGTCAACGAGGCGCGGACATCCTCGACGGCGCGTGCTGCGCGATTCCGGTGCCGCTCCATCCCTCGCGGCGGCGCCGCCGCGGCTTCAACCAGGCTGCCGATCTCGCGCGGCAGGTTGAGATTCCCGTCGTGCCCGCGCTGCGCCGCACTCGTGCCACGGCCACGCAAACCGGCCTGCCAGCCGCACGGCGCCACCGCAACATGCGGGACGCCTTCGCCGTCACCGGCGCGGCGCGATCGCTGTCTGGGGCGATCGTGGTGCTGATCGACGACGTCAGCACGACCGGCGCGACACTCGAAGCGTGCGCGCGGGCGTTGAAACAGGCCGGCGTGGCCGAAGTGCGGGCGCTTACGGCAGCGCGAGTTGTGACGTCGCCGCGCTGAGCACGTCGACCGCAATGTCGTCCTTGGGGCGCTCGCCATCGAGGACGACCCAGCGGTATTCCACCGCCTGACGCCGGTAGCTCTCGCGCACCCGCGCCTGCAGGGCGACGTCGCGCTCGTAGCGGTCGCGGTCTACCGCCTTGCGCCGCACGGCGGTCTCCGGCGCGATATCGAGCATGATCGTCAGCGCCGCGGGCGGCAGCAGCTTCTGCACGTCGGTCAGCCACACGGGGTCGAGCCCCATCGCTTCGCCGTAGGCGACGCTCGACGCCACGTAGCGGTCGCAGACGAGAATCAGCCCGCCGTCGAGCCAGCGCTCCAGATCCGGCTTCCGCTCGTACCGGTTCGCGACGTAGAGCAGCTGCATCACGTCGGCGCCGTACTCGCGCTCGCCTGCCAGCGCGCGCGCGATCTCCTCGCCGATCGACGTGCCGTAGTCGGGAAACGACATCAGCCGCGCTTTGCGGCCCTCCTGCTTCAGACGGTCCCGCAGCAGTTCGGCCTGTGTCTGCTTCCCGCTCTGATCGAGACCTTCGAACGCGATGAGATAACCCGGCATCGTTCGTGTTCGCCGTTCGACGGTTCGCCGCTGGTTCGTCGTTCACCGGAACGAGGACGCAGAACGTCGACCGGGTACTATTCCTCCAGGGCCAGCAGGTCGTCCAGCGTCTGCCGCCGCCGGATCACGCGCCAGCCGCCCTCGTCGACCAGCACTTCGGCCGGCAGAGGGCGACGATTGTAGTTCGAGGCCATGACCGAGCCGTAAGCGCCGGCGTCGCGAATCGCGACGAGATCGCCCGCCGCGAGCATCGGCAGCATCCGATCGCGTCCGACGACGTCGCTGCTCTCGCACACGGGACCGACGATTTCGTAGTGATGCTCGCCGGACGGCGGCGCGGACACCGGCTCGATGCGGTGGAAGGCGCCGTAGAGCGCCGGGCGGATCAGCTCCGTCATCCCGGCGTCGATGATGACGAAGTCGCTGGACGCCGTGCGCGGCTTCACATCGATGACGCGCGCGACCAGAGCGCCGGCAGGCGCCGCAATCGCGCGCCCGGGCTCGACGACGATCGGCAGCGACGTGCGGCGCACTTCTCCGATCAGCGCGCCGACGTACTCCGCGGCCGACGGCGCGGCGCTGCCGTCGTACGACACACCGAGGCCGCCGCCCAGATCCACGTACTCGAGCGGAAACCCCTGTTGCCGGAGCTCCAGGCTGACGTCGGCGGCGAGCGCCGCCGCGCGCCGCAACGGTTCGAGGCTGGTGATCTGCGATCCGACGTGGACGTGAATCGCCACCAGCGCCAGCGACGGACGGCTCCCGAGCGTCCCCAGCAGCTCGCGCGCAGCGTCCAGCGGCACGCCGAACTTGTTGATCTTGAGGCCGGTCGAGATGTGCGGATGGCTCCTGGCATCGATGTCCGGGTTGACGCGAACGGCGACGCGGACGGCGCGCCCCACCCGCGACGCGATCGCTTCGAGGCGCGCAAGCTCGCCCGCCGATTCGACATTGATCGCCTTGACACCCACCGCGACGGCGCGTTCCAGTTCTGCCGGCGACTTGCCGACGCCGGTGAAGACGATTTGCGACGGATCGAAGCCGGCCGTGCGAGCGACTTCGATTTCCCAGACGGAGTTCGCGTCCACCGCGCTGCCGAGGTCGCGCAGCAGACGCGCGACGGCCAGTGTCGAGTTCGCCTTCAGCGCGTAGTGCAGCTGGTGGGGATAGTCGCCGAACGCCGAGTCGATCGCGCGGTACCGCTCGCGAAGCACGGCCGCGCTGTACACGTAGACGGGTGTCCCTTCGACGTTCGCGATGGCCGTC
>WNEY01004685.1_pt1 | contig 10453 bp, 8 predicted proteins | sample 5400531 | NCBI WGS metagenome assembly WNEY01 (sample SAMN13153338, study PRJNA577476) | soil metagenome | isolation source: 200 cm saprolite under Douglas fir tree site 1 | place: USA:California | collected 2015-04-18
CATGCACGGGTTCGCGCTGAACGCCGACTGCGACCTGTCGTGGTACGACCGGATCGTCCCGTGCGGCATCCGTGACGCCTGGGTGACCACGCTGTCCGCCGAGGCCGGCCGCCACATCAGCGTGGCCGAGGTGACGCCGGTGATGGAACGCCACCTGGCCGGCGTCCTCGGGTACCGCACCTGGCGGCACGCCCACGACCCCTATGTGCTGGCCGGCCCGCGCCTCGACGCCTCGGCCGCCGTCCCGATCGCCGCGCGCTAGGCGCGGGCCGCTGCGTCGTGGTCAAGATCATGCCGCGCCCCTGACGGTCACGGACCGGCGGCGGCATACCCTGGAGGGGTGGTACTCGCACCCGAAGGCCGGCGCATGCTCCGCCTCGAGGCCCGCAACAGCCAGGTCCCGATCGAGCGGAAGCCGCCGTGGATCAAGACCAGGCTCCGCACCGGGCCGGCCTACTCAGAACTGAAGACCCTGGTCCACAGCGAGGGCCTGCACACGGTCTGCGAGGAAGCCGGCTGCCCGAACATCTTCGAGTGCTGGGAGGACCGCGAGGCGACCTTCCTCATCGGCGGTGACCAGTGCACCCGGCGGTGCGACTTCTGCCAGATCGACACCGGCAAGCCGCTGCCGCTCGACGAGGGCGAGCCGCGCCGGGTCGCCGAGTCCGTGGCCGCCATGGGCCTGAAGTACGCCACAGTGACGGGCGTGGCGCGCGACGACCTGGTCGACGGCGGCGCGTGGCTGTACGCGCAAACCTGCCGCGAGATCCACGCCGCCATCCCCGGCTGCGGCGTGGAACTGCTCATCCCCGACTTCAACGCCGAGCCGGGGCGGCTGGCGCAGGTCTTCGACGCCAGGCCGGAGGTCCTGGCTCACAACATCGAGACCGTGCCGCGGATCTTCCGGCGGATCAGGCCCGGCTTCCGGTACCCGCGCTCGCTGGACGTGCTGCGCGCGGCCCGCGAGGCAGGGCTGGTCACCAAGTCCAACCTGATCCTCGGGCTGGGCGAGGAACGACACGAGATCACCGAGGCCATGAAGGACCTGCGGGCCGCCGGCTGCGACCTGCTGACGATCACCCAGTACCTGCGGCCGACGCCGCGGCACCATCCGGTGGAGCGCTGGGTCAGGCCCGAGGAGTTCGTGGAACTTCGCGAGGAGGCGCTCGAGCTCGGGTTCGCGGGCGTGATGTCCGGTCCGCTGGTTCGGTCCTCCTACCGGGCCGGCCGACTGTACGCGCAGGCCATCGAGCAGCGGGCCGCAGTTATGTGACTGATGCCAGCTGGCGCCACCTCATCTCCGGCGGAAAGACCGCCGAGCTGACGCAGCCGTCCGCCGCGAACCAGACTCGCGCTTTCCCGCCGCCGGTCGAGGCGCCGCCAGGGTAGGCCGGCCGGCCTGCGGCGCGCGTGACCGCGCCGGTTCGCGGGTAACTCTGCGGGATCCGGGTAGCGGGAATTGAGGTAGCCCGGCGGTTTCTGTCCGGGGCTGCTTAACCGTATGCTGCGGAGCATGGCACGCATGTCAAGGAAGTCTGAGGCCGCTGACCCGGCCGCGAGGGACGCCCCCCAGGACCCGGCCAGGGCCGGGCGGCTGAAGCAGATCCGGATGATCGCCGGCCTGATCCACAAGAACAACCCGAGGGCGATGCCTATCGTCATCGGCAGCGGTCTTGGCGTCCTGGTGATCCTGGTGGTTGTGGGGCTGCTCACCGGCCTGGCCCCGTTGCTCATCCCCTTGGGCGTGCTGCTTGGCCTGCTCGTCACGACGGTCCTGTTCGGCCGGTTCGCGCAGGCCGCCCAGTATTCGGCCATCGAGGGGCAGCCGGGCGCGGCCGCCGCCGTGCTGGAGAACATGCGCGGCAACTGGACGGTGACCCCGGCGATCGCCGCCAACAGGAACGGGGACATGGTGCACCGGGCGGTGGGCCGGCCGGGCGTCATCCTGGTCGGCGAGGGTTCCCCCAAAGGGCTGGCCAGCCTGCTCGCCGCGGAGAAGAAGCGGGTGGCCCGGGTCGCCTACGAGGTGCCCATCTTCGAGTTCCAGGTCGGGGACGACGAGGGGCAGATCCCGATCAGCAAGCTGCAGCGCAAGGTCATGCGGCTGCCGCGTAACCTCAAGCCGGCCGCGATCAGCGACATCAACCACCGGCTCAAGGCGCTCCAGCCGTCCCTGCAAGCGCCGAAGGGGCCGATCCCGAAGAACATCAGGCAGCCCAAGATGCCCAGGCCGAAGGCCCGCTAACCGGGCATTACGCTAGACGCGGACGACGATGGTGTCCGAGGCGCGGTCGTGCAGGCCGCGCAGGTCGCGGTCGGTCAGCAGCGGCGGGACCACGGTCAGCAGGATCGCCGTCCGGAGCAGCGCCCACCGGAATCCGACCAGGCCGCCGTTGGTCCGTATCGTGCGGATGCCGGTCAGCCGCTTCCCGACGGTGAATCCGGTCGTTGCGGTGAGCACCCAGACCTCGACCGCGAACACCGCGATCGTCCAGAACTGCGAACGGGTGAGCCAGTACGCGATCAGCATGCTGAGCAGCCAGTCGATCAGCAGCGCCAGCAGGCGCCTGGGCATGCTGGCCACAGACCCCGGTCCCCGTTCCGGCAGGCCGAACCGCTGGCCGGGATAGGCGGCCGCCTTGGGGTCGGTGACCGGCGGCGCGGTCAGCTGCGCGGTGCCGCCCGAGGGCCGCGAGGCCCCGCGGGCCGAAGCCGCGCTGGCGGGCTGACCGCCGGCGCCGGCCCGTGCCTGGCCCGCGCCGCGCCGGTTACGGGGTTTCTTGGCCACCACACCACGGTATCCGTTGTGGGCCGTGACACCAGCGGCGGGCCATAATGGAGCCTGACCTCGGCCGCCGACCCGTAACATCCGTGAAACACAGCAGACACGGCGCGGAAATTGCCGGCGGCTAACGTCCTGATCGCGTGCCTTGAGAACCGAAAGCGTGCCCTGTACCCAGGAGGGGTTGATGTTCAGCAGTGCCGAAGAGGTCCTCCGCTTCATCGCAGAGGAAAACGTGGAGTTCGTCGACGTCAGGTTCTGCGACCTGCCTGGGACGATGCAGCACTTCACCGTGCCCGCCCAGGCGTTCGGTGAGGGTGTCTTCACCGACGGGCTCATGTTCGACGGCTCGTCGATCCGCGGGTTCCAGCAGATCCACGAGTCGGACATGCAGCTGCTGCCCGACCCGTCGACCGCGATGCTCGACCCGTTCCGCACGCACAAGACCCTGAACCTCACGTTCTTCGTGCACGACCCGCTGACGGGGGCCCCCTACAGCAGGGATCCGCGCAACATCGCCCGCAAGGCGCAGGATTACCTGCGCGGCACCGGGATCGGTGACACGGTGTACTTCGGCCCGGAGGCGGAGTTCTACATCTTCGACTCGGCCCGCTTCTCGACCTCCGCGAACGAGGGCTACTACCACATCGATTCGCTCGAGGGCGCGTGGAACACCGGGAAAGACGAGGACGGCGGCAACCTCGCCTACAAGCCCAGGTACAAAGGCGGCTATTTCCCGGTGCCGCCGATGGACCACTACACCGACCTGCGCTCGGAGATGGTCAGGAACCTGATCGCGTGCGGCATCGAGGTCGAGATGCAGCACCACGAGGTCGGCACGGCCGGCCAGGCCGAGATCGACATGAGGTTCCGCCCGCTGCTGCCGATGGCCGACACACTGATGGCGTATAAGTACATCCTCAAGTCCACCGCCTGGGCGGCAGGCAAGACCTTGACCTTCATGCCCAAGCCGCTGTTCGGTGATAACGGCAGCGGGATGCACTGCCACCAGTCCATCTGGAAGGACGGCGCGCCGCTATTCTACGACGAGGTGGGGTACGCGGGCCTGTCCGACCTCGGCCGGTACTACATCGGCGGGCTGCTCAAGCACGCGCCCGCGCTGATGGCGTTCACCAACCCGACGGCGAACTCCTTCCACCGGATCGTCCCCGGCTTCGAGGCCCCGGTCAACCTGGTCTACTCGCAGCGCAACCGCTCGGCCTGCATCCGGATCCCGATCACCGGCACGAACCCGAAGGCCAAGCGCGTCGAGTTCCGCGTCCCCGACCCGTCCTGTAACCCGTACCTCGCGTTCGCGGCCATGCTGATGGCGGGTCTGGACGGAATCAAAAACAAGATCGAGCCGCCGGAGCCGGTGGACAAGGACCTGTACGAGCTGCCGCCGGATGAAGCGGCCGCCATCGCGCAGGTCCCTAGCTCACTCGATGAGGTGCTCACCATCCTGGAAGGCGACCACGCCTTCCTCACCGAGGGCGGCGTGTTCACCGAGGACTTGATCGAGACCTGGCTGGACTACAAGCGGACCGCGGAGCTCGACGAACTCCGGCTGCGCCCGCATCCGCACGAGTTCGAGCTCTACTACGACGTCTGACCGCTAGACACAAGGCCGGACCGGTCCGCTCAGCCGAAGAGGGGAAGCTTGGCTGCGGCTGGCCCGAGGGCTGACCGGTCTGCCGGGGAGATGGGCAGGCGACCGGTTCCCTTCAGTGCGCAGGTGGCGTCATCCCAGCTTGCTGGCAGTGGAGAGCCCGCGAGCTGATCGAGCACCTGCCGGACCAGGGCGAGCGATGCGGGATCAGGTTCGGGAGCTGCGGCGAGGGCGACGGTCATGTCCAGGTAGTGGATAGCCGCCTCCACGGCCAAGGTGGCGGTGAAGTCGGCCGTGGGCAGCGTGTGGCCCTGGGTGGCCAGCGCCTGATACGGGCTGGCCTGGGCAGCCCGGATGGCGGCCGCGGAAGTCTCCCGCCACTCCGACGCGAGCATTTCTGGTGTGTATGCGGATGCGGCGATGCTGACATGCCGGGCGTGCCGGGCCGCGCCGCTGCTTCCCAGGGCGGCGGGATGGCCGCTGGCCGGGGAGTAGGGCCGCCAGTAGGTCACGTAATCGGTGTCGGGCGGGTCCGGTGACGGGCTGGCGAACGTGACCAGGGCCCGGCGTGCGTCCAGCAGCTGGTGATACAGGACATCAAGCACTGTCCAGCCCGCGCACCGGCTCGGCAGCAGCGCGCTGGCCTCGGTCAGGCTGCCGGCGACCTGGCTGATCTTGCCGTAGGCACCGGCCAGCGCATCCTCCGCCGCCTCGCGGTCCGGCCCGGTCATACTGCGATTGTGGCAAAACCGTTGAGGATGCGTGATCCGTTTAGCGCTGCTGCTGCCGCTGAGCCTTGTTCATCCTGCGATCTCGCGGGCCTGCGGTGACGGCGGATGATCCCGGCGGTATAGGTGAGGCTCTGGCGAGACAACGGGAGCGCGGCAGGGTAGAAAAGCATTCGAAGCCCCTTGGCGGACGATATAGGTGCCGCAGGTTGTGATAGCGGAAGCCCGCAGGGAGATCCGGGACCTTCTTGCGGGCTGTTCCGATCCTGGGAACCGGCCGTTTGCTAGCCGAGCGCCCTCAGGCGATGACATAAGCCCAGTTTCGCCACCATGCCCACATGGTGGAGCCATCAGAGCCGTCGGCAATGACGCCGATGAGGGCCCCGTCGATGACCCATACCATCCGGAAACCGCCGCTGGTCGTGTAGGTGCACCCGAGCATCCCAGCGTCCACCTCGTTGTGGGTCCAGGTGCCCAGTTTGTGCCCGCCGGGGCAGTCGCCCCGATCGACGTAACCGGTCGTGTTTTTGCTGAACCACGTCTGAGCCGCTGCGAGGTCAGAGAACTGCACCACCAGCGGCTGCTTCGTCGGGCCGGGGGCGACGGTATGGCAGTTAACCGCGGCGACGATGCCGCCACCCTCCAGGTCAGGTTGGCCGTAGCAGTTGGTCAGGTCGTTCGGGCTCAGCTTGTTTACCAGCTGCTGCTCACCGTCGCTGAACACGGCGGTCTGGCCCGGCTGCGGAGTGGGGGGCGCAGTGGTCTGGGCCGGGGGCGGCAGCACATTCGGATTGCCGGAAGTCCAGAACGGGCACCGGTTAAGGCCAAGCGTTCCTATCGCCTTTCGCCAGGCGACGATGGCACCAGCCCGTTGAAGAGGGATTCGCTCAGGGCACCGATGTCCTGGTCGCAAGCGGCGTTGGCCTGACGCACCCAGTTGGCGGTGGTAGGCGGGTTGCCGCGGACGGCCAGGTACGCAAGGTACGTACCGGTAATGGTGGCGATCAGTGTGATGGTCCCGGCCACGGCCTTGACGACGGTGCTGACCCGTTTACGCCCGGAATCCTGGACAGGCTTCCAGAAGTTCCAGCCTGCCGGGGCGGGAGGCCACGACGGATCAGGCCGCCATCCCAGTGGCGGCTGCCATCCGGCGGGCGGCTCGGGCCAGCCCGGCGGCGGGTTGAAGATCCACTTCGCATCCTTGGAATCCGCTGGTCGCGGTGGCAAGCCTGCCCATGCCATCACGTGCCTCCTGGCTGCGCATTGAACCGTTCCAGGGGGTGACCCTTATCGCCCGAAGACACAGCGCCCTCGATGTCATCGATCTTCTCGATCGGGGCATCATCCGGCTGACTGGCCGATTCATCAGGAAGCCGCCGTCGGCAGCAGCGAATGCGAACTAACGCAATCACACTAGTTAAATCTCAAAACAAGCGCATATTCTGACCGCATAGCTCTACTGTCGTAGGCCGCATCACGCGCTTCCGGCGCAATGCCAATCCACACGTCTTATGAACCAGCCATAACTGTTCCGTCGATCGGCTCCCTCCCCAGAGCACCATAGATCCCCTTCGATGATGCAGTAGAAAGCTTATTAGCTATGAACATGCTGGGCAACCTCGTCCGGAACGCGCTAGCGATCTGTTCTGCCCGGCTGGCATCTATGGGTCGTCGTAGCCTTTGTAGATTGCAACGCCCTTGAACACGAGATGCCCACCATCGGGCTCCCCTGAAAGCGCGGACACTTCGATTTGGCTGATCCTGCCTGTCCATGCTGGTCTCGCGGATCCGGCGTTAACTCAGGGGATTCGGACTCCGGACTCCGGTGACGCCGAGCAGCGGTTCGTCAGGTGAGCGGAGGTCGGCGGTGGGCAGGCCGCCTGGGTATAGCTGCCTTACTTTCTCGGCCACGGCGATGGCGATCTCGACGTGCTGGCGGCGGCTTGCGGTATAGAAGCTCTGGGCATCTGCGCTGAGCTTGGGGAGGGCGTGCAGGGGCTTGTCGCTGACCGCGAGCAGGGTGCCAGTGGGGATCCGGTAGCGGAATCCATTGGCCGCCACTGTCGCGGACTCCATATCCACCGCGAGGGCGCGAGATACTCGCAGCCGGTCCGCCGTCATGGCCAGATGCAGCTCCCAGTTCCGGTTCGCGGTGGTGAAGACGATGCCCATCCGGCTCCGCAGGCCCCGGGCTGTCAGTTCGCTGAGCAACAGCGCGTTCAGCGTGTGGTTGGAGACAACCGGGACGCTCAACGGGAGCATGTCGTCGAGGACACGATCGTCGCGCATGTAGGCGGTGGCCAGTACCAGGTCTCCGATTTCCTGGTGATTACGCAGGCCGGCGCAGTGCCCGATCATCAGTACCAGGTCGGGGCGGAGCACGGCGAGGTGGTCCGTGATCGTCTTGGCGTTGGACGGGCCCACCCCTATGTTCACCATGGACAACCCGGTACGGCCGGGAAGCGCGTGATGCCAAGCGGGCATCTGGCGGCCGTCAGAATCGGGACCGGTGCAATCCGGCAGGGCAGCGCGGAATTCCTCCAGATGCCAGGCGTAATTGGTGAGCAGCACGTACCGCTGGAACGTCTCGGCGGCAGTCCCCGTGTAATGCTCCAGCCGGTCTATGGACAGGGCCATACGCTCAGGCCCGAACAGGAACAGCTTCTTGCGCCGCAGGTCCCAGCGGGTTTCGTCGAGGGCGGCCCCAAATTCCGGGTCATGCAGATCAAGCGCTTTGCGCCCAGGACAGACAGAGATGCGGGCGCCGTCGGCCGCTAGCCGATCGAGTTCTCGTTCGAGGTACCAGCGGATCGCTTTTGGCGAGGCGAATTCCCCCTCGAGCCTCGGATTGTGTGCTGACCAGGGCCGCTCGACAGTCAACTGCGGATAGCGGCCGACCTTGTCGGCCGCCTCCATGGCGTCGCACAACTGCTCGATCTCCGCCGCGCGCTGGCTGTCAGGGATGGCCGAGAAATCCGCAGACAAAATCATCCGGTCATCATGCCAGCGAAGCGCAACAGGAGCCAGATGAGAGACCGGCACCCTGTCCCTGAGTTGGCGGCGTCCCTGAGTTGGCGGCGGTCAAGGCGGCAGGGTAATCCTCGCTCCGGCAGGTCGCCGCCGAGCCCGTAGAGGGGAGGGAAGAGTACACACTCCTCTCCAGTTTCAATCTATAGCGCACCGGGGGGCTTGCGGCAAGACCCGGGTCGTGCCGCACAATGGCTGGCCGAGGGCAGAAACTACGAAGCGGGGTCGCGAAGTGCGAGTGCTGTTGTCGGCGTATGGGTCGCGCGGGGGCATCGGCGTGATGCCGGCCGGGGGGGACCTGGACAGCTCGCACTCAGGCGGCCTGCACTCACGCACCATCGAGGTTCTCGATCAGCGCGGAATCGCTGACCGGTTCCTCTCGGACCGCCCACCGCGGCCAGCGCGAAGGGGCACTCAGGTGGTGCTGCTGCGACCTCAGATTGGAACTGATGACGTGAACCCGCTGACTACCAGCGCGTTTGACCTTCCCGACCGCCTCTCCGCCAAGGCCGACCCGGCGCTGATCGCCGGCGACGAGCAGCACTTCGCGGCCATCGCGCAGAGCCTGGAGCAGTCGATCGCCGATCTGTCCGACCGCCTTGATGCCGGGCGCAAGACGCCCGGCGGCATAGGCCAGAAGGCGATGGACCGGGACATGGAGATCCACCGGCTGACCGCTCGCCTGCGCGCCCTGCGTCGCTTCGGTCTGGACCTGTGCCTGGGACGCATCGTCGGCGCGGACAACCCCGAGCCCGTGTACATCGGACGGCTTGGCCTCACCGACAGCGCGGGTCGCCGGCTGCTGCTCGACTGGCGCTCCCCCGCGGCTGAGCCGTTCTTCGGAGCGACCCACGCCAACCCGATGGGCCTGGCCAGCCGCCGCAGGTACCGCTGGACCCGCGGCCGGGTCAGTGACTACTGGGACGAGGTGTTCACCGCGGACGGGCTGGAAGGGCACGCCGCGCTCGACGATCAGTCCGCCTTCATCGCCAGCCTGGGCGCCAGCCGGTCGGCCCGGATGCGAGACGTGCTCGGCACCATCGCGGCCGACCAGGACGCCATCATCCGTGCGGGATCCCGCGGTGCTCTGGTCGTCGACGGCGGTCCGGGTACGGGCAAGACCGTCGTCGCCCTGCACCGCTCCGCCTACCTGCTGTACTCCGATCCTCGCCTGGGTCACCGCCGGGGCGGCGTGCTGTTCGTCGGGCCGCACCAGCCCTACCTGGCCTATGTCGCCGACGTTCTCCCCAGCCTCGGCGAGGAGGGCGTCCAGACCTGCACCCTGCGGGACCTCGTCGCCGAAGGATCCGCGGCGGTGACCGAGGCCGACCCCGACGTGGCCCGCCTGAAGTCGTCGGCGGACCTGGTGAAGGCGATCGAGCCGGCCGTCAGGTTCTACGAGAATCCGCCCACCGAACCGATGACGGTCGAGACCCCCTGGTCCGGCATCTGGCTGAGCGCCGATGACTGGGCCGAGGCGTTCGAAGCAGCAGAATCCGGTACTCCGCACAACGAGGCGCGCGACCAGATCCTGGAGGAGCTGCTCACGATCCTGATGGACAAGCATGGCGGCGACGCCCCAGCGCACCTGCTCCGCAGGTCGCTCCTGCAGAACAGGGAACTGCTCACGACCCTCAACCGCGCGTGGCCGCTGATCGAAGCGCCTGACCTCGTCTCAGACCTGTGGTCGGTACCCGCCTACCTGCGCCTGTGCGCTCCTTGGCTCAGCCCCGATGACGTTCAGCGGCTGCAGCGCACGGACGCCCAGGCCTGGACGGTATCCGACCTGCCGCTCCTGGACGCGGCACGGCAGCGGCTCGGCGATCCGCAGGCATCACGACGTAAGCGCCGGCATGACGCCGCGGTCGCCGCCGAACGCGAGCAGATGGCCCGGGTCCTCGACAACCTGATCGAGGCCGCGGACGACGAATACGGCGTAGGCCTGGTGACGATGCTGCGCGGCGAGGACTTCCAGGACGCCCTGGTCAATGAGGCCGCGCTGCCCAGCACCGACCCGGATCTGCTCGCTGGCCCGTTCGCGCACATTGTGGTGGACGAGGCTCAGGAACTGACCGACGCAGAGTGGCAGATGCTGCTGCTCCGCTGCCCGTCCCGGAGCTTCACCATCGTCGCGGACCGCGCCCAGGCCCGGCACGGGTTCACGGAGTCGTGGCAGGAACGGCTCCAGAGGATCGGACTCGACCAGATCAACCTGGCTACCCTGAGCATCAACTACCGGACGCCGCAAGAGGTCATGGCGGAAGCCGAGCCGGTCATCCGGGCCGTGCTCCCGGACGCCAACGTGCC
>WNEY01004686.1_pt1 | contig 10453 bp, 10 predicted proteins | sample 5400531 | NCBI WGS metagenome assembly WNEY01 (sample SAMN13153338, study PRJNA577476) | soil metagenome | isolation source: 200 cm saprolite under Douglas fir tree site 1 | place: USA:California | collected 2015-04-18
CGTTCGACCGCGATCGCGAGCGCGCCGAGCGGATGGTGGATGCCTACTGGTGGCTCTGTCGCGACCTGGTGCTGGCCAAGTGTGGCGTCGGCCGTCTCACGGCAGACCCGGACACCAACGTGCGCGAGGCCGAGGCCTGGTCGTGGGATGATCTGTGGAAGGGGCTCGAGACGTGCCGCGAGGCGCGCGAGGCTCTGGCCGTGAACGTCACGCCGCGGCTCACGCTGGAAGTTCTGCTGAGCCGGCTGGCGCTGCGCGCGGCCTGAAGGGAACAAAATGAACGAGTATCTCATCGGCATCCGCCTGCGTGAGGTGGCCAGGGCCGACGACTTCCTGACCGCCGAGGACCTCGAGCTGCACGTGGGCGATCTCGTGGTGGTGAGCAGCGAGAGTGGCGAGACGATCGGCGAGGTGCGTCGGCCCCGGCGGCCGCTGCCCGACTTCAAGCGCGATCGCCAGTATCCGCGCGTCCTCCGAGCGACGACCGAGGCCGAAGCCCACGAATGGCGGGAGCGCCGGGAGCGCGAGAAGCGCGCCGTCGTCACCTGCCAGCGCAAGGCCCGCGAGCACCAGCTGGCCATGAAGGTGGTGGACGTGGAATTCACGCCGGGCGCCCGGCGCACGACCGTGTACTTCAACGCCGAGGAGCGCGTGGACTTCCGCGAGCTCGTGCGCGACCTGGCCCGCGAGTTTCGCGCCCGCGTCGAGATGCGCCAGATCGGGGCCCGTGACGTGACCAAGGTCATGGACGGCATCGGCCCGTGCGGGCGCCAGCTCTGCTGCTCGTCGTATCTCCGCAAGTTCGAGCCGATCTCGGTGAAGATGGCGAAGACCCAGGACATGCCGCTGACCGATAACCGGCTGCTGGGGAATTGCGGCCGGCTCAAGTGCTGCCTGCTCTACGAGTTCTCGCTCTACGAGGAGCTGCGCGCGCGGCTGCCCCGCGTCAACACGCCCTGTCAGGCGAGCTGCGGGGGCGGCGGCTGCATGAACGGCAAGATCCGGTCGCTGCGTGTGCTCAAGCAGAGCGTCGTGGTCGGCTTCCCCGACGGCACCGAGGCCGAGGTGCCGATCGATCAGGTCACGTGGGAAGGGCGGTCGCACATCCAGACCCAGTTGAAGAAGTGAGCGCGCCCGCCCGCGTCTTCTACCTCACCACGCCGATCTACTACGTGAACGCGACGCCCCACCTGGGGCACGCGTACACGACGATCATCGCCGACGCCATGGCCCGCTACCACCGGCTGGCCGGCCACGACGTGCGCTTCCTGACCGGCACCGACGAGCACGGCGACAAGATCGCCCAGGCCGCGGCCAAGGCCGGCGTCCGGCCTCAGGGCTACACCGATCAGATCTCGGCCGCGTTCCGCCAGGCGTGGCAGCGCCTCGGCATCACCAACGACGACTTCATCCGCACCACGGAGGAGCGGCACAAGACGATCGTGCGGCAGATCCTCCAGACGCTGTGGGACGCCGGCGAGATCTACCTCGGCAAGTACGGCGGCCACTACTGCTTCGGCTGCGAGCGCTTCTACACCGAGAAGGAGATCGTCGACGGCACGTGCCCCGACCATCGGACGCCGCTGACCTGGATCGAGGAGGAGAACTACTTCTTCAAGATGTCGAAGTACCAGGGGTGGCTGATCGAGCTGATCGAGAGCCGCCCCGACCTCATCCGGCCCGAGCGCTATCGCAACGAGATCCTCGGATTCCTGCGCGAGCCGTTGCAGGATCTCTCGATCAGCCGGCCCACGAAGCGCCTGGAGTGGGGCATCCCGCTGCCGTTCGACGACAAGTACGTCACCTACGTGTGGTTCGACGCGCTCATCAACTACGTGTCGGCGCTGGGCCCGCCCGGCGGTGAGACGTTCAATCGCTACTGGCCGCACGTCGAGCACCTGATCGGCAAGGACATCCTCAAGCCGCACGCCATCTACTGGCCGTGCATGCTCAAGGCGGCCGGCCTCGACGTCTTCCGTCGCCTCGACGTCCACGGCTACTGGAACATCGGCGGCGGGAAGATGTCGAAGTCCATCGGCAACGTGGTGGAAGCGCTGGCCCTCACCGACAAGTACGGTCACGACGCCTTCCGCTATTTCCTCATGCGCGAGATGACGTTTGGCCTCGACGCCGATTTCTCGGAGGAGGCGCTGGTCGGCCGGCTCAACGCCGACCTCGCCAACGATCTCGGCAACCTGGTCTCGCGGGCGACGACGCTGATCGTCAACAGCGGCGGCGTCTCGCGCGTGCCGGCCGAGACCGAGCTGGACGATCTCGAGCGCCAGATCCGTGACCGCTTCGCTCGCGTCCGGGAGGGCGTGGACGAGGCGATGGCCGAGTTCGCGTTCCAGAAGGCGCTGGCGCGGATCTGGGAGCTGATCGGGCTCCTGAACGGTTACGTCGACGTCAGCAAACCGTGGGAGCTGGCAAAGAGCGCGGCGGCGCGCCCGCGCCTCGAGCGCGTGCTGTACGTGCTCGGCGAGTCGCTGCGCTTCCTCGGCATCGTCCTGGCGCCGTTCCTGCCCGACGCGGCCGGCAAGATCCGCCGGGCGGTCGGGCAGACCGGGGAGCCGAAGCTGAGCGAGGCCGCGTGGGGGCGGCTCGAGCCCGGAACGGCGATCGAACGCCTCTCCGGACTCTTTCCGCGGATCGACAAGGAAGAAAGAAGCAAAGAAGAACAAATTGGAAAGACGGACGCAGCCTCGCGCACCTCGAGCAGGCCACCCACGGAGAGGGCCGGTCTGGCGGACCCCGCTACAACAACACCAGAGTTAGCCAACAGCGTGTCGATTGATCAATTCTCCAAGATCGATCTCCGGGTCGCCGAGATCATCGCGGCCGAGGCCGTCGCGAAATCCAAGAAGCTGCTCAAGCTCACCGTCTCGCTCGGCGATTCGCAGCGCACGGTGGTCGCCGGGATCGCCGAGCACTACGCGCCGGCTGATCTCGTCGGCAAGAAGGTCGTGATCGTGGCCAACCTCGAGCCGGCCAAGCTGATGGGCATCGAGTCGCAGGGCATGGTGCTGGTCGGCTCGGCGGGCGATCGGTGGGCCGTCCTCACGCTGGATCGTGATCTGCCGCCGGGAGCCAGAGTGAAATGACTCGCGAGTACGTCGACGTCATCCTGGACGTCGCCGCCCGCGACGCCTCCATCGCCCGCGTCCTGCGCGAGATCTGCGCGCTCGACGGCGCCGTGCGCTCGATCGCGCTCGACCTGGTCAGCGCGCGCCTGTCCGGCCACGCGATGGCCAAGGACCTGCGCGAGTGCATGACGGCGCTGCGCCGGGACGACGTCGCCCGGCGGATCGCCGAGGCCCTGGCATCGGCGGGGTGAGCCGACTCGCACCCTTCCTCCGCCGGTGGGGGATTTCCCTCGCGTCGCTCGTCGGCGGGCTCCTCACGCTCTTCGTCTTCCGCCGGGAGCTGAGCCACGTCCGCTGGGTCGTCGGCTACGTCCTGCTCCTGTGGGTGCTCTTCGCGCTCATCACCCAGGTGCGCCGGACGCTCGAAGGCTCGGAGATGCGGGTGGCGCGCCTCGTGGTGATCGGCGTCGACTACACGATCCAGACGCTCCACCACGGCATCCTGCTCTTCCTGCTGCCCGCGTACTGGGCCAGCACGACGCTGACGTCGCGCAACGCGATCTTCTTCCTCGTGCTGACGGGGCTGGTCCTGCTGGCGACGTTCGATCCGTGGTACCGCGTGGTCGTACATCCGCGACCGTGGGTGGGCGGCGTCTTCTTCTTCGTGTGCGTCTTCGGCGCGCTCGACGTGGCGCTGCCGCTCGTCGGCGTCCCGCCGCGCTATGCCCTCATGGTCAGCACGTGGCTGGCGGTCATGGCGCTCGTCCCGGCGCTGGGCCTGAAGCGGCGGTGGCCCTGGCGCTGGAGCCTCGGGGTCAGCGCGCTGGTCGCGCTCATGGTCGCCTGGCTGGCCTACGCGGGGCGCACCTGGCTGCCGCCGGTGCCACTGAGCCTCGCCAATCACGTGCTGGCCTGGAACGTGGGCAGGATCGATTCGCTGGAGCCGGCCCCCAGCGCGATCAAAGCCACCGATCTCAGGGAGCGCGGGCTCGTCGCCTACACGGCCGTGTACGCGCCGGCCGGACTCGAGCAGGGCATCCGGCACGTGTGGCGGCGTGATCGAGAGGTGATCGACGTCGTGAACCTGTCGCCCGTGCACGGTGGACGCCGCGAGGGCTTTCGTACGTTCTCGCGCAAGACGGCGTTCCCCGACATCGTGATCGGCCGCTGGTCGATCGACGTCGTGACCGATTCGGATCAGCTCATCGGCCGTCTCCGGTTCCGCGTGATCCCGTGAGCGTGCCCGAGCTGTTCGACACCCACGCGCATCTGCACTTCCCGGAGTTCACCGCCGATCTGCCCGAGGTGCTCGCCCGGGCCCGCGTGGCCGGCGTGAGCCGGATGGTGACGATCGGGACCGACGTCGCGACGTCGCAGGCCGCCATCGACATCGCGGGACGCGAGGCCGACGTGTGGGCGGCCGTCGGGATCCATCCCCACGACGCCGGCGAAGCCGACGACGTCGCGTTCGTCGAGATCGCGAAGCTGGCCCGGCTGCCACGGGTCGTCGCCGTCGGCGAGATCGGCCTCGACTTCTTCCGCAACCTCTCGCCCCGCGAGGCTCAGGAGCGTGTGTTCCGCCGGTTGCTCGCGCTCGGCCGGGAAGTCGGCAAGCCGGTTCTGATTCACTGCCGCGACGCTCACGAGGACGTCCTGCGCATCCTCGGCGAAGAGCGCGTGAATGAGATCGGCGGCATCATGCACTGCTTCTCGGGCGACGCCGCGATGGCCCGCCGGTGCCTCGACCTCGGCCTCATGATCTCGCTGGCGGGACCGGTGACCTATCCGAACGCCCGTGCGCTGCCAGACGTCGCACGATTCGTCCCCGATGACCGTCTGGTGATCGAGACCGACTGCCCGTTCCTTCCGCCTCAAGGCCACCGGGGCAAGCGGAACGAGCCGGCCTATCTGAAGCTGACCGCGACGCGTGTGGCCGAGCTGCGCGGTGAAGCGCTGGAGCCGCTGGCCGCGCGTCTCAGTGACAACGCGCGGAGACTGTTCGGGATCCCGTGACACTGCGGGACGTCGGCTTCTACCTGCGCGGCCGGATCAACCGCGGGCTGGGCCGCGTGCTCGGCGGCGGGCGCGCGTCGGCGACGCCGATGGCTCCGCCCGTCCCACTCGACGACGTCCTGCGCGGCGGCGACGATCCGCTGGCCCTGGCGCGATTGATCGAGGCGCGGAGCAACGACGAGCGGGAGCGCGCCGTCGCGTGGTACCTCGAGCGCCGCGGCGTGCCATTCGCGCGGAGCCGGTTCGAGACGTTCGAAGGCCGCGGCGAGAGCTTCAGCGTCGACGTGGGCTCAGGCGATCGTGTCCTCGTGCTGATCGCCCACCACGACGCCGTGCCCGGCAGTCCCGGCGCCAACGACAACGCCGCCGCCGTCGGCATCCTGCTCCACCTGCTGGAGCAGGTAACCGGAGACGTGCCGCCCGATCTTCGCGTCCGCTTTCTCTTCACGGCGGCCGAGGAGCGCGGCTATCTCGGCGCGCGCGAGTACGTCAAGCGCGAGCGGCTCCGCGGCATCGTCGGCGTCCTGAGCCTCGAGCTGTGCGGCATCGGGGATGCGCTCGCCGTGTGGGACACGCCCGAGTCCGGCGAGCCCGCGTTCTTGAAGTCGGTGGCGGGGGCGCTCGACACGCTGGGGCTGCGCCGCGACGAGGGTTATCACTTCGTCGGCCGCATTCCTGTTTTCGGCAGCGATCATCGCGCGTTCGCGGCCGCTGGGATCCCGGCCTACGGCTTCACGATCGTGCCGTTCGCTGAGGCGGACGCGCTGCGCCAGTTCGTGTTCAGTCCCCTGCGGAGCGCGCTGCGCGCGATGGTCCGGCGCCCGGTGCCGTTCGACACCTATCACACTTCGCGGGACGGGCTGGCGACGCTGGAACCGTCCGCCCTGGCCCACGTGGCCCGCGCGCTGAGCGGAGTGATCGCCGGGCTCGGCTGAGCGTCAGGCGGCCGGCGACTCGCGCCGGAAGAGCGCGATGGCCTGGTCGCTTCCGAGGATCTCGGCGCGGTGATAGCGCTGCATGTACTGCAGCGCGTACTCGTGGGCGGCCCGTTCGGGTGAGGACACGCCGTCCGAGATCACGAAGATCTCGTAGTTGAGGTAGAAGGCGTCGATGACGGTGTGCTGCACGCACGCCTCGGTCCAGGCCCCCGTGATGTAGAGCCGCTTGACGTCGAGCTCGCGGAGCACGGCATCGAGCCGGGTCCCGCTGAATCCGCTGTAGTGCTTCTTCGCGATCTGGTAGTCACCGGGCTTGGGTCGGAGCTCGTCGACCACGTCGGCGTCCGGCGTGCCGATCACGCAGTGGGGGCCCCAGATCTTGAAGTGCTTGTCGTGGCCCACCTCCTCGGGGAGGAAGTTGTCCTTCACGAACACGATCGTCACGCCGCGCTCGCGTCCGGCATCGATGACGCGTCGGACGGTGCCGAACAACCGCTTGGCGTCGAGCGGATCGGGCAGGGACGGATCGTTCTTGAAGAACCCCTTGAGGAGGTCGATGACGAGGATCGCGCTACGCGGATGCATCTCGGGCCAGCAGGCGCCGGCTCCGCGCGACTTCGGCTTCAGGCACCAGGATCGTGACTTCGCCCTGGGCGCCGACGGTGAAGGGGTGGACCGAATGGGCCAAGCGCGAGCGCAGCACGGTCGGAATGCCCTCGCTCTCGAACAGGCCCTTCACCACGACCGCCTCGGCCTGATTGCACCGGTGCACCTCGACCAGGCCGCGCTCGTCGGGCGGCGCCGGCTTCGCCGGAAGCTTCGTCGGGAACGGGATGACTTTGCCGCGTTTGGCCATGGTCGAGGACCCAGTATAATCCCGACGCCATGAGGGTGGGGGTCGGCGTCGTGGGCGATTTCAACCCCGCGTTCCGTGCCCATCGCGCGACGGACGCGGCGCTCGGTCACGCCGCCCGCGCGCTCGGCGTCGCTGTCAGCGTCCGCTGGCTGCCGACCGAATCGCTGGGCGGTGAGGGCGCCGAGGCGACGCTCGAGACGTGCGACGGATTGTGGATCGCGCCGGGCAGTCCGTATCGCAGCCTCGACGGCGCGCTGGGCGCCATCCGCTTCGCGCGCGAGCGGGACTGGCCGCTCGTGGCCACCTGAGGTGGCTTCCAACATACTCTGTTAGAGTATGCGCGCCACGTGCTCGGCCTCGGCGCAGCCAGCCACGCCGAGTACGGCGCCGAGGCGGCCTCGGCTCTGATCGCTCCCGTCGCCTGCGGCGTGAGCGGCCGTCCGGCCGGCGCGCCCGCGTTGTCGGGATCCCTCAAGATGAAGCTCGCGGGCGGCTCGCAGGTCGCCGCGATCTACGGACGCGACGAGATCGAGGAGGAGTTCTTTTGCACCTACGAGTTGAATCCGGCGTTCCAGGGCCGTTTCACGGCGGGCGAGCTGTCGCTGGTCGGCTTCGGTGAAGGGGGCGAGGTCCGGATCGTCGAGCTGCCCGGCCGAAGCTTCTATCTCGCCACGTTGTTTCTCCCTCAGCTCGCCTCGACCGAGCGTGCGCCACATCCCGTGGTCGTCGCGTTCCTCCGAGCGGCGGCGCAGTTCGCCGCGTCGCGATCCGCGCGTTCGCTGACGTGACCGCGCCCGCCGGCCGCTACATCGGCGCCCCGCTCAAGCGCGTGGAGGACCGCGCGCTCATGACCGGCGGCGGCCGTTACCTCGACGACATCGCCGTGCCCGGCGTCCTGCACGTGCACTTCGTGCGCAGTGCGCACGGCCACGCGCGGATCGTTAGGCTCGACGCCGGCGCGGTGCGGCGCGCGGCCGGCGTCGTGGCCGTCGTGACCGCCGCCGACATCAAGCATCTCGGCGAGCCGGCGGTGAACGCGTTCTTCCCCGACATGAAGATCGCGCCCTATCCACTCCTGGCCGACGGCGCCGTGCGCTTCGTCGGCGAGCCGATCGCCGCCGTCGTGGCCGAGAGCATTGCCGCCGCCCGCGACGCCGCCGAGCTGATCGAGATCGACTACCAGCCGCTCCCGGCGGTGGTGGACGGCGAGACCGCGCAGAGCAGCAACGCCCCGATCGTTCACGAGAGCCTCGGCACCAACCGCGCTCTCGCCGGCGCCTGGCGCGCGGGCGACGCCGCCGCGGCCTTCGCCTCGGCAGAGCGCGTGGTCAGCGTCAGCGTCGACCAGACGCGCGTCGCCGCCGTGACGATGGAGCCGCGCGGCTGCATGGCCCGGTACGATACGGCCGCCGACGAGCTGACGGTGTGGCTGACGACCCAGGCGCCCTTCCGGGCGCGCGGCGAGATCGCCTCCGTCATCGGGTTCGGCGAGCATCGCATCCGCGTCATCGCGCCCGACATCGGCGGGGGATTCGGGGCGAAGGGCACGACGTACCGCGACGAGATCCTCGTCGCCTGGCTCGCCGTCTTCCTCAAGCGTCCGGTCAAGTGGGTCTCGACGCGGAGCGAAGACCTCATGACGACGCAGCACGGCCGCGGCGCGCGCGCCCGCGGCGAGCTGGCGGTGACCGCCGACGGCAAGATCGCCGGGCTGCGCGCGCGCATCGCGGTCTCCCTCGGCTCGCAGATCGTCGTCAACGGCGCTGGCCCCGTGCGCAATCACGGGCGCACGATGCCCGGAGCGTACGTCGTGCCCGCGGTCGATATCCAGGCGACGGCCGCGTACACCACGACGATGTCGACGGGGCCGTATCGCGGCGCCGGCCGCCCCGAGGGCATCTTCGTGATCGAGCGCCTGATGGACGAGGCCGCCCACGCTCTCGGCCTCGATCCCGCGGAGATCCGCCGGCGCAACTTCGTTCCCGCCGGCGCTTTTCCGTACCGAACGTCGACGGGACAGGTCTACGACTCGGGCGACTATGGAGTGGCGTTCGAGCGGGGGCTCGCGCTCGCCGAGTACGACCGCCGCCGCGCCGAGCAGGCGGAAGCCCGCCAGCGCGGCGAGATCGTCGGCGTCGGGATCGCCGCCTACGTCGAGCCGTCGGCGGCCGGCTGGGAGTCCGGCAGCGTGAGGATCGAGCGTACCGGCGTCGTCACCGTCGTCACCGGCTCGAGCGCTCACGGTCAGGGCCACGAGACGACGTGGGCCCAGATCGCGGCCGACGTCCTCGGCGTGCCGCCCGAGCAGATCCGCGTCCGTCACGGCGACACGCAAGGGGCGCCCCAGGGCGTTGGCACCTTCGGGAGTCGCTCGACGGCGCTCGGTGGCAGCGCCGTCTTCCGCGCGGCGACCGAGGTTCGGGAAAAGGGCCGCCGGCTGGCGGCCAGACTCCTCGAGGCGGCTCCTCCCGACGTGATGCCGGTCGCCGGTGGTTGGGAAGTCCGCGGCGTTCCCGGCCGTCGGGCGACGTGGGCCCAGGTGGCCGACCTCGCCTATCGCGGCACCGGGCTGCCGCCGGGCGAGGCGCCCGGACTCGACGCGACCGTGTTCTTCAACGCCGAGGGCGAAGTGTGGTCGTTCGGCACGTGCGTGGCCACCGTCGCGATCGATCGCGACACCGGCCGCGTCACGCTCACGCGGTGTGTCTGGGTCGACGACGCCGGGACCATCATCAATCCGCTGCTGGCCGAAGCTCAGCTTCACGGCAGCTACGCCCAGGGGGCTGGGCAGGCGCTGATCGAAGGCATCGTCTACGATGCCGACGGCCAGCTATTGACGGCATCGTTGATGGACTACGCGGCTCCGCGTGCCGACGACTTTCCGGAGCCGGTGCTTGGCGAGATGCACACGCCGTCGCCCAACAATCCGCTCGGGGTCAAGGGCCTCGGCGAAGCCGGCTGCATTGCGCTGCCGCCGGCGATCGTCAACGCGGTGGTGGATGCGCTCCGCCCGTGGGGGTGCACGCACGTCGACATGCCGCTGACGTCCGAGAAGGTCTGGCGCATCTTCCACTGACGCTTCGCGGAGGGCCTCACCATGGCGGACATCGAATATTTCTCCGGTTTGTTCGAAAGCGGGATCGTCCCGCGCGCCCCTCACGCCGGGCCCCTGCTGCAGCACGTGTACGAGCAGGAGCACGGCCGCGGTGGCTTCGCCGGGAAGGTGAGCCAGACCTATCATCTCTATCCGCCCAACAACTGGCTGCCCGGTGAGACGAACGTGCTGAATGGATTTGCTCGGCACTGGGAGTCGAGCCTTCATCCGCTCGGTGGGACTCACCACGCGCTGAAAGTCGGGGCTCCCGACTCCGGCGGCGACGTCTATCGCGGCATGGCACGACTGATCGCCAACCAGACGTCGGCCATGAACGTCACCGCGCCCCGCGCCTCCATGGATTACTTCTTCGAGCACCACGCGGCGACGATGGTCTTCTTCGTCCATCAGGGGGGCGGCACGCTGGAGACGACGTTCGGGCCCATCGCCTACGGCAAGGGCGATTTCC
>WNEY01006393.1_pt1 | contig 10453 bp, 10 predicted proteins | sample 5400531 | NCBI WGS metagenome assembly WNEY01 (sample SAMN13153338, study PRJNA577476) | soil metagenome | isolation source: 200 cm saprolite under Douglas fir tree site 1 | place: USA:California | collected 2015-04-18
GTTTCGCCGCTTGGCGGGCGTTCAATCCACCCAAGTTGGATACGCGGGCGGCGAGCTCAAGAATCCGACTTATCACGACGTTTGCACGGACCGCACAGGGCACGCTGAAGTGGTGGAGGTGACCTACGACTCCCAGGTCGTCAGCTACCACGACCTGCTCGAAGTCTTCTGGAACAACCACAACCCGACAACGTTGAACCGTCAAGGACCGGACGTAGGCGCGCAGTACCGCTCGGTCATTTTCTATCACTCACCGGAACAAGAGGCGGAAGCGCGCGCCTCCCGCGACGCCGCGCAGAGCCGTTTCTCGCGGCCCATCGTGACCCAGATCGTGCCCGCCGTCGAGTTCTGGCGCGCCGAGGAATATCACCAGCAGTATCTCGAGAAGCGCGGGCTCGACCACTGTCACATTTGAAGAAAGCGGCCTGAAGAAAGCAGCCTCTTGAAAATTGGTTTTGTCAGTCTCGGATGCCCGAAGAACCTCGTCGATACCGAGGTCATGATGGGCCAGCTCACCAGCTCCGGCCATGAGCTGACGCCGCATCCCTCCGATGCCGACGTCATCGTGGTCAACACCTGCAGTTTTATCGATCCGGCCAAGCAGGAGTCGGTCGATACCATTCTCGAAATGGCCGAGTACAAGAAGACCGGGCGCGCGCAGAGGCTGATCGTCGCCGGGTGCCTGGTGGAGCGTTATCGCGACGACATCCGCGAGAACATGCCGGAAGTGGACGCGGTGATCGGCACCAATGAGCTCGAACAGATCACGTCTTTGTGCGAGGGCGTCGAGCCGAAAGCCAACCCGCTGGAAGCGTACCTGTATCACGATCTGACGCCGCGCGTGCTCTCGACGCCGCGCCATTACGCCTATATCAAGATTGCCGAGGGTTGCGATCACCCCTGCACGTTCTGCGTGATTCCTCAGTACCGCGGTAAATTCCGCAGCCGCCGATTTGAGTCGGTGATCTCCGAGGCCACCCGCCTGTTTTCACAAGGCGTGCGCGAGATCAACCTGATCGGCCAGGACACCACCTGCTATGGCGAGGACTTCGGGTTGAAGGACGGGCTCGCGGTGCTGCTCGCCAGGCTCGCTCGGATCGAAACGCCTCACGAAAAATGGGTGCGGTTCCTGTACGCCTATCCGAACAAGGTCACGCAACGGTTGCTCGATACCATCGCGGCGCACGAAGCGCTGGTCAAGTACGTCGACATGCCGCTGCAGCACGCCAGCGCCGCAGTCCTGAAGCGTATGAAACGCGGCGCCCATGGCGACATTTTCCTGAAACTGATCGAGCGTAAGATTTCGAGACGCTATGCCAGTTTGTGGAGGCCGCGCGATTCGACCGCCTCGGTGTGTTCTCCTACTCCGACGAGGACACCAGCGGCAGCTTCCATCTCGACGGGAAGGTGGATGCCCGCGCCATTTACAACCGCAAGCGCCGCTTGATGAGCCTCCAGCGAAAGATTTCGCGCGCCAAGAATCGCGAGTTGGTGGGCCGCGAATTGCCGGTACTGGTGGAGGGGCCGTCGGCGGATTCGGAGCTGGTGTGGGAAGCGCGGCTCTCGACGCAGGCTCCGGATATCGACGGTGTGTGCTACATCTCCGATCCCGGCGAACAGCCGTTGCGCGCCGGCGAGATCCGGACCATGCGCATCGTCAAGGCTCACGATTACGAATTGACGGGCGAATTGATCGGCGAGCTGACCGGCCGAGCCGCTCGGCCTAACGCCTCGCTTTTTCAGATTGCATGAAATGCCCGATCTGCCAGAAAGAAGTCCAGTTTGACGATCCGTTCATGCCGTTTTGCAGCGACCGCTGCCGGCTGATCGATCTGGGGAATTGGGCCTCTGAAAAATACGTGATCTCATCGCCAGCCGAATTTCCGCAAGAGAAAGAAGACGACGATTGAAGGCCCTGGCGCGTCTTCTGGGCACGTGGTTCGGCTGCGGCTATGCGCCGAAAGCTCCCGGCACGGCGGGTTCATTGGGCGCGCTGTTGGCAGCTTGGCTGTTGTACGGACATCTGGTCGTCGCGCCCATCGGGTATGCCGTCCTGGCTGTGCTCCTGCTTCGCCCCGCGGTGTGGGCGGCCGATGTGATCGCTCGTGAACGGCACGAGACAGATCCCCAAGTTGTGGTGGTGGATGAAGTTGTCGGCCAATGGCTGACCCTGGCTGGCGCCACTGCGCTGAACTGGAAGAGCTGGCTGCTTGGGTTCGTTTTGTTCCGCTTGTTCGATATCTGGAAGCCCTGGCCGGTGCGGCAGATGGAGCGCTTGTCCGGCGGCCTCGGTATCGTGGCCGATGACGCGATGGCGGGCGTCTATGGCGCGCTTGTATTGTACGCCGCTGGATGGTTCAATCTTTATTAGCTCTCGCATTTTATGGCATTTCGCAAATCCTCCGACACGCGCCCGCAAATTTTGGAAGTTTCGCCGGAGGCGGCGATTCCGGGCGGCGAGCTTCGGATACGCGGCAAGAACTTCGCCGGCGCTGACTGGCCGCACGTGCGCTTTGGCGAGTTGGCCGCGCCGCTGGTGATCGGCTCGGATTCTTTTCTCATCGTGAAAGTGCCGGAAGGAGCCGAGGCCAGCGAGGTGAGCGTCGGCCAGGATCACCACACCAGCGCGTCTCGCCCGTGTGGCATTGGCGTTCAGATCGCGGAGGGCCTGCACCCGGTGGCCAATCCGGTCATCGATCGCCAGGGCAACATCTACACCACCTTCAGCGGATCACCGGGGCAGAAAACATCGGCCTCGATTTACAGGGTGGAGCGGAACTCTCCCGCAACGCCGTTTGTGACGGATCTGATGAACGCCACCGGACTGGCCCTCGATCGGGACGACGCGCTGTACGCCTCCAGCCGCCATGATGGCGTGGTCTATCGCGTCTCCGCGGACGCGACTTTCGCAGTGTTCGTGGAGGGCATGGGTGTTGCGACCGGGATGGCCTTCGACAAAGAAAACAATCTGTATGTCGGGGACCGCAGCGGGACGGTTTTTAAAGTCAGCCAGCAGCGCCAGATTTATGTGTTCGCGACACTTGAATCGTCGATCGCCGCTTATCACCTGGCCTTCGGACCGGACGGACTCCTGTACGTCACCGGACCCACCACCTCAAGCTTCGATTCCGTTTATCGCGTCTCGCCGGCCGGCCATGTAGAGGTATTTTACCGCGGGCTGGGACGCCCCCAAGGCTTGGCCTTCGACGCCCGAGGGAACCTGTACGTGGCAGCGTCGCTGGGCGGCAGGCGCGGCGTCATCCGGTTTACGCCGGACGCAAAGCCCGAAGTATTTCTCTCCGGCCCGGGCATCGTTGGCCTGGCGTTTTCGCCCTCCAAATCGCTGGTCCTGGCGACCAACAATTCGCTGTACCGCGTGGACGCCGGCATCGAAGGATTGCGCATAACGTAATCGCCGATGCGCGACGCCGAGATCATCGCCGTCGGGTCGGAGCTGCTGACCCCGGAGCGGGTCGATACCAACTCGCTGTATCTCACCGATCAATTGAACGCGCTCGGAATCGAAGTGCGGCGCAAGCTGGTGGTGGGAGACGACCGTGTGCTGCTGGCGGCCGCGGTGCGCCAGGCGCTGGGCCAAGTCGGCATCGTCATTCTGACCGGCGGCCTGGGACCGACGCTCGACGACGTCACCCGCGATGCCGTGGCGGAGGCGCTGGGGCGCAATCTGGTCTTCCGTCAGGATCTTCTCGACACACTGACGGAGCGCTTTGAGCGCCTGAATCGCAAGATGGCTGACAACAACCGCCGCCAAACGTTTCTGGTCGAGGGCGCCGAACCGTTGCCGAATCCCCGCGGCACCGCGCCGGGCCAATGGCTCGATGTGGAAGGGCGGATCGTGATGCTGCTGCCTGGGCCTCCCCATGAGTTGCAGGCGATGTTCGTAAACGAGTGCCAGCCGCGGCTGACCGCGCGCCTGCCGGCCCAGGTGATTCGGACCCGCTTTTTCCGCGTAGCCTGCATGGGCGAATCCGACCTGGACCAGTTGATCGCGCCGGTATACAAGAATTACGCCAACCCGGCGACCACCATCCTGGCCGGCGCGGGCGATATTCAGATTCATCTGCGCGCCCGCGGCGAAACCGAGCAGGAGGCGGAGGATTTGCTCAACGCGGTCGGCCCGGCAATCGAGCAACTGCTGGGCGAACGTATTTATTCGCGCAATGGCGCGTCGCTCGAAGCTGTTATCGGGGAACTGCTCCGGGCCCGGAGCGCGACGCTGAGCGTGGCCGAGAGCTGCACTGGCGGCCTGCTGGGGGAGCGCATCACGTCGGTCGCAGGCAGCTCCGACTATTTTGTGGGCGGATTTCTGGTGTATACCGACCGCATGAAGACGGCGCTGCTAGGCGTCGATCCAGAGCTTCTCGTCAAGCACACCTCGGTAAGTGAAGAAGCGGCGCGCGCCATGGCGGCGGGGGCGCGCTCACGAACCGGAGCGACGTACGCAATTTCGGTGACAGGCGAGGCCGGCCCGGAGAGCGCAACTGGTGCGCCGGTGGGCACCGTCGTGATCGGCTTGGCCGGCCCCGATACCGAGCCGGAGGCCGAGCGCTTTATGCTGTTCGGTGGACGCGAAGGCATCCGGGCGCGGGCCGCGCAATGGGCGCTCGACTATCTGCGGCGCCGGATCCAATAGGAATGACGTTTAGTCAACCCGGCGCTTCCATGCTCTTTGCTAAACTGAAGATCCGGTGTGGGCAGGGCGTGCAGGCGTATCTCCGCTTCCCCGGTAGCCCGGGAATTCAAACCAGCGAATGAGGCACTCGTGAAGTTCAATTGGAACGGTCGCTTGCTGTCGATCGGCGTGCTATTTACGGCAGCGGCAGGCTATGCGCAGGAACAGCCGGCGGCTCAGCCCCCTCCGCAGACGCCTCCTCAGCAGACGACTCCCGCCCAGACGCCTAACGCGGCGGCGCGGGCGCCGGCAGCGCCCAAGGAAACCCCTTCGACCGTGAACACCGGCGGGGGATGGTCGATCGAGCCTATGTATTGGATGACCAACGGACGTCCGGCGCTGCACGGCGGGAAGGCGGATACTCACACCGATTCGGGGGATTTCGACTACCCCAAGGCGGCCAAGTACGCGCCGGGTGGCGTGATCACCATGCCCGTGGGTAAAACCAGTTCGCTGCATTTTTCCTTTTTCCAGAGCTACCAGTCGAGCACCACCACCGCGGATCGCAATCTAAACCTGTTCGGCACAGCTATCGGCAAGGGCGATTTTCTCACCGCCTACTACCGCATCCGCGGCTACAAGGTTTCCTTTGATTATTTGACCTATTTTTTCCATCGCGGGAGCGCGGACTTCCGCGTGAAAACCCTGTGGGAATTCCAGTTTCTCGACGCCTCCAACGAAATAGGCGACTTTTCCCCCAACGGCGATGGAACTTTTTCGTTCAACCCCGGCAGCGGCACTCGCTCCATCCTTTACCCGACCTTGGGGCTGGGTTTTGAAGGCACTTTCTCCCGCCACTTTCGGTTCGAGACCAAAGGTTCCGGTTTTGCTCTTCCGCACCGTTCCGTGATCGGAGAAGGCGAGGGCTCGCTGGGCCTCCGCTTCGGACACCTCGAGTTCATCGCCGGAGCCAGGGCGTATCACTTCAAGACGTCTCCCCAAAAAGATCAGTACGTCAGCGGCACGTTTTATGGGCCTTACGGAGGGATCCGCTATTATCTCGGCGGCGGTCGCAAGCGTCAGCGGTGAAGCCAGCGCTGAGGCCAGGCGGTCACTTTCGCCCACCATCCGCCGGGGGCCGGTTCCTGCCCGGGCGACGAAACGAACCCAGCGGAGGCGCGGGCGGCGAGGGTCTCAGGTGGCCGCTCAAAGGGCGCCTTAGAAACCATTCGTACGCGATAGCCGCTGAAGGCGTAGGTGCGCTTGTAGAGCTTCCCGTCCTTGTCCTGGAGCACCAGCGAGAACGCCGGCTCGCCCGGGCTGGCGTTGGGCTCGAGCGCCATCGGAAAATAGCCCGTTACGTTGCGTTCGATATACGCGGTCTCGTAGCGGTGATGCCGCAGGCTCCACACGAACACGCGGAAGCTGTCGAACTCGCCCGATTCCGTTCCTTTGCCGATGGTGGTCCATAGCCAGTTGTGCTTGAGCTGATCGCCGTCCTTGACATCGCTCAGCGCGAGATACGCTGTAATGCGATGGCCTTCCGCATATTGCGCCACGTCATCGGGGATGGCCATGAAGAGCATGCGGGCCAGCACCCAGCCGGCCTTACCGTCGCGTGTGCGCACCAGGTTCCAGTCATCGAGCGCGGGAGGAGGCGGCGCGGCGGGAGGCGTGTAATCCGGAAAATCTTTGATGCTCGGGCGCGACATCTCCCGCCAATCGGCGGGAAGCGGAGGGCGTGGCGCCGGGGGCAGCGACAAAGCCGCCAGCTTGGATTCTTTCGCCTTGCTCTTTTTCGTTGGCGCCTGGCGGCGAGGCGCTGTCGGCGGAGAGACCGGCTGCACGCGGGGAGTGGCTCGGTGGCCGACCACTTCCACGGGCGCGCCCTCCGGGATCTGGAAGAAGCTGGGCGATTGGCGGCTGGGACCGGTGTGCATATTCAGCGCGTCGTAGGCGGTGGCGGCGCCGATCGAGGGAAGCTTGGCCGCGCCCTCGGCAAGCTGGCGCAATTCATCCATCTGCTGCGACGACAGCAGAAAGGTCGAGTCCGTCCAGCCTTCCAGTCCTTGGCTGGTACGAACGCGGACAAATCGGCGCCGCGTCTCGAGGATGTCGACCCGGTCGCCGTGTTTGGCCTCGCCCGCGGGGGGCGATTTCGCGGCCAGGTCCTTGCGGAGATTCAGCGTCAGTGGTCCAACGTAGGCGACGCCTTCAGACACCGGTGGGGCTGCGGCACGCGAACCGCAGGAGACGCTGCTCACGACAGCGCACAAGGCGAGCAGAAGCGCGCAAAAACTGAGGCCGGGCACTCGGCTCATCACAACAGAGGTTCTGAACGCTAGTCTAACAGTATGGAAGAGACAGCGACCACCGATTTTTATTGCCCGCGTTGCCAGCAGCCGGCGAGCGATCCGCTGGTTTGCGGCGACTGCGCGTCGATCATATGCCGGCGCTGCGGAACGCCGCTTGAGAAGATCGATGAACTGGGGATTGGGTAAGGCGGGGCACTGGACGCGTACGGCGCGATGCCGTACAATGATGAAGAGGGACGCACTCGTGAGACAAGCCACACCCATCGCCTCCAAAACAGCCAGACTTGAAGCCCGGCTTACTGACGAGCAGAAGGCGTTGCTTCAGCACGCGGCGGATCTCACGGGCCGTTCTCTCACGGAGTTCGTTGTGAGCAGTGCCCAGGAAATCGCGGCCCGCACCGTTCGAGAACATGACGTGCTCACACTGAGCGGCCGAGACCGCCAGGTTTTTGTGGATGCGCTTTTGAAACCGTCTTCACCAAGCCGGAGGCTTCGCCAGGCCGCCAGGCGTTACAAGAGCGTTTCTGACCGCTAGATGCCCGGACGGCGGCATCCCGCGGAATGGGTGATCGAATCCCTTCGCAACGATCATGACCGCGCCAGTTTCTCGTGTGGCAACGCGTCGCTCGACCGCTATCTGAAGGAGCAGGCCCGTCAGGATCTCCGGCGCGTCTGCGCCACTACCTTCGTGTTGACGCCGGAACAGGGCAGCGCTTCGATCCTTGGCTATTACACACTTTCCAGTTATGGAATCGACGTCGGCGAGCTGCCCGCGGATGTGGCGAAGAAACTTCCTCGCTATCCGCTCATCCCCGCCACGCTGCTCGGCCGTCTTGCCGTTGACCGCCGCTACCAAGGTCAAGGCATCGGTGAGTTTCTACTTCTGGATGCCCTGTACCGCGCCGTAGAGCAATCAGCCAAAATCGCGGCTGCGGCCGTCGTTGTGGACGCTATTGATGCGGGTGCGGCGAAGTTTTACGAGCATTTCGGGTTTGTCGCGTTCCCCTCGATCCCGGGCCGTCTGTTTCTTCCGATGAAGATGGTCGCTAGCTTGTTTGGTGACCGAACTTCTTGACTAATGCGCGACGCTTCGCGTTCCCGCGTCGCTCGGCTCCGCCTGCGCCACGGCATCGCGGGCTTTTAGAAAGACGTCGTATTGGCTCATAAGGTCGCGGAACATGGCGTCGCCGATCATCCGGTAGCCGGGCGCGGTGAAATGCACGTAATCGCGCTGCCCCATCCCGGCCAGCACCCACTGACGCATGGAGCCTTTGCCGCCCATCTTGGCGCGCAGATCCCAGAATGCGCAGCCTTCAGCGGCGGCGGCCTGGCGCTCTGCCTCGACGATCATATCGATGTTCTCCATCACCACCCAGCCCTTGCGCGTGCGGATGTAGCGATCCGGAGGAGCGGTCACCAGAATGGTCGCGGTGGGATCGGCGGCGCGGAACCGCTCGATCAGCCTGGTAAACATGTCGCGGTAGGTTTCGAGCGTCCAATCCTTGCGTCCCGCCTCATTGGTGCCGTAGGAAAGCACGATGAGCGCCGGATCGCGCCGCTCGATATTGGAGCGCAGGACCTCTTCATTCCAATCGAGCACGATGGACGCCTGCGCGCCATTGATCCCCAGGGTCTCGTAGGTGACGCCGGTGGTGTTTTCCGCAACCCAGCCGAACAGCCGTACCGGGGCATGTTCCAGCGTTTCGATTTCGAAGCGATGGGCGCCGCCAATCTCGGCGTCGTAACGATAGTAAGCGGGCGCCATCTCGCCATTGGTCGAAAGGCGGTCGACCGGCGTGCCGTTATCGTAGACTCGCAGCGCTCCTCCGCCGGGCTGCTGCAAGTAGAAAAGCTCGAACTGCTGAGCATCGGCCAGCAGATAGACGGCCTCATGCGGAGTCTTCGCCGACATGCTCACGCCGCCCAGCCCGTAGACGCCATCGCCAGGCTTACCCACTAAACCATCGGCATGCCAGCCGCGCGTCGAGCCGGAGCGTACATCCTCGCGCCGGTAACCGCGATAAGGCCGGCCGGCCAGCGAGTATCCGGCGCCACCGTCGCCGAATTTTTCCTGAAAACGCTCGCGGAGGTCGCCCGTCCATTCATCCGCGGCGGTGTGCGAATCGCCGTAGTGGAGAATGTGCAGCGCGCCGGCCATTTCTCCCTTCTGGTGACGATAGAGCTGCTCGAAGAACGGCACCAGCGCGGCGGAATTTTCAACTGGGATTTCGATTCCGTCTGAAACTTTTTCTAGGACGCCCTGGTGCGCTTCCGCGCGCGTGCTCGCGCTCACGGGAGGGTCTTTAGGAAGCCGCGGGATCACTCGCCGCGCGGCGCTGGCGATTTTCGATTTGACGGAGGGTTTTTTCGCGGATGCTTTCTGCGTGCTGGATTGATAACGCTTCTTTGAAGCCACCGGCTTTTTGGGGTCGGGCGGAGCTTGCGCGCTGGCAGCGAGCGCCGCCAACATCACGCACATCACCCATGAGTACTTCACGCGCGTCATTATTTATTACCAGCCTGTTTATCGGCAGATCGCGGCGCATCCTCCGGAGCCTCCGCCACCTTCTCCTTCAATTGTTGCAGCTTAAACTGGTTAAAGCCATCGCGCAAGGCCGAAAACAGAAGCTCGCCCACGATTCTGGCGCCGGCCGGCATGGGGTGGATGTAATCGGCGCCCACCAGGCGCGGCTCCGCGCCATACCAACGGCCCATGGTTCCCTGTCCTCCCATGGCCTGAAAGGTATTGAAAAACGCGACGTCGGTGTCGAGCGCAACCTTCGCTTCGGTATTCACCAGGCGCGGGATGGCGGCCAGCGTATCGATTTCGCCGTCGGCTTTCCTCTCGCCGCGATCCATCGGACTCATCAGAAGAATGGAAACTCCGGGAAGCGAAGCGTGCAGGCGGCGCACAACTTCCCGCATCTCTCTTCCCCAAGTGGTGTCAACGAACTGCGGGAATCCGCTTTCGTTGGTCCCGTAGTTGATGATCACCAGGTCGGGCTTGTAATGGCGCAGCTCCTCCATCCAGTGCGCCTGGCTAAGCGCGTGAGACAGGAGCGTCACGTTCGCACCGTTCACGCCAATGCTGCTGTAGACCACGCCCGGCGTGGCTCTGCGAAAATCGGCGCCATAGAGCCGGACGGTACCTCGGGTGACGCGCAATGCGAAGCGCGCCGAGCCGGGTGGAATGTCGAAGCGCGCAAATCCGGGCGCGCGAACCTCGGAGGTGGTGTCCGCGGAGCCGATCGCGTGGTCGTCAGCCTCGACGGTGAACTCGCCGCCCTCGGGTTCGGCGAGGTACGCGATCTCGATGCTGCTATGCGAGCTGTCCCGCAGTTTCCAGCGCGCCACCGCGCCCGGCGCCCCACGAAAACTGACGGCGCCCAGTCCGTTCAAGCCGTCTTTGAGCTGGGAATTGCCCGCGATATCGATCTTCCAATTGGACGCTTCCATCTCGACGCCGCGATGGTTGTACCAGGCCCAGGGCCTCGCGATCAGCACG
>WNEY01004688.1_pt1 | contig 10452 bp, 8 predicted proteins | sample 5400531 | NCBI WGS metagenome assembly WNEY01 (sample SAMN13153338, study PRJNA577476) | soil metagenome | isolation source: 200 cm saprolite under Douglas fir tree site 1 | place: USA:California | collected 2015-04-18
GGCTCGGCGACCTGAGGCATCTGGATCGCGGTCATCGTGCGCGCTGGGATGCCGGTCCGCTCCAGTGCATCCTGCAGCGCCAGAGCGTTGATGACGGTGGCGAGCATGCCCATGTAGTCGCCGGTCGCGCGGTCGAATCCGCGCTCGGTCGCGGCAAGGCCACGGAAGATGTTGCCACCGCCGACCACGACCGCGACCTGCACGCCCATCTGGTGCACCCGCTTGACCTGCGCCGCGATCGTCTCGACAACTTCGAGGTCGATGCCGTAGTCGCGGCTGCCGCCAAGCGCTTCACCGCTCAGCTTGAGCAGCACACGGTTGTACTTCGGTGATCGGTCTCCCACCGTGCCGTTCTGGATCAGGACTCCCTGATGTTAAATCGCGCGAAGCGCCGGACTGTGATGTTTTCCTGGAGCTTCGAGATGTACTCCGCGACGAGCTGCTGCACCGTCCGGCCCGACTCGCGGAAGTAGTCCTGCTCCATCAAGCAGTTGTGCTTGAGAAAATCCTCGACCTGGCCTTCGACGATGCGCGGAATCACCTGCTCGGGCTTGCCATCTTGCAGCGCCTTCGCCTCGAAGACTTCCCTCTCTTTGACGAGAACTTCGTCGGGCACGTCCTCGCGCGTGACCCATCGCGGCTCCAGGGCCGCGACTTGAAGTGCCAGCTCCTTCGCGAGCTTGCGGAAGTCTGGGCCCTTGGCGACGAAGTCGGTCTCGCAGTTGACCTCGATCAGCACGCCCACCTGAGGCGGAAAGTCCGGCGAAGGGCTGTGGAGGTACGCCTCGACCACGCCCTGGCCTGTGGCCCGCCCGGCCCGTTTGCTTGCCTTCGCGATTCCCTTCTCACGCAGGATCGTGTACGCCTTGTCGACGTCGCCACCCGCCTCCTCCAGCGCCTGCTTGCAGTCGCTGAAGCCCGCGCCCGACAGATCGCGCAGCCTCTTGACCAGGTCCATGCTCACCGCCATTACCGAGCCTCCTCGTCGTCGGCCGTGTGTCCGATGAACTCCTCCTCCGACACGGTCGGCAGGTAGTCCTCCTCGTCCTCGAGGTACTCCTCGATCTCCTCGTAACGAGGCGTCTCGAGAAACTCGCGCTCCTCCACCTCAGGCAGGATCTCGCCGCGGGCCGCGGCCTCCTGGCGTCCTTCCTGGCACGCGTCGGCGATCTTGCCGGTCAGCAGCTTGACGGCGCGGATCGCGTCGTCGTTGCCGGGGATGACGTACGTGATGAGGTCGGGGTCGCAGTTCGAGTCGGTGATCGCGACCACCGGGATCTTCAGCCGGTTCGCCTCGGTGACGGCGATGTGCTCCTTGCGCGGGTCCACGACGTACAGAGCGCCGGGCAATCGCTTCATGTCGGCGATGCCGTCGAAGTGGAACATCAGACGGTCGAGCTCGTCCTGGAGGCGCTTGGCTTCCTTCTTCGCCATCTGCTCGAACTGGCCTTCCTGCTGCATCTTGCGCAGCTCCTGGAGACGCTCGATCCTCTTCTTGACCGTGCTGAAGTTGGTCAGCATGCCGCCCATCCAGCGGCGGTTGACGAAGTACATGCCGCAGCGCGCGGCCTCGGTCTGGATCGTCTCCTGGGCCTGCTTCTTGGTCCCGACGAAAAGCACCGGCCGGCCGCTCGCGGCCACGTTGCGCGTGAAGTCCCACGCGTCGTCGAGCAGGCGGACGGTCTTCTGCAGGTCGATGATGTGGATGCCGTTGCGCGCGGTGAAGATGTAGGTCTTCATCTTCGGGTTCCAGCGGCTGGTCTGATGCCCGAAATGGACACCCGCCTCCAGCAGCTGCTTCAAGGTCACTTGAGCCACGTTTCTACGTTGCCTCCCTGTTCTACTTCCGCCCGAGGAACCGCCTCCGGATGGAGGACAGGGGCATTGGCCCGGGCGTGCTAACTCAATCCGTTTGGGATTGGCTTAGGGAGTATACCCAGGACCGGGATTTTTAGGCTTCGACTGCTTTCTCGGACTTCTTGACGCCTTTCGGGCCCGGGCACTTCGGGTAGTCCGAGCAGGACTTGAACAGGCCGTACCGTCCGCGACGCTCGACCAGCGGCTTGCCACAGATCGGGCAGGGCTCGTCGAGCACCTTCGGACCCTGGCCCGGCTTGCCATCCTTGCCGATGTTGGCCCGGTAGTTGCAGTCGGGGTAGCGCGAACACGCGACAAACGGCCCGTACCGGCCGGTTCGCTCCACCAGGTCCCCCTCCCCACACTGCGGGCACTTCTCGCCCGTGAGCTTGGACTCGGTCTGCGCGGCGTCGCGCTTGATGTACTTGCACTCTGGGTAGCCGGAGCACCCGACGAACTCGCCGTACCGCCCAGTCCGCAGCTGTAGGGGCTTGCCGCAGTTGGGGCACGGCTCGTCCAGCAGCTTGGGCTGAGGCGCCTCACCATCGACGGTCAGGGCGCGCCGGAACTTGCACTTCGGGTAGCGCGAGCAGCCCATGAACGGACCGAAGCGGCTGGCCTTGCGGACGAGGTGGCCCTCGTTGCACAAGGGGCAGACCTCGTCGGTGTCGGCGGGAGTTGCCTCCTCGGCGGCGCTCAGCATGCGCTGGAGCGGGCCGTAGAAGTCCCTCACCACGGGCACCCATTCCTGGCTCCCGCTCTCGACCTCGTCGAGGCGCTTCTCGAGCTTCGACGTGTACTCGTCGTCGGAGATCGTCTTGAAGTGGTCGACCATGAGGGTGTTGACCGCCTCGCCGACACGGGTCGGGTAAAGCCGGCGGTCCTTGATCTCGACGTATCCATGCGCCTTGGTGATCGTCTGCACGATCGGGGCGTAGGTCGACGGACGTCCGATGCCGCGCTGCTCGAGCTCCTTGATCAGCGTGGCCTCCGTGTAGCGCGGAGGTGGCTGGGTGAAGTGCTGCTCAGGCTTGAGGCCGTGGTAGTCGAGGTCCTCGCCCTGCGCCAGCGCGGGCAGCTCGTTCTCGCCATTTTCGTCGCGGCCCCAAACCTTGTAGAAGCCGTCGAACGTCAGGACAGAGCCGTTGGCGCGGAAGACATACTGACCGCCTTCGATCTCGACCTGCGTTTGGTCGTATACGGCCGGTGCCATGCGGCTCGCCACGAACCTGCGCCAGATGAGGTCGTAGAGCTTGTACTGGTCCGGGGTGAGGTGCCCGCGGATCGAGTCCGGGGTTCGGCTGACGTCGGTCGGCCGGATCGCCTCGTGCGCGTCCTGCGCGCCTGGCGTCGCCTTGGCGGTTCGCGACGTGCCGAGGTATTTCTCGCCGTGCGCCTGCTCGATCCAGCCCTTGACCTTTCCGTCCGCGTCGGCCGAGATCCGGGTCGAGTCCGTGCGCATATACGTGATCAAGCCTGTGGGGCCTTCCGCGCCGAGCTCGACGCCTTCGTACAGCTGCTGGGCCACGCGCATCGCGGCAAACGGCCGCATCCGAAGCCTGCTCGACGCGTCCTGCTGCAGAGTCGACGTGATGTAAGGAGGATTCGAGCTCTTGGTGCGCCGCTTCTGCTCGACGCCGATGACGCGGTAGCTCGCGCCTTCGAGCTTGCGGACGATCTCCTGCGCCTCGGCCTCGTTGTGGACCTCGAACTTCGCGTCTTTCTCAGTCGCCTCCGAGCCTGCGGGCCGGTTGAGCCGCGCCAGGAAGTGGTTCTCGGCGCCCTTCTGGGACAGCTCCGCGTCGATCGTCCACGACTCGACCGGGACGAACTTCCGGATCTCGTCCTCTCGATCGACCACCAAGCGCAGCGCCACGGACGACACGCGACCGGCGCCGATTCCCTTCTGGACCTTGCTCCAGAGGAACGGGCTCAGGCGGAAGCCGACCAGCCGATCGACCACGCGCCGCGCCTGCTGGGCGTTGACCAGGCGCATGTCGATCTCACGCGGAGATTCCAGCGCGCGGCGCACTGCGTCCGAGGTGATCTCGTGGAACTCGATCCGCTTTGGATCGCGCAGCTTCAGCACCTCGGCGAGATGCCACGCGATGGCCTCTCCTTCCCGGTCGGGGTCGGAGGCGAGGATGACCTCGCGCTCGCCCTTGGCGGCTGAACGCAGCTCGTTGATCGTCTTGCGCCGGCTTTCCACGACCTCGTAATGGGGCTTGAAACCGTCGTCCACCTCGACCCCCATCTCCTTCTCGGGGAGGTCGCGGACGTGGCCCATGGAGGCCCGGACGTCGAAACGGTCTCCCAGAAACCGCTTCAAAGTCCTGGCTTTGGCAGGCGACTCGACGATGATCAATCCTTCCGGCATAGCTCTCTCTTTATTCCCAAACCCGGCCTCTTGTTCCCTGGCCGTGGTCTGAGGCGGGCATCCTACGCCCGTTCTTTGCCGCGGCGCAACGCCCTTACATACCCATCCTGGTGGCGTCTAACCGCCCCGTCGAGCTCCAGGGCGGTCAGCCGGCCGAGTACTTCCGCGATCGGAAGCTGAAGCTTCCGGGCGATCTCCGCGGCGTTCAAAGCCAGAACGTCCGAGAGGTGGGAGAGGATGCCGTCCCGCTCCCTACGGAGGCCAAAACCGAGGCGTTGGGGCGTGGCCAGCGGGTCGTCCAGGACCTCGCCGCCGAGCTTCAGGGCCATCAGCACGTCGCGGGCGTTCTGGACCAGGCCGGCGCCGTCCCGGAGCAGTTGGTGGGTGCCGACGGACAGGGGCGAGAAGATGCTGCCCGGCACCGCCATTACCTCTTTATGTAGGTCGAGCGCGGCCTCGGCGGTGATGAGGGCGCCCGAGCCTTCCGCGGCCTCGACCACCACCACGACGTCGGACAGCGCGGCCATCGTGTAGTTGCGCGCGGGAAAGTTGTGCCGACGCGGCGCGGTGCCGTCGGGAAACTGGCTGACCAGGGCGCCACCGGCCGCCAGGATCGCGTCGGCAAGCACGCCGTTGCCCGCCGGGTAGATGACGTCGACTCCCGTGCCCATGACTGCCACGGTGACCCCGCCCGCGTTCAGCGCGCCTCGGTGCGCGGCGGCATCGATGCCCAGTGCGAGGCCGCTGATGACGACCACGCTTGCCCGCGCAAGCTCGAGACCCAGCTGCTCCGCGACCGCCTCGCCGTAGGGCGATGGTCGCCGCGAGCCTACGATCGCGACACGCGGTCCTTCGGGCGGCGGCCAACGCCCTCGCGCCCTGAGCTCAGGCAGCGACATCCTGCAGCCGGAAGCCGAGCGCCTCGAGAACGTGGTGTTCTTCGATCTGCTCCGAGCCATCGAGGTCGGCCGCGGTGCGGGCCACCCGCCACGCACGATGAAAGCCGCGCGCAGACATGCCGCGCTGCGCGGACCACCGCTCGAGCGTGCGGCGCGATGGCGGCGCGAGGCCGGCCAGCTGGCGGAGATGGGCAGGCTTGAGCTGCGCGTTGAGCACCCCTTGCCGTTCGACCTGGCGCCGTCGAGCCTTGACCACTCGCTCCCGCACGGACGACGATGTTTCGCCCGTCGGCTCAGAGGCCAGCGTCTCGAGAGGCACCCTGCGCACGGCGACCTGGATGTCGACGCGGTCGAGCAGCGGACCGGAAAGCCTGCGTTGGTAGGTGTCGACAGCAGCCTGGGTGCAGCGGCAGGCTCGCAGACCATCACCCACCCACCCGCATGGACACGGGTTGGTCGCCGCTACCAGGCTGAACCGCGCGGGATAGGAAACGGATCCCCCCGACCGCGTGATGCTGATCCGGCCCGACTCGATGGGTTGGCGCAGCGCCTGCAGCACCGGCGTTTGGAACTCGGCCATCTCATCGAGGAACAGCACGCCGTGATGCGCCCTCGAGATCTCGCCCGGCAGCGCGAGACCGCCGCCGCCGCCGATCAGGCCCGCTGTGGAGACGCTGTGATGCGGCGCGCGAAACGGGCGCGCCCAGTCCAGCGGGCGATCGCGGGACAGCTCCCCGAGCAGGCTTCGCACCTGGGCGACCTCGATCGCTTCCGAGAGTTCGAGCGGAGGCAGGATTCCAGGCAGGCAGCGGGCCAGCATCGTCTTGCCCGCGCCCGGTGGACCGCTCAGCAGCAGGTGGTGTCCTCCGGCCGCGGCCACCTCCAGCGCACGCTTGGCCTCTTCCTGCCCGTGCACCTCGCACAGGTCGTGCTCAAGAGCACCTTCGGACGGCGAGGCGGCGAGGCAGGCCGGCGTGGCGGAGATTGGCTCGGCGCCAAGCAAGTGGTTCACGACCGCGATGAGTGATGCGCAGGCGACCACCTCGAGGCCATCGACGAGCGCCGCCTCCGCGGCGTCTTCGGCCGGCACGAAAATGCGCTCGTACCCGAGCTTGAGCAGGCCGCGCGCCGCAACCAGGACGCCGTCGATGTGGCGCACCGAGCCGTCGAGGGCAAGCTCACCGACGAACGCGGTGCGGGGCGGCGGCGGTTTGTGCGCACGCGCCAGAGCGATCGCGATGGCGATCGGAAGGTCGAGGCCCGTGCCCTGCTTGCGCAGCTCGGCCGGCGCGAGGTTGACGGTGAGACGCGTGTTTGGGAATTCAAGGCCGCTATTGCGAATCGCGGAACGCACTCGCTCGCGCGCCTCCTTCACGGTGGTTGTGGCGAGACCCACCAAGAAGAACTTGCCATCGCCGCCGCGCGAGATATCCGCCTCGACGTGGACGCGACGCACGTCGAGGCCCGCGAGCACGCATGAGTCGACGCTTCCGAGCACGCGTCTGAGGCTATGAGTACGTGGCTGGGAAATCAGCCCCGGTTGTTAAGACCCCAGGAAGTCGGCCACCTCATCGTGAAACGCTTGTGGCTGCTCGACGAACGTCATGTGCCCCGCATCGGCGACGATGACGAGCCTCGCAGCGTGCACGCCCGAACAGATCTCCTCGGAACAGATCGGTCCGCAGATGAAGTCGTCGTCTCCCGTGATGACAAGCGTCTGACACGTGATCGCGGGCAGGCTGGGGCGCAGGTCAAACGTCTGGAAGATCTCCTTGTTGAAGAGCTTCAAGCTGTCTGCGTTGATCGGCTCGGACTTCAGCGTGTCGAGATACCCCGCCTCGGCCGTCCCGAAATGGGCGAAGTAAAGAGGCATCTCTCGGAACACGATGTCGCTCAGCTCCTGGTCTGTCGCAAAGAGCCCCGCCTGCTCTTCCTCGAGCGCCGCGACAGCGTCTGGCGCCCATGCCTGATTCGAGCGCTTGTCAATGCCCCGTTGCATCGCCGTGTCTTGCTCCGGACCGAAATGGGCCACAGTCGACGCGAGCACCAGGCGGCTGACGCGCTCGGGATGCTTCGCGGTGTACGCCTGCGCGACCATGCCGCCATGCGAGTGACCGAGCAGCAGCATCTGCTCCAAGCCCAGGTGATTCCGCAGCTCCTCGAGGTCCGCGACGTAGTCGTCGAGCTGGTAGGCGCGTGAGTCACCAGGTCGGTCCGAACCTCCCGTGCCGCGAGGGTTGAGCATGACCAGCGTGTACTGCTCCCAGAGTGCCGCCAGGTCGCCGAAATAGTCCGCGGAGAATCCCGGGCCGCCTGGATGGCAGACGAGCACCGGCCCATGACCCAGCTTCCTATAGGTCAGCTTGCGGCCGTCGCCAGTGGTAAAGCTCACGTCAGGCGCGGTTCGGGGCGCCAGCGGCCGCCACCCTCGAGGTAACCGGCCGGTTGGTCGGGCTCATGGCTCAGGACAACGAGCCATCGATGCTTCTCCGCCTCGTCCAGCAGCCTCGCCTTCTGCTCGAAGACTCGCAGCGGCTCGATGTCCGCGGCCATGTTCCACGGAACGCGAAGATGCGGAGTCTGGCAGACGAGGTCGCCGGTCACCGCGCACGCCAGCTCCCCTGATCGGAGGATCAGCACCTGGCTGCCCGGGGTGTGCCCTCCGACGTGACGGATCTGCACGCCTGGAAGCACCTCAGCGTCGCCGTCGAGGAACTCGACCAGGTCGTTGCCGTCGGCGAGCGGCGTGAAATCGTCGGTGATGTAGCTCGGCTTGCTGCGCACGTCGGGCTGCAGCGCGAAGTCCCACTCGCTCCTCTGGATGAAATGGCGCGCCTTCTTGAAAGTGAGCTCGACCTCGCCGTTCTCATCGCGTCGCGTGAGTCCCCCGGCGTGGTCCCAGTGCAGGTGCGTGGTGACGACCGCGTCGACCTCGTCCGGCGTGATGCCGAGGCGGCGCAAGGCGTGCAGCATGCCCTCCGGCTCGCGCAGCGCGACCTGCCGCGCGCGCTTCTCACTGAGCTTGGTTCCGATGCCGGTTTCGCAGACGATGACGCGCCCGTTTTTGCGCGCGATCAGGCAGACGCACGCGCAGTCGATCATGTTGTTGCCGTCGGGCGGCTTCTGCTTTTCCCACAAAACCCTCGGCACCACGCCGAACATCAGGCCCCCGTCCGCCTTCCAGTGGTCAGTCACCAGGAGGTGAAGCTCTAGGTCGCCCAGCTGCACTGCGCCTTATATGCTGCGCGAAATGGCGGTCGCCGCGATCAGCACTTCTCAACTCACCAAGGACTACGGGGCCGGACGCGGCCTTTTCGACCTCGGTCTTCACGTCTCGCAGCAGGAGGTCTTCGGCTATCTCGGCCCGAACGGTTCCGGCAAGACGACGACCATCCGCCTGCTGATGGGGATGATCCGCCCCACCAATGGGTCGGCGCACGTCTTCGGGCTCGACTGCGTTCGCGATGCCGTGGAGGTCAAGCGCAAGGTCGGCTACCTGCCGGGCGATATCCCTCAATTCGGCAGCTTGCGCGGAAGTGAGGTGGTCGCCTACCTGGGCGGGATGCGGGGCGGCGTGGATCGGCGCCACGTGCGCGCCATCGCCGAGCGCTTTGACCTCGACCTCAACCGACGATTTCGCGAGTACTCGAGCGGCAACAAGCAGAAGCTCGGGATCCTGCTTGCGTTCATGCATAGGCCCGACCTGCTCATCCTCGACGAGCCGACGAGCGGGCTCGATCCCCTGAACCAGCAGGAGTTCTACGAGCTGCTGCGCGAAACGCGCGACGGCGGTGCCACGATCTTTCTTTCCTCGCACGTCCTTTCCGAGGTCGAGCACGTATGCGACAGGGTCGGCATCCTGCGCGCGGGCCGGCTGGTCAAGGTCGCTGAGCTGGGTGAGCTGACGCGCATACGAGTCCACCATGTGGAGGTCGAGTTCGCGCCCGGCGAGGAGGTGCCCGCGGAACGCTTGCGCTTGGCTGACGGTGTCGAAGATCTGACCGTCGAGGGCCAGCGACTCAGGTGCACGGTCCACGGCAATTTCGACGCGCTGCTCGAAGCCATCTCCGGCTCGCGGGTGATCGATCTTGTCAGCACCGAGCCCAGCCTCGAAGAGTTCTTCCTCAGCTTCTTCGGCGAACCCAAACCCAAAGCACTTCCGTCGTGATGGGCGTCGTCTTCGGCTTGCGGCTCGGCCGCTGGGGCATCGTTGGCTTCTCGCTCGCGGCCTTGCTCCTGGTCTTCGCGCAGACCGCCGGCTTCTATCAAGTCGCGGGCACAACTCCTGGCGCGCGGGCGGCGTTCGGTTCGGCGATGGCCACCCTCGCCGCGCAGTTGGTGGCCCTGTTTCCACCGCCGCTCCGCCCGGACACCGCAGGTGGATACGCTGAATTTCGCGGCTTTCATCCGCTCGCGGTTTTGTTCGCCGTGTGGGCGCTCGCATCCGCCACCGGTTTCGCGCGCGGCGACGAGGAGCGAGGGGTCGTGGAAGCCGCGCTCGCCACCGGCACCTCGCGGATCGCGCTGATCGCCTCTCGCACGGTGGGATTTGCACTCGCGATCACAGTCGCGTCGGCGGCGGCCGCTGCCGGATTTCTCATCGGCGTCGCGTCGGGCCATGAGACGGCCGCGGTGCAGGGCGTGGTCGAAGAGGCGGCCCTGCTCGCCGGAGTCGGCCTCGCCTGCTACACCCTTTCGCTTTTCGTGGCCCAGATGGCCGGACCGCGCCTCGCCACAGCGGCGGCCGGCGCCCTCTTGCTGGCGCTGTTTCTCGACAACAGCCTCAGCCGCGCGATGTCATCGCTGGCGGCGTGGCGGTGGCTTTCGCCCTTCCGCTACTACGACTTGAGCCAGCCGCTCCCGCCGGGCGGATACTTCGACTCGCGCGCGTTTCTCGTCCTGATCGGGATCAGCGTGATCGCGACGGCGGCCGCCGCGGCGGCGTTCACGCGCCGCGACCTCGGCGCGTCACTGATACGCCTTCCCTCCATCCCACACCGGCCGAGCTATGACGTCACCGCGGCGCGGTGGTGGGGCGTCGCGGTCGTGCGCGGCCTGTACGAGCGCCGCATTGGTTTGCTGGCGTGGGCGGCGGGCATGGCTGTGATGGCGCTGTCGTTCGTGGCCCTGACCAAGACCATCGTGCAGGTCCTGCTTTCGATCCCCAGCCTCCTCCCCTACCTCTCGATCTTCGTGCACCAGCAGCTCTATCCGGCGGTCCTTGGATACACGTGGTTCAACGTCGCGCAGCTGATGTTCGCCGCGTTCGCCATCACGTCTGTAGCCCGCTGGTCGGCCGAAGATTCGGATGGCCGCCTC
>WNEY01004689.1_pt1 | contig 10451 bp, 9 predicted proteins | sample 5400531 | NCBI WGS metagenome assembly WNEY01 (sample SAMN13153338, study PRJNA577476) | soil metagenome | isolation source: 200 cm saprolite under Douglas fir tree site 1 | place: USA:California | collected 2015-04-18
GCGGTCGAAGCAAAGGCGGCCTCGGCCGATCACTGCACGTACCTGTCGGATTCCGACATCGACGCCCTCGCCTCGTCTGGCACCGTGGCGACGCTGCTGCCCGGAGTCGAGTTCTCCACTCGTCAGCCGTACCCGGACGCTCGGCGGCTGCTCAATGCCGGGGCCACGGTCGCGCTGGCGACCGACTGCAACCCTGGGTCGAGCTTCACTTCGAGCATGCCGTTCTGCATCGCGCTCGCGGTCAGGGACATGCACCTGACCACGCTTCAGGCGGTCTGGGCGGCGACGGCCGGCGGTGCCCGCGCGCTCCGCCGCGACGACGTCGGCCACCTGGGCGTCGGCGCGCGCGCCGACTTGATCATGCTCAGCGCCCCGTCGCACGCGTATCTGGCCTACCGCCCAGGCGTGCCGCAGATCGCTGCCGTCTGGCAGGACGGCCAGCCAGTCGTCGGCCGCGTCTAGCCAAAGGCACCCAGATTCACCGAGATCTATGGGACAAGCCCTAGACAACTGGCTGGCTAGGAATAGGGTCACGGCATGACGGAAATGCTGCCGCTGTTTCCGCTGGGCACAGTGCTCTATCCAGGACTGGTTTTGCCGCTCAACATTTTCGAGCAGCGATATAAGCAACTGGTTCGTGACCTGCTCGGCGGGCCAGAACCACGTCGGTTCGGCGTAATCGCTATCCGCGAAGGCCGCGAGACCGGCGTGACCGGCGTATCGGAGCTGTACGAGGTCGGCTGCCTGGCCATGGTGCGCGAGGTCAACGAACTGCCCGACGGCCGCTACGAACTGATTACGGTCGGCACGGATCGGTTCAAGCTGCACGATGTCGACAATTCCCAGCCTTATCTGCGCGGCGAACTCGAGGTGATTGAGGAGCAAACCGGCGAAGAGACCGAAGCCCGGCTAGTCGCAATTGCCGTACAGCGCAGTTTCCGTGCCTATCTCGATGTGCTCGCCGCCAGGGGACCGGCCACGATCAGCGTTCCCGAACTGCCGGATGAACCAATCCTGCTGTCCTACCTCGTGGCGGCCTCGATGATCATCGACCTGCCCCAGCGCCAGAGCCTGCTGGCCCAACCCGACGCCCTGAGTCGACTGACCGCCGAGCGGACCCTGCTGGCCAGAGAGACCGCCATCCTCCGCGAACTAGGCACCACCCCCGCCCCCGATCTGCGCTCCTCGCCCTACAACCCCAACTAACCGGCGCTGGACAGCAGCACCGCTGCCTCCTTGGTGTCGAAATAGCAGCCTCAGGGAGGCAGCGGTGCTGTTCAGGGCGACACGCCCGGATTCACGATGTCGGCCGCTGCCAGTTGGCGATCAGCGTCTGCTCGACCGAGGGGCGATAACCGGACCCGACGGCCACGCACAATGAGGCGGCCGGGCCCGCGACCCCGTGGTAGGAGTCGATTTTGCCGCTGGTCGGCGGGCTAAGCACCGTCCACGTCGTGCCGTTCCACTCCTCGCCCAGCGGGTTGGAGCGGCCACTGCTGCCGGTCGCCATGCAGAAGGCCGCGCTGACGCAACTGACATCGCCTAGGAGATCGAGAGGTTCGGGATTTGACGTTCGGGTGCGAGCCCAGTGACCGTCATTCCATTCCTCGGCCAGCGTCTTAATTCCATTTGAGCTCCCAACGGCCATGCAGAACCGGGCGCTGACACAGCTCACGCCAGCCAGAGCAAGACCTGCGAGCTGGTCAAACGGGCCGTGTGGAGCTGGCACCAGCGTGGTCGACCATGTCTTGCCGTTCCAGATCGCCGAGATCGCCCGGGGTTTGATGAGACCATTCTCGTTATCGTCGCCCACGGCCACGCAGAGCTTGCTGCTAACGCAACTGACAGCCGAGAAGTCACTGCCATGCCGACCTAGTTCAGGCGAACTGATGACGGTCAGCGCCGTACCGTTCCACACCTCGGCCAGGGGTCTGGTCCGGTCCGCGCCGTCCGACCCTACCGCCATGCAGAATCTGGCGCTCCCGTCAAGACTTCTGGGAACCATCGCCCTGACGGTAAGCCCGGCTCAGCACGGCCCGAAACGCGGAAACCCACGATCTATGACTCCGGGTTTGGCTGCTCACCTAGTCGCGGACGGCCGCCGGGGCCGGACGGCGATCGTGACGCGACTAGTCATATTTGAGTAGTCGTGTTTTACTTGACGGGTGAATCCGACCAGGTTGTTTGTGCTTGGGGCGCTGGCTAAGCGCGGGCCTATGTACGGTCATCAGCTGCGCCGGAACGCTCGCCTAGACCGCGCCGACCTTTGGTCGGACGTCCGGCCCGGCTCGCTCTACGGGGCGCTGCACCGACTGGCGGCCGAGGGTCTGATCGAGCCGCTGCGCACCGAGCAGGCGGGCAACCTCCCAGCCCGCACCGTCTACGCGATCACCGGCGAGGGTCTGCGCGAGCTGAAAACGCTGCGGGCCGAGGCGCTGGCCGAGGTCGGTCTGCGGCCCGACCCGGTCGACCTCGCCGTTGCGATGAGCGCCGACCTGGACGAGGACACCTTGCGCGGGTTCATCGAAGACCGGATCAGGGTGCTGAGGGCGCAGGAGGCGCAGTTCGGCCACCTGACTGAGCGGGCCTGGCCGGACCAGACCGTCGCCGACGACCTCGTTGCCGAGCACGCGCGTCTCCGCCTCCAAGCGGAGCTGACCTGGCACGGTTTGCTGCTCGACCGGATCGGCAAGCTGACCGCTGAGAGCGAGCATGCGGCGTCGTCGGCTGGCCGCCTCGACCGGCTCGGCAAGCTGACCGCCGAAAGCGAGCGCACCGCAACCAACGGAGCCGGTGAGGCTATCGGGACTGAAGTTACTGGTGGGATGGGTGAGACTAGCGGGATCGGGTCGGCGGCGTCATGAGTGTCAGGCCGTTGCGGTATCTCGGGGACCCGGTGCTGCGCACCCCGTGCGACCAGGTGACCAGGTTCGACGAGGCCCTGGCCAAGCTTGTGACCGACCTGGTCGACACCGTGGCCGAACCAGGCCGGGCCGGACTCGCGGCTAACCAGATCGGATCGAGCCTCGCGGTGTTCAGCTACGACGTCGAGGACACGTTCGGCTACGTGATCAACCCCGTCCTCGTCGAGACCAGCGGTGAGCAGACCGGCTACGAAGCCTGCCTGTCCCTGCCGGGAGTCGGTGCAGACCGCTGCCGGGCCGCCTACGCGGTCGTGACCGGCGTCAACCTGGCCGGCGAGCCGGTCACCGTCTCCGGCCACGGCGAGCTAGCCCGCTGCCTCCAGCACGAGTGCGATCACCTGTCCGGCGAGCTGTACATCGACAAGCTCACCGGCCTCGAGCGCAACGCCGTCCTGCGCGCCCTGCGCAAGCAGCACCTGGCCGAGCAGCGCTAGCCGGAGACGGTGCTAGCCGGAGACGACGCTAGCCGGAGACGACGCTAGTCGAACCAGTAGTGCCTGATCCCGGTGCGCGCGTTGACCGGCGGCGGCAGAACGTGCTCGAGCTTGCCGCCGCAGGCCTCGATGACCGAGACTGAGCCGGCGTTGTCGTCTTCGCAGACCACCATTACCCGGTCGACTCCCAGCGACCTGACTACGATCAGCGACTGCCGCAGGATCTCGGTGGCATACCCGCGCCGTCGGTGCGCGGGCAGAACGCAGTACCCGATATGCCCGCCGTAATTCTTCAGCCAGTCGTTCAGCTGGTGCCTGATCGACGCCCGCCCGACGATCTCCCCGTCCACGTCGGCCACTAGCAACGTCGACGGCACAAACCGCTCAGGCAGGTTGATCCCGGCCCGGTAGTCTTCGAGCGCCTTGAGGTAGGTCGCCCAGTCAAGGCCAGGCTCGAACGCCAGGCCGAACGGGAATCCGTCCGTCTCCTCCATCGTCGCGTGCGCCGCCCGGAACGCGGCCTCGTCGGACAGGCGCAACGGCCGGAGCTTCAGCACCCGTGCAGGCTAGCCCAATTCGGATCAAGCTAGCGCTGGATACCGTCCGCGGAACCTGATCAGCGGGTCACCGGATTCATTTCCAGGAAGAACGCTTTGCGCGTGGCCTATGACCAGGAGATGATCACCGGCCGGGACCCGGCTGACCGTCTCGCATTCCATCGCCAGCAGAGCATCGTCCGGGATCAGCGCCCCGCTGAGAACTCCCCGATGATGCGGAACGTCCTCGAGCAGCAACCGTGCTCCCGGCCGGCCAGCCGCAGCGAACCGTCCGGCCAGCATCCGCTGGCCGGACGCCAGCACAGTCACCGCGAACAGATCGAGCCGGCCGAGCAGCTCAGCCGGGTACGAGTCCGCGATCAGTGAGATCAAGATCAGCGGCGGGTGTACCGACACCGGGCAGAACGCGCTGACCGTGACCCCGATGTCGTCGCGGCCGTCGGCGATCGTCACCAGCGTGACGGCGGCCGCGATCGAGCTCAGCGCGGACTCGAATCCAGGCGCGGACTCGAATCCGGGCGCTGACTCGAATCCGGGCGCTGACTCGAATCCGGCTGGGGGGTCAGCTGGCGCGGTCATGTGTATTGACCGGCCCGTCGGGGGAGCGGCCTTCGGAGACTTCGCGGCGAACCCGCGCAAATTTTTCTCGCAATGAAGGGTCTGCTCTTTTACTGAAAAGTCCAGCTGCCTGGGAGCAGCAGCGGACCGGTCGCCGGGAGTCCGCACTGGGCGGCCGCCTCCCAGACCGGACCCCAGCTTTCAGCGAACAGGCTAGCCCCGACGGTGGCCGCGAGGCCGGTCAGTGCTGTGCTGGTCACGATTGGGGCGGCCGGAGCGATCGCGGCGGCCCGGCGGTCTTCGCTGTTGGCGGCCGGACGGATCCGGTCGAGCGGGCCGAGACGTGGATAGTGCACAAGCGGGGCGTCATCGGGCAGGCCGGCCCGGCTGCGGGCGATCGCGGCCGCGTCCTCGATCCCGCCCAGCTCGTCGACCAGGCCGCTCTCGCGGGCGTCGGCGCCGGTCCAGACCCGGCCGCGGGCCAGCTCGTGCACGCGCTCGGCGGACAGGCCGCGGCCGGCCGCCACCTTTCCGGTGAAGTCGGCGTAGATGCGGTCCAGCCAGGAGTCGACCAGCTCCCATTCTTCGCTGCTCCACGAGTGCGCGGTGGAGAACATGCCGGCGTGCTTGCCGAGCACCACCGAGTCGGTCGAGACCCCGATCTTGGCCTGCGCGTCGGCGAGCACCGGCTTGGCGGTGACTACGCCGATCGAGCCGGTGATCGTGCCGGGCTGGGCGACGATCGCGTCGGCCGACATCGAGATGAAGTAGCCGCCGGACGCGGCGACGTTGCCCATCGAGACCACGACCGGCTTGCCGGCGTTGCGGGCCCTGACGACCTCGCGCCAGATCGCGTCTGAGGCGACGTAGGAACCGCCTGGGCTGTTCACCCGGAGCAGGATCGCCTTGATGTGCGGGTCGGCGGCGGCCGTGCGCAGCATCGCGGTGATGCTGTCCGAGCCCATCGCGGTGCCGCCGCCCATCGGGCTGCCGCGGCCGTTGCGCCCGCGCCTGATCTCGCCGGTCGCCGTGATCAGCGCGACCGCGCTCTGCCGCTTGGGGGCGGGCAGCTGCCTGAGCCGGTCGCGCAGCTCCTTGAACCGCTGGTACCGGCCGAGGTACAGCAGGGTCGTGTCCTCATCGGCCTTGACCCGCTTGCGAACCGTCGCGTAGACCTCGTCCCGGTAGCCGAGCGCGTCGATGAGGCCCGTCTGCAGGCCCTGCTCGGCGCTGTACGGTCCGCCGGTAAGCAGTTGCATCGCGTCGTCGCGGCTGGAGTGGGTACGGGCGGCGATGGCATCGGCTAGCTGCTCGATGACGGACTCGGCCATCCGCTTGGTCGCCTCGCGGTTCGCGGGCGAGAAGCCGGTCTCGGTGAGCTGCTCGGCCGCGCTCTTGTACTCGTGCCGGGCTCCGACGTCCACCGTGATGCCGAGCTTGTCCAGCGCGCCGCGCAGGAACACGCGTTCGAGCGCGACGCCGGTCAGGCCGAGGTCACCCGAGGGCTGCATGAAGATCGTCTCGAAGGCGGTCGCCAGGTAATACGGCAGGTTGCCGGCCGAGAACTCGCCGAACGTCTCGGCCCAGGCGTAGGTGGGCTTGCCGGCCTCGCCGAGCCGGCGTACCGCCTCGCGCAGCTCCTGCACGACCCCGAGGCCGATCGGCCGGCCTCCGACCTTGACGATGAGGGCCCTGACCCGTTCGTCGTCGCGGGCGAGTTTCAGGCCGGCGAGCACGTCGGTGACCGTCGGCTGGTGTCGGCTCATCAGCGCCGCCAGCGGATCGCTCGGTCGGGTTTCCATCAGCCCGTCGGTCAGGTCCAGTTCGAGGATCAGCGGCGCGTTCCGCTGCCGGGCGAGCTTGAGTATCGATTCGGGAATGCCTGTCGCAGCCATAACTCCAACCTAATCATGGCCTGCCGACCTTCCAGAGGTCGGTCAGGATATGGGCGTCCGGCCGGGGTCGCCTGCGGGCAGCATGTCCCGTTGTGGGCTATCGTCGGCTGAGATGACAGTGCACGATGGGAACGGCTGGACCCGGTGTAGCCGCGGCCATCGGCATTGGGGCAGGCATGGCGCGGCCGGATTGCTCGTGACCGCGCTCGATCCGTCCGGTGAGCCCACCGTGCTGCTGCAGCAGCGAAGCTGGTGGGGTAGCCATGGTGGGGCATGGGGGCCTCCTGGTGGTGCGCGGGACAGTCACGAGTCCGAGTTCGGTGCCGCGCTGCGCGAGGCCGAAGAGGAGTGCGCGATCGACTCGACCGCGGTCGTCGTGCACGGCGTGCTGCGCGATGACCACGGCGGCTGGACCTACCGGACGGTGCTGGCCAGCGCGCCAAAGCCGTTCGCGGCCACGGCGGTCAGCGAGGAGACCAGGACGGTCGCCTGGGTGCCGGCCACAGATGTTGAACTGCTCAACCTGCATCCGGGATTTGCCGAACAATGGGAGGCGTTGCGGACCGTGCTCTTGCCGCTGACGATCATCGTTGACGCGGCCAACGTGATGGGTTCCCGGCCTGACGGCTGGTGGCGTGATCGCGCTGGTGCCGCTTCCAGGCTGATGAACCAGGTCGCTGAGCTCGCCACTAAGGGCGTTACCAGCTTGCCGGACTCGGTCGATGTGCCAGAACTGGAACGCTGGTTCCCGGTCTACGTCGTCGTGCTTGAGGGCGCGGCGGCGGCCGCGCCCGACCCGGTGCGGGCGGAGAATCGGGGGCTGCGAGTGGTGCGGGCCAGTGGTTCAGGCGATGACGAGATCGCCCGGCTGGCCGCCGAATTGCCCGAGCCTGCGTTGGTGATCACCGCCGACCGGGAGTTGCGGGGGCGGTGCGAGAAGGCGGGCGCGTCGGTCGCGGGGCCGCGCTGGCTGCTTGACCAGCTCTGAAGTTGTTGTGGCCTGGCCTGGCCTGGCCTTCGGCCGGTCTGGCTCAGGCGACCTGGAACGAGCGCTTGGCCAGGCCTAGCCAGTAGCCGGTGATCGTGGTGACCGGCTGCGGCCCCTCGGCGGCGCCTAGCGTCACGAACAAGGGCGCGAAGTGCTCGGTTGTCGGATGCGCGTACCGGGCCCCTGGCGCGCGCTGGAAGTTCGCGAGCGCATCCACGTCGCCCTTGTCCAGGGCCTGCGCCGCCCACAGGTCGAACTCCGTCGACCAGCCGGGTGGTGTCGCGTCGTACCTGAACTCGCGCAGGAACGGCAGCCCGTGGGTGAGGAAGCCGCTGCCCATGATCAGCACGCCTTCATCGCGGAGCGGGCTAAGCGCGGCGCCGATGCGCATCAGCCGGCCAGGGTCCAGGTCGGGCATCGAGATCTGCAGCACGGGGATGTCGGCCTGCGGATACATGACGGTCAGCGGCACGTAGGCGCCATGGTCCAGGCCTCGATCCTGCGCGTCGGCGACCTGCTCGATCCCCGATAGCAGACCGCGCACCCGGGCCGCCAGCGCGTTCGCGCCCGGCGCCGGATAGGTGGCGTGGTAGTAGCGCTCGGGGAAGCCGTAGAAGTCGTAGACCAACGGGGCGGCGTCGGCGGTCGCGCCGATCGTCAGCGGCGCGGACTCCCAGTGCGCCGAGACCACGAGGATCGCCGACGGTCTCGGCAGTGCCTGCGCCCAGGCCTCGAGCTGGACCACCCACAGCGGGTCGTCGACCAGCGGCGGCGCTCCGTGACCGAGGTAGAGGGCCGGCATCCGGCCAGGGGTGATGCCCGTGGCGGCGCGGCTGGTTACCTGCTGGGACGCGTCGGCCGGGACCGCTTCATGCTCCGGTATCTGTGCTTCCAGTCCCTCGTCCATCTGCTGGCCTCTCGCCTTGCGCATCGTCCTTGGTCACCACGCTAGCTGCCTTTGGCGGGGATTGGTTGCCGCTCTCGTCGTGCACCAGCCACACGGTCGCCAGCGGCGGAACGGTTAGCACGGCAGAGGCAGGACGGCCGTGCCAGGGCTGGGCCTGCGTCCGCACCGACCCCAGATTGCCGACACCGCTGCCGCCGTACTCGACGGCGTCGGTGTTGAGCACCTCGCGCCACAAGCCGGTCTTGGGCATGCCGACCCGGTAGTCGTAGTGCGGTTCACCGGAGAAGTTGACGACGCAGACGAGCGGCGGCCCGTCATCCTCGGATCGCAGGAACGAGATCACGTTGCCCATCGCGTCGTTGGCGTCGATCCAGCTGAACCCGCCGGGGGCGAAGTCGTCGCGCCACAGAGCCGGATGCCGCCGGTAGGCCGCGTTCAGGTAGTCGACGAGTCGCCGCAGCCCGGAGTGCTGCGGTCCCTTCAGCGCCGCCCAGTCAAGGCCGTTCTCCTGCGACCACTCGCCGCGCTGCCCGAACTCCGACCCCATGAACAGCAGTTGCTTGCCCGGATGCGCCCACATGTAGGCGAACAGGGCGCGCAGGGACGCGAACTTCTTCCAGTCGTCGCCTGGCATCTTGCCGAGCAGCGAGCCCTTGCCGTGCACGACCTCGTCGTGCGAGAGCGGCAGCACGAAGTTCTCGCTGTAGGCGTACATCATCGAGAACGTCAGCTCGTTGTGGTGGTAGCGGCGGAACAGCGGGTCGCGGGCGAGGTACGCGAGCGTGTCGTGCATCCAGCCGAGGTTCCACTTCAGGCCGAAGCCCAGCCCGCCCAGATGGACCGGCCTGGTCACGCCCGGCCAGGCGGTCGACTCCTCGGCGATCATCACGATCCCGCTGCTGCGCTTGTATGCGGTCGCGTTGACCTCCTGCAGGAACGAGACCGCGTCCAGGTTCTCCCGGCCGCCAAGGACGTTCGGCGTCCACTGGTCAGGCTCGCGCGAGTAGTCCAGGTACAGCATCGAGGCGACCGCGTCGACCCGCAGGCCGTCGATGTGGAACTCCTCCAGCCAGTACAGCGCGTTGGCGACCAGGAAGTTGCGCACCTCCCGACGGCCGTAGTCGAAGATCAGCGTGCCCCAGTCCGGGTGCTCGCCCCGGTGCGGGTCAGGGTGCTCGTACAGCGAAGTGCCGTCGAACCTGGCCAGCGCCCAGGAGTCGCGCGGGAAGTGGGCGGGCACCCAGTCGACGAACACCCCGATCCCGGCCTGATGCAGCTCGTCGACCAGGTGCCTGAAGTCATCGGGGTCCCCGAACCTGGCCGACGGCGCGTAGTAGGACGTGACCTGGTATCCCCACGAACCACCGAACGGGTGCTCGGCCACCGGCATGAACTCGACATGGGTGAAACCGCGATCTTTGACATAGGAAACAAGCTCGTCGGCCAGCTCTCGGTACGACAGGCCGGGCTGCCACGAGCCGAGGTGGACTTCGTACACGCTCATCGGCTGCCGCAGCGGATCGATCTGCGCCCTGGCCGACATCCAGGCCTGGTCGGCCCATTCGTAGCTGGACTCGAACACGACCGAGGCTGTGGCGGGCGGCACCTCGGCGTAGGTCGCCATCGGATCGGCCTTGCGGCGCCAGGAGCCGTCCGGGCTGCAGATCTCGAACTTGTACTTTTCGCCGCTGGCCAGGCCAGGCACGAACAGCTCCCACACCCCGGAGCTGCCGAGCGAGCGCATCGGATGCGCGCGGCCGTCCCAGTGGTTGAAGTCGCCGGTTACCCGGACGCCGCGCGCGTTGGGCGCCCAGACCGAGAACGCCGTGCCGCCGAGTTCGGGGATGACCCGGGCGCCGAGCGCGTGCCACAGCTCCTCGTGCCGGCCCTCGGCGATCAGGTGCAGGTCCATCTCGCCGAGCGTGGGCAGATGCCGGTACGGGTCATCGCCGATCAGCTCGGGCCCGCTGGAGTAGTCGACCGCGAGCCGGTAGTCCCGGGTCAGATCGGCCTCGACGGTCGCCGAGAACACCCCTTGGTGCAGATGCCGCATCGGCACCCTGCTGCCGTCGTCGAGCACCAGGCTGACCGACTTGGCTAGCGGGCGCAGCGCCCTGACCACGGTGCCGTCGGGTCCAGGGTGGGCACCGAGGATCGCGTGCGGGTCGTGATGCAGGCCGGCGAGCAG
>WNEY01004690.1_pt1 | contig 10451 bp, 6 predicted proteins | sample 5400531 | NCBI WGS metagenome assembly WNEY01 (sample SAMN13153338, study PRJNA577476) | soil metagenome | isolation source: 200 cm saprolite under Douglas fir tree site 1 | place: USA:California | collected 2015-04-18
AAGTTCAAATGCTCTTTGGGCCTGCTCCCTGGCCTTCTGGTCGTAACCGAGGACCGACCACGCCGCAGCCAGGGCTGCAGGGGCAAGGGCATGGTTTGGATCGCGCTCAACCGCTTTCTGTAGCAAGTCTCGGGCGGCCAGCGCATCAAAAACTCGCAGCTTGGCCAGCCCTTCGGAATAGAGTCGCACGGCCTCAGGATTCGATGGTAGCGAGGCGCGTACCGCAGCGGCCTCGGCCGCCGAAATCGCCCCTGCACCAAGCTTTTCTCGGACAATAGCCCCCGTGCGCGCAACCAGATCAGAGACTTCGGCCTCAGCTCCAGATGCCGACACCGAGGTAAGCGTCTCCCCAGCCGCGGCGTCCTGGAGCCGCAAGTCCAAGCGGAGTCTCCCCGAATCTCTTCCCAAGGCGAGATACGAGCCGAGAACCACGTAATCAGTCCCGAGGTTCTTGCGGATGCGCGCCAGGGTATCCGGGGCATAGCTGTCGGCATCGGCGAGCGAGAGGTCAATCTTGGTTCGGGCGACGTTCTCGCCGGCGATGGTGCGCAGCTTTTCCCCAGCAGCCAGTTCCGTGGTGAGCATTTCGGAGAGCGCGGTGGAAAGCCACGCCTCATCCGGCCGGCCCGAAAGGTTTTTAAAGCCAAGCACAGCCACCGAGCGGCGGGGTTTGAGGCGGACTTGGTTCATCTCGGTCCTGGCCTTGCGCACCTCCCAAGTGGTGGCCGCAATGCCGCCAATCAGCGTAAGCACACCCAGTACGGCCGCTGCCACTTCTATCTTGTGCCTGTGAACGAACTTGGAGATGCGGTAGCCAAGGGTGGCTGGCCGGGCCATCACCGGCAGGCCCTCCAGGTGCCGCCGGATGTCTTCGGAGAGCTGCTCCACCGAGGGATAGCGTCGCTGCGGTTCCTTGCGCAGTGCCATCAGCACGATCGTGTCTAGATCCCCGCACAGCCGTCGGCGCAATTCCTCCGGCCGACCCTCGCGCGTTCGGCTCACCAGTGCGGGTGTGACGGTGATTGTGCTCCCGTCCGAGGAGGTTATCTCTTCCACCCGGCTGATAGCGGTGCTGGGCTTTTCCGGGTCCTCCTCGCAAATCACCCGCTCGATCTCCAAAGGAGTCTGGCGCTTCAGACGGTACGGCCGATGGCCGGTCAGCAGTTTGTAGAGCAACACTCCCAGCGAGTAAATATCCGTTGCGTTGGTGAGGGGGTCCCCACGCACCTGCTCCGGGCTGGCGTATTCTGGGGTCATGGGCTGTAAACCGGTGCGGGTGACCAGCAGGGTCTGGGAAGAGAATTCCACGTTCAGCAGCTTGGCAATGCCGAAGTCCAGCAGTTTGGGCACCCCCTCGGAGGTCACCAAAATGTTGGCAGGCTTCAGATCCCGGTGGATGACCTGGTTGCGGTGGGCGAACTGCACTGCCGCGCAGACGCTGCGGAATAATTGAAGCCGTTCGGTGGTGGACAGCCTGTGGCTGTCGCAGTACTCATCAATGGGAACGCCTTCCACATAGTCCATCACCAGGTACGGCAAGCCGTCCTCGGTGCTCCCGCCGTCCAGCAGTCTCACAATATTGGGGTGATCGAGCGTCGCCAGAGTTTGTCGCTCGTTCCGGAAACGGCGTAAGAGATCCTCTCGATCCAGCCCCGGCTTTACCAGTTTGATGGCCACGCTCTTGCGATACTGGTCGTCGGCGCGCACGGCAAAGTAAACGACAGCCATGCCGCCATGGCCGATTTCGCGAATCACCTGATAGGGACCGATGCGGCGTCCCACGATGGTGGCCTGACCGTCTGGGACAGGTTCCGGCTGAGAAGTCGGCAGAGGGTTCAAAAGTATCTCAGCACTCTCGGCCATCTCGTGGGAAGCGAGCAGCGATTCCACTTCGGCCCGTGTCTCCTCGTCGCTACAGGCTTCCTGGAGGAAGGCCACGCGCTGGCTGGGCTCGCGCTCCAAGGCAAGTCCGAAGAGGTCTTTGATCTGTTCCCACCTCTCAGGCTTCACCGTCCTTCTCCTTACGAAGTTCTCGGGTCAGCCAGGCCTTGGCCATACTCCAATCTCGTTTCACCGTGGCGGGGGAAACACCGAGGAGCTCGGCTGCCTCCTCCACTGTCAGGCCCCCGAACACGCGGAGTTCAACGATCCGCGCCTGCTGCGCATCGACCGCGGCGAGCCGGGTGAGAGTTTCATCCAAGGCCACGAGGTCGTCCGCGCCTTCCTTCGAGAGAGCGACAATGTGATCTAGCGGCACCTTCGGAAGCGGACCCCCGCGCTTGGCAGCTTGGTGGCTGCGGGCATAGTCCACGAGAATCCGGCGCATCAGTTGCGCCGCAACACCGAAGAAATGGCTTCGGTTTTGCCAATGGACCTCTTTTTGGTCCATCAGGCGTAAATAGGCTTCATGAACCAAAGCGGTCGCCTGGAGAGTGTGCTCACGGCGTTCCCGGCGCAGGTAGTAGGCCGCCATCCGGCGCAGATCTTTATAGAGGAGAGGAACCAATTCGGCGATCGCATCGGGATTGCCGGCGTTGATCTGCCCGAGCAGTCTAGTGACGTCCTGCAAGGTAGCTCCCCTGATCAAAGCCTAGCGAGGAACAGCGCAGCTAGGGGGCCGGCGCTTCTACCGGTAAGACGCCCGCGAGTAATGCTCTTTGTCCAACGATCAGTCTTTAGCCGCCGAAGATGGAAGTATCAGACCAATGGCCGGGAGGATGGACGGCCCTTGCCCTCATCGCACGCTCCCAAGACTCGAGCAATGAGCTTTATTTAGTCGAAATGATCCAAACTATTACTCTCCCTTGCCAACCGCTGTCAAGCTAAATCCCCTGACACCAGTCATTTGCCTGCCAACCTTGCTTCCTGCGTTTAGTCCCCTCGGGGCGCGGTTCGGGGGATTCTCGAAACTACCACTTCCGCAAATACCGTGAGCCGTTTCGGGCCGAATTCTCGCGTTTATGGATTGAGGGCCTAGAAAGACCCAAAGACCCTCCAACTTTGAGACAAAGGAGAAAGACCATGAAAGTAAACACAAACATGAAGGCTGGGCTCCTTCAGGGGGAACCAGTGTGGAGTTCGTGCAAAAGATTAGGGAGTATCGTGCTCTTGATTGTTATCTCTGCCCTGCCGTTCTGGGCGTGCACCAAGTCTGAGAAACAGACGAACTTTCAGCAATTTGATGCTACTACTGGCTCAGTAAAAACTGAGGCCTGGGGGATCAACGATAACGGCTGTATCGTTGGACTGTACTACAAGAACTTTGTCGCCTTGCCCAATCCATCGGATGGTTTCTGGCGTATCCCTGATGGCGGAATCTCTGGGTTTGATTATCCCGGTGGTGGAAACGCCACCGAACCCCACAAGATCAATAATTCCGATAACGCCGTAGGTCTTTACCAAGATACGAGCCTTGTGACCCATGGTTTTCTGTATAGCGGAGGCAGCGGCTTATCCACAATTGATTTCCCTGGGAGCAACCTAACTGAAGCCTACGGAATCAACGACTCCGGCACGATGGTGGGACGCTTTGCATTCGCCCCGGGTGCTGGACCGCGGCCTGCCTGGCAAGGTGGTATTGGATCCCATGGCTTCTTGCTTCCTCCTGGTGGCACCGCCCAGCAGCTTGATTTCGCCGGACCTACTATCGGTGCCGTTCTTGACACCGAGTTACTCGCGATCAACAATTCCGGCATGTCCGTGGGTGTTTTTGTAGACTCTCTTGTTCTCACACCAGACGGAACCCGTCCACGGGTCCTGGGCTTTGTGTTTGATGGTTCCACATTTACACGACTGCCCGATTTTAGTTTCTATGGAGGCAGCTTAACAGCTATCGATGTTGTGCCCACCGGGATCAACGATTCCGGTGTGATCGTGGGCTTCTTTGAAGGGAGTGATCGTCAGGAGCATGGCTTTGTGTTTAATCCCGGTGTTCGTGCACCGGTCCCCCCTGCTCCTAGCATGGAACCTCTTCTAGTTGATCCCAATGGATTGGGTGCAAATGAATTTCCTGCGGGTACTAACGCCACCAGCCTTTTGGGAATTAACAATGATGGTGTGATGGTGGGAGCGTTTACAGTCTTTACGTTTGGACAAGGGCTAACTCATGGCTTTCGGCTCGAGTTCCCAGCGCTGATGACCAGTCCGACTCCGACGTGCGCTCTCTGCACGCCCTTAACATTGAGTTCATCCAACCAGATTTTCAGTTGGAGCGCGGGGATTAGCCTTGCATCCAACCCCGCGCAGGGGTACGCGTTGTATCTGGGCACTTTCCTCGGCGGCGCAGACATTTACAATTCCGGTGTGATTCAGGGTACGTCGGCGACGGTGCCCCTCCTCCCAAACGACGGCAGCACAATCTATGTGCGACTGTGGTCACTGTTCAACGGCACCTGGCAGACCAGGGACTACACCTACAAGGCAGCGACGGGGACCCCAGCGAGCATTATCGTTCCGGATAACGGATCAACATTGAGTTCATCCACGCAGACTTTCTGGTGGACCCCCGCGCGGACCGATGTGACTCGTTACTGGTTATATGTTGGTACAAAGCCGGGATACAACGACATTTGCAGTGCGGATCTGGGAAATGCTTATATCGAGCCCTTCACCAAATACCTGTTCGCGGTGCCGAATTGCGCTTTCCCAACCGACGGCAGCATAATCTATGTGCGGCTGTGGTCGATGATGAACCTTAACACCAACTGGATGTACAGGGACTACGCCTATCGGGCCGTGAGCGGGCCCGCTGCGTACATGATCAACCTGCCTCCCGGATTAAAAAATAATTCATCCACGGTGGGTTTCCTCTGGAGCAGGGGGAGTGGTGAGGGTCAGTACTGGTTGACCGTTGGCCGAACGCTCGGGAGTTGGGAGATTTATAATTCCGGTCAGCTCTCGACCCAGTCTGTGACGCCGAATAACCTCCCAACCGACGGCAGCACAATCTTTGTGCGGCTGTACTCACTGATTAACGGCACCTGGTTGTACAGGGACTACAAGTATGACCACATGTATTAGGCCGCGAACAGAAGTGCTGCCGCGGCGTAATACTTCCCAGCTTCGAAGGAACACGTCGCGGGGGCCAGAAGGCAGCACTCGGGAATCCGCGACACGAGGAGGAAGCTCGATTGAGCTTCCTCCTGTCGCGCTCGCGGTTTCTTTCCCCTCCCCTTGCGGCGCAGCGGACGCCGGCCAACTCGCCGCCCCCGTAGAGCTTACCCTCCCAGGGCTTGCCCGAAGACACGTTCCGGCAACTGGATAACGACTCGCGCGACGCTGTGGTCAAGAAGGATGCGGCAACGTTGGACCGCGCACATGCCCCGCACTCCGTCTTGTTCACTGCGCAGTTTCTCGAGCCCTTCAAGTGCTAATCACCCATGACCGCGTCATCGGTTAGCTCGCCTTTCCCTGGCGGTTCAGCTAAGATGAATTGTTTGTCATCCTTAACAGAGATCTAACCGGACCCGTGACGACTCCTCACCAGCCTTCTGACTCTACCGCCCGCAGTCCGCGCGTGCGCTTTGCGCCTTCGCCGACCGGTTATTTGCACGTGGGCGGCGCGCGCACGGCGCTGTTCAACTGGCTTTTCGCCCGGCACGAACGCGGCACGTTCATCCTGCGTGTGGAAGATACCGACGTCGAGCGCAACCGCCCCGAACTGGTGGAGGGCATCCTGGAAGGGCTGCGCTGGCTGGGCCTGGACTGGGACGAAGGGCCATACTTCCAGTCGCAGCGGCTCGAGGCGTATCGCGCTGCGGCGGAGAAGCTGGTTGCCGCCGGTGCGGCTTACCTCTGCTATTGTCCGCCCGAGAAGTACGGCGGTGGCGATAGTGCCGAGGTAGCAGAGGAAGCGGAGGAAGTAGACGAGGCAAAGGAAAAGAAGGCGGCCGGACCACGGCGGGTGACGCGGTGCGGCTGCCGCGACAACAGGCCAGCGTCAAGCGAGCAGAAGCCGGCCATTCGCTTTCGCGTGCCGTTGCCTGGCACCACAAGATTTGAAGACGCCGTTTTCGGGTCACGCGAAGTCTCCAACGAGGAGATCGAAGATTTTGTCCTGCTGCGCTCGCCGAAGCCGGGTTCCGAGCTGCCATTGCCCACCTACCAGTTGGCCGCCGTGGTGGACGACATCGAAATGCGCATCACCCACGTGATTCGCGGCGCGGACCACCTCTCGAACACGCCGAAACAGTCGCTGCTGTACCGCGCGCTGGGCGCTGCGCCGCCGGTGTTTGCGCACGTGCCGCTGATTCTGGGCCCGGACCGCACCCGGCTCTCGAAGCGCCACGGCGCCACCAGCGTCGGCTCCTACGCCGCTGAGGGTTTCCTCCCCGAGGCGTTTCGCAACTTCCTGGCGCTGCTGGGCTGGTCACCCGGCGACGACGCCGAGTACCTGCGCACTCCGGAGCTGATCAGCCGCTTTTCGCTTGCCGGCGTCAGCCGCACCAACGCCATCTTCGATCGCGCCAAGCTCGAATGGTTCAACACGCAGTACCTGCAGAAGCTGCCGATTGACGAACTGCTGCCCCACGTAGAAGCTGAGCTGACCCGCGCTGGATTGTGGCAGCCGGAATGGGCAAGTACGAAGCGCGAGTGGTTCGCGCGGACCGTGGATTTGCTGCGGCCGCGGACGCGCCTGCTCACTGATTTTTCCACCTGGGCGCGGGCGTTCTTCAGCGACACCTTTGAATACGATCCGCAAGCGCGGGAGAAGTTCTGGAAAGACGAGCGCTTGCCGGCACTGCTGGGCAAGCTGGCCGACGCTCTCGAAGCTCTCCCCGACTGGAATCACGACGCCTGCGACCGCACGCTGCGTGAGCTCGCGGCGGCTGAAGGCGTCAAGCCGGCCCTGCTGATCAATGCGACGCGCGTGGCGATTGTCGGCCAGGGAGTCGCGCCGCCGCTATTCGACACTATGGTCGTTCTTGGCCAGCAGCGCGTCGTTGACCGGCTCCGCCGCTGCCTGCCGGTTATGCAACCCGCCGATGACTCGTCTGCCTCCGCTCCAGCCGCGCGCTAACTGCAACGGAAAACCATATCCTCCCGAGCCCCGACTGAAATCGTCGGGCGAGAGATCTCTCTGAGAGATTTCTCGTCCGCCATGGCGGACTCCAAAATGACATCGGCGCGGGCGCGACTCGATTCGCGCAACGGCGCCCCGAGTGTTTCATTGGGCGAAGAGGTCTTCGGCCGCGGAGGGGCTGCAAAGATGTCAGGGTTGGCAGGCCGGGCAGCAGCGCCGGCAGGGGCGATCTCAAATTCCGCCGTCACTGGAAGTTTCACCGGCGGGAGGCACGCCTCCTCGTTGCAAGCCTGATAGCGCAGCGTCAGCGGCAATTTGTTCGGGCCCAACGGCGCGTCCGGCTGCGCTTGCAGTTTCATCCGCAGGGTGACGCTGTCCTCGTAAACGGAAAGTTGCGTGGCAGAGAACCTGAGCTTGCGCAGCACCCCGGGCGGATAAACAGTCTCCAGCGCGCGGAACCCCGCCGGAAGCTCGGCCTCGAGCGCGGTGGGAATCAGATAGTCCTCCAAGACCTCATGCGCGTTGATGTGAAAGCCGGGGCGGATCTTGGCGACCAGGGCGAGCTCAAACGCGCGGCCCCGCGGAACGGGTTGCAGAGAGACGTAGGCGCGCGGGGACACCACCAGGTTCGCCCGGGGCAATGGGGTGCTCTGCGCAGTGACCTCGGCCGGCCCTTTGGCACAGCTCAAGGCAAAGCATGAGGCGGCCACGGAAAGGAGCAGAAGGCAGGCTGGTGCGCGGCGCATCGCGTTCAGACCGCAACCGCAGTGCCGAGTTGCTCGGTGAGGATGCGGCCCATCACCTGGTTAAGGTTTTCGCTGGTCTTTTCCAGCACAAATGCCCCGGCCCCGTCTGACCAGCTCAGTTTGAAGCTGGTGGCCAGCGCGGAGATCCAGATCTGGCGCACAGGAGCGTTCGGGCTGATCACGAACTTAGCTTCCTCGGGCTCTTCAAACAGGAGTTCCAGCTTGCCGCCTTCGCCTTCCACTTCAAAGCCGTACTCATCGCCGAGTTCCAGCAGCCGCCGGCGCAGCGACTCGAGCGCCGCCTCAGATTTAGTGCGAAAATCGCGTTCGTCCATAGCCTTTCCAGGTTACAGCAGAAGCCAACCCCGGCGCAAGAAACGTAAACCACCTATTCATAGCGCAAGGCCTCGACTGGATCCAGCCGCGCCGCTTTCACCGCAGGGTACATCCCGAAGAACAGCCCGACGCTCATAGCCACCAGCACCCCCACGACGACCGCCCACAGCGGCACCGCCGAAGGCAACTGGGGCAGCGTAGCGTTGATGAGCAAGCTGATGCCGACGCCCAGCAGCACGCCAATCACCCCGCCGGCCCCGGTGAGCGTCATGGCTTCGGTAAGGAATTGCCAGATGACGTCGCGGCGCCGCGCGCCGATGGCCCGGCGCACGCCGATCTCGCGGGTGCGCTGGGTGACCGACATCAGCATGATGTTCATCACGCCCACGCCGCCCACCAGCAGCCCGATCGAGCTGATCACAAAGATCAACAGTGCGACTGCGCCGGTGATCTGCCGGAACTCGTTGGTGATCTGCTCGGCGCTGGAAACGCCGAAGGTGTCGGGCTTGTCCCGGGGCACGTTGCGCCGGCGGCGAAGCAGGCCGCGGATTTCATCCTCGGCGGCGGCCTTGCGGCCGACGTAGGCCAGTGCGCCGATGTAGTGCTCGTCCTCGTTGGGGTGGTGCTTGCGGTAGGCGCGGTAGGGGACCAGAACCGCCTTGTCGTTCGATTCATTGCGGAAGAATTGCCCTTTGTGCCGCGCCTGCACCCCGACCACCTCGTAGGTGATCCCTGCCACCAGGATGGGCTTGCCGATGGGCTCTTCGCCCGGGTAGAGAGCTTGGGCCAGATCGTAGCCGAGCACCGCGACATCGGCGCGATGCAGGTTCTCGACTTCAGTAAAGAAGCGGCCGCGGTCCATGCGCTGGGAATAAACTTCCTCGGCCGAAGGAAGCGTGCCGGCGTAGTCGATGTTGAAGACTTCCTTGTTGTGATAGCGGGCCGTGCGCTGAACCCTCACGCCGGTGCCCACGCGGGGGAATATGTGCACGGCCACCGCCTTGATGGAAGGGCACTGTTCCTGGATCGCCATGGCGTCTTCAAACGTAAGCGGCTTGCGCGTGCGCTCCTCCTGGGTCAGCCGGCCGGTGTGTATCCCGGGAGAAAACTTGAAGACAAACAGGGTATCGGTGCCGTAATCGTTCAGCGTGGCGCGAATGTCGCGGTCCAGGCCGACCAGAATCGAGATCACGGCAATAACCGCGGTGATGCCAATGACCACGGCGAGAACGGTGAGGAACGAGCGCAGCTTGTTTTCCCGCAGCGTGATCAAAGCCATCCGCGCGTTTTCGCCTAGGTGAGTCCGCATTCGGGTCTCTTTCGCTCCTCAAAGCTCGAAGCGCAGCGCTTCGATCGGGTCCAGTCGCGCCGCTTTCCGCGCGGGATAGATGCCGAAGAACAGGCCGACCGCGGTGGAGACGGTTAGAGCGATAACCACCGCCGAGAGCGGCACGAACATCGGCACCGACGTGGTGGCGCCTACCAGGCCGGAAATCAGATAGGCCAACCCGATGCCGATGGCGCCGCCAATGGCCGCCATCACTGCCGCCTCCATCAAGAACTGCAGCAGGATATCGCGACGGCGCGCGCCCAGCGATTTGCGGATGCCGATCTCGCGGGTGCGCTCGGTGACGCTGGCCAGCATGACGTTCATGATCACGATGCCGCCGATCACCAGGAAGACGGAGACCACGCCGACCGCCGTGGCCGCAATCGCGCCGGTGAGCCGCTTCCAGAGGTCCATAAACGACTCCGAGCTGATAATGCCGAAGCTGTCGTCCTCGTTGGGGCGCAGGTGGCGGCGGGCACGCATCAGCACCCGCGCCTCGTCCTGCGTCCGCGCCATCCACTCCGGGCCGCGCGCCTGGACATTAACCCACAGAGTGCGGTTGCCGCCATAGATCTTCAGAAACGTCTGGATGGGGATGTAGGCGAAAGAATCTTGCGACTGCCCCAGCACCGTGCCGATAGACTTGGCCACGCCGACCACCTGGAAGGGCCTTCCGTCAATTTGCACGGTCCGGCCCAAGGGGTCGAGGCCGGGGAAGAGCTTGCTGGCCACCTCGGATCCCAGCAGTGTGACCATGGCGCGATGCTCGTCATCACCGTCGGAGATGTAGCGGCCGACGGCAGGCTCTTCGATGTCCATCTCACCGATGCTGGCCGTGACGCCGCGAATGTCGATCTCTTCCAGGGTTTCCGTGCTGGCGCGGATTTTGCCGGGGCTACGCACCTCGACGCCTACGTTCCGCGGCAGGGTCAGACTATCGCGCAGGGCTTCGTAGTCCTCCCAGCTAACGTTCTTGTTGCGACGCGTGGCCTTGATGAACGCTTCGGCCTCGGTGATG
>WNEY01004691.1_pt1 | contig 10450 bp, 8 predicted proteins | sample 5400531 | NCBI WGS metagenome assembly WNEY01 (sample SAMN13153338, study PRJNA577476) | soil metagenome | isolation source: 200 cm saprolite under Douglas fir tree site 1 | place: USA:California | collected 2015-04-18
GGTCTCGGACATCGCCCCGGGCCTGGCCGAGACGGAGTTCTCGATCGTGCGCCTGGGGTCCCCCGAGAAGGCGAAGCAGGTCTACGCCGGGATGCGGCCGCTGACCGCGCAGGACGTGGCGGACGTGATCGTCTGGGTGACCACGCGGCCACCGCACGTGAACATCTCCCAGGTGCTGGTCAACCCGACCGACCAAGGTTCGCTGACCAAGGTCCACCGGAAGTAGGCCGGCACCGCATCGAGGTCGCGACCCAAGCAAAAACAATTGCACCACGGAGAGCACGGAGCACACGGAGTTGGTTTTTTTTAAAGGGGAACTTCTCCGTGTTCTCCGTGTGCTCCGTGGTGCAATCGTTTCGGCCTGTGCGGCTTCAGGGGCCTTTCGGGGCGGTGGGGCCACGGCCACCGCCGGGTCCGCGGCCGCCCCCAGGACCGCGACCGCCGCCGGGTCCGCGACCGCCGCCGGGTCCGCGGCCGCCACCGGGTCCGCCGCGGCCGCCGCCGGGGCGGCGGCCCGCGCCCGGGCCGCGCTCGTTGCGGCGGTCCTGCGCCAGCGATTCCATCGAGAACGAGCCTTCGAGGGTGTCGCCCTTCTGCTTGCCCCCGCCCGAAGGCCGGCGCGGGCCGCGCGGGCGGCCGCCCTTCTCGTCGCGGCGGAACTCCTGCTTCATCGACTGGGGCATCAGGTCGACGACGTACTGGAACTCGCCGATCTTCTTCGCCCCCGGGACGACCTCGTCGGCCGGGAACACGCGCACCAGCCGGACACGCTCGGCCTGGTTGCCCGCCGCCTTGAGCGCATCGCGCAGCCGCTCGAGCCGCTCGCCGGTGGTGCCGGTCGCCTTGGCGACGGCCTCGTCGAGGAGCTTCTTCGCAGTGTCGCTCTCGGCCTCCTCGGGGTCCGCGCGGGGCGGCGGCCGCTGCTCCGCCTCGGGATCCTGGGCGGGCGGCCCGTCCTGCGCCTGGCCTTCGAGGTCCTTGCCGACCACCTTCTCCTCGCGGCGGAACTGGACGTCGGGGTCCTCGTGCGTGTCGCGATCGCTCGGCGTCTCCGCCTCGCCCGGCCGGAACTCGTGCGGCTTGGGCTGCGCGCTCGCGGGGATGTGGCTGACCGCGTCCTTCGCGAGCTCGTCGTCGGCAGCGTCCGTCGCGCTGTCGAGCCCGCCCTCGGGAGGCGCCTCGTTCCGGTTGTCGTGCGGTTCGACGTCGGGATGCGGATCGGGGACCGGAGGCGGCACGCGCAGCGCGAACGCCTCCTTCGGCAGCTGCTTGCGCGCCTCGGCCAGCGCCCTGGCGGCCATGCGGACGAGCGTGCCGGAGAATTCTGTGAGCGTCTTCATGGCGAACGGTCCTTCCGAGGGACGGGGCGCGGTGCATACCACAGTTCGATCGCCTGTGGAGCACCGGGCAGGACCTGTGCGCCGGGAGGCAAAACCACCCTTTCGCCGGGCCGTTGTGCGTCCCTTTGGACCCTCCACAACCTGTGGGCATGCCCCTAGGCATTGCGGATGACGCGACGCGTGCATACAACCCCTGGTAGGATCCGTTTGACTTCCGCGGCGGCGCTGTGGCACACTTGTCCGCACGAAAGCTCGCCGGTCGGCGGGCCAAGTCCCACACCAGGGCCTGGTCGACAAGGAGGGTACGGATGGCGAGGAGCGGGAACAAGGAGCAGACCGGCCTGCAGGCGGCGCCCGCCGCGTCTCCCGTGGCGCAGGGCAACGGCCACCATCCTTCTCCCCGGTCCGCCCGGCGCGGCAAGGGGCTGCCCATCGAGCGCCGCGTCACCCGGGACGGAGCGACCGCGCAGGAAGTGCTCGACGAGGTTGCGTGGACCCGCAGGCCCGCGAAGATCTCCGGCGCCGACGGCGAAGTGGTCTTCAAGATGGACGACGCCGAGGTGCCCTCCGACTGGTCGCAGCTCGCCACCGACGTCGCGGTCAGCAAGTACTTCCGCAAGGCCGGCGTTCCCAGCGGGAGCGGGGCGGAGGAGTCGGTCCGCCAGCTCGTCCGCCGCGTCGCGCACACGCTGCGCAGCGCGGGCGAGGCCCAGGGCGGCTACTTCGCCACGCCCGCCGACGCGGAGGCCTTCGAGGCGGAGCTGAGCTACTACCTGGTGCACCAGGTGGGCGCCTTCAACAGCCCGGTGTGGTTCAACTGCGGGCTCTGGCACGAGTACGAGATCAAGGGCTCGGGTGGCAACTGGGCGGTGGATCCCGCCACCGGCACCGCCTACCAGACGGGCGACGCCTACAGCCGGCCGCAGGTGTCGGCCTGCTTCATCCAGAGCTGCAACGACGACCTGGAATCCATCTTCAACCTCGTCCACGACGAGGCGCGCGTCTTCAAGTACGGCTCCGGAAGCGGCACCAACTTCTCCAAGCTGCGCGGCAAGATGGAGCGGCTCTCGGGCGGCGGCACCTCCAGCGGCCTGATGAGCTTCCTCGAGGTGCTCGACCGCGCCGCCGGCGCCACCAAGTCGGGCGGCATCACCCGAAGGGCGGCCAAGATGGTGGTGGTCGACGCCGACCACCCGGAGATCCGCGACTTCATCCAGTGGAAGGCGCGCGAGGAGAAGAAGGTCCAGGCGCTGATCGCCGCGGGGTTCCCCTCGGACTTCAACGGCGACGCCTACCGCACGGTCTCCGGGCAGAACGCGAACAACTCGGTGCGCATCAAGGACGCGTTCATGGCCGCGGTGGACAAGAACGGCCCCTGGGAGACCACCCAGCGCACCTCGGGCGAATTGGTCGAGCGCCTCGACGCCCGCGAGCTGTGGACGGAGATGGCCGAGGCGGCCTGGAAGTGCGCCGACCCGGGGCTGCAGTTCGACGACACGATCAACAAGTGGCACACCTGCAAGGCGACCGATCGGATCTACGCGTCGAACCCCTGCAGCGAGTTCGTCTTCCTCGACGACACGGCCTGCAACCTGGCCTCGCTGAACCTGCTCAAGTTCCTCCGGGAGGAGGGCGGCTCCGCCGACCGACGGGCCGGAGCGGGAGCGGAGGCATTCGGAGGCAAAAGCGGGAAGTTCGACGTGGAGGCGTACAAGCACGCCTGCCGCATCTTCTTCCTCGCGCAGGAGATCGCCGTCGACCTGGCGTCGTACCCGACCAAGCGCATCGCCGAGCGCAGCCACCAGTTCCGGCCGCTCGGCCTGGGGTACGCGAACCTGGGCACGCTGCTCATGGTCGAGGGTCTGCCGTACGACTCCGACGCTGGCCGCGCCTACGCCGGCGCGATCACCGCGGTGATGACGGGCGAGGCCTACGCGCTCTCCGCCGAGATGGCCGCCAGCAAGGGGCCCTTCCAGGGCTTCTCGCACAACCGGGAATCGATGCTGGAGGTCATGCGCATGCACCGCGACTCGGTGCAGAACATCGACCGCGACCTGGCGCCCGCGGAGTTATTGGCCGCGGCGCACGAGGCGTGGAACCGCGCCGTGGCGCTGGGCGAGCAGCACGGGTACCGCAACGCGCAGGCCACCGTGCTGGCGCCCACCGGAACCATCGGGCTCCTGATGGACTGCGACACGACCGGCGTCGAGCCCGACTTCGCGCTCATCAAGTTCAAGAAGCTGGCGGGCGGAGGGTCGTTCAAGATCGTCAACCAGAGCGTCCCGCGGGCCTTGAAGAAGCTCGGGTACAAGCCCGACGAGGTGCAGGCCATCGTCGACTACGTGCGCGGCACGGCGACGCTGAAGACCACCGCCGAGTTCTCGCCCAAGGAGCTTCTCGCCCGCGGGCTCACCGAGGCGGAGATCGCCAAGGTGGAGAAGAGCCTCGAGTCGGTGTTCGACCTGCGGGCCGCGTTCGCCCCGCACGTGCTCGGCGCCGCCTGCCTCTCGCGGCTGGGCCTGTCCGCCACGGCCAAGGGCGAGGCGGTCCTGAGGAAGCTCGGCTACACGATCGAGCAGATCGACGCCGCGACCTTGGTGGTGTGCGGCCGGCAGACGGTCGAAGGAGCGCCGTTCCTCCGGCCCGAGCACTACGGCGTCTTCGACTGCGCGAACCGCTGCGGCCCGCTGGGCACGCGGTACATCGAGCCGATGGGCCACGTGCGGATGATGGCGGCGACCCAGCCGTTCCTCTCCGGGGCCATCTCCAAGACCATCAACATGCCGCACGACGCCACCGTGCCGGACGTGGAGCGGATCCACCGCGAGTCCTGGCGGCTGGGGCTCAAGGCGATCGCCATCTACCGCGACGGCTGCAAGCAGTCGCAGCCCCTGTCCGCGGGCGACGCGCAGCCGGTGAAGAAGGTGCCCGCGCCGAAGGACGCGAAGGGCATGGCGGAGGCCCTGCTGGCGCTGTTCCCCGACCTGACGCCCGAGAAGGCGCAGCGGATGGCGGATGCCTGCTTCGCTTCGGCCGCGGGGCCGGCGCCGCAACTCTCGGCGAGCTCCCGGCGCAGGCTGCCGGCCAAGCGCCACGGGCTCACCCAGGAAGCGAAGGTGGGCGGGAACAAGATCTTCCTGCGCACCGGCGAGTACGAGGATGGGACGCTGGGCGAGATCTTCATCGACATGCACAAGGAGGGCGCCGCCCTTCGCAGCGTGATGAATTGCTTCGCCATGCTGGTCTCCATCGCGCTCCAGTACGGGGTCCCGCTGGAGACCCTGGTCGAGCAGTTCGTCTTCACAAGATTTGAGCCGCAGGGGCCGGTGCAGGGCCACGACCGGGTGAAGTTCGCCACCAGTGTGATCGACTACGTCTTCCGCGCCGTCGGGGTCGAGTACTTGAACCGCGACGATCTGGCGCACGTGACGCCCGAGGCGGCGGCGGCCACTCCCACCTCCTCGATGGGCGCGGAGCCCGGGTCGCAGGCAGCCAGCCCGGCGGTCGCTGCCAAGGCGATGCAGAAGCCGAACGGCGGCGACGTTTCGGGGCGGAAGGCTGCCTCGCCCCAGGACGAGCTGCTCGGCAAGCTCTCGGGCGACGCTCCTTTCTGCGACGCCTGCGGCCACATCACCGTGCGCAACGGCACCTGCTACAAGTGCCTGAACTGCGGCAATTCGATGGGCTGCAGTTGAACCCGTCTTGAAGGACGCCGGGTCCGGACCACCCCCTTCCGGACCGGCTCGCCGCTTCCCCCCAGAGCGGCGGCGGAAGGGCGGCCAGGCATCCTGCCCGGCCGCCCTTCGCATGTCCGCCGGCGAGGGAGCCGTGCCGGCGTGCGCCTGCTGCCCGTGGCCCCCTCATGGCGTCTGGCCCGCGCGGTGCAGATCGTAACAAGGTAGGAGGGGCGGGCATGGCGAAGGGGTGGCAGGACGAGTGCGGGATCTCCGACGAAGGCGTCGAGATCCTGGGCTGGGTCGAGGCGCTCCCGCGGGACGCGCGCCGCGAGCTGGCCGCCACGGTCGAGATGCTCTGCCGGGCGCAGGGCTACGTCTCCCTGAACGACGAGATCGTCGTGCTCGAGGAGGAACGTCGCGCCCGCCAGCCCCAGCGCGCCCGCCGAGCGCGCCGGGAAGGCCCGCTCGCGCAAGTCCTCCGGCACCCCCGTTGGAGCACTCCGGACGAGTGAGCGGTGCTCGTGCTCGTTTTTCGCGCTCGGAAAATCCCGGGCGCGCAGTTCCTCCACAGCTCCCATCGCGGAGTTGCCCGAAGGCTGTGGACCGCGGAGAAAAGCGCCCCGTTTCCGCGCTCCGGACCGGCGCCCGGCTGGGGACAACCTGTGGTGCGGCGGTGGGTAATTCCTGAGTGTTGACGCGGGCTTGCGTGTTCTGCTAGACCGCATCCCCACCCCGGGCAGGCAAGCGCCTCTTCCCCCGGAGAGTCAGACCCCAAGGATACGATGGAACGCTCGACGTGACGCCGCGCGAGTACATCGAGGAGATCGCCGCGGAGCTGTCGCGGCTGCGCGGGCGAGGGCTCCTGCTCTCACCCGCCGACGCCCGGCTCGCCCTTTCGTGGCACGCGGCCGGAATCCCGCTCCCGGAAGTCCAGGCAGAGCTGCGCCGTGCGCGGCGCCTCAAGCCGCCCGCCGCGCGCGGCGCCGCCGAGGTGGGCCTGACGCTGCAGCTGCTCGAAGCGTCCATGGCCGGGAAGGCGCGCCGCCAGCCGCGCGCACACACGCCAGCCCCCGGTCTGGCCTCCGAGCTGCTGCGGGCGGCCCGCTCGCCGCGCCTGGCCGCGCGCGCCGCGTGGGAAGCCGTCGCCAGCCGGGCCGAGGAGCTGCTCGCCTCGGGCGGCGACGCGTACTGGGCCGCCGCGCTCGCCGCCTTGCGGGCGGCGCTGCGCGAGCTGCCGCGCAAGAGCGTCCTGCAGCTCGGCCAGGACCTGCGCGCCCGCATGGCGCCGCGCCCGGCCGCGATGCCCCGCGCCCGCTACCGCAAGAGCCTCCAGCTGCAGCTCCTCGCCGCCGCCAGCGAGCGGCTCGGCGTCCCTCCCCGCGCCTTCCTCCTCTAGGAGAGCCATGGACCTCGCGCCCACCGCACCGTCTTCGGAGATGATCTGCGCGACCTGCGGCGGCGACGGCGCCGTCTTCCGCGTCCAGGACGGCCGCGCGGTCGCCGAGCCGTGCCCGCACACGCGCGACTGCGCCTCGTGCGGCGGCACCGGCCGCGTCTTCGCCACCGATCAGCGGGGCTACTCGGTCTTGCGGGGCTGCGCGTGCGGCGCCGACCCCCGGCGGCTGGCCCTGCTCACCGGGCTGCGCCTCCCTCTCAAGTTCCGAGATCGGACGCTCGATAACTACGGCGTCTACAGCCCGGAGCAAGGCCGTGCGCAGTCGAGAGCGCGACGGTTCGTCAATGAGTTCGTCCCCGGCGCGGCTGGGATCCGCGCACTGGTCCTCTGCGGGCCGCCCGGTGTCGGTAAGACGCATCTTCTCGCCGGGATCTTGCGTGAGCTGGCGCTCCGCAAAGGCGTGCGCGGCCGCTATGAAGAATTCTTCCTGCTCCTGAGCGACATCCGCGACGGTTTCTCGCGCGGACTTTCGAGCCGAGAGTGGCTTGAGCCGTTGCGCGAGGTTGACGTCTTGGCGATCGACGAAATCGGCAAGGGTGGCAGGAACCGCGATTTCGAGCAGGGCATTCTCGATGAGGTCATCTCGATCCGCTACAACGCGAATCGTCCCACGCTGTTCGGTACCAATTACCCGCCCAACAAGGATTCGGAGTGGAAGTTTGGTGCCGAGGGCGAGGTCAAGGAAACGCTCGAACAGCGCGTTGGACAGCGCATCTACTCGCGATTGCACGAGTTGGCCGACTTCATCGAAGTCCACGGCTCGGATAAGCGTCGCGATCAGCACGAACGAAGCAAGGCACTAGCCGACTGAGGAGGCACGCGATGTCGTACCGGACCGCAGCGCAGCCGAAACCACTCTCCTCCAGCATGCCCCGGGTGCTCCTGGTCGGCCGAGACCTCCACGAGGGTGAGCGGGTCCGCCGGCTGCTCTCCTACGGGCGCGCGGCGGCGCAGGTCGCGGTGTGCGGCTCGCCCTGCGACGCCCGCCGGGCGGTGGCGGCGCACGGAGCGCCCGACGTGGTCGTGCTCGAGGACCGCGCCTGGCCGGCGGTGGACGCGGAGGCGCTGGCCGAGCTGCGCCGGCTCTGCAAACCGAAGGCGCGCGGCACCGGGCTCATCCTCTCGCGCCGGTGGGGCGAGCTGCACCGGGGCGACCGCGTGCCGGAGGGAGTGCCGGTCGTCGAGCGGCCCTACCGCCTCGACGAGCTGGTGCCGGCCCTCCAGCTCGTCCTCTTGCGGACCCGCTCGTGAGCGAGGGGCACTTCTTCCCGCGGCGCCGGGCCGAGGCGGTGGGCGGGATCCTGCAGCGCACGCTCGACCGCCACGGACTCGCGCGCCGGCTCGACCGGCACGTGCCCGCCGCGGTGTGGGCGGAGGCGGTCGGCGCCGAGCTCGCCGCGCGCGCGCAGCCGACGGTGCTGTCGGCCGGAACGCTGCACCTGCTGGTGCAGGACCACCGCTGGCGCGACCAGCTCGATGCCGCGCGGCAGCTGATCATCGAGCGCATGAACCGCCGCCTCGGCCGCCGCGCCGTGCGCGCGCTCCAGTTCGGGCTGGCCCACGAAGGAGCCCTGCGCCCCGCGACCCGCCACGCCGCCCCCGCACCGCCCCAGAACGCAACCGCCGCCGTGGCCGGAGCGCACGCGCTCCCCTCCGAGGTCCGCGACGCCCTCCTCCGCGCCGCCGCCTCCTCCCGCCGCGGGAAGTCCTAGGGTCGGAGTCGGAGTCGGGGTGGGGGTGGGGGCCGGGTCGGGGGCGGGGTCGGGGGGCCGGGTCGGGGTCGAGGTCGGGGCGCTGGACGCGGCGGCTGCGGACCGCATCCAGCACTTGGGACTCCGCTTCAAGCGGATGCTCTGGAAGCTCCGCGCCGGATGAGCGCAGTCAGCATGGCGACCAGCGCGTTGGCCAGTTGCGCCACGCGGCGTGCGTCCTGCGGGGCGGCGTCCCCACAGAGAGCGGCGACCTCGACAGCCGCTGCTGCCTCACAGGCCTCACCTCGTGCGATGGTAAACGCCCGAGCCTTGTCGGCCAGCGAAACCCTCCCTGCCCCTTCGGCGCAGTTATGCCGCACGCCGGATTATGCCGCATTGACAGTCGTGCCTCCTCGGCAAAGCGTTGAGGATGTGCGGCATAATCAGAGGCCTTCCAGGAAGGCGAGCAGCGAGTCGGGAGCGCGATACCGGCCTGGCCTGGTGTGCGGCTGCGAGGTGAGGGCGAGCGCTCGTTCCTTGAGCGCGAGATCGGCGTGCAGGTAGATCTGCGTGGTTTCGACGGACTCGTGACCAAACCACAGGGCGATGACAGAGCGATCGACGCCGGCCTGGAGCAGCTGCATCGCGCAGGTGTGCCGCAAGACGTGAGGCGAGAGCCGCTTTGCCCGGAGCGACGGGCAGAGCTGGCGGGCGCAGCGGCCTGCTTTCTCGAGGAGGTGCTCCACTGAATCTCGGCTGAGCGCAGCGCCCGCTCGGCTCGGGAAGAGCGGCTCGTCGAGCTTGGCGTCGCGCTCGCGCAGCCAGGCGCGCAAGACGGCCGCGCACTGCGCGGTGAGCGGCGAGCAGCGCTCCTTGCGGCCCTTGCCGTGACAGCGGACATGGGCGCCGGCACCGAGCTGCACGTCCTGAACGCGCACCTGGGTCAATTCAGAGACACGCATCCCGGTCTGCAGCGCAGTCAGCAGCAGGGCGTGGTCGCGTCGGCCAAGCCAGGTGCTGCGGTCGGGAGCGGCGAGCAGAGCGTCGATCTCGGCGCGAGAAAGGAAGGGGATGACGGCCTGCTCGAAGCGCTTGGTGGGAATGGCGAGGATGCGCTGGATCGCTCCCGCATGAGTCGGCTCCTTGAGCGCGGTGTAGCGAAAGAAGGAATGCACGGCCGCCAGGCGAACATTGCGAGTGCGTATGGAACATCGTCGGTGCACCTCGAGGTCCTCGAGGAAGTCGCCGACGAAGGTGGCGTCGAGGTCCTGGAGGTCGAGCTGGGCGGGCGCTTTGCGAAGGCGTCGATGTGCGAAGTCGAGGAACAATCGGAAGGCATCGCGATAAGCAGCGATCGTATGAGGGCTGGCGCGTCGCTGGTCGAGGAGCCGCTCGGTGAAGAAGGCCTGGAGTAGAGGCGCGAAGGTGCTCATGGCCGCACCTCCCAGGCGCGCTGGAGACGGCGGGCCGCGAGTGAGAGCAGCTCCGGCGCTGCCGACAGATACCAGTATGTCGATGCCGGATCGAAATGACCCAGGTAAGTCGAGAGCAGAGGAAGCTTGCGCTCGACGTCGGCGCCGCCGCGATACCAATCGAGCATGGTGCGAATGGCGAAGGTATGTCGCAGATCGTGGATGCGCGGCCTGCACTGAGGCGCGCGCGGAACGATGCCGACAAGCCGAGTGAGCTGTCGAAACACCTTGTGAACGCGATGGTCCAGGAGGCGCGTGCCAGCGAGCGAGACGAAGAAGCTCCGGGTCGTCGGATGCGGACACAGGCGGTCGCGGAGGCGGGCATAGGCGCGGAGGGCATCGAGCGTGGTCGGATGGAGCGGTAGCTCGCGCGACTTGCCGAACTTGCTATTGCGCACCAACACGAGGCCGTGCTGCCAGTCGATATCCTCGCGATCGAGGGCAATCGTCTCGCCGCGGCGCATACCGGTCGCTGCCAGGAGCCCGATGACGGTCGAGTACGTCGCAGCCATCAGCGAGGGCCGGAGCGACTTGGCGGCGCGGATGAGCGCGGCGATCTCCGCCGGAGAATAAAGGTAAGGCGTGGCGCGCCAGCGCCCCTGCGGCAACAGGTCGAGCGGCGGGATCTCGGTACGTGGATCGCGCGCGTGCAGGAAGCGCGCGAATCCTCGCACGATGCTGAGTCGCACGGCCCATAGTCCGCGCTTGCCGGGCGGGAGCATGGCCCAGGCGAGCGCGAGCCCGCAGGTGATGCGCGACTCGCGACGCCGGTCGAGATAGTCGACGAACTTGGGCAGAAGGTGACCGGCGGTCT
>WNEY01006548.1_pt1 | contig 10448 bp, 11 predicted proteins | sample 5400531 | NCBI WGS metagenome assembly WNEY01 (sample SAMN13153338, study PRJNA577476) | soil metagenome | isolation source: 200 cm saprolite under Douglas fir tree site 1 | place: USA:California | collected 2015-04-18
GAATCGAGGTCCAATGCACTCCGGCAATTTGGGATCGAATCTCGTTGGATGCCCGCCAGTAATCGTGGATCTGGTTCTGCGTCCCCAGGCCGCGGTAGGTGCTGTAAAAATACTCGCCGCTCAAGCTGTGCCGCTCATTGATGCGATAATCCGTCTTGGCCAGGACATTGTCCTGCTGGGCGGCGAAGGCGGCTGGGACTACGTGACGGTTGATCCCGGCGCGAAGCGCATTTACATTCCCCGCAGCGAGGACATCCAGGTGGTGGATGAGGTTTCCGGGAAGATCGTCGCCGACATCACGGGGATGAAGGGCCTGCACGGAGTCGCGGTGGCGCCGGAATTTGGCCGGGGCTTTGCGACCGGAAACGACCCGGACGCCGAAATCTACCTGCTCGATCTGAAAGCGATGAAAGTCACCGGGAAGCTCACGCCGGCTGGCGCCAAAGGTTCTGATTCGCTTGCCTACGACCCAAAGAGCAAGCGCGCCTTCATCAACACGGCCGCAAGCAACAACGCGCAAGTGGTGGACGCGGCGAGCGGACAGATGGTCGGGACGGTGACCTTTCCCGGAAGACCCGAGGCGGCGGTGCCCGACGGCAAGGGGAACATGTTCGTGAATATCGTGGACAAAGATCAAGTGGTCGAATACGACGCGAAGACGTTCGCCATCAAGAACACGTGGTCGAGCGCGCCCTGCATCAGGGGTTATGGCATCGCAATGGACACAGCGCACCGACGGCTATTCCTGGCCTGCCAACCCAGCCCGACCAGCGGCGTCTTTGTCGTGATGAACGCGGATACCGGTAAAGTGGTTGCCTCGATGCCAATCGGCATCGGATCGGACGGAGCTGCGTTCGATCCGGCCACGGGCGACGCTTTCGCCACGTGCCGCGACAGCGGAGACGGCAAGAACGGCGCAACCTATGTCTTTCATGAGGACTCACCCGACAAATACAGCAAGATCGCGGAAGTCAAGACGATTTACGGCGCCCGCACCGTTGCGCTGGATTCGAAAACCCACCACATCTTTTCGATCGCCACAGAACAGAACGAGCCGGTAGCGCCGACGGAGAAAAATCCGACTGGGCGGCCAAGGCCGGTGCCCAGCTCATTTATGGTTGTGGAAATCGGGCGCTGAAGCTTGACCATGTCCAAGAATTTGGACCCGGCCGCGGTTGTGGTTCTCCCGGACGAGAAGCGCCTGAGCGTGGTGGGCGCGGCAGGACTCGAACCTGCGACCTCCTGCGTGTGAAGCAGGCGCTCTAACCAACTGAGCTACGCGCCCCGGTTGCGGTCGGAAGATACCATTATAAACCTTAGGATGAAGTTACCTGCCGCCGCTCCGCGCACCGGAAAAAAATGCCCGATCCGCCTTGCTTAGGCCTTCGCGCCACGCCCGCAATCTGCTTTCATTTGAACAAATTGCGACTCGTCGATAATTCTGGCACCCGATGTGCCTCTAGTTCCGCAAGATGTGCCTCTAGTTCCGCAAGAGGACAGGTGAATTATGTCTCGACGGCCGGGTTGTTCGTCTGCGGTTTTCCTGATCGCCCTTAATCTGTGCGCACAGGATTCGCAATCGGGCCACGTTACTTTCGACGAACGCGTGCAAGGGAGCGCCAATGAGTTGGGCGCGGTCACCAAGCTTGACACCTCCGCCGGTTACATCTTCAATCCGCGCTGGTCGGCCGACGTGGGTGTCCCGTTTTATTTCGTGTCGCCTTCGAGTTCTACTACCGCGTCCACGGGGGCGAACTCCCTCAATGGTCTCGGCAATATCTACGCCCAGATTCGATTCGTGCTTCCGAATCCGGCGTTGAATTATGTCTCGGCGCTCACCGGCACCGCTCCCACGGGAGATCGCGACAAGGGCTTGAGCACGGGGCACGCGACGGTGGACTGGAGCAACTACGTCGACCATCGTTTCGGCCGCTTCACGCCCTTCGGTGAAGTTGGTTTCGCCAATTCAGTGGCGGATACGGAGTTTTTCATACGCCCTTACACCACCTCGGGCTTTGTCACCCATGCGCAGGGCGGGGCGCGCTACCGCCTCGCGCGCTGGATAAACGTGAACGCCTCGGGCTACCTGATCGAACCTGCGGGGCAACAGACCGTGATCAGCCGGGTCGTGACGGTTCAGAAGAAGACCACGGTCTCCAGCAGCTCGTCAACGGTACCGGCGGCGACTAAGAATGTGCCGCCTGCGGCGTCCGCCGGGCATGCCCAAAAGCCCGTGTTTGAAACGACGACCGTCACCACCGGTTCGGCATCGATCGCGCGGGACCGCGGTTACTCAACGTGGCTGACGTTGGGATCGAGCCGGGTGTTCAATCTCTACGTGGGGTATACACGCAGCACTGAATATGACCTGAATACCGTGTTTTATGGAATCGGAGTCAGTCTTCGAAAAGCATTTGGATCGTTGGGACATTAATCTCAGAAAAGGAGAAGTCGATTATGAAACGTAGATGGTCTTGGATTTCCCCTCTGATGGCAGCCGCTGTTCTGGCGGCGCCGCTGTGGGCCCAGCGAGGACTGGGCGTTGGAAACGGATCACTAAACGGCGCGGCCCGGGGAGGGGTCAATGGAACGATTTCGCAACCTCCGGGACGGATCAATTCTCCGAACGCGCCGGCGGGCCGCGGCTTGGGGCAATCGGCGGACGGAACGCTGAATGTGACGCACAACGCCGAACTGTCCTCGCGCTTACAGACCTTGCTTCCCACCGGAACCACCGTCGCGAAAGCGGCCGCCGGTTTCGAGGATCAAGGAGAGTTTATCTCGGCCGTGCACGTGGCTCACAATCTGAACATCCCCTTTGACCAGCTCAAAACCCAGATGACGGGCAACAATTCCGTTTCACTCGGTAAGGCGATCAAGAGCCTTCGCCCTGATCTGGACGGCAAGGCCGTCAAGAGTAACGTGACGCTGGCAGAGCGCCAGACTGAAAGAGACGTTCGGCAAGCAGAGTCCGCGGGCAAGCATGACCACTTTGCGGCTCGCATCGCTTCCGATACGAAACTCGCGGCGCGGCTTACGCCGCTTCTGCCCCCCGGCATGACCCTGGCTGCCGCCGCCGCCGGCTTCAAGAATGAAGGGCAGTTCGTCGCCGCGCTGCATGTGGCGAAAAATCTTAATATCCCCTTCATCGATGTCAAGGATCGAATGACAGCAGGCGAGTCTCTCGGCGCTTCGATACATGCCTTGAAACCGGACCTGGACTCGAAGGCGGTTGAGTCCGCCACCGTCACTGCGGATGAACAGTCCAAGAACGATCGAATTGAAGCTTCGGCTTCCGCTTCCGCCAGTGCGGATGTGAAAACCAGGTAGTTCGCCCCTCTCCTTACGAGGGCGGCCTTTCCCGGTCGCCCTCAGTCTCCTTTCGGACATCCATTCGCTAGAATGGATCTACTCATGCCCGAGAAAGTGCCCCCCGCCAAGGACGCGCCCTTAAGTTTCGAGGCTGGACTCCAGCAACTGGAAACCATCGTCAAGGAAATGGAAAGTGGCGAGTTGCCGCTCGAGCGCGCGCTGGAACTGTTCGAGCGTGGCATGAAGCTGAGCGATGCCTGCCGCAAGCAGCTCGAAGAAGCCGAAACGCGCGTCGAGGTGCTGATGCGGCGCGCTGGAGCCGCGGCCGGTGAGGAGAAGGTGCAGCCGCAGCCGTTCCGCACCGATAAAGCCTGATCCTGACGAAGGTATGACGCTCCCCGACTACATCGCTGCCCGGCAGAAGGCAGTGGACGCGGCGCTGGATCGCTGGGTGCCGCCCGAGAGCGCAAATCCGCCCACCATCCATCGCGCCATGCGCTATAGCCTGTTCGCGGGCGGCAAGCGTATTCGACCTCTGCTGGCCATCGCGGCGGCGGAGGCGGTTTCCAGCGTTCCCGCCGGCATCGAATCGGCCGCCTGCGCGCTCGAGCTCATTCACACCTACTCGCTGATTCACGACGATCTGCCGGCGCTCGATAACGACGACCTCCGCCGTGGCCGTCCCACTTGTCATAAAGTATTTGGCGATGCGATGGCGATTCTCGCGGGCGATGCTCTGCTGACCCTGGCTTTCGAGGTGCTCTCGAAGCTTGAAAATGTCGATGCGTGCCGCCGGGTCGAGCTGATTCGGGAACTGGCGACGGCTGCGGGAACCGTGGGCGGCATGATCGGCGGCCAGGTGAACGATATCGAAGGCGAGGGGCAGGTCCCCACCGCGTCCTTGCTCGAATCGATCCATCGCGCCAAGACCGGTGCGCTGCTGCGCGCCAGCGTGCGTATGGGAGCGATCTATGCGGGGGCCGATCCCGGCCAGCTCGCCGCGCTCACCGGTTTCGGCGAGCACGTCGGGCTCGCGTTCCAGATTGTCGATGACGTGCTCGACGTCGAGCAATCGTCGGAAGCGTTGGGCAAAACCGCGGGCAAGGATGCCGCGCAGAAAAAAATCACCTTCCCGGCGGTGTATGGCATCGAGCGCTCCCGCAAGATGGCCGAGCAGGAACGCCTGGAAGCCCACCTCGCACTCCAACCCTTTGCCGATCGGGCCGAGCGGTTGCGCGAGCTCGCGGATCTGATCGTTCGGCGGAGCGCATGAAAGCCACGGCTACCAAATCACCCGGCAAGAAATCACCAGCAAAGACTCGTCTCGATCACCTTTTAGTTGACCGCGGTCTGGCCGAGTCGCGAGAAAAGGCGCAGGCGCTGATTCTCGCCGGGCACGTGCTCGTCAACGGTCAGAAAGCCGAAAAACCCGGCCACAGCGTGGCGGGCGATGCTCGAATCGAACTGCTTGAGCGCATGCCCTACGTTAGCCGCGGCGGGTACAAGCTGGCGGCGGCGCTCGATCATTGGGCCATCGATGTCGAGGGCCGCGTTTGTCTCGACGTCGGAGCCTCCACCGGCGGCTTCACGGATTGCCTGCTCCAGCGCGGCGCGGCGCGTGTGTGGTCGATCGACGTCGGCCACGGCCAGCTCGACTGGAAGCTTCGCAACGACCCGCGGGTGGTGGTCCGCGAAGGCATGAACGCGCGAAGTCTTCCCGCGGAGGATTTTCCAGTGAAGTTCGCCCTGGCCGTGTGCGACGCCAGCTTCATTTCCACCACGCTGCTGATCCCGGCCATCGTGCCCCTGCTTGCGCCGCGCGGAGAACTCGTGATCCTGGTGAAGCCCCAGTTTGAAGTCGAGCGCGGCCAGGTCGGCAAGGGCGGCATCGTGCGCGATCCGGAGCTCCATCTGGCCGCCTGCGACCGTGTGCGCGCCGCCGTCGAAGCGCGGGGATTCCACGGGCGCGTCATCGCCAGCCCTATCCTGGGAGCTGAAGGCAATCGGGAGTTTCTGCTTCATGCCAGCCGCTAAAATCAGCACCGCCGGCATCATCTCCAAGCCGCGCAGCGAGCAGGCGGCGCGCGTGGTGCCGGCTTTGGCAGCCTGGCTCGCCGAGCGCGGGATCGCAACCCGCGTGGACCCGGAAACCGCGGAGTATGCCGGCCGCAGAGACGCGCTTCCGCGCGATCAGGTGCCTGAAGGCGCGCAGCTCCTTATCGTTTTGGGAGGAGACGGAACACTGCTTTCGGCCGCGCGCGCCGCCGGCGGCCGCGACATCCCCGTGTTCGCGGTGAATCTCGGCAAGCTGGGCTTTCTCACTGCGATTACGGTCGAAGAACTCTATCCGCAGCTTGAGCGCGTGCTCGCGGGCGAGTATCGCGTCAGCCGCCGCGGCTTGCTCCACACCGAGCTGTGGCGCGGGGGGAAGCGCGCGGGCGCCTACGAATCGCTGAACGACATTGCGCTGGCCAAGGCCGAGCTGGCGCGCATCATCGATCTGGAAGTACACGTCGATGATCACCCCATGTGCGTATACAAAGCCGATGGCCTCATCGTTTCGACGCCCACTGGATCGACTGCCTACTCGCTCTCGGCCGGCGGCCCCATCGTGTTTCCAACCGTGGCTGCGTTTTGCATCACGCCGATCTGCCCGCACATGCTGACGCATAGGCCGGTGATCGTCCCCGACGATCAGGTCATCAAAGTGACTCTGCTCAGCAGCGACACTACCTATCTGACTGCTGACGGGCAGGCGGGCGAATTGCTGGAGCAAGGCGACCAGGTTCTGTGCCGGCGCTCCGACTACACCGTCAGCCTGATCCAGCCGCCTGGGATGATGTTCTTCGACGTCCTCCGCGAAAAATTGCAGTGGGGAGGCCGGTGAAAAAGCCGTCGCTCACCACTTGGATACTGGCCGGGCTGGTCGCCGGGATCGTGTTCGGCGTGCTGTTCCCCGCTGCCGCCACTCGTCTGGGACTCCTTGGCTCGATTTTTCTGCGCTTGATCAAATCAATTGTCGCGCCGCTAATATTCGCCACGCTGGTCGCCGGCATCGCTTCCACCGGCAGCGTAAAGACCATGGGCCGCATCGGAGGCAAGGCGCTCATCTATTTTGAGGTTCTCACGACCATTGCGCTGTTCGTCGGGTTGGCCGCCGTCAACCTGGCGCAGCCGGGCGCCGGACTCCGCATCACGCCGGGTGGCTCGCCCGCCGCCATTCAAACCACGACTCCCCGGCTCTCCGACATCCTGGAGCATGTTTTCCCCACCAGTGTCATTGACGCGATGGCGCGTGGCGACGTGCTGCAGATCGTGGTGTTCGCGTTCCTGTTCGGAGTGGCGGGCGCGGCCATCGGAGCGCGGGCGCGGCCTGTGCTGGAGTTGTGCGACTCGCTTGCCTCCATCATGTTCCGCTACACGCATTACGTGATGTGGTTCGCCCCCATCGGCGTCTTCGGTGCCATCGCGTCCACCGTGGGTGAGCACGGATTGACGGTGCTGGTGAGCCTCGGCAAGCTGGTGGCGACGTTGTGGGCGGCCGAAATCTTTTTCGTCGTGGTGGTGCTGGGCGCCGTGATCGCCGTCGCGCGCATCCCCCTGCGGCGTTTTATCGAAGCCGTGCGCGAGCCCTTCCTTCTCGCCTTCTCGACGGCCTCGAGCGAAGCTGCGCTTCCTACCGCGCTTGAAAACCTGGAGCACATGGGCGTGCCCAAGCACATCGCCGCCTTCGTATTGCCCGCAGGCTACAGCTTCAACCTGGACGGCTCGACGCTCTATCTATCGTTGGCGTCGATCTTCGTAGCGCAGGCTGCGGGCGTGCATTTGCCGCTCGGCACGCAGATCCTGATGATGTTGACCCTGATGCTGACCAGCAAAGGCGTGGCCGCCGTGCCGCGCGCTTCACTGGTGATCCTGGCGGCGACGGTGGCCAGCTTCAACCTGCCGGCGGAGGGCGTCGCGTTGATTCTCGGTGTCGATACATTTATGGATATGGCGCGCACCTCGGTGAACCTGATCGGCAATTGCCTGGCCGCCGCAGTCGTCGCGCGCTGGGAAGGCGTAAAGCTCACCGCCGAACCCGTACCAGCCAGCTCCTAGCGCTCCTGAAAGCAGAAATCGGCCGCGGGCGGGTGCTCCGACGCTTCGCTCCACAAAACCTTTTCCGGAGGCGCGATCACCAGCCGCACCGCTTCCTCGGCGATCACCATCGGCCGCGGGAAACAGCGCACGCGAATCAGGCCGTCCGTCCGGCGCGCGAGGGCGAGGAGCTGTTCGGTGGGCGCGGCGCGCTCCAGAAACTGTCCGCGCTTCTTGATCCAGAGATACGCGACGTTGTGAATCAGCATCAACGCAATCGCCGCCACGACCCAGGATCGGCGGGGCATCTGCGCGACCGCCAATCCGAACAGCAGCGCCAATCCCACGCTCGCCAGATACACCTGGCGGCTCGAAATCTCCGTCGAGTACGTCAGGAAGCTGTACGGAACCAGCGACACTCCGATCCAAACCAGAGCCAGCAGAACCGGCCGCAACTGCTTCCGATCCTTGCGGAACCACAGTGCCGCTCCCGCGATAAAACCCCAGATCCACAACAGCCGGAAATAGCTGTGCGGCCACGTAATCCAAAACGGTGCATGCAGCGAAAAACTGCCGTCGGAAAATCGGAAAGAATACGCGCGCGTCGAAACCACCGAGGCCACAGCGATCGCTGCCAGCACAGCATACGGAATCAGCCGCGGAAACGCGCGCCACCACTTGTTCACCGGCTCGGTCAGCAAAAACAGCGGAAGAAAGATGACCGCCGATTCCTTGGACAAAAGCGCGAGGGCGAACAGGACGACTCCGGCAAGTTGCAGCCAGCCGCCGCGCTCGCGCCGCCCCGCGTGCATCCAGCACAGCAGCGCCCCCGCGCCAAACAAGAACATCAGCAGCTCATTGATGGCGGAAAACCACATGATCGCCTCCTGATGGCCTTCGTGCACCGCAAAGAACGCCGCGGTCCATAGCGCGGCCGGCCGCATGGGAGGCCACGCCATCGCTATCCACAACACCAGCCACGTATTCACAATGTGCAGCAGCAGGCTCACCGCGTGATACACCACCGGATTCAGATTCGCCGCGCGCCACACCGCGAAAAACACCCAGTAACTGGTGGCGCGAGAACGGCTGATGCCGTCGTGAAACAACGCGGACACCCCGCTCGGCGGCCCATAAACGCGAGCCATCGAAAGGTTCGGGTAATCGTCTTCAAGCAGAGGAATGCTTAAAGCCGGCGCATACGCGACCACGCAAAGCAAGGCCAGGCAGAGGAGCTGAATCCCGCGCCTGTTTAACACCGGCTAAACACCGGCGGCGACGCCCAGCTTCTGGAACCATGGCGTGGCGGGCTTGAGTGCCGCATTCACCGCGTTGATGTTCTTGACGCCTTCGGTCGAAAGAAAATCCTCCAGCGCCTTCACGCCCTTGGTAGCGTAAATCGGCATGCCGTCTTTCCAGGTCGCGCGCCCGCACAGCACGCCCGAGAAATCGGTGCCAGCTTCGGCCGCCATGTTCAGGCTCTCGACAAACTGCGCGTTGCTGACTCCGGCGCTCAGGTAGATGAACGGTTTCAACGCCACCTGGGCCGCGCGCCGGAAATGATCCAGCGCTTCCGCCCGCGTGTACGCCTTCTGGCCTTTGTAAGTGGAGCTGCCTTCGACAAACTCGGCGTTGATCGGCACTTCCACCTTGAGGATGTCGACCCTGTACTGAGGCTTAGAAAACTCCTCCATACTGCCGGTCACCACCTGGGGCTTGATCTTGGCGAATTCGAGACCCTTCTCGTTGCCGCCTTTCGGATCGTAACCGACAAACTCCAGGAAAAACGGGATCTCGTACGCCTCGCACTCGGCGCCAATGCGCTCGATGAACGCGTGCTTGATGTCATTCACTTGCGGATCGTCGAAGGGCGTGTAGTAGAGCAGGATCTTGACCGCATCCGCGCCCCAATCCACGATGCGCTTCACCGACACGTGCGGCAGCAGGTCCGGCAACCGGCCGGGCTTGGTGTTGTCGTAACCGCTCTCTTCGTAGGCCAGCAGCAAACCTGCATTCGGCGCGCGGGCCTTGGCCGCTTCCAACCCGTACTCGGGATCGAGCAGAATCGCGGTCGCGTGCGGCGTCAGCACCCGCACTACGGCCGTCTTGAACTCCGACATCATCTCCGGAGTAATGGCCTTCTGATCCACTCCCTTGGCCGATGCGAGGGACTTTTGTAAGCTGCCTCGCTGATCCATCGCCGCAGCCGCGATAATGCCGTCCTTGGTGGACAGCGCCTTCATGCGTTTGAGTTTTGCTGCGCAAAGTGCCATACTCTATTTTACTGCGCCGTGAACGGGATATCTATATCCGATTCGTTCGATCCTTCCCAGGCCGCCTTCGTGATATCTTGAGGCATATGGCGAAGCAACTGATCGCTGAACTTGCTGGGACCGGAAAGATCTTTCGCGGCAATCAGCTACTGACGGAGGCTCCTTACTCCCTTCGGATCTATCAAGAGTACGTACACGGCATACCGGAGTTGCGTGACATTGAGGGAGCCGTTCATGCTGATAAACGTTTCATCTTGCCGCTAATCGGCGAGGAATTGTCGCTCGAGCTCAATGATGGACACAGCGTCGGCTTTTTCTTCACCGATGCGCAGGGCCTAATCGCGAATACAACAGGAATTTTGAGTCCTCAAGGCCAGGAAATTGCCTAGTCTCCTTTCTTCCGCCGGCCTTTTGGGGGTTCTTGTACTCGGTATCCCTGCTTTGCCTTTTCTATCTCCAGCTGATCTTTAAGCAATTCCATTCTTTGCTCTAACACCTTAAGCTGCTCCCGTACAAGGTGGCCGCGAAGCCACCAGGATGATGCTGCTCCCAACCCGAAGATCAGAATCTCAGTGAACACTTTCGGGTAATTCGACAGAAGTTCCCGGAATACCTGGACAATATCCATCTCTCAGGAGTATATCCGATATGTTTCATAGGGAGTCGTCGGCTGAGTTTCAAAATCAGGAGACGACCCACTTTCTCGTGCGGCGGAAAAATGCCTGAGCGCGCGCCACATCGCGCAGGATTTGCGCCTTCAACGCCTCCGGCGTTTCAAATTTG